>Ga0302325_10007683_pt1 | contig 23848 bp, 20 predicted proteins | sample Palsa_T0_2_FD_201948 | JGI IMG/M metagenome (GOLD analysis project Ga0302325, IMG submission 201948) | Peat permafrost microbial communities from Stordalen Mire near Abisko, Sweden - Palsa_T0_2 | ecosystem: Environmental > Terrestrial > Soil > Palsa > Peat permafrost | place: Sweden: Abisko... | reverse complement strand
CACGGCGGACCATCTGTTCCGGCGGCCGAGTGGCCGTGAACGTCGTCTCGGGCTGGTTCAAGGACGAGTTCCGCCAACTCGGCGAGCCGTGGCTCGAGCACGACGAGCGGTATCGCCGCAGCGCCGAGTTCATCCTCGCGCTGAAGCGGATCTGGACGGAGGACCCGGCGAACCTCGCCGGTGACTTCTACCGGATCCGTGACTTCAGCCTGAAGCCCAAGCCGCTGTCCTGGCCCGGCCGGCCACACCCTGAGATCTTCCAGGGCGGAAATTCGACCGCCGCGCGCCTCAACGGTGGCCGGCTGTCGGACTGGTACTTCTCGAACGGCAAGTCGTTCGACGGGGTGCGTGAGCAGCTCGAGGATCTGCGGCGAGTCGCCGCCGAAGCCGGGCGCACCGATGGCCCGCGCTTCGGCCTCAATGGCTTCGTGATCGTCCGTGATACCGAGCGCGAGGCGCAGGACACGCTGCGCGAGATCATCGCCAAAGCGCACGTGGAAGCGGTGGAGGGCTTCGGGGCGGCGGTCAAACAGGCCGGTCAATCGACGCGCGACAAGAAGGGCATGTGGGCGGACTCGAAGTTCGAGGACCTCGTCCAGTACAACGACGGCTTCCGGACGCAGCTCATTGGCACCGCCGAGCAGGTCGCGACCCGGATCGTCGACTATCGCAAGCTGGGCGTCGATCTGATCCTGACCGGCTTTCTGCACTATCACGAGGAGGTACAGCGCTTCGGTGAAGAGGTGCTGCCGATCGTGCGCGAGCTCGAGCTCGAGAACGGGCTCGACCCGGCCGCGGTTCCGGATCCGGCGGCTGGCCTGTCGGAAACCGACCCGGCGCTCTCGGTGGCTGGATGACGGCCGCGACGATCGCGCCGCCGGCCTTTACCTCTGACGAGCAGGCGATCCTGGCCGCGCGTGAGTTCGCCGAGTCGATCGCGCCTGGCGCGATCGACCGCGATCGTGCCGGCACGGTGCCGGTCGACGAGCTGGCCCAGCTCGACGCCAGCGGTCTGCTGGCGATCACCGTGCCGCACGCGCACGGAGGGACGGAGGTCACGATGGTCACGCTCGCGGAGGTCATCCGGACGATCGCCGCTGTCGATCCCGCGATCGCACAGGTTCCACAGGGTCACTTCCTGATGGTCGACGTGGTGGCGGTTTGGGGAACCGAGCCCCAACGCCGGCTGCTGTTCGGCGAGGTGCTGGCGGGAGGGCGACTCGGCAACGCGCTCGCCGAGCGCGGTGGCCGCCACGCGCAGGATCTGCAAACGCGGCTGCGCGACGGTCGGCGCCTGGATGGTCGTAAGTACTACTGCACGGGCGGGCTGACCTCGCGCAGGATCGCCGTCAGCGCACTCGACGACGAGGATCGCCTGGTGCTGGCGTTTGTGCCGCGGGACGCCGAGGGGGTGACGCTCGATACGGACTGGAACACGATGGGCCAGCGCGCCACCGTCAGCGGCGGCGCGACATTCGTCGACGTCGCCGTCGACCCCGCGCTCGTCATCCCCTACTACGAGGCGTTCGCGGTTCCCCAGCAGCTGGGGGCGCGCGCGCAGCTCGTCCATGCGGCGATCCAGGTGGGTATCGCCGGCGGCGCGTTGCGGGACGCGGGCGAGTTCGTGCGCACGCGGGCGCGGCCGTTCTTCGAGGCCGCGCGCGCCGGCTGGGCGGGCACCGCGGCGGAGGACGTGTACACGATCGGTCGCTACGGCCGCCTGGCTACGCGCGTGAGAGCGGCAGAGACGCTGCTGGCCGACGCGGCGGCGACGCAGCAGGAGATCGGGCGCCGGCCGGCTGATGCGGCCGCTGCGGCACGGGGATCGATCGAGATGGCGCAGGCGAAAGCGTTCGCCAGCGAGGTGGCGGTGGAGGTGGCCAGTGACCTGTTCGCGCTGAGCGGCGCGAGCGCCGCGGATGAGCGCTACGACCTGAGCCGCCACTGGCGCAACGCTCGCACGCACGCCAGCCACGATCCGGCGGACTGGAAGTACCACCACGTCGGGAACTTCCTCCTGAACGGTGCACTGCCCCCCAACCACGCGCAGCTGTAGGCAATGGGAACCACCAGCCAAATTTCTACTAATTATATTGATTCACTAGACAAGGAGAACGAGCATGGCAACCACGACCAGTACTTCGGCCATCCGTCCCGGTTCGCCCGAGCTCACTGAGCTGCTGGCCCGGATCGCACCGGGCGCCGAGGAGCGAGAGCGAGAGCTCAAGGCCCCGTTCGAGGTCATCGGTTGGATCAAGGAGGCTGGTCTCGGCCGGCTGCGGATACCGGTGGAGGCGGGAGGCGGTGGTGCCACGGTCCGCGAGCTGTTCGAGACAGTCATCGCGTTGGCTGAGGCCGACTCCAACGTCGCCCATATCCTGCGGACCCACTATTGGTTTGTCGAGCAGCAACTCGTGAGTCCCGACCCAGACGATCGAGCGCGTGGGATTGCTCTGCTGAACTCCGGCGCACTCGTCGGCAACGGGTTCAGCGAGCAGAGCAGACATCCGGTCGGCCTCTACTTCGACACTGCGTTCACGCCCGACCCCGACGGCGGTTACCGCTTGAACGGGAAGAAGTACTACTCGACCGGCACTCTGTACTCGGATTACACCCAGATCTGGGCGGCCGCGCCGGACGGCCGCATTGCCGGTGCCGTCATTCCCATCGACCGCGAGGGCGTCACGATCGAGGACGACTGGGATGGCTTCGGGCAGCGCCTGACGGCCACTGGCACGACACGCCTCGAGAACGTACGCGTCGCCGAGGATGAGTACTACGACCTGGGCGAGCCGGACGGACCCCTCCCGCCGAGTTACTACGGCGCGTTCCTGCAGCTCTACCTGCAGGCCGTGACGGCCGGTGTCCTGCGCAGCGTCCGCAACGATGCGGTTGCGCTCGCCAAGCGCCGTCGGCGCAACTTCAGCCACGCCACGCTGCCGCAAACGCCGACCGAGGACCGCCAAGTGCTTCAGGTCGTCGGGGAGATCGCCGCTGACGCCTTCGCCGCTGAGGCGATTGTGCTGATCGCCGCCGAGCGCATCCAGGACGCCGTTGATTCTGTGGTCGATGGAGTCCCGACTGCGGAGGCCGCGGAGGCCGCCCAATTGGCAGCGGCTGAGGCCAAGGTCGCCGTCGACGGCTTCTCGTACGCGACCGCCGGGAAGCTGTTCGATGTCGGCGGCGCGTCGGCGACGCAGTCGATCTACAACCTCGACCGGCACTGGCGAAACGTCCGCACGATCTCGACGCACAACCCGACGTTCCTCAAGGCATCAGCGATTGGCGACCACATCGCCAATGGTGCGTCGTTCCCGGCCAACGCCTACTTCTGACCCCGGCGCCACGAGAAAGGGATCTCACCATGTCGTCCGTTGGACTGCTGTTCGTCGGATCGGTGCTGTTCTTGAACGGCCTGCTGTTCCTCGGCAAGGCCGACGTCAAGAGTGTCGCCGTGTTCAATCTATTCGTGGGAGGTCTGCAGGTCGCCGTGCCGTTCTACCTGATCGCCACGGCCCACACTCCCGATGACATCCTCAGTGCGGCCGGCATTTTCCTGTTCGGGTTCACCTACCTCTACGTCGGCATCGTGAACCTCGCCGGCTTCAAGGCTGACGGCATCGGCTGGTACTCGCTGTGGGTCGCTGCGCTGGCCGCTGGGTTTGGTCTCACAGAGATCCTGCGGTTCCACGAGACGACGCTCGGGCTGCTGTGGCTGCAATGGTCTGCACTGTGGGCACTGTTCTTTGTCGTGCTCGCGCTGGGTGTCGAGCGGCTCACCACGACGGCCGGATGGCTGACGCTGATTCTTTCGCTCACCACGTGCACGATTCCCGGATTCCTGTTCCTGCTCGGCGATTGGGGAAAGATCCCGACGTGGGCCGTGATCGCCTCGATCGTTGCGACCGCCGTCGCGGTGATCCTGATTGCGGTCCGCACCGTGCCGGCTCAATCCCGGACGCGTGCGGCAGCAAGCGAAGTGGGCGTCGCGGTCACGAACTGAGCACCGACGAGGGCCAAGTCGCGAGAGAGGCCGCGGACGATCTGGTCCGCGGCCTCCTCTCGGCGCGCGGAGCGGCGTAGTCTGGATTGATTTCAGATCTGTGGCACGGACCGAGGTCGTGTATTGGGGCCGGTGCCCCGGATGCGCGACCGTACGCAGTGCCTAATGACACCCTCTGATCCCGGAAGGGGTTGCTTTGTCTGATCGTCCTGACGCCGTTGTGGGAGAGAGGAACGAAACGAACGGGGCCGGTTGCCCGGGTGCGCATCAGCGTGCTCCGCACCCGACCCAGGGTGGCGGGAACCGAGGGTGGTGGCCGAACCGGCTCAACCTGAGGATCCTGGCCAAGAACCCCGCGGTCGCCACCCGCTCGGCGTGGGGTTCAGCTATGCCGAGGCGTTCAAGACGCTCGATCTCGCCGCGGTCAAGCAGGACATCTCGGGAGTGCTGAGCACATCGCAGGACTGGTGGCCGGCGGACTTCGGCCATTACGGCCCGTTCATGATCCGGATGGCGTGGCACAGCGCCGGCACGTGCCGCATCAGCGATGGCCGGGGTGGCGCCGGGGCCGGCCAGCAGCGGTTCGCGCCGCTGAACAGCTGGCCGGACAACGGGAACCTCGACACGGCACGGCGGCTGCTGTGGCCGGTCAAGCAGAAGTACGGCCAGGCGCTCTCGTGGGCGGACCTGATCGTCCTCACTGGTAATGTCGCCCTGGAGTCAATGGGCTTGGCGACGTTCGGCTTCGCCGGAGGCCGGGAGGACGTGTGGGAGCCGGACGAGGATGTGTACTGGGGCCCGGAGACCGAGTGGCTGGGCGACGAGCGCTACACCGGGGAGCGGGAGCTCGAGGAGCCGCTGGGCGCTGTCCAGATGGGCCTGATCTACGTCCAACCCGGAGGGCCCGAACGGCCACCCGGACCCACTCGCCGCGGCCACGGACATCCGCGAGACGTTCCGCCGCATGGCGATGAACGACGAGGAGACAGTCGCGCTGATCGCCGGCGGGCACACGTTCGGCAAGACCCACGGCGCGGCCGACTCCGACCAGTACGTCGGCCCCGAGCCCGAGGGCGCCGCGCTGGAGGAGCAGGGGCTCGGCTGGAGGAACACGTACCGCTCCGGCAAGGGCGCAGACGCCATCACGAGCGGCCTCGAGGTCACCTGGACGGCCACGCCGACGGCATGGTCCACCAGCTTCTTCGACATCCTGTTCGGCTACGAGTGGGAGCTGACCAAGAGCCCGGCCGGCGCGCACCAGTGGCAGCCGAAGGACGGCGCGGCGGCGGGCACGGTCCCCGGTCCCGACGCGGGATCACCCAAGCGCCCCCCGACGATGCTGACGACCGACCTCGCGCTGCGCTTCGACCCGGCCTACGAGACGATCTCGCGGCGCTTTTACGAGCACCCGGACGAGCTCGCCGACGCGTTCGCTCGGGCCTGGTTCAAGCTCACCCATCGTGACATGGGGCCTGTCGCGCGGTACCTCGGCCCGGAGGTCCCGACCGAGACCCTGCTGTGGCAGGACCCTCTCCCCGCGGTGACGCACGAGCTCATCGACGCGCAGGACATGGCCACGCTCAAGGGTCAGATCCTCGCTTCAGGGTTGTCGGTCTCCCAACTCGTCTCCACGGCCTGGGCGTCGGCGTCAACGTTCCGCGGCAGCGACAAGCGCGGCGGCGCCAACGGCGCCCGCATCCGCCTCGAGCCTCAGAACGGGTGGGAGGTCAACGACCCCGACGAGCTGGCCACCGTGCTGGGGACGCTGGGGGATGTCCAGCAGGCGTTCAACCGTGCCCAGGCCGACGGCAAGCAGGTCTCGCTCGCCGACCTGATCGTGCTCGGCGGCTCCGCGGCCGTCGAACTGGCGGCCCAGAACGCCGGCCATGACATCGAGGTCCCCGTCACGCCGGGTCGCGCGGACGCGTCCCAGGAGCAGACCGACGTGGAGTCCTTCGCCGCGCTCGAGCCGACCGCGGACGGGTTTCGCAATTACCTCGGTGCGAGACAGAGGCTCACGGCCGAGTATCTCCTGATCGACCGCGCGAACCTGCTCACCCTGAGCGCCCCGGAGATGACCGTCCTCGTGGGCGGCCTGCGTGTCCTGGGCGCGAACTCGGGGCGCTCCCCGAAGGGCGTGTTCACGACGCCCGGGTCGTTGACCAACGACTTCTTCGTGAACCTGCTCGACCTGGGCACAGCGTGCTCGGCGACGGTCGACGATGCGGGGTCGTTCGAGGGCCGCGACGTCAGCACGGGCGAGCCGAAGTGGACGGGCAGCCGCGTCGACCTCGTGTTCGGCTCGAACCCCGAGTTGCGCGCGCTCACGGAGGTCTACGCGAGCGATGACGCGCGGGAGAAGTTCGCGCACGACTTCGTCGCGGCATGGGTCAAGGTCATGAACCTCGACCGTTTCGACCTCACCTGATCTCGAGTCCAGGTCGGCCGCTCGTCGGCCGGCCTGGCCAGTCAGTCCTATTGGGGGTCGCGGGCGCTCCTGTGCCTCCATCCGCGCGGATATTCGGCGTCATGCAGCCGGTGAAGCTGGTGTGCGTAATCGTCCAGCCGATCAGCGGCGCTCTGAGCTTCGTGGTAATCCTTGCCGTGGTCGCGAGCCGGTGTTCTCTCCTCAGCTCGTTTGCGCACGATATGCAGCTCCTCGCGGGCCAGCTCGACGATCTTTTCCAATGTCTGTTCGAGATTCACGGTTCCCCTCGTGCCGTAGTCGGTGGTCCTTGGGCCCGCTCTGCGGACGGGTGCAGCTTAGTGCGTGAGCGGTTCTGCACCCGGGCTCTCCACCCGTCGGTGGAGGGCGCCGCGATCTCCACCTGAAGATCCACCCGGACGCCGATGTCAGAACGTGTCGCGGAGATCACGATGCTCCCATGACAACTACCTAAGCGCCGGTACGCCCTCGGCCCGGGGTCTGGTCGTGGTATGGCCGAAACTACGCCGTCGCAACTGCGTCGGCGACGAACGCGGCGATCGCAGCGGTGAACTCGCGCCGGCTCTCCTCCCAGGCATAGAACATGTGGCCGCCGCCGAAATGGCGTACGGTCAGCCGGCTGGCCATCTCCGCGTCCAGGCGCATCAGGTTCCGCAGCCGGTCGCTCGCGTAGTACGGCGTCACCAGGTCGTAGCGGCCGTGCGTGATGAACGCCTTCATGTGTGGGTTGAGCGACATCCCGTAGCGGAAGTCGTCAGTGGCGCCGACGGGCGGCATGAAGAAGTGCTGCGGTGCGTCGTTGCGCCACAACTCGTTCACCTCGTAGCTCAACACCACGTACTCGCGATCGGTCTCCACGCCGATCTCCGATCGGAGCTGCCGGTTGATCGCCGTCGTGTACGCGGGACCGATGCCGGCGAGCGTCGGGTCGGGACCGGCGAACGTCTCGCGATCGGGGAACGGATCGGTAGTGGTGATCGTCGCGTCGTAGGACCCGAGCACCTTCCGCTCGTCGCGGAGCAGCTCGCGCGTGAACGTACCGATCGTGATGCGGCCCTCGGCGCGCGCGACCAGGTCGGCCGGGAGGCCGATGAGGTCGGCGAGACGGCCGAGGATCCGGTCACGCTGCACCGCCGGCATCGACGCGCCACGCGTCAGGAGGGTGGCGTAGTCGCCGGTGGCGAACCGCTCCGCCTGTTCAAGGACCTCGTCGGGTGGCGTGCTGGCCGCGAACGCCCGCGAGCGCCGGTGGTGCGCGGCGGCGATCGCCATCGTCGGCACGAGGTCGACCCACCCGAGTACGTCGTAATCGGTCGGCGCGAGCGATGCGAACTCGAGCGCCGGGGAGATGAGCACCGCGCCGCTGAGCCCGATACCCGCCGTCTCCTGCAACATGCGCACGAGCCGGCCGACGCGGTATCCGCCATAGCTCTCGCCGGCAATGAACACCGGTGAGCCCCACCGGCCGTGGCCAGACAGCCACCGGCCCATGAACTCGCATAGCGACTCGAGATCGCGCTTGTAGCCGAAGAATTCCCGCGCGTCGCCGTCGTCGCCATGCTTCTGCTGCTGTTTCTCCTCGCCGTCCTTGCTGGCGTCCGCGATGACGCGGCTGAAGCCGGTGCCCACCGGGTCGACGAACACAAGATCAGTGAAGGCGAGCCACGACTCCTCATTGGAGACGAGCCGAGCAGGCAACTGCGGCAGCGTTCCGTCGGGTGGAAATGCGACCCGCCGCGGCCCGACGGCGCCCATGTGAAGATACGCCGACGACGCGCCCGGGCCGCCGTTGAAGACGAAGGTCACCGGACGATCGCCATCGCGGTCCGCAACGTAGGAGACGGAAAAGATCTCCGCCGCCGGCTTCTCCTTTCTGCGCAGGACGATCCACTGTGCGGTCGCGGTGTAGTCGATCGACATGCCCGCCGCCGTCCAGGTGGCGGTTGTCTCCGCCCCGGCGGGCGGCTCGTGCTCCGCCGTCGCGGCGGGCTTCTCGTCCTTCGTGCGCTCGTCGGCCATTCCCGAAACGCTATCTCTCATCCCGCGTTGGCGTGCTGGAGTCCGGGATCATCCCATTGCCTGACACTGCGACCGAAATTCACCTGGAGTCATCGCGATGCTCCGAGGGCCCTGAGCGGGGCCCGGGTGCGCGCGAGGCGCAAAAACAGCGGCACGAACGCGCGCCGGTCGCGTCGAGGCGACGCGGGGACGGCCGGGGCGCTGATGACCGGCGTGGAGGTCGCCGGCGGCCACCCCGCGAGCTCGTAGCCGCGTGAATCGATCCACTCGAGCAGCTCTCGGCCCGTCATCGAGAACGACCCCCAGGGAAAGTGAGCCAACTCCTCGGTCGCGAACGCGTCACGGACCGCTGGTGGCGGCTCCCGGCCGGTCACGTCGATCAGCAATGCACGCGCGAGCTGCCTGGTGGCGTTCATGCTCGGCCAGCCCCAATCAAACCTGCCCAGCGCGGGGGCAAGCGGCCCGTCGCTGCCGTCCTCGTCGATGACGACGATCACCGGGTGGCCGGCGTCTCGCTCACCGTGATAGACCCGGTGAAGCGTGCTCAGAGAGTCGCTGTCGATGTCCGACGCTGGCTCCTGGCTGAATGTTGGCTCGTCATCGGTGGTGACTGTGTCTTGCGTGAACATTGCCTGCCTCCTGGTCGAAGTTGGTGTCGAGAATGAGAAGGTTCGCTCGTGCGGCTGTCATCGGCCTGTGATCGACCTGTGGATTGCCTGTGAGTACAGGCGGCGTCCCGCCAGGTCCTCCAGGACGGCCGCCGTGCCGCAGGTGCCTGCTGATCGGATTCACAGCAAACGCACAGCTTGAGCGGCCATCCTGAAGGCATGCTCTCCACCCAACCAGCCGACTCTGGGGTGCGGGTGCTCGTGGTCGATGATGAGCTGAACATCACCGAGCTTGTGTGTTTGGGTCTGCGCTACGAGGGCTTCGAGGTCACGAGCGCCGCGGACGGGCGCCAGGCGCTGCGCGCGGTGCGCGAGTTTGACCCCAGCGTGGTGATCCTCGACGTGCGCTTGCCCGACATCGACGGATTCGAGGTCTGTCGTCGGTTGCGCGCTTCGGGCAATCGCGCCCCGGTGATCTTTCTCACCGCACGCGACTCGACCGAGGACAAGATCGCCGGGTTGACGATCGGTGGCGATGATTATTTGACCAAGCCGTTCAGTCTCGATGAGTTGATCGCCCGGGTGCGCGCGATCGTGCGGCGCATCAACGTGGGCCGAGACGAGGCGTCTGGACGTTTGCGGTTTGCCGACCTGACGTTGGACGAGGACACGCATGAGGTGCGCCGCGGGGAGCGCCCGATTGCGCTGACGCCGACCGAATTTCGGCTGTTGCGCTTCTTGTTGGTCAACTCGGGCCACGTGCTGTCCAAGGCTCAGATCCTCGATCACGTCTGGCAGTACGACTTCGGGGGGGACGGCAACGTGGTCGAGACGTTCATCAGCTATCTGCGCAAGAAGGTCGATGCCGATGGGGATCCGCTGATCCACACGGTCCGCGGCTTTGGCTACAGCCTGCGCCTGCCCACGTAGGATGTCGCTGCGCGCACGCCTGCTGGCCGGTCTGCTCGCGCTCTCGCTCGCGGGCATGGCGGCGGTCGCGGGTGGGACCTATGTCGCGTTGCGCTCGTTTTTGTTTGACCGCGTCGACCAGCAGCTATCGATCGCGCGCCGCTCCGTGGGTCGGGAGCTCAGCGAGCTGAGCGGCCCCCACGCACCCCTCAGCGCCGCGAGCGACGCGCAGGCGCTGAAGAACCTCGCGCCGCCCGACGCGTTCATCGAGCTACGCGACCCCGCCGGCCACGTGCAGGCACTCGCCCAGACCGGGCCACCGGCGGACCCCAGCCCGGCCCCACGGCTGCCGGCGGTGCTCCACCCCCCTCCCGCATCGAGCGCGCTGCCACGGTCAACCCGGGACGTTCAGCAGTTCGACACCGGCGCGGTCAGCGGTACCGGACGCTACCGCGTGCAGGTCAGCTCGCTGCCCGGCGATCAAGGAGTCCTGGTCGTCGCCGCCCCGCTTGACACCGTGACCAGCACGCTGAGCCGTCTGATCGTCGTCGAGCTCGTGATCGCCGGCGTCGTGCTCGTGCTGCTGGCGTCCGGGGCGTTCTGGCTGCTGCGGGCCGGGCTGCGCCCGCTCGAGCGGATCGCACAGACAGCCGCTGGGATCGCCGACGGCGATCTTGACGTGCGCGTCACCCCGGCCGACACGCACACCGAAGTCGGACGGCTGGGGCTGGCGCTGAACGGAATGCTCGAGCGTCTCGGGGAGGCTTTCGCCCGCCGCGATCAAGCCGACGCGCAGCTGCGGCGCTTTTTCGCCAACGCGTCGCACGAGCTGCGAACGCCGCTGACCTCGATCCGCGGCTACGCGGCCCTGTTTCGCCGCGGCGCCCAGGACAAGCCAGAGGATCTCGCCAAGTCGATGGCCAGGATCGAGTCCGAAGCGACGCGGATGAGCGTGCTGATCGACGACATGCTGCTGCTCGCTCGTCTCGACGAGCGGCGAGCGCTGCAGCGCCGGCCCGTCGATCTGGCCAAGATCGCGCTCGACACCGTCCAGGACGCCCGCGCGCGCGATCCCCTCCGGCCGATCACCATGCACCAGCACGGTCCGCTGGTGGTGGACGGCGACGAGCAACGGCTGCGCCAGGTGGCGGCCAATCTGCTCGCCAACGCCCAAATCCACACGCCACCCGGCACCCCCATCCACGTCGACCTCGCGGCCCGCGGCGATCACGCCGTCCTCACCGTCGCTGACCAGGGCCCAGGCATCGACCCCGACCAGGCCGCGCACATCTTCGAGCGCTTCTACCGCGCGACGCCCCCCAGCGTCCACGACACCGCGCCGCGCGGCGCCGGCACCGGCCTGGGCCTCGCGATCGTCGCCGCAATCGTGCAAGCCCACCACGGCACCGCAACCGTCCAGTCAACCCCCGGCCACGGCGCGAGCTTCGAAATCACGCTCCCACTCGCCAACACCACCCCAGCCCCCCACCAACCGCCGGCGCGGGCAGCCAACCCAATCACACCATAAATTATCTCAGGTGTCATCACTCGATCAGGTTCGGATCCTCGACTTCTCGCGCGTTCTGGCCGGCCCGTTCGCCACGATGGTGCTCGGCGACCTCGGCGCTACGGTCACCAAAGTCGAGCGCCCCGGGACCGGGGACGAGACCCGGGCATGGGGGCCGCCGTACGACGACCGCAACGAGGCGACGTACTTCCAGTCGGTCAATCGCAACAAGCAAAGCCTCGTACTCGATCTGGCTGCCCCGGAGGATCAAGCCCAGGCGCGCGAGCTGGCCGACCGGGCCGACGTCGTGGTCGAGAACTTCCGGCCTGGCGTAATCGATCGTCTCGGCCTCGGCTATGAAGACCTACGCGCTGGGCACCCGGGGCTCGTGTTCTGCTCCATCACCGGTTTCGGTGCGGGGGCAGGGGCGGACCGCCCGGGATACGACCTGCTGATCCAGGCGCTCGGCGGCCTGATGAGCATTACTGGCGATCCGGGCGGGGAGCCGCAGAAGGTCGGCGTCGCGCTGGTCGATGTCCTCGCCGGGCTCTTCGCGACCGTGGGCATCCTGGCTGCTCTCCGACACCGCGACGCCACCGGCGAGGGCCAGAGGATCGACATCGACCTTCTCTCCTGCCTGCTGGCGGCGCTGGTCAATCAGGGCTCGGCCTTCACATCCGGGGGAGTGGTCCCCGTCCGCATGGGCAACATGCATCCGAGCATCGCCCCGTACGAGCCCCTCGCCTGCGCCGACGGAGAGCTCGTGCTCGCGGTCGGCAACGACCGCCAGTTCGAAGCGTGCTGTGAGGTCCTTGGCCTCGCTTGGCTGGCGACCGATCAGCGCTTCGCCACCAACACAGCGCGCGTCGAACACCGCGGCCAACTCAGGACGCTGCTCCAGCAGGCCCTCCGTCGGCGGCCTGCGGGCCAATGGGTGAAGGCACTCTCGGCGGTCGGCGTGCCCGCCGGGCAGCTCAACGACATCGCCGGGGCGTTCGCGCTCGCCACGGAACTCGGTCTGGAGCCCATCGTCGACGTGCCACGAGACGACGGAACCACGGTGCGACTGACCCGCAATCCCATCCGGATGTCGGCAACTCCCCCAACGCACCGCAGCGCACCCCCGCCGCTGCAGAGCGCCAAGACCACCGGACCGCCGCACCCGCCTGCGAGAGCGTGAACTCAAAGTTGGGATAGCCCCGGCCAGCGCCAGACCAGCATCACTCCGTCGCCGATCGTCAGCAGAGCGTTGTGCACCCGGTCGTCCGCCTGAACTCTGCGGGCGAATTCCCGGATCCCGACCGCGCCCTCACCCTCGATGGACGCGTCGAGCGCTGCTCCGCCGTAGAACAGGTTGTCGGCGACGATCACACCGCGCTCGGCCAGCTTGGGCAGCACCGCGTCGTAATACGCCGGGTAATCGGCCTTCCACGCATCGATGTAGACCAGGTCGAACGGCCCCTCAAGATCGGAGATCGTCTGGAGCGCATCGCCCACGATCAGTTCGACGCGGCGTCCGTATGGACTGGAGTCAAAATGACGGCGAGCCACCGTGGCGATTTCCGGGTTGACCTCAAGGCTCGTGACCGTTCCGTCCGCGGGCAATGCCGCCGCCATCGTCAGCGCGCCGACGCCCGTGAAGCTGCCGATCTCCAGCACGTGACGCGCACCGCTGGTCACGATCAGCGCTTCCAGCAGTCTCGCCTCGACCAGGGCACTCATCATCCCCGGTGAACGCGTGTTGTCCTGCGTCCACGCGGCAGCGGCGGCGATTTCGCCCTCGAACGGACTTGTATGTTGCTCGGCGTACCGGGCCGATACGGCTGAGACCAAATCGCTCACGGGCCCAGGTTACCGCGGCTGATCCCAGACTCCGTCTCTCACCTCCACTCCGGCAATGCGATCGTCGAGCGTTCCGGCGCGTCGCACCAGAACGTTGGCTTCCCGCAGCGTCGCGGGAAGCCAACGCACAGCCAGAGGTCAGGTAGCGATCACCGAGCCGTACACGGTGCAGACGTTCTGCTTCACGAGCGTGGTGGCGTTGTCGAACGCGTAGTTCACGGTCACGACCTTGCCGGTCGAGGTTTCGAACATCACCGTGCCGGAGGAGTTGTAATCGCCGGACACGGCAGGTGACAGGCTGACACCCTTGCTCGTTTTCGTAAACGCGCTGTTCTTGATGATGTGACCCCGACCAAACCCGTCGAACATGCGCCCGAAAATATCGGCGCTGGTGGCGGACGTGAAGGCAAAGATCACCGGCGAACCTTTCGCGTCACAGCGTGCGTTGATCAGCAGCGAGTCCACGTTGACCACCGTTACGGTCCTCGAGTTTGGCTTGGCGATGAACGAGAACGTCTTGGTCGCGGGACCGCTGACTGTGCTCGCGCTCGATGTTCCGGCAGCCAGCGAAACCAGCGCAATGATCGAGACGAACAGCGCGGGCAAGCCGCGCGTTCCAATGAGACGTTTCACTTCAGCTCCTCACTCGTGGCTTGGCCACGACTAGTCTTGGATGGCCGCGGGCCGCATGATACTGGCGACCCTCGCGAGCGAGAGCGGGTGCGTCGCGAGGTCCTCCCCGCGCCCGAAGTGGTCTCCGCCGCGGTCGATGCGGCGCTTGACCAGGTCGGAAACGACGGGGAAACTCTCGGAATGGTCGCCACCGAGGATCGAGCTGCGTCTCTGGGCGCGCTGGAGGCTGTGCAGGACAGGGTGCTGTGGCTGGCGATGTCGATCGTGCACCACGCCAACCGGGTGCGCAGGACGTCCTCGGGAGTCAAGGTCGGCGGTCATCAGGCCTCGTCGGCGTCCGCTGTCTCGATCATGACGGCCCTGTGGTTCGAGCATCTCCGCGCACCGGATCGGGTGTCGGTCAAGCCGCACGCATCGCCAGTTCTGCATGCCATCGAGTACCTGCTCGGGCAGTTGGATCGGGAGTACCTGACGACGCTGCGGGAGTTCGGCGGTCTGCAGAGCTATCCGAGCCGACTGAAGGATCCCGTGCCGGCTGACTTTTCCACCGGCTCGGTCGGGATCGGCGCCACGGCCACGATCTGGAGCGCGATCGCGCACCGTTATGTCGCCGGCCACTTCGCGGTGCCGCGGGGGGGTCGGGAGGTGGCGCTGCTCGGCGACGCCGAACTGGACGAGGGCGCATGCTGGGAGGCGATCGTCGATCCGGTTGTCCCCCACCTCGGCGAGGTGCTGTGGATCGTGGACCTCAACCGTCAGTCGCTGGATCGGATCGTGCCCGAGATCGCCGCCGGGCGGCTGCTGTCCATGTTTGAGGCGGCCGGATGGCACACGATTACGGTCAAGTACGGCCGCCGGCTGCGAGAGCTGTTCCGCCGTGACGGTGGCGAGGCGTTGCGATGCCGGATCGACGGCATGTCCAACGAGGAGTATCAGCGTCTGCTGCGCTCCGATGCGCACGAGCTACGCGAGCGCCTGGCCGGCCACGGCCCCATGGCGCGCGAGCTTGCCAGCCTGATCGCGGGACTCGACGACGGGGAGCTGTTGCGAGCGGTTCGCGATCTCGGAGGTCACGACCTGTCGGACCTCCTGGCTGCCTTCGCGCAGGCCGATGCGGTCACCGATCGCCCGTCGATCGTCTTCGCTTACACGATCAAGGCGTGGCGGCTCGCCACCGAAGGTCACCCGGGCAACCATTCGGCGCTGCTCACCGTCGAACAATGGGAGCAGCTCGCCCGCCGGCTCAATGCCGACCCTGAGGACCAGTGGGCCGGGTTTGCCGTGGGCACGCCGGAGTGGGAGCTGTGCAACGCAGCCTCCCAGCGGCTGACTCGGCCGGAGGTCCAGCCCGGCCCCACGCCGGCGGTGCCGACTGAGGTTAGGCGCGCGCACACCGGGGTGGCTTCGACACAGCAAGCGTTCGGCCGCTTCTTCGTGGATTTATCCCACGCGGCGCCACAGGTGGCCGAACACGTGGTGACAGTCAGTCCGGATGTAGCGTCCTCGACGAACCTCGGGGGTTGGATCAACCGGGTCGGCGTGTGGCAACTCGGGGAGCGAATCGACTGGTTCGCCGATGACACTGACACGCTGGTGCGGTGGCGCGAGAGCGAGCACGGGCGCCACATCGAGCTCGGAATCGCAGAGGGTAACCTCGTCGGCCTGCTCGCGGAGCTCGGGCTGACATGGTCGCGTGATGGACAGCCGCTGTTCCCGATCGGCACGTTGTATGACCCGTTTGTCAACCGGGCACTAGAGCCGTGGTCGTTCGGGATCTACGCGGGCGCCCAGTCGATCCTCGTCGGGACGCCCTCCGGAGTCACGCTGGCGCCCGAGGGCGGCGCACACCAGTCGATCATCACACCGTCGGTCGGGATCGAGCAGCCGAATTGCGTGGCCTGGGAGCCGGCGTTCGGACAGGACCTCGAGTGGACGCTGCTGCGCGCGCTCTCAGCACTCGGCGCAACCGACGGAACGTCGGCCTATTTCCGCCTGAGCACGCGGCCGCTGGACCAGGCGCTCGCCGGCGTGCCGCAGGATCCCCACGGCCGTGAGCAGCGCCATCGTCAGGTGCTCGCCGGCGGTTACCGGCTGCGCACGGCCGCGCGCCCGCCGGCGGTGACGCTCGTCGCCGTCGGCGCGCTGGTGCCGGAGGCGCTCGCGGCCGCTGATGAGCTCGACCAAGCCGGCATCGCGTGCGATGTCGTGTGCCTGACCTCCCCCGACCTGATCTTCCGGGCGCTGCAAACCCGTCAGGGCTTGGCCGACGCGCAGGACGCGATCCTGGACGAGCTGTTCCCCGCCGACCGCACCGCGCCGATCGTCAGCGTGCTCGATGGCCATCCGCACACGCTGAGCTTCCTATCGGCGATCCGACGGGCCCCGATCGCGTGTCTCGGAGTATCCGGCTTCGGTCAGTCTGGGGACGTCGAGGATCTCTATGAGCACTGTGGCATCGACGCCAACACGATCGTCGGCGCTGCGATCGACCTGGTGCAAGGAGCCCCTGGGTGAGCGAGATCGCGATGCCCAAGCTGTCGGACTCGATGCTGGAGGGCACCATCATCAGCTGGCTCAAGCGAGACGGGGAGCCGGTCGCCCGCGACGAGGATCTCGTCGAGATCGAGACCGACAAGGCCACCATGACGTACGCCTCGGAGTTCGCAGGCGTGCTGCACATTCTGGCGGCCGACGGCACGACCCACCCGGTGGGTGCGGTCATTGCCCAGGTCGCACCGGCCGCAGGCATCGAGGCGGCGCTCGGAGCGGGCGCGAGGACCGACGAGGCGGTCGCGGCGAACGTGATCACGGAAGCGGCGGTCGGGGCGAACGGCGGCGCAGCCGCGTCCCGGCCGGTCGTGCCGGCACTGCGTTCCTCGGCTCGGGCGACGCCGCTGGCGCGCCGCGCCGCGTACGCTCATGGCGTTGATCTTGATGGATTGCCGGGGACGGGGCCCGGCGGTCGGATCACGCGCGCCGATGTCCTCGCGGCGGCCGGAGTGGCGGCCCCGGAACCCGGGGCCCCGGCCCCAGCGCGAACCGCGGACCGCGGTGACACGATTGAGCCGCCGTCCCGCGTTCAGCGGCTGATCGCAGCGCGGATGGCCGAGGCGAACGCGACGATCCCGCAGTTTGAGGTGCAGACGGAGGTGACGATGGACCGGGCGATCGCCTTGCGCGCCGAGATGATCGAGTTGAACGACCTCGACCCGGTGCCGTCCTACAACGACTTCGTGATCAAGGCTTGCGCGTCAGCGCTGGTGCGCCACCCGCGGGTCAACGCCTCCTACCACGAGGATCGGTTCGAGCTCCATGGCCGGGTCAACGTCGGCTTCGCGGTGGCGAGCCACGATGCGCTGATCGTGCCGACCATCGCCGACGCCGACACGAAGTCGCTGACAGCGATCGCCCGGGAGACCCGGCAGGTGGCGGCGCGCGTCCGCTCGGGCGAGATCACCCCGCCCGAGCTCTCTGGCGCGACGTTCACCGTGTCGAACCTCGGCATGTTCGGCATGACGGCGATCCGGCCGATCATCAACCCACCCCAAGTCGCGATCCTCGGCGTCGGTGCGATGCGGACCGTCCTCGCCCGGGTGGCCGGGGAGATCGCCGATCGCACCTTGATGACGCTCACGCTGACGAGCGATCACCGCATCCTCTACGGCGCCGACGCCGCGCGATTCCTGGCCGACGTCAAGGGCCTACTCGAGACACCGCTCAGGCTCCTTTGGTGACCGGACCCTTAGTCCGGCATCTCGCACCGGCATCACCAGGCGTCCCGAACCGCTCGCGCCGCTGAGTTCCGATCGCGCCGTGCGTTCAGGCGCTACCGGCAGGCCGCAAATCTTGCTCGATGATTTCTTCCGCGCGCTCGGAGTTCTCCCGCAGACCCAAGAACGCCTGGGCGACGATCGGATCGGCCTTGACCTCGGCCGTGTTGCCGGAGCGCACGATCCGTCCTTGGTCGAGCACGTAGACGTACGATGCCACACCGAATGCGGCGGTAGCATTCTGCTCGACCAGCAGAATCGAGGTGCCCCGCTGATTGATGGCTGCAACGGCGTCCATGACTCGGTCGACCATCAGCGGCGATAGCCCCATCGACGGTTCATCCATCAGGATCACCTTCGGCTCGGCCATCAACGCCCGGCCGAACGCGAGCATCTGCTGCTCGCCCCCGCTGAGCAGCCCGGCCGAAGCGGAACGACGCTCTTGCAGGACGGGAAACAGCTCGTGCACCTCGCTGAGTTTCTCCCGCACGCGGTCACGCGAGCGTTGCTGGTAGGCGCCCAGGAGCAAGTTCTCCTCGACTGTCAGCGGCGCGATCATTTGGCGACCCTCGGGGACGAGGACCATCCCACGCCGGACGATGCGGTGCGGCGGGCGGCCACTCACCAGCTCGCCGAACAGCCGTATTTCGCCGGCGATCGAAGCTTTCAGCCCGCCTGCGATGGCTCTCAGGGTCGACGTCTTGCCGGCGCCGTTCGCTCCCAGCACCCCAACCACCGCCCCGCGGTCGACTCGCAGCGAGACGCCGGATACGGCGGTCACATGTCCGTAGCGAACCACGAGGTCGCTGACTGCCAGGTCCGGCGTCTCAGACGTATCTGTGAGTGGCGGGCCGATTGGTGCGGACGTGCTTTCCGTCATTGCGACTGATGTGGGTTCGCGGTCACGCCTGGGTCCGAGCCGACCGGTGGCGCCGAAGCGCCGTGGCCGAGATACGCTTCCCGCACGAGCGGATCGGCGGCCACTTGCGCCGGAGTCCCCCCCGCGATCACCTTGCCGAAATTTAACGCGAACGCGTGGGTGGTCACCCGATGGATCATCGCCAGGTCATGCTCAACCAGGATCTGTGTCAAACCGCCCTGGTTCAGGTCCATCAGCAGCGTTCCGACCTCGTCCCGTTCGGAGTGGCTCATCCCGGCGGTCGGCTCGTCGAGCAGCAGGACCTTTGGGTCGCAGGCCAGCGCCCGGGCAATCTCGACCTTGCGCTGGCTTCCATAGGGGAGATCCTGAGGGTAGCTGTTCGTGACAGCGGTCATCCCGACACGCTCCAGGGCGGCCACAGCCCCGGTCCGGGCGCGCTGGCTATCCGACCTGGCGCGACCAATGCGGAGCCAGTTGATCACCGGATGGCGGCGAACCGCTTCATTTTCCGCTCCCAGCATCACGTTGCTCAGCACCGTCATCGTCGGCAGCAGCCTCACGGTCTGAAAGGTCCTGGCGATTCCCAGCGCGTTGGCCACGTGCCGCCGAACCTGCGTGTAATCGTTGCCCTCGATCAGCAGCCGCCCGGACGTCAGGTCGGTCAGACGGGAGATAGCCCCGAGCAGCGTGCTCTTGCCCGAGCCGTTGGGCCCGATCAGGCCGTAGAGACCGCGGTGGTCGATCGAAATCGTGGCTCCGTCGAGAGCGTGAACGCCTCCGAAGTCAACGTGGGCGTCGGCGATCTCCAGTAGTGCGCTCACGTCGGCTCTCGCGCCGAGGGTGGGGCGCGGCCTCCGGGAGTGACGATCGCTGTGCCCTGCAAGCGAGCAGGATCCTGGCCCGACTTGGACCCCGACACGCGGCGCGTGAGATCGCGCCAGAGCCCGAACAGACCACCGGGAGCGAAGGTCGCCACGAAGATCATCAGCGCCCCGTAGACGACGTCCCACCACTCTCCGATCGAGGTCAGCTTCAGCGGGATCCATGTGAGCAGGATTGCGCCCACGAGCGCACCCCGCCACGAGCCGAACCCGCCGATGATCACCATCGTCAACGCCAAGACGATCAGGTCGAAGCCAGCGTCGGTGGCTTGGATGTCGGTGAACAACAACGCGTGATACGCGCCGGCGAGCGCCCCCAGGACGCAGGAGATGACGAAGGCGAAGCGGCGGTAGCGGCCGGTGTCGACGGACAGGCTCTGGGCAAGCTCTTCGTCCTCGCGAATCGCCTCTAGCGTCCGGCCAATTGTCCCGCGCTCGAGCAGGGACAACAGCAGCCCCGCGCCAACCACGGTGAGAAAGATCGTCAGCGTGCTCACGCTGATCGGAATCCCGACGACACCCAGCGGGCCGCCGGTCAGGCCGGTCCAGTTGAGCGCTATCACGCCGATCATGAGGTCGAAGGCAACCGTCGCCATCGCCAGATAGAGGTCGCGCAACCGGACCAGCAACACCGCCAGGAGCCAGCCGAGCATCGCGGTGAGCGCGACCGTGGCCAGGATGGCAAGGATCGTCACCCAGCCGTCTTTCACCAGCAGGCCGGCGGTGTAGCTACCGATCGCGTAGAAGCCGATCGAGGCCAGGGAGAAGATTCCCGTCCGCAGCGCCACCTGAATTCCAAACGCGAGTAACGCCAGGATCAGGATCTGTTGGATCAGCGTCTCGTTGTTGGTGTACCACGAGCCGATGCTGGCGAGCGCGTTCATTCCTAGACGCGCTCGAAGCGCCGACGGGCGAACAGGCCTTGGGGGCGGATCAGCAACACGAGCAAGATCAACGCGAACGCGACGCCGTCGCTCCACTGTGACGGGCCGTAGGCGATGACCGCGGTCTCCGCGATCGCGATGAGATACGCGGCTGCGATCGCCCCGCGAACGCTGCCCACACCGCCAACGATCAGGATCGCGAATGCGGTCAGCAGATAGTCCTGACCCACGCTGACGTCCTCGGAACCGAGGTTGATCGCGAGCAGGACGCCGGCCAGGCCAGCCAGGGCGCCGGCGACGAACATCGTCACGGCGGCGAGGAGGTTGACGTTGACGCCGAGCAGGCCTGAGGTGGCGGGATCGTAGGCGACCGCCCGCACAGCCCGGCCGTGGCGCGAGCGGCGCACCCACTGATCGAGCCCGATGGCCACAACCACCGCCGCCGCGACAATGATGATCTGGATATTCGTAATCCCGACCGAGCCGACCTTGTACTGATGAATGTGGAACGCGCTCTGCGACGGGCCGAAGGTTGTGTTGTCGGTTTCGTTCGAAATGAACTGGTTGATGATCGTGGCGGCACCGATGCTCGCGACCAACGTTGACAGCTCCGCTTGGCGCTTGACGCGGAAATTGTTGCGAATCCGTCGGAAGGCGATCAGCTCGAGCGCCACTGTCACTGCCCCGGCGCCGATCATCGAGATGATCAGCGTCGGGACGAACGACAGAGTCCCATCCTTGGTCAACTCATAGGTGAGAAACCCGGCGAACACGAACACCGCGCCATGCGCGAGGTTGAGCACGTCGAGGGTGCCCCAGGCCAGCGACAGCCCGAGCGAGAACAACGTCAAGATTGAGCCGAACACGATCGCGTTTACGAGCTGCTGCAAGACGTCCTCTCAGTCGTCGCTGGCCTGCTGCTGTTCTCGGCTGTCCGTTACTTCGGCTCAACCGGCTGAGTGTCCAGGTTCGGGTTGCCAACCAGGACCACGTGCTCCGCGCCGTTCTGCCATTGGACGAGCACCCCGCCGACGGTGACGTCGCGGCCATCCGGGGCGACGAACCGCGTCGGACCCGATGACCCCTGGAAGCCACCGCTCGACGCGACTTCCTGCATGCCCTTCAGCACGCCTGCGCGAGTGGCCGAACCCGACTTGGCGACCGCGTCGGCAAATGCCGACATCGCGTCGTAACCCGTTGCCGCGTAACCGGTCGGGACGACCTTGGGGTAGGCCGCCTTGAACAGCGCCGTGAACTGCTTGCTCGACGGGTAGGTCAGGTCAGGGTGATACTGGACGGCGTACAAGATCCCGTTCGCGGCCGCACCAGCCGGCGTCAGCGACCCGGCCGTGGCCGACTGGTCAGCGAACAGCTGACCCTTATAGCCGTCGGTGCGCAGCGCTGTCGCAAGCGACCCGATCGCCGGACCCACGACCAGCAGGCCAATCGCCTGGGGGTTGCCCGACTGGAGCTTGGTCGCGATCGCGGAGAAGTCGGTCGTCGTGGACGGGATACCGATCGAGGTGCCGATCTTGATGCCCAGCTTGCTGAACCAGGCCGGCATCAGTTTGGTCGCCTCGGCCGCCAGCGTCGGATTGTCGGATGCGTAGACGAGGTTGACGGTCTTGATGCCGAGTTTGGCGAGCCGATCGGCGATCAGCACGTCATAGCGGTCTTCGGAGGGAGTCAGTCGATAGATGTAGTTGCCGATCGGTAGCAGCCCGGTGCTTTCCGACAACGTCGCGATGTCGACCACCTTTGCCGCCTGGGCGATCGGCGCTGTCGCAAGCGCCTCGCTACTGAGTGCCGGGCCGAAGATCACCACCGCGGGCGAGTTGGCGGCTGCGGACATCTGCGAAGTGGCGGTCGAGACAGTCGAAGCCGTGTCCTTCACAGTCAAGACGATCTTCGACCCGTGCAGGAGCCCCGAGCTGTTCGCGCGGGTGATGGCGAGCTGCATCCCGTCGAGGAGTTGCTTACCGACGAACGCGACCTCGCCCGACTGATCGCCGACGAAGGTGGCCGGAATCGTCGCCGGCAGCTTTCCGCTGGCAGCGCTGGTGGAGACAGCGGCGCTGCTCGAGGCCGCGGCGCTGGTCGAACTCGAGCTCGAGCTGCTGCTACCGCACGCTGCGAGGGCCAGACTCATGCCGAGCACTGGTACCACCGTCAGTCGGAGACTTCTCCACTGCAACCACTTCATATCGGGCTCCTCCCTCCGCCGCGTCCCACCGCGGGGCCCAGTGGGATTCAAAACCCCACCAATCGGTTGGTAGAATTTTGCGCACTCTATCACCCGCTCTGGCCCCTCTTATTAGGATGCCGTTGGGACGCAAAACGTCCCGCCCGAGCCCAATGTTCTGGCCTGTGAGTTCAACCGAGGATCTGGGCCACGGCGGCTTGCCGGTAGTGCCCGAAGCGAAGCCACGGGGGCGTGATTCGCTCGAGGTTGCTCGTGCGGGAGAAGAAGTCGAACGCCTCGGTCAACGGACTGGTGACGACCTGCTCGCGCTCCAGCCGGTGCGTTCTCACGGCTGGGCCAGCACGTCCTCGAGGGCCTCCGTGATCTCCGGGTGCGCAAAACGGTAACCGAGTTCGCGCAGGCGCTCGGGGATGACCCGCTGACCGGTGGTCACCATCTGCGACATCTCCCCGTAGAGCAATCGCAGCGCGAAGGCTGGCACCGGCAGGATCGCGGGACGCCCGAGGGCATGCCCGAGCGCCCGCGAGAGTTCGGCGTTGGTGACGGGGACCGGCGCAGTCAGGTTAACCGGACCGCGGGCGTCGCCCTGGTCGAGACAGAACAGCAGCGCGCCGACGACGTCGTCGAGATGGACCCAGGCCACGTACTGCCCGCCGCCACCGATCGGTCCCCCGAGCCCGAGGCGGAAGAACGGGAGCATCTTCGCCAGCGCACCCCCGTCCGGCGAGAGCACGACGCCGGTGCGAGTCCGCACGACGCGCATCAGCGGCGCCGCCTGATCGGCCTCGTGCTCCCAGGCGACGACGACGTTGGCGAGGAAGTCGGACCCGGCGGGCGCCTGCTCGTCGAGGGGCTCGCCGTCGCGCGGGCCGTAGAACCCTGTCGCGGACTGCGAGACCAGGGTGACCGGGCGCTCGGCGTCGCCCAACCCGCCCAGGCCGGACACCAGCATGCGCGTGGCCAGCACGCGCGAGTCGCGAATCGCCTGCTTGGCCGCGTCGCTCCAGCGCTGAGCCACCGGCTCCCCGAGCAGGTGGACAACGGCGTCTGCGCCGGCCAAGGCAGCCGCCGGTGGGGGCGTTTGCGTCGGCTGCAGCCAAGCGTGCACGTCGACGCCCGGGGCGAGGACTGCCCGTCCGCGCTCGACATCGCGCGAGAGTGCGACCACGTCGTCCCCGCGCGCCCGCAGCGCATCCACAACGGCAATCCCAATCGTCCCCGTGGCTCCCGTGACAACGATCCGCGCCATGACGCTCAGGCCTG
>Ga0302325_10007682_pt1 | contig 23849 bp, 22 predicted proteins | sample Palsa_T0_2_FD_201948 | JGI IMG/M metagenome (GOLD analysis project Ga0302325, IMG submission 201948) | Peat permafrost microbial communities from Stordalen Mire near Abisko, Sweden - Palsa_T0_2 | ecosystem: Environmental > Terrestrial > Soil > Palsa > Peat permafrost | place: Sweden: Abisko... | reverse complement strand
CCAGGTACTCCCGGCAGGCCGCGTCGTTCGAGAAGCGGGCTTCGAATTCGGCCAGATTTCGCGGGTAATCCTCCATAGACCGCCATACTACATCTTGGGGTCACCTGAGTCAAATGGATACCCCATTGCCGCCAATGTAATTGAAATAGGCGAAATCGGCCCGCTTTTGGGAGGGGACCTGGTTGGCGCTGAAAGTAATTCCAGCGCTGCTTTGTACGACATTGCCGGCAATGACATTATCGTAGCTCTTGGTATAAATCTGTATCGCGGCGCCGGTCTGAACTGCCTGGAACTTGTTATTGACGATGATATTGTGGTAGGTTACGTAAGGGTCAACCGTATAGATACTCGTATTATCCGGGATAACCTCCCATGGCTGGTCGATTGTCAGCTGATAGGCGGAATTGCTGGTAATCGTACGAAGCTGCCCGATCCCAGCGCCGCCAATGATGGCAACCTTGGCCCCCATAAGCGAACCAGCGGCGAAACTCTGGCTGGCATCCGTCAGGGTGGAGGCGCCGGCTCCGCTCGCGGTGCTGTACGCAAATCGTTGGTTAGACTGGAAGCCCAAGCCCTCGCCGTCATTCACATGGCTGCCAAATTCCCCCTGCGAGGCATTGTGCGCGATGTAGCAGAACGAAGAAAATCCGTCCAGTATCCGATGCTCACCGAAATCGGCGCCCGAAACTCCGGCGCAACCGACCTGGTTGGTATTCGCGATACACCCCCGGCCCGTAAAAGTGTTGCTCTCTATCCATGCGAAATAAGGCAATGCGAAAGTCGACTGGTGCGGAACGGATGTTAAAGCCAATAAAGGCCTACTCGTGTTGGAGAGCTGATTATTCCTGATGCGCAGATGACCCGCGGGGTCGAATGTATATATAGCGACTTCGGATGAAGCGATCGTAGAACCCTCGACTATCAGGTCCACGGGGCTGTACCTGGCGGCTATGCCAAATCCATCGGCATTATGCAAATCGACATTTTCAAAAAAATAACCTGGGGCGGCGGGCAAATTCGGGCTTCGGGCCAGGTTGATCAACGAGACGTAGGGGCTCGTGTTGGGGTGAAGCACGGTTCCGTTCAACGCCGGGGGACGCTGGGTCGTATTCACCACGGACAAGTCGGCAAAGCCTATTTCCGTACCCGTTGCAGTTATGAAAACGCTATACGCCGCAGGAGTCAGGTTTAGGTAGGTAAGTGTGGTCGCATTCGCGCCTGCACCATGAAGCACGGTATCGGGGGGAATAGTCAGAGTCGCCGACCGGTAGGCGCCGGCGGGAAATTCGATTATCCCTCCGCCGGCGTTTGCGGCCGCGTTCAGTGCCGACTGGATGGCTGCCGTGTCGTTCGTCGTGCCGTTCCCTAATGCCCCGTACCTGGTAACGTTAAACGACTGGCCTGCTGGGATATCGCCCACCCAGGCGGCATTGACATGGAATCTGCTGTTAATTGCAGTCATGTTTCCATTGACCGCCACAGCCGTGAAGAAGGCCTGGTCTTCCATCTGCGTCCAACCGCTAGCGCCTCCGGCGCCGTTAGACACCTGTACCGTATAGGAGAGGCCGGGTCGCACCTGAGAGGGGATAGTGAAGTCAATGGCGTAATCGCCCGATTGAGTGATATTGGCGGCAAACGATCCCTGGCCGTTAACCGCTACCACATTAACCTGTAAAGCGGTGAAGTCCCCCGTTCTTGGGTTGCTAAAATTGCGCCCAATGAGTCTAACCGGCTGCCCGGCATAGACCTGGCTTTCCGACGCCCAAAATACTTCGGCGCGGTTGACAAACGCAGGCGAACTCCACCCTAAACCGTTATTGATCCAGACGGCATACAAGTCCGGCGGGATGCTGACGGGCAGTACTCCCTGTATGAGATTGGGCTGAACATTGACCAGCGTCAGTTGGAACAGGGCTCTTGTAGGATCGAGCGCTTCACCAGAGAGCGGCTGGACAGCTACTCGAGTAGTAGCGCTGCTGCGGAAATTCCACCCGAATAGGCCCAAGGCTTGCCCAGGCGCTGCCTTCCAGCTGGTCTTAAGGATCACCCCTGCGCCAGGTGTAGAATCGGCTAGAACCCGGCCCTGATGGTGTATCACTTGAGCACCAGCGAGGGGACGGCTCGAAATGGTTACACCAACCGCGGCTGACGTTAGAAGCAGGGCAATAACGAGAGAACGGAGTCTATTCGAAGGGCCTCGGATTTCAGGCCCAACCAGAGAGCGCGCCGCGGAAGCGTCGTGGGGGCGAGATATTGAGGAGATAGTCCTCATAATTAGTACAGGTACGAGGAAGGGCACGGCCCGCACTACCCGCTCACCTATATAAATGAGGCGAAGCAAGCTTGTTGCCGGGGGTTTTTCGAACCCAGCCGCCCAAGGCGGTGCAGGAAGTGGCTGAGTTTTGGATGTACCGAGGCCTCACCGTACTGCTGTGGCGACTGAGGAGCCCCCCCACTTGTTCTCGGGCGCGGCCGCGGCGAATTCGATGGATTTGCGTTTGCCGCCGAAGTTGCGGTTGAGGAAGCGGACTGTGGGACGCTCGGCATAGAGGTGCAGGAGGATGGCACCAAGGATCGAAAACGAAACGCCGATAAGAGTTCCGCTAGCGGTGCCGACTTTGAGCCAGTGGTAATGCGCGCCGAAGAGGCGGTCGAGGGAGTATTCGCAGTAGGGGTGAATGAGGTAGAGCATATAGCTGGCATCGCCGAGCAGGACGAGCGAGGCAAGGCGGGTATCCCAGTGGGCCTGAGAGAGCAGGCTGGCGCTCGTGACCAGCAGGAATGAGAGGGCGCCTAAGGTGAGGAAGCGAGCGCTGTCGGGGAAGATGTCGTGAGGAAAGAAGGCCTGTGTGGCAATGAGCCCGAGGGCGCTGGCAAAGCATACGATCAAGGCGGGCAGACGCCAACTGCGAGCTCTGCTATCGGATATGGCGCGGCAGAGGTGGTAGCCGAGGATGCCGAGCAGGAAATCTATGCTGATGTCGCGGGCGTAGAACCGGGCGAGGACGTTGTGCGCGGCAAAGGGGATCGAAGCCAGCATGGTGGCGAGGACGATGGCGGCGCCGAGCCAAACCGCACGGCGCTTATAGAGCAGCAGGCCGATGGCTAGGGCGAGATAAAAGAACATCTCATAGTTGAGGCTCCAGCCGACAAAAAGGAGGGGCTGGATAAGGCCGTTGCTCTTGGTGAAGGGGATAAAGAAAAGGCTCTGGAGAAGGTCGGCGGCGGTGGCGCGCGTGGATTTCATGAGTTGGGGGCTGTGAGCTGCGGCGAGGAAGAGAAGGATGGTGAAAAACCAGTACGGCGGAACGATGCGCAGTATTCGGCGGCGGAAAAAAAAGTCGCTGCTGGAAACGCTGGCTGGGTCGAGGATGCGGGCCATGATATAGCCGCTGATGACGAAGAAGACATCCACGCCAAAGGAGCCGAAGGGACGCAGGTGAGGGAGGACGAAGCCCGTGTGAAAAACGGCCACGGTAATGGCGGCGAAGGCGCGCAGAACCTGGATGTTGTTGAGCTTGGCGGTCGTATTCATGAGACGAGGATCAGGGAACGGGATTGGGAAACGAGATGCGCGGAGTACGAAACGCGATCTCTAGGGCTGATCGGACTTTGGGGCGCTTTCTCGGATCAAATAGCGCAAAATCGCCAGGAATCCGAGGATTGCGGCGCCCCAAACGAGCATTTCCCGCCGCGTGCGTTGGTGGGCTCTTTTGCGCTCTTCCGGCCGTTTCGGCATCCTGGACCCGCCGCTTGTCAACAGGCCTGGAGAAGTCCTCACGAAGGACCTTGAAAGGCACTCGTGACACCGGTACGGGTAATAGCCGAAAACCTCGCAAAAGCGCTCGACGGGCCCCGTCCTACGCGACCGCCGGAGATGCTTGCTGCCGCACCTGGGGCAGATCGTATCGCGCCGCTGGTCGGGCTTAGGGGGGGACAGCGTTGGCGAGCGAGGTGGTGCCTGCCTGGAAACCGCCGCCGGCTTGGGCTCCGGTGCTGCGGGTGGAGGCGCCTCGATCGTAAACTCTTCGTAACTCGACTCGGTACGCATTTCGCCGGAGGATTCCCAGAAAAAGAATCCGGCGCAAGCCGGGCCGTCAGATCTGGGATGAATAACCAAAGCAATTTGGTATGGGGCGGCGAAATGGCGGGAATGGATTTTTCGGTCGCGGCCGGAAAGAAAGATCCGGCTACGGAGGTGGGAGTGATACCAGCCCAGAACCTGCAGACCGCTCAACTCCGAGTCAGTCCCAGAGGCTGAGATAAGCTGCATTAGACGGTTCTGGTCCTTCTCCGATAGAACAAAGCCGGGGCCCATGGCATGCTCGCATTGGAGTGGCTTCGAGACCAGGATGCAGATGCGTCCGGGTTCCTGGATCCCGAACAGGACGCCGCCGGTCTCCCGTTCACCATCCGGCAAATTGCGGCCCCTCTCGACTTCCAGACGGACCTGCTCAAGCACCAAAGGGGAACACTCCAGCAGGAACGGACACTGCGGGATGCGCCAGGTTTTCAGGTTAGCCAGGCCAGTTCGCCACCGCTCTTCGCCAATGTCGGCCACGTGGGTATAGACCATATTAAATCACAAATTGAGGCTCGATTTCCATCTGCAAAAAAGAAAAATGCCGCCAAAATGCAAAAAGCAAAAGGGCTGCGCGACGTCACTGCGGACGCGGATCGGGCACGGGCTTCCATGAGCCAGCCAGACGGTAGAGTGCGAAGGCCGCTAGGATGGCTAGGCCGTCGTCACTGATATCGCGCCACTCCATACGGTTTCGATTGGCGAGATGCTGCAAAACTTCCAGCGACAATCCTAGAACGAGAATCGTACAGGCCCTCACGATTTCCTGGCGGCGGGTCTGCGACAAGCAAAGCAGCAAGAGTGCGGCTCCCCCGAAAGCGACCCAATGAATTTCCCGGTGAACATCGGCGACGATGCCGGGCCGCGACGGTTGCAGTGACCCGATAATCAGGAGCGTAAGCCAAACCCTTGCAACGGTCCGCAGTACACCTCGTGAGATGGGAGGCCGTTTGACCGGTTCAACACGCGCCATCAGAGGCGAGAACCATTCGCGTACCAGTTCCGGATGGTGTTCAGGTTGAAGGCCGCCGAATTGTGCATCACGGCGGCGTCGTGTTGGCCCGTAAAGGTATACCCTGGGCCACTCATGTCCGCTGGCATTTGGTATAGCCGGAACGGCATACCGTCACCCAGACACCCGCAGAGCGGCATACCGTCTTTCGGCTGGGCGTGGCAGAGCGAATCCCGATGCCACGGCATCCGAGTAGAACATCTTAACGGTCTCCAACGAATAGTCGGAGAGGTCCTTTCCTAGCAGAACAAGCTTCTTGAGGATGTCGTTCGTTGCGGTGATGATGTGGCAGCCGACCGCGTCGGCTTGGAATATGTTCAGCAACTCCCGCGGGCTCGCCCAGATGATCTCAACGTTTGGAACCTCACGAAGCATTTCTACCGCGGCGGCCATGACTGGCACTGGATCGCGACCGGTGTCAGCTATACGTCCTGCGAAGACAGAGACGTTTGCCGGCGCGCCTCCAGAGAGAGCTGCCGTCACGTCCCGAACCTGATCCAAAGTAAGAAGCGCAGTCACATTGAGCTTGATTCCATCTCGACTCAGTCGACGAACCAACCGAACAGACGATGCGCCCTTTGTGTTCGTAATCGGTATCTTGACGAAGACGTTATCCGCCCAACCAGCGATCGTCCGCGCCTGTTCCTCCATTTTGGAAAACTCGTCGGCGAGCACCTCCAAAGAAATGGGCCGATCTGGTATCAACGCAAGGATTTCCCGTGCAAAGGCTTCGTAGTCCCGGACCCCAGCCTTGCGCATCAATGTGGGATTGGTGGTGAATCCCCGAATGTTCGGGTTTCGGTACATGTCCAGTATCCCGGCTTTGTCGGCGCCGTCAGCGAAGATCTTGACTCTAAGTTCAGATACGGATTTCATCTTCCGATCGATCCTTTCCCGTTTCTTGGGCGATTTTACGCCCGGACTGGACAGCCCGCCACCGAACGCGCGAGTCTCGTCCAGTTTACAGGTGAAGCTGCTTCGACCAATCCTTGCGTCCAATTATTTCCAATTATAGCCGGCAATGCCAGCCTCTACCAAACCCCATCAAGACTGCGTGACGACCCGGGTACCTTCAAAGTCGATTTGGTGGCGCACCTCGCGCAGGCCTGCCTGGCACATCGCTCGGCGGAGCCGTGGCTTATCCTCGGTGTAGAACATCAGGAAGCCTCCGCCGCCGGCGCCAATCAACTTGCCACCCTGTGCACCATTGTTTCTGGCAAGCTGATAGTACGCATCGATACAACCGTTGCTCATACCAGGGGACCGCTTTTTCTTGTGTTCCCAGTGAGCGTCCATGATACCGGCGAAGGCTCGAAGGTCCCCCGACTCCAGAGCGGCTTTGCTCTCATATCCAAAGCGCTTGATGAAGTGCAGGTTTTCGACCATTTCCCGATCACACTGTCTGCTGCGGGTGTCCTGGTCGCGAAGGATGTCCGATGCGGAACGTGAGAAGCCAGTGAAAAACAGCGCCAGATTGTCCTCCATGTTGGCAAGCGTCTCCGCACTAATGTTCAAAGGTTCCACACCGACTGAGCCGTCGCACCTGAACTCGAAGCTGGTGATCCCGCCAAAGGCCGCAATATACTGGTCTTGCTTGCCGATTGGCTCGCCGAGGATATCGATCTCGATGTGGCAGGCCATCTCGGCCAGATTGCGCTTGGAGATCGTCTTACGTTTGAGCATATGCAGCGCGTGCAGGAGGGCGGTGGTAAAGCTGCCTGAAGAACCCAATCCCGTGCCTGCCGGAATATCGGACATGGAAGTGATTTCCAGACCTGGTCCCGTCACATCGGTGAGCTTGAGCGCCTCCCGGATCAGGGGATGCCCCAGCTCATCCACCGTTTCCACTTTTTCCATTTCGGAGTACTTTACAATCAGATAGTTTACGAAGGTTTCGTGTAGTGTGATGTACACATATCGGTTAATAGCCGCCGAGATCACAAAGCCTCCGTATTCGCGATAATAAGACGCCAAATCAGTGCCGCCGCCGCCCAGCGAGATTCGTAATGGACTACGTGTGATGATCATGGATTTTACCGAGCCTACCTACCTAGAAAGGTACGCGAAACAGGGGTAAGTCCGCCTCGGCAAAGTACGCCGAGTTTCCGATCCCGTTTGAGATTCCGCTGCGCAGCGTGCGTCCGGCCTTTCACTGAACGCATGTTTACCAGCGGAGGCCTGCCGCTTCGGCTACGCGCTGCAGCAGGTGGTGAATGATCGCCGCCGTCATTGACGATCCCAATTCTTGCCGCGCTCGTTAGGCACAATACGGCGTAACGTATATATGTCGCTGCCCATCAACTCGTCCTTGAGCTCTCCAATCCGTAGCCATGGGTCCCACTGTGCGCTGATGAGCCGTCCGCTTACACCGTCGCTCGCGCCGGAAGCAAGATGAACACAAAGATTTGCACCGTACTCGAGGGGCGTTCCGCCGGCGTCCCGCTGCTTGAGAGCGGCATTATAGAATGCCTCGCCAACGCGTTCCGGACCTGCCTCAAGAACCTCATCCAAAAGCCTGGTATTGAGGGCGCCCGGAGCGACAAGATTCACGTCGATGCCAAACTCCTTCACTTCTTCTGCGAGGGTCTCCCCGAAGCGCACGAGGCCCGCCTTCGAGGCAGCGTAGGCGCTGAGAAACGGAAGCGGTTTCGTTGCGCCGCCACCCGATAAAATCACAATCTTGCCACGTTGAGCCCTTTTGAGGAGCGGAAGGAAGACTCGGCAGCAGTATACAGTACCGATGAGGTTGATCTGTATCGCCTCCACCCACTTCACCCAGTTGATCTCGTCTATGGCGCCTTTCGGTCCATAGACGGCGGCGTTGGCGACCAGGATGTCTACACCGCCGAGCCGCAATTCGGCCTCGCGCGCGAGCCGGTCCACATCGGCTTCCAGCGCGACGTTGCAGACCATCGCGTGCACACGGCCAGGCGCGGTTTGATCGAGCAAATCACGGGTGCGTTCCAACTCGCGCGGACCGCGGGCACACAGCAGCACGGTGGCGCCCTCTAAAAGAAAAGCTTCGGCGATCGCCCGACCGAGTCCTTGACTGGCGCCCGTAATTACGGCTCGTTTGTTCGTGAGTTTCAATTGGCTCTTCCGATGGAGTAATACTGAATGTCAGTCCGAGCACGTAGCGCCTTGTCGAGAAACCCAGATGCGTCGAAGACCACCGGCGGCGCAAGTTCCGGATCAATTGACTGGAACTCGGGACAAGGTGTCATAACAACGAGTGCCTCGGAACCGCTCAACGCTCCTTCGATGTTGGCACGCAGCGAAATCACAGATTCGAGATCTTGGGGCAATTGGTAAATCTGGGGATCAAACGCCTGAATGAGCGCGCCCTGACGTCTCAGCCAGCGTGCCGCCTCCACGGCTGAAGAACGGCGTAGTGTGTTCGTGCCTGGCTTGTAGGTGAGTCCGAGAATCGCGATGGTTCGGCCGGTGAGCGTACCGAGGGACCCTGTCACACGCCGCTGAAGCCATGTTTTATGATACTCGTTGCTGGTGTGAACGCCTTCGATCAGCGGCAGCGGCGCGGAACCGCGGCGGCCAAGAGACCGCAGGAAAGCAATGTCGCGAGCCAAGGTGCCGCCGGCGATGGGACCGCCCGCGTGTAGATACGCCAGGGGACCGATGCGCTGGTCGGTTTTTAAGCCGCGTTCCACTTCTGTTGCATCGGCGCCGGTAGCCTCGCATACGTTCGCGATTTCGTTGATAAAACAAATTGATGTAGCGAGAAATGAATTGATCGCGTGCTTGGTCATTTCGGCTGACTCGACCGACATCCACTCGATGCGGTCCGTGAATGGCTGGTAGACAGCCTGGAGTGCGGCCTGCGTCACCCGGTCTCGCACGCCCAGGACAACGCGGTCCGGCTGCAGAAAAACCTCTATGGCTTTGCCCAAGCGCAGGTTTTCGGGCGCACAAGCGAAGCTAATGCGGCGGCCACCGGCGCGCCGCACGAAATCGCGCTCCAGCCGTGCGACCGATCCTACCGGCATTTGCGAACTGACCACGAGAATCGCGCCATCCTTCATGTAATCGAGTAGCCGGAGAGCACGCGAATGGACAAATTCGACATCGGCAAGATCGTCTTCGTCGACCGGAGTATCATAAGCCACCCAGACGACATCGGCCCGGGACGCACTCTCAAAGCGGGTCGAGAAACTCAGCCGTCCGGTCGCAATCTCACGGGCGGTCAATTCATCCAGGCCCGGCTCGGCGACTGGTGGCCGAGCTTGAGCGAGCGCCGCGACAACCCCTGAATCTTCGTCAATGCCGATCGCGTTGTGGCCTACCGAGGCCAGACACGCCGCGGTCACCGAACCCAAGTGCCACATGCCGGCCACACAGATCGTAAGCATCTAAGCCCTCGCCTTCAGTCGATGGCTATTAGGGGTCAGATAGTCAATCGTCATCAAAATGCCCTACCGGATTTTCATCCGCCGTGTCCGACCAAGTGCGCGGATTCGAGAGAAGCGATTGGTCAGGTTGCTGAGGAAAACACCGGCGGCTCCGGTAACCAGAATCAGATCACCTCTCATGTCCTGCTTCCGAGTTTTCCGTTGTGGATCGGACACTAAAGGGGCGCCACCTAGCATCGCGGCGATAGGGATGCGCGATCATCGCATAGCGGAATCATCGTTTCATCACCGCTTTTTCCAGATGCGTGGTAAACTTCTCCAAAACGACGGTTCGGTCGAACTGGCTTTCTGCAACCCGGCGCCCATTGAGACCAAACTCGCGCGTCTCTTCCGGATGGACCTTCATCCAGCGGATCGCGTCCGCCAGCATAGCCGGGTCTTCCGGCGGCACCACCAATCCTACCCCGTGCTTCCGGATAAAGCGTCCCGTTTCGCTATCTTCGCTGACTGACGCGAGGATCGGCCGACCAGCAGCCATATAGTAGAGCATCTTTCCAGGGAACACCACATCACGGACTGTCGCTCTTTGCGTGATCACCAGGACATCGGCCGCTGAAAGCTGCGACGGCAGCGACTCCCGTGGTTGCAATGGTAGGAATTGAAAACGTCGCAATCCGAGCTCGTCAGCCGTCTTCTTTAGTTCCGGAAGGTAAAGTCCTTCGCCGATGACACAGCAGGTTACATGCGGGTCGGCTTCAAACTCAGCGCCGGCCCTAACGAACGTTTCCAGACCTTGCTTGCCGGCGACGCTGCCAGAATACATTACTAGAAACTGTTCCCGACCGATGCCAACACGCTGGCGAAAGCCATTTTGCCCGAATACCGGCCTCATAAAGCTCACGTCGATGTAGTCGGGAAGCAGCGAAACCTTTTGCTCGGGAACACCTTTGGATATCAAGTTCGAGCGCATCCCATCGCAAATGACGCCGATGCTCTCCGCTCGTCGGTAGGCGAACCGTTCCAGCGCCTGAGCAATCCGAACCGGGCGGCTGCCTTCGCGCATAGCCCCCACGGCGATCGCGGCGTCCGGCACCAGATCCTTAATTTCCAGAAAGACGCGTGCGCGCGTAATCTTCTGAATTAGAAATGCCGTAATCGAGAGTTGCAGCGGAGGAGAGATCACGATCACCAGTTCCGGCCGCTTACCAAACAGCGCTCCGATCAAAGCGGATGCGGCGAAGGAACAGTCGAACAAAATTCGCTGCCCAGCTTTCTTGGGGTGTTTGGGCACATAAAGGTAAGTCCGCGTGACCGGCACGCCGCGGATGACTTCCCGCATGAGGAGCTTGCCCCGATAAGCGTTCCAGATCTTCCACTGCGGCGCAATGGGAAAACCGGCGATCACGCGAACGTCGTGGCCACGCGCCTGTAAATGTTCGGCAAGGTCGGCTGTGTATGGACCAATGGAAGTGGATTCGGGAAGGTAATTGAGACCCAGAATGAGAGCTGTCACACGCCTCCGCCGCTATTCTCGGGAAGCGGGCAGCTTACTTCGATGATCCCGCTTAGATGGTATACAGCTAGCACGATGGTCTAATTACGGGGTGGTTCTCTCTTAGGACCCGGTCCCGGCAATAACCGCCCATGCAGTGAGTGCGATAAGTTTGCAATCCAGCCATAGAGACCAGTTTTCGATGTATTCAAGATCCATTCGCACCCAGTCGTCGAAATTGCTGATACGATTGCGGCCGCGCACCTGCCAAAGACAAGTGATGCCCGGCATCACGCTCAACTTCCGCTTATGCCAAAGCTCGTACCGCTGCAATTCATGCGGCCAGGCGGGGCGCGGCCCCACCAAGCTCATATCGCCCTTGAACACGCTCCACAACTGCGGCAACTCATTCAGGCTGTACTTTCGCAGGACGCGCCCGAGCGGCGTTACGCGGGGATCGTTGGTTATTTTGAACACGGGGCCGGTCATCTCATTGCGTGACATCAATTCGGTCCTCTGTGCATCGGCATCGGCAACCATCGTAGTAAACTTGTACCCCGTGAATTGCTTACCCTTGTACCCGACAACCCTCCATGGGTAAAACACCGGCAGTCGGGGCGTAGTGATTTTGATGGCAATGGCGACTAACAGCAATATAGGGGACAGCAGCAGAAGCAGGCCAGCACTCACGCAGAGATCCAGCAGGCGCTTCATGAAGACCAACTGAGGATCGAGATTCACCGGATCCAGCTTTACGAGCGGGCAGGCGAGCGGCGAGTCCACGCGAACGGGCTTGAGGTCACTGAGTTTGGCCTTGAGCAAAACATCCGGAACGATATATGTCGTCACCCGGAAGTAGTCGCACGCATGTAATACGCTCTCAAGCCAAGGTGCGCCGTGTGGCGGCAAGCCAATCACAATGTCTTGAATGGCCGTGTGGATCAGTGCATCGCCCACCTGGTTTGCGCTGCCCAGCAAAGGCAATTCGCTCCCGTTGTTCAGGCATGGAGCCGGCTGTTCTGAAGACAATGCGAAATAGCCGACGATGTTATATTCCTCCGGAGCCGTATTTCCAAACGCAGCTATGATCCGCTCCAGCGTGTCAGTCGCGCCGATTAGAGCGACCTCTTTCGCCAGATAACCGTTCCTTAGTCTTTCGCGATACGCCAGCAGCGCCGCATAGCGTCCGGCGGCGAGCAAGACGGAGCTCAATACCGCGAATGAAAATACCAACAGGCGGCTATAACCGGGGTGCTTTAGGGCAAACAAGACGACGGTCAGAACTCCGACTCCCATTACGGGAGCGTATAGGCTCGCAAACACGATTGAGTTCGGCGTCTGTTCCCGAATCGGCCGATAGGCGCCGAACGCTTGATAAGAGATAATGATCGTGGGGCCCATGGTTACAAACACCCACACGAAATCGACGAGAGTAACTGTCGCGTTTGCCGTGTCACCCGCGGGCGACAGGAAGCTGTCCACCCACTCGGCGTGCAGAACACCTCCCGACCACAACAGTGCATGCAGCGGCGGTACCAGTTTTACAGCCAGCCAGAAGGCTATTGCAAGGACAGCCAAATCGCAAGTCCTCAGCACCAGCCTTCGGGTCGCGGCCATGGAGTTATCTAGCATATGACTTTATAGGACCTAGTGACAAAGAGCCTTACTAGTGGACGATCGCGCAGCGTCCATAAGCGGTTCAACGGCCGGCCAGAAGCGTCGCGGAAACGCGAAGAAATTAGTCGAGCCGGGGTCGCGCCTTAGGCTGAGGTGGTCCGCGTCGACAAGCCGGTACCCCTGCTGTTCGAGTATGGAAAGGCAGGGATGGCCAGGGCCATGGCTACATTCGATGAACACAATGGGTTGATCCGTGGCGATGGTACGGACGGCGCCTCGCAGCACGGCAGCCTCGTGGCCCTCGACATCGATCTTGATGAAGTCGACCGCTCCCCGCTCAGCACGCATATCGTCTACCGATACCAGATGGGTGTCCTGCCAGCCGGGTTTTATGCCCCAGTACATTTCTTCAAACGTCTGTTCGGAAGCTTCGAGCGAAGAGGTGCCGCCGGCTAGGGGATTCGTGCGCAGGCTCCCCTGGCCGCAATGATCGCTAACTCCTGCTGCCACAAGGTCAACGCCTTTCAGCGCAGCTCGCCGGATGGTTGCTCGTATTCAGCTCAAGGTTCGGCACGAATGGCTCGAAGAGTATCGCTTCCACGTCGGGCGCCGCGGACTTCACCAACCACGTGTAATATCCGATATTCGCGCCTATGTCCCAGAACGAACGCAGCCTGAGCTTGGCAAAGCAGGCCAGGGTAACCGCTTCCGAGTTGGGCTCCTGCGACCCCACCGCGCCGAATGCGAGGCCGTGGGTGACCAGGCGGCCACGCACTTTGAAGCTGATTCGAAGGCATCGATAGCCAGACGGGCGCATCAAGCGCTCGAACAACACCCCGCCCAAACCGCGTCATGCGGAAGTAGAATAGCGGGTGAAAGCGCTCTCGAATGACTCGGAGTGAGTCGTGCATAGAGAATAAACGGGAGTTGGCCGAACTAGGCCGGTTGCCAAGGGCCGCGATTCGCATTTAGGCTGCGGGAAGAAAAGCGTAGCTGCGATTGTCGGCATAGAGCGGCGCCGTCTCGCCACCCAAAGGCTCGATCGGAAGACCGGGCAGTGGATAGCCAACGCTCGAAAGTAGATCGAGTACTTCCTGGCGGGAAACGCCCTCGTGCAGCTCAATTGCTAACTTCGGTCTAAAGCGGCGCAGGGTTTGGCGCATGCCCCTTAAGACTTTGATCTCCATACCCTGGACATCGATCTTCACGCCGTGTACAGGCATTGCTTCGGGTCCGCCCCCAGCCGCAATTCGCGGCCAGACCCAGTCGAAGCCCCCTGCAAGAAACACCTCTTGGAGACCGCCTGATTGTAAGCCACTGTCGATCATACCCCGTATTTGGGGAAGGCTCCTGGCTGCCAAATCGTCACGATCGTCTAGCGCCATCGCCAGCACGCTTAACTGGTGAAGACGATTCAGCGTACGGGTCCGCGAAAGGCACCCCGCGGTTGCCACCATGGGTTCAAAAGCAAAGACTCGCCCTGCGTCGCCGACCAATTGGCAGAGGGCGATCGCAGTGTATCCGTAGTGCGCACCGATATCCAGCCAGGTTTCTCCGGTGCCAACGTTCCTGTTGAACCAATCGAGCAACGGCCTCTCTGTCCTCCCCAAAATCGCTGCGGGATAATCGTGCCAGGAAGTAACTAAAATCTTTCCCCGCAAAGGCCCGGCCAGTATGCGCCGGTCCCCCATCGAGCGCGGCAGAACCGTCCTGATGTTTTCCTTCCAGCGTCTATTCATATAAGATCAATTCACATAGTGAAGGCTGTAAGCTGAGGAAGTCGTCGGCAGCGACCGAAGCGGGGCCGAACATTACCCTTGACGGGAAGCCGTGGTTTCCAGGACTGCGTCCACCCTAACCTCGCCTGAAATCGGTTGGCCCCTTACTATGCTCGACATAACCCGCTCAACTGATTCGCCACATTTTTCCCATGTGAATAAGCGCGCCAGCCGGTAGCCCTCGCTGCCCATTTGCCAGCGGAGCTCTTGATCACCCAGCAGACGGAGGATGGATTCCGCAAGTGCGACTGGATTCCTGTCAATTGCAAGGCCGGCTCCGCGTTGTGCGATCTCAGCGGCGTAGTTCAATGTATCGCTAACGACGACTGGAACCCGGCAGGCCATGGCCTCGAAAATGGAGAACCCAAAGTTCTCAGCCTGGGACGGCAGAACAAACACGTCCGCATCGGCGAGAAGCTCTCGCCGCGTCTCGCCGTCGACTTGACCTGTCAAAACTGTGCATGCTTCCACACCGGCGTCTCTGATCCACCCACGAACCTGGGCTTCGAATGACAGCGGATCGCCCACGCCTGCAATCGCAAGACGGGTTTCCGGCACACGGGCGACTACCAGAGCCATCGCTCGCACCAGGACATCCAATCCCTTCTTTGCGTTCAATCGTGCGAGAAACATCAAAAGCGGGCCATTGTGCCCGTTCAGAAATCTAGCCCTGAACCTTCCCCTCGGCGGAAGGTGTTCAAATTCGGACGCTTCAAAACCGTGAGGAATGACTACGGGCGGCCCCTTGAGGCGCAAGCTTCGCGTTTCGTCCCTCTCTCCCTCTGCGCTAAAGAACAGCACCGACGCGTCGTTCAGTATCTTTCTCGCAAACAGGCGGTCGTAGATCCACTTCTTTCGCGCAGACACCCTCCGCTGAAACGGGGCTAGGGCGCCATGCGGCCAAATGCCATACCGTTTGCGATGAAATCGCGCCAGAAGATACCCAACCAAAACAGGGAAGCAATAGACCGAGTGCAGGGTGATAAAATCGCACGACCGTACCAGCCCATGCAGCCTCACCAACATCGCCGGGCAAAACGACCACCTCGCCCACGCCTTGAAACAAACGATACCGAATGTTCCCCTGCCTTCCTTGCGCTTCAGCGCCGCTTCGATGTCGGCCGTAACGAAATTGTCCCTGCCGTGAGGCACCAGGCCTCCCATCGCCAATACGACGTTGTGTCCGCGCGCGGCAGTGTGACTCAAGATTAGAGGCATGCCGACCAAGCCTAGTCCCGTCTTACTCGGAGTCTGCCCACCCGCGAAAGCAACAACGCGCATTCCCTTTAGGCCTCCGTGCCTGCATTTGCTCCCGCCGATTTCCGCAGATCGTCAGTCGAGAGAGCACCGGACGCTAGATCGCGCCGAATCCCTGCGACCTTGATGTCAATCAACATGCGATACCAAAGCGCCTGCATAAAATGATAGATAAACCCGATCCGCCCATCCAGGAAGCCGCCGCGTAGGAAGTAGCGATAGCTGAAGTAGAGGAGCGGCCTCACAAAAAGGGGCATCCGGCACCACAGGTTCTTCATCCAGACAATTCGCTCGTCGGGACTACCAAACAAGCGGGCGGGTACATGCCAACGCAGTAAGCCGGCCCTCCGGAGCACCTCGTCCGTGGCAACCCGTGAGGCAAACTGCTGGTGCTTCGCGATCCACGAATCCATCGAAAGTTCTTTTCTGTTGTACTCGTACACCGTTCCGCGCAATGTCCCCGTTCTACCCCGGACGCAAATCTTAAAGTCGGTTCGCTCACTCGGATCGATCGACGCCGCCGCTTTCCGGAAGACGCGGAGCCCGTACTGCTTGAAGCCGCGAATTGGTTCGCCCCAGAAAAGATACTGATGCCGGGAATAGTATCCATTGATTTCGTCCGCAGGCATCCGGAGAGTTCGAACCAGGTCATCGCGCAGCTCGGGGCTCACCACATGGTCCGCGTCGAGCGGCAGAACCCACTCATACGCGATCGGTAGATTAGCAAACGCCCAGGCCCATTGCGCGGCACTGTCGACAAATGGATGAATAAATATCTTGCCGGTATATTGGCGACAGATCTCGATGGTTCGATCCGTACTGCCGCTATCCACGATCAGGATTTCAGCACACAGTCCTTTCACGCTATCGAGGCAGCTCTTCACATTGTCTTCCTCGTCGCGAACGAGCAGAATCGCGGAAAGGGGAAGTTCTTCGGCCTGGTGATCCGGAGCCGGGTCGCGCTTCATGAATAAGAGCACCTCAGGCGCCGGCCACCCGTGTCGCCTTCACGTGCCAGGCGCCCGTCCCGGCATAATCTACCTCAAAGGTTTCCAGCCGGCTCTTGAACCGCGCGAGGTAAAGCTTCAACGCGAACATCGGAAGCTGGTAGGCTCTGCCCATCAGGGAGCGTTGAAAGTGAAATCCCATCTCGCTCAACACACACCAGAGCCTGTAGACATCGCCGCCAACGGGCTGTATATAGTCAACACTGAATCCCGCGCTCTTCAGCAGATATTCCAGTCCATAGCGTGTATAACGATAGAAATCGTAGGGGGTCTGGTGCTCTCTCCCCGAGAAGGGTACCGCGATATAGATCTCCCCGCCCATCCTCAGAACCCTTCCCAGTTCCCTTAGCACGTCCCATGGGTTTGGCAGATGTTCGAGAACGTTCATCAGTATGACGTAATCGAAAGAGCTGCTGTCGATGGGCAGGTCGTGAAGAAACGCCTTAATGTGGATCTGGGAAAAGTCCCACGCCGGATCTCCGACACAAGCGTCTACCGCGACGTATTTCTGTTGTGCGAACATCGGCTGGTATTGGCATTGTCCAGCCCCGGCGTCGAGAACCGAGGCGCCGGAGGGCAGGGAGCGCGCGATACCACTCAACCAATCCTTGTCAAGATCGCCTGTCGACTTGAGATTCGCTACCTGCCTGACCTGAGTGAGCACGGCTCACAACCTCCTAGCTTGGTTCCGCAAATTCATTGGTGGCCAGGCGCTCGTTCCGGCGCAGCAAAGCGGCTTCTGCCGGGCCCGACCTCTCCGCGAACGCCAGCCCACAATCCGGCTAGTCCGGACAAAGCCAGGCTCTTTTGCCCGCGCGCGAGGTATCTTACAATCTCCCGCGGGTTGGCCAACAGCAATCGGCGCGCCAGGAAAATCAAACCGCCCGCAAGACCGTAATTCTTTAGTGAGAACCGGACCTGATTCCGCCACATGTAGTAGGCCCGGTGCTTCTTTAGGAGGCCGTCGCCGTCTCCCCCATGAAGCACCGTGACGTCCCGCGCCATCAGCAGTTCGTACCCAGCCTTACGAGCGCGCACACAGAGGTCGATCTCTTCCCAGTACAGGAAGTACGCTTCGTCGAACAGTCCAACTCGACGGAAGACCGCGGGCCGCACCAACATACAGCAACCCGGAAGCCGGTCAACGGACACAGCTCCTTTCGAATTCACGGGGTTTCGCGCCGCCAGGCCCCACAATGGCCGCATCCTGGCAAATCGGACGCCTGCGCCATCGGAGACATCCGGCGAGATGGCGCCGCAATTTGCCGCCGAATTCAACGAACAGAGTAACCGCTCCAGCGACCTCGGCGGCAGACAGACGTCCGGGTTGAGAATAAGTATTGCACCCGGGTCGGCCCCCGCCGCCAGGACTCGACGGATAGCTACATTGTTTCCGGCCGCGTAGCCGGTGTTTTTCGGCAAACGCATAACCATCGCGTTGCTGTTCGCCTTGGCGACGATGGAAGATACGTCGGTATCCGAGGCGTTATCCACAACGGTCACGCGAATGACGCAGTCTCCCGCCGCCGCCGGCAGCGCTTCGAGGCACTGTGCGAGAACGCCCTCGCTGTTAAAGGCAACAATAACAACCTCGATCCTTGGTTTGGGCACTGGTTTAAGCATGGGTGGGTTTCCTGGCGCGGACTTCCAAAACCCCCCGATTGCCCAGCAGGTACGACACCGCCGCGGGGACCATCGACAGTAGATAGAGAGCATGCGCATATCGAGATCCGAGTATCCTCCTGCGCAAGGGAGCCGGCAGCAGGAACAGCATGCTCTCGCTCAGGCTGGCCGGCCACAGTTGCGGCCGAATGCCTTCAACCTCATACCCGCAACGCTCGAGAAGCTTCGTTAGGACGCTCTCTCGAAAGTGCACGAGGTGTCGAGGAATGTCCAACCCAATCCAGCAGCGCGAGAAGACGTTTGCTTCGAAGCTACCGATGTTAGGAATGGCTATACAGAGGACACCTGAAGGCGCCAGCAGATCGAAACACTTGGCGAGGCACTCAGCCGGATGCGTGACATGCTCGAGGACATGCTGCATCACGATGAGGTCGTACGGGCCTTCGAATGGCACGTTGTCAAGCGTGGCAAGATGCAGGCGGGCGCGCGGCGCATTGTAACGGGCCGCTTTCAGAGCAACGGGACTAATGTCGATACCGGTCGCGTCCCAGCCCAAATCGCACATTCTTCCAAGGAATACCCCTGCGCCACACCCCACGTCGAGCAAGCGTCCCCGGCCCTGAGGTGGGCTCTCCATGCCTGGACGTCCGAAACGCAGGCTGTATGGGGCGATCATCACCCGGCGCAACGTTGAAGCGACACGATTTGTCAGCATTGATGTCGCGGTCCGATAGGGCCTGTAACTCGATGGATAGAAGCTGTCGATTTCCTCGTTGGTGGGCCACGGAGACAGACTGATCAATCCGCATTGATCGCATTCCATAAGGCGCCATTCGCCGGGGCATCCATGGAGCCGGTCGATGCATCCGCGCAGGACGACACGCGAGCAAATCGACTCACAGACTGGGCACGAATGAACACTATCCGGCATTGGCAACCACCGACTGGAGAGCCGACAACAACTTTGTCCCGACTGCCGTCATGGAATATTGCTCCCGGGCGCGCTGTCTCGCCGCGCATGCAAGCGCCTTGCGGCGTTCCTCCGATCCAATGAGACTTCGCAGCGCCTCCCGGAGAGACGCTTCATCGCGCTCGCGGAAAACCACACCTGCTTCCCCCAATACGTCCGGAATTGCTCCCGACGACGATCCGACGCAGGCGACTCCCGCCATCATAGCCTGAGCCAGCGTGAGACCAAACTGTTCTTTCCATTCCCGTACGCCGTAAGAGGGCAGCACGAAAATATCCAGCGACTGCAGAACCGAATCGACCTCGGCATGAGGAACAGCCTTCCTCAGAGTGAGGCGGCCGCCGAACCGCTCCTGCCAGCGGGTACTTAGGGATATTTCAAGCGGTCCTGACCCAACGACTAGAAGCTTCCAGTTCAGATCTTCCAGCCCTGTCAGCGCATTCAGGAGAAGCAAGATTCCCTTTTCCGGAATAAGTCTTCCCACGAATCCGATTACGGGCTGCGGCGAGTTACGAAGGCCGGCACTATTCGATTCCGTCACGCCCACCTGCGGAACCACAGTGGCTGGGCCCGAATAGCCCTTCTTCCCCAGCAGAGACAACGCTTCAGTATTGCCGCAGATTACCAGTGAGGTGCGCGCGAGAGCGTAACAAGTGAGTGCTTTCTTCACCAAGCTCAGGGGGAAACGCGGGCTTCTAAACAGATTATCCCAAATGAAAAAGCTGATTTTGGCGGCGCGCGAGAATAGGCGCGCAAGAACGACCGTTTCAATTCCGATCGGCGAGTGCGGGTCCTCTTCGATCAACACCACGTCGGGGCTGAAGCTTCGCAGTAACCGCGCCAGGCGAAACGGGTTTACGAGATAGGCCATGTGGGACCGTCCGCCCAGCCGCCGCATTATTGTTAGTTCCTCAGGGCGCAGTTGAATATGGCGTTCGGCTTTGTAGATACCGAACAGCTCATAGCTGCATTCCGGAACTACCAGACGCAGGTCGAGCTCGTGTCGCTGCGTTTTCATCGCTACAAATTTCTCCTGTGCAAAGCAGGTGACGTAGGAATGGCCCACTACTAAGAGTTTCAAGACCATTTTAGAAAACCCCGCCGAGACCGGCAGTGACTTTCAATGAACGATCTCCGCGGCTTCAGGCGCTATCGCTGAACCGTCTGGCGCACCGCCGTTGCGTGCAACTTCGCCGATGCTTCTGTAAATCGCAGCCATTTCCGCCGCGAATACGTCCAGGCTCACGGATTCGGCTCGCCTTCTTGCAGCCAGCGACATGTCACGTCGAAGCTCAGTATGGGCCGAAAGCAGCAGGATCGCTTTCTTCAGACCCTCGACATCCCCCGCAGGTACGACCAGCCCTTCTTCTCCGTGCCTCACGGCTGAGTCGGCATGGCTAGACACAATACATGGGATTCCGCAGGCTAGCGCCTCGTAGATTGAAACGCATCCGCCCTCTGCGAGCGACGGGTGAACCAGGAAATCGGCGTTTTGGAGCGTCGCAAGGAAGTCCGGCCCCGAAAGATGCCCCACGCTGCGCGCCGTCTTCCCGCAGAGCCTCAGAATCTCTCCGGCCTCTGGCTTGGTTGTGTTTCCCGCCAGGAGAAGCTCGGCGTTTTCCAAGCCAAGATCGTTCCACGCCTGCAATAGATGATGAACGCCCTTTCGCCTGGAGATGGGTCCCACGAAAATGGCGCGCATCGGACCAGGGCAGCGCGCCCCTTGCCGCGGCCGGAAATAGCTTGTGTCGACGCCCGTGTGAATGCGAAAGATTCGTTCGGGCCTCACGCCCAACCGCTGCATCATCTCCACCGAGAACGGCGACTGCACGAGCACAAAATCGGATTCTTCAGCCTCCGCCCTGATCCTCGTTGCGTCCGGGAAATCGCGTGGGCTGACCTGCCATTTTTCGAGTTGAGCCTCATCGATTACCAAGGGAGGCAGCGTGATCTCCAACAGGCGGACCATGCGCCTGGCGCGCGCGGCACGCAATGTGCGCAGGCAGGCACCTGTAAAAGCATGCAGGATCGTGGTGCGGCCGCTACTAGGTTGACGGGAAATCCACCGGCTCGCGAGGTAATCGTGCGCCTGGTCCCATTGATATATCCACCCCATCGGGCGCAGGATCGCCTCCAGAGAAGGACCGAGCAAACTGGTCACGTTTTCAGGGCTCAAGCCTTCAATCCGCCTCTTCTCCAGCAGCTTTTCTACCGCCTGACGCCTCCGGCGGGGAAGCCAACGCACCAGGGAATATGGAAACCTTCCCGGGCGATAGTAAAGCCCCGTGAGGAAGCGCACATCCATGCCAGCCTTCTCAGCCGCCCACGGCCGCTGGTAGATAATGCCCATCCTTGCGGGATGTGTCACGATTACCCGCGGCTTCATTTCCTTGGCAAACATCACGGCATCGCCCCTACCTACGCGGTCATGCTGCTTTCCAAAGCACCAGCGCCGTACCCTCAATCCACCAAAACTTCCCCTGCCACTCCTTTGATAATTGATCAAGACACGCCCACACCCCCGGCTGCGAAGGGTAGTCATGCCACATAATCACTCCGCCGGGAGCAAGCAACTTGCGCGCAGTCAACGAGTCCTTCATTGCGTATGAGTACGAATGCTCTCCGTCAACGTACACGAAGTCCATCCGGGCCTCATATGGGGAGTAGTCGAAGGAGGCCGAGTCCCCAAACAGTTGAGTGATCTTGGCTTCGCAATCTGTGCCTCGGAACCACTCTCCCTTAGATGATTTTTGAATGGACTCCGAATGCGCCAACTCAACCGACGCCGCAGGACTGTCGGCAGGCGGAAGATCCAAGGTATACACATGCGCATTGGCCTGGGAGTTCAGCGCCAGATGGTAGGTGGTGTAGCCGTGGAATGTTCCGATCTCAAACATGCGGCCAAAGCCCTTAAAGCGAACAACCTGGGCGAGAGTACTCAAGTCTGCGAGAGTACCACCACCATTTCGCGGAATGTACTTGATCTGGATCGTCATCTGGTCGATACCTGGGAATACATCCACAAGGCTCGCCCTTTCGAGGCCCGCGGCCTGGGCGGTTAGTGCGTGATAAATCGCCGTGAGATCGCCCGTCCGCCTGATGGTCGCAGGTAAAAGGTGAGCGATGACCCGGGACCGCGCCCACCGTCCAGCTTGTCGGTTGTTCATATTATTCCTCATTCCGTCGGAGAGAACCTACCGGCGAGGCAAAGCCAGAAGTTCGGTCGCACTCTCCACAGTCCGGCTGTCCAAAGGTTGAATATCGTAGTTCATGGCACGGAGCCACTGGCAGCATTCGTAGTGGGGCTGCGGCCCGTGTGTGGCAACGGCGATGACCGGCTTGTGCTCGAAAATTGTTTTTCGAGCGCCTTCGAGGACCCGTGCCTCCGCGCCCTCCACATCGATTTTCATCAGGTTCGGCGGGGACAGGTTATCCTCTGTAATGCGCGTATCCAGGCGGCAGGAACGCACGTAAAGATCTCCGGTTTGGCTTAAGCACCCTTGGCAATTCGATCGGCTTCTGGAAAACCCGGCCATACCATCGACATCCGAAATCGCGACTGACTCGACCATAACATTCCGGCAGTCATTGATCTCCAGATGGTGCCAGAGGCGTAAGACGTTTTCGGGCAGCGGCTCGAACGCAACCACGGAACCGGTGGGGCCCGTAAGGACTGAAAAAAGAAGGGAGTAAAGGCCCACGTTCGCGCCTAAGTCATAGCAGATCATTCCGGCATGGATATACTCGGCCAGCTTTTTTTGCTTGGACGCCTCATAAAACCCCAGCCAACAACGATGGTTGCTGGAGCCCACCACCCACTTTTTGCCGCGCAGTGCTCCCTGCAAGATGCGCACTTCTGCCGAGAGAGGAACCAGACGAAGCGGCAGCCTGAGAGTTTGGCCTAACAAACTTTGAGGATCGATAAAGGAAAGATCCAGCATAGTTGAACGCGCCCCCCCAGATGTGTGCGGGAACTCCGCTATCGCCTATTGGGGTTCGGCACAGGCATCGTCATCGGTCTGATGGGTCTCATGGGGCCCATTGACTGTGGCCGAAACTCGCGCTGTAATTCACGCTGCCCAGGTAAGCGGAAACGAGCGGACATCGCTGTCTCGCGGCAAAGCGCCATCGTGAATCCTGCAAACAACCAGCCATATCCACCGAGAGTTCCTTGACCCACCAACTGGCCATTGAAGAAGATAACCCCAACAAAAGCAAACATCAAGAGCGGCAGCGGATCGCGGGAGCGTCGAGCGGCCCTGAAGGCATTGACGCCCAGCCATGCGGTCAGGGTCACGCGAAAGACAACGAAGATCAGGCCTAGAATTGGACCAAGCTCGATCACATGCCGTCCCCAGTCGCTCTCCTGACCGGCCAGACGATCGATTTCGGCTTGATCGATCTGCCCTCGGGTTATGTTTGCGCTGGTTAGGATCTCGCCTCTCCCGAACCTGCCGGCCGCATTCCCCGCAGTGCCTAAACCGTTTCCAAATAAGGGAGTGACGGGGATCACGTACCTGAACGAGATCACATCGAAGAGAGCGCGTCCGATAATGCCAAGACTTCCAAACTCTTCACTTTCGCCGACGTATGCGCCCTCCCAGCGGTAACTAAAAGCTTCCCACTCACGGGGAAATGCAAGTGG
>Ga0302325_10007679_pt1 | contig 23855 bp, 22 predicted proteins | sample Palsa_T0_2_FD_201948 | JGI IMG/M metagenome (GOLD analysis project Ga0302325, IMG submission 201948) | Peat permafrost microbial communities from Stordalen Mire near Abisko, Sweden - Palsa_T0_2 | ecosystem: Environmental > Terrestrial > Soil > Palsa > Peat permafrost | place: Sweden: Abisko... | reverse complement strand
CGCCAGGCCGCTTTGAAGGTCGCCGGGCTCGTATTCCCGTAACCCCATTTGTACCAGCTGCCGTTCATCTCGTGGCCGAAGCTGAGGATGACCGGATGGCCGTAAGCGCGCACGGCCTCGGCGTAAGCGGTCAGGTATCCGTCGTACTTGCCCGTCGCGATCGCGGAAATGCTGATGTTGGTCGGATCCATCTGCACGAGTGGCACCGCGCCGTTCTTGGCCGCCGTAGTCGCGAAGCTAGTCTGGAACGGCACGAACCATCCGCTGTAGTACATGACCAAATCTGGACTTGCCCCGGTCGCGCTCGTGAAGGCTGTTACGCCGCTGTACGAGGCAGGCGCTCCGTCGGCATAGACCCCAAGGTAGGACTGGGGCGTAGTGGGGAGGTTGACCGGCAGCGGCCCGACGGAATCCGACGACTTGTTGTAGAGGCTGACACCCGCCACGATCGCCGCCGCAGCAAGGATGGCCACGACAGTCGTGAGAAGTCTCCTGTGGCCGGGTCGGCCCTCGCCGCTGCGATGCTTCATAGATTCATTCCTTCCGTAATTCCGCTGCGGCTAGAGAGTGTCGCGGGTACCATCCCGAAAATCAGGCACGCACGCAGGTATCTCATGCCGGTATCTCCGTCGTCTTAACGCGCTTCCAGACTCCCTTGCTGGGAGTCAGCAACGGCGCCAGCATGTAAAGCTGCACGCCGCCCAGGATCTCCGTCGCCCAGTACGGGCGCCAGCCGTACTGATGCACCCGCAGGGCCAGGCCCGCCCAGAGGAGGGTCAGAAATATCGCGACCCAGCTGCAAAGGATCCGGTTTACCATGACCGGAACCTGTCCCCGGTCTGGCGAGGCGCCGGTTGGGACCCATTCGGCGACACGCCCCCGGATCGCGTACCAGATCGAATACACGTGACAGCACGCGTTGATCATGCATACCCGATAAATGGTAGGGCGCCAGCCTCGGCTCAGCATGGGGAACACAAAAAGAGTAGCTGCGAGCGCGGGCAGGAGCGGCAGGTAATTGTGCGGGTAAATGTGCCCGGGATAGAACCAGATCATCGTCAGCGTGGGGAACGGGCCGGTGAGCAGCAACGCAGCCGATGACATGTAATAGAGAAATGCTGCCCAGAAGGCGGCTCGTTGCTTCCAGTTGTACGGTGCCTCCACGAAATGCTTATCGATCATTACCATCATCGAGGATCGGCACCAGCGGGCTTGCTGGTTCGCCAGGGACGGGAAGTCGATAGGTGCCACGCCGGTGGCCAGGCAGAGGGGCAGATAACGGGTTTCGTGGCCGGCCCAGGCGAGTTTGACTCCAGAGTGGACGTCCTCACCGATCGGTACCCATGCGAAGCCGCCTGCAGCTACGACGGCGGCGCGGCGGTAAACCAGGTTGGTGCCCGCGCAGATTGCCGCCCGGTAACGGTCTCTAGCTGGCTGGATAAATTGGAAAAAGATGTTCTGCAGGGTTCCCGCGTAGCGCTGGATGTAAGAAAATGTCCGGCGGCCGACATCGTAATACTGAGCTGTCTGGACAATTCCGACCTTGGGGTCGGAGAAATAGGGCATCGTCTCGTAGAGGAATTCCGGGCGGACCGCAAAATCGGCATCGATCACCACGATGAAGTCCCCGGCACTGATGGTGAGGGCGTAGCTAAGGTTACCGGCTTTCTTCATCACGCCAGGGTCAGGACGCACGATGTACCGGAATTGGTAGTGGTCCGCAAGGTCGCGTACGGGCTCCCGGACGGAATCATCAAGTACGTAGACAGCCTTGGGGCCGTCCCATTTAAGTTTGCTCACGTAGCGGAAGGTGTTGTTCAGCACAGCTAGCGGCTCACCGCAGCTGGGCAGGAAAACATCTACCGTCTCGCCATCCTCCCGGTAGCTGGCTACGGTGGCCTGGTGCTCCGCCAGGGTAAGCCTCGGACGCCCCATTCGCAGCCAGAAGTTCACCGCGACGGGCGGCACCATGACCATGAGCAGCAGCCACATAACCGGCGTGACAAGCCAGGCGCGCTCGGCCACGTGGATGTATCCGTACAGCACGCCCGCGGATGCGATAAGCAGCCACGCGAACACCCAGCGGCGCGGGCTGCCGAAATACTTGTACTTTTCCCGGTCCCTAGGAGGCCGGGGCAGGTAAATTTGCTGCACCTGCTCGGCAATCAAGGGCTTAGTAGCGGTCAAGATTACCCCCGGATTGCGGATTTGATGCCGGCGTCCGTGATGCCCAGATGGTAAACCGGCCGGTCCGTGTTAGGACGTAGTAGCCGCCCGCATGGCGCATGTCGGCGGTGATCTGTGTGTCGGTAGTCACGGTGTCCCCGAAGTTGAGGATCACCAGCGAGAAGTAGTGGTCATCGATCGCGGTCGTATAGGAGGACGCTCCAGGGCTTATTCCTTGATAGCTGAAGTAGTAGGTGCTTGACCAACGCTGCCAGGGAACTTCAGCACGCAGGTAATAGGCCTCAACGTCGTAGTCTTCCGCCAGGTACTCGCCCGGGTGATAACGGACTGCCGAGTGGAGGGCCTTGACGACCCCGGCCGCGTTCGGCCAAACATTATGAAGGGCGGCCGCCTGTCCCATTGAGCCGAATAGCGTGGAGGCGACTATGGGTATGGCCATAACTGCTGCCCAGCCCCGGCCAGGGTCCACCCTGCTGAGCCGGGCCATGGCGTAACCCGCTGCGATCGCAGCGAACCAGGCGCCAAACACCACATGCTTCTGCAGGCTGACCGTGGTATGGATCCTGGCTTGCTCAGCCGGGACGAGCAGGGCGGCGGCCGCGAGGAGGGCCGGCAGAAATTTACCGCGCGATTTGCTGCGGCCGGCCAGCACCGCGCCAAGGACAGCGAGGACCACAATCAGGCTTGTCCAGACGTACGCGCTCCTCAGAACCGTCGCCACGGGGACGTTCGACTGGGGACGCGAAAGGGTGCTTGTCGTGATGCCCAGCCAGTATTCTCGTCCGCCAGCGACGATAACGGCGAAGACCGGCACGAACCACGAGCAAAGCATGGTGAGGACCGCGGTCAGCCACGCAGCACCCCCGTGCTGCCGCCATACTGCCACCGCCACGGCAATGAGTACGACCGGAGTGAACAGGGCGGTTGCGTACTTCACGGCGTCAGCTACGGCCAGGGTAACGCCAGCGGTTATGAGAAGAGCTGTCCTTGTCCGGGACCGGCAGTCCGCAGACCGGACACCTAGCCATGTGGCTAGAGCGAGCAGAAACAACGCCATCGCGTCGAAGGTCGCGAAGGCGCCAAGGAACTGCGTGCCAGCGAGGGTAGCGAACAATCCCGCCGCCAGGAGTGCAGCCCGCCGCCCGTACAGCCGGACGGTCGTGGCCCACAGCAGGCTCGTGATCCCCAGCATGAAGAGCAGCGACAGAATGCGGGCGGCAGCAAGGCCGCCAATGCTGTCGGCGAGAGCGCCAAGTGGCGGGTAGATCACGGGCGCGCCGGAAAAGTACGCGGGAAAGTTCGGTATCGGCGCCTGGTGCAGCCAGTGAGCCCATTCCAGATGCCCGGCCCGCAGGTAGAGAGCCTCGTCCTGAAATGCCGTGTCAGACCAGATGAGCCGGAGGGACAGAGCGCCCTGCACGGCCAGGACCACCAACAGCGGCCAGCGCGCAGCCGACAGGCTGCGCTTGTCGGCCCACCGGCTGCGCCTGCCGGGCTGCTCGGAGCATCGTGCTATCGGCCCCTGGCCATCGTGATCCCGGGTAAGAGCACTAGGGACCGGCATAGCTTGCGGCAGCCCGACATCGACCAGAGGCCCGGCTGCTTCGAAGTGCCTGGCCTTCCCCGGCGCAGGCTGGCTGCCGAGCAGCGTCGGTTGCAGTTGGTCTTCTTGGCTCATGATGTCTTCAGTCCTGGCCTAGCCACCCAGAGGATTTGGCGCTAGGTCCTCACGGGCGCTCAGCCTGAACGGGACGTAGGCCTGGCTGTCGCCTTCGATTCGCCAGTCCTGGCCGTTTTTGACGACGCCCTGCTGGTCCTTGTCGAACCACACCAGCCCGAGCGTGTTAGCCGTCACCATCCCGCTGAACAGGTCATGGATATTGACGAACGGGTCTGCGTCAGCTGCCACGGCGGTCTCCGACAACAGGATCGGCCTGGTAGTGAGCGCTCGGACCTGGGTAATCGTCTTGCCGAACACGCTCTTGAAGGTGTCGGAAGATTGATAGTAGTAGCCGTCGATGCCGACCCAGCTGACGTATTTCGGGCCCGGCCACCATGAGGCGATCGGGCCGGTGTAATGCGGCTCATCCGCCTGGATCGTCCACAGCCACGTGACGTTGCCGGCGCCCTCACGGCGGAACAGCGTCACGATGTGCTTCCACGCCGCCACGAACGTCGACGGCGAGCCATGCTCGTATCCCCACTGGGTCCAGTTGGCGTTCATCTCGTGCCCGAATCCGATGACCACGGCGTGACTGAAGTCCCGGACGCTGTCGGCATAGGAGCGCAGATAATCGTCATCGAGGCCGGCGGCGATCCCCGCGACGGACGCGTCGGTCGGATCGATTTGCACGAACGGGATAGCGCCGTGCTGGTGAATCATCTCCGCGAATGACGTGTCGAACGGCTCCAGCCAGCCGCTGTAATAGCCGACAAGGTTCGGCTGCCTGTTCGCCGCCTTTGCGAACTCGGCGATCGGAGCGTAACTAGGGGGCGCCCCAGGCTCGAAGACACCCAGGTAGGAAGCCAATGCGGGCGTCAGGGAGGCGTGCGCCGGCGGGTGTTGCGGTGAAGATCTGACCAGCCGGCTACCCGTCACGGCAACGGCGACCGCGGCGAGCGCGAGAGCCAGGATCATCACCAGGCGGGACCTCATGCCGCGTTGCCCCCGGGGAAGATAACGCGGCTCACGACGGCGAGATTAAGCGCGCCGAACAGCAACAGGACCGCGAACTGCGGGGAACCCAGGGTCGCCGTCCGCCAGATGGCCAGCGCCAGCCACAGGACGGCCGCGCTGCCGCTCCAGTACGTGACACCGATCCGAAAGCGCCGCAGCGAACTCCCCGGCGTTCGGGTCGGATGCCAGCTCATCGACTTGCCCCAGGCGCCATCCCAGATAGCGAACACGTGCGCCCAGCCGCGGGCGATGCCCAGCGGCCATACCCCGGGCCCGAAGCGGGAACGATGCCACAGCGGATACAGCACGAACCCGGTGAACATCGCGGGGAGCAGGGCGACGAAGTTCCGCAGCTTGACCTGGCCGGGGAGAAAAGCCAGCATGACGATGGGGATGATGGGCCCGAAGAACGTGAGCAGGGCGGTGTAGGCGTAGTACAAGAACCCCGAGATATAGGTCAGCCGGGCCGGGAGCCGCATGGGGATCGCCCACAGCCGCCAGGAGAACACGATGCCGACGTTCCCCGAACACCAGCGGTACTGCTGACGCACGAAAGCATCGAGATTGTCGGGGCAAATCCCGGTCGAGAGCAGAATCGGGATGTAGGTCACAGACCAGCCGGCCCGGCGCACGTCAAGCCCGGTATGCACGTCCTCGGCGTAGGGGATGAGTGTCGGGCCACCGAAGGGCTCCAGCGCGGTCCGCCGGTAGACCGCGGAGGTCCCGCAGCAGACAGCCGCGTCCAGCCGGTTGCGGGCCACCTGAACGGTCCGGTAGAACACTTCCTGGATGGGACCCGCGGCCCGCTCGATCCACGTTTGCTCTGGGCTGCTCCTGAAATACTGGGGACTCTGCACGATCGCGATCGCGGGATCGCCCATGTAGGGGAGCGTCTCGGCGAGGAAGTCGCGACGTGGCGCGAAATCCGCGTCCAGGATGACCAGGTACTCCGCGCTGGTTTGGGAGAACGCGTAGCGCAGGTTGCCGGCCTTCTTGCCGGCGGGCCAGTCCGGCCGGTGGATGTAGCGAAAACCGAAGGACTCGGCCATGAAGCGGGCTTCGCTGGACGGCCCGTCATCCAGGACATAGGGTCGCGCTTCGCCCGGGTAGTCCTCGATGAGACCCAGCACGGCGGTCCAGGTATTGCGGAGCAACTCGATCGGCTCGCCGCAAATGGGCAGGTAGATATCCACGTCCGGATAGGACGTCGGGTGCCACGCCTGGATGCGGGCCTGATGTGCGGCGAGGTCGAACCCGGCTCCGGTGAAATTCACCGGCAGGCTGATCGCCTGGTAGATGACGTAGGTGGCGGTGAAGAAAATGAACGGTGACAGCGCGAGGTCATTTGCCTCGAACCTGAGCTGGCTGAAGATGAGGCAACCCGAGCCGAGAAGGATGATCGTCGTCAGGTACAGCAGGTTCCGCTGGATGTAGGAGTATTTCTCAACGTCATCCGGGGGCGGCGGCGGGACCAGGCCGCAGCGCTTGTGCCGTCGGCCGATGAGGGTAATCGGTCTCGCGATCGTTCCGGGAGGAGCCTGCGGGCTGCTCACGACGGCCGCTCGCGCCAGATCAGGTACTTGCCGAGCGCCGGGCCACGGGGGCCAGGCCCGTATGGGGCGAGCTGGGGGCTGCCGTAGTGACGGCTGCGCTTTACGTCCGCGGCGATCTTGTTGTCCAGGGACACCGTGTCGGAGAAGCTCAGCGCGATCAGGGAAAAGTAGGCAGGAACCGGATAAGGCGGGATGTAATCGGCGAAGATACCAGCGTTGCCGGGTCCGACAATCCCCGCTTTATCACTCGGGCCGCCGGTCGGGATCCCTCCCGGCCCGATGATGTTTCGTGTGCTCGACCATTGCGTCCACGAACTCCCGACGTGCAGGTAGTACTCCGCTATGGAAGGGTCCTCGACCAGGAAGTGCCCGGTGTCGTGATCGACCAGCGGACGGAGGAGCGCTATAAACGCGGAGGAGTTCGGCCAGCTGGTGGAGAACGCCTGCGACTGGTCGGCGCCGAGTGAGGCGGGAAAGGAAAGCGCGATTACGCAAGCCCCGACGGTGATGGCCCGCATGTTCCCCACGGGCGCCGCGGCGACGAACTTGTCTATGGCGTAGCCCGCGGCGATGGCGGCGAACCAGGCACCCAGGTCTACGTGCTTGTTCAGCGAGTCGGTGGTGTGCAGGCTCGCTTGCTCAAGAGGCACGAGCAGAGCGGCGGCGGCCAGGAGCGTCAGCTGCCACGTCTGCGCGCGGCGGGGCAGGATGACCCAGCTGGCGATGACGCCGCCCAGAGCGGCCACGACGATGACCGCGGTCCAGGACCAGGAACTGCCAAGAACGGACAGCGCGCTGTCCGTACCGCCGGCCCGGGCCAGCGTTGTCTGTTCGACCCCGTGCAGGTAGCGGCTGCCGCCGATCAGCAAGCCCAGCGTGATCAGCAGGGCCACGATAGCCAGGAGGGACAGGGCTCGGCCGGCGGCGAGCCTGCCGCCTGGCTTCGGGAAAGCGATGACCAGGGCCAGCAGGACCACGATGGGGTCAAACAGCGCGGACGAATAGGAGGTAGCGTTGGCCACCGCTAGCGTGACCCCGGCCGCTAGCATCCAGACGGTCGCGTCCGGCCGATCCCCGGCTTTGACCACCAGCCAGGCCGCCAGCGCGATCAGGAACAGCCCCATGGCGTCATAGGTGGCGAACGCGCCCAGGTGCAGCGTCGGGCCGAGGACCGCGAACAACGCGGTGGCAAAGAAGGCGGCCCGCTGCCCGTGCAGCCGGTTAGTCGTGGACCACAGCACGACGGTTGCCCCCAGCATGAAGACGAGGGACAAGATCCGGGCCGCAGTCAGGCCTCCGACACTATCTGCCAGGGCGCCAAGCGGTGGATAGATGACCGGCGATCCGGAGAAGTACGACGGGAACGGCGGTAGCGGGGTGCCGTGCAGCAGGTGCCCCCACTCCAGGTGCCCGGCCCACAGGTACGTCGCCTCATCCTCGAACGCCGTGTCAGCCCGAACGAGCCTGAGCGAAAGGAGCGCCTGGACAGCAAGGATGGCGGCCAGGGGCCAGCTGCCACCCAGACGCTGCCACGCCGAGCGGCCCACCCGGTGCGAGGCAGCAGCCGTCTCTTCCGGAAGCCGCGAGGCAACAGCCCCGGCTTCCGGGTCGGCCGCGGCCGACGCGGAAGGCTGCGCCGACCGGTGCGTCGCTGGGCCAAGGTCCATAAATGGCACCTGCCTGTGATCAAAGGCATGCCAAGGGGTGCACGGTAACCCCCCCGCAGCTCACTTAAAGTAGTGGATGTGTCACTTAACGCAACGCTGCCGTACGAAAAGAGACACCGCAAACCAGACGGTAACGGTAGGTTCGCTCGCACGGGGGGTGTTCCGCGAATTTGGCCGAAAGTCTCCCCGATCGCATCCGGCACGCGGAGTCGGCTTCCTACGCTGGTCCGATGTCTGCATAATAACCATCACAATTCGTAATCTCGCTTGAATAGCCGTTGATCCTGTGCTGCGCTATACCGGGCGGTTCGCGACGTCCCGATGTGCGTACCGTGCAGGGGGTTTGACGGGTATGGGAGATGACGACCGCAGCAGGCACTTGCCGCAGCGGGTACGAGGTGCGGCCCGAGATGGGTCGGCGTCTTCAGGGCCACCTGTGCTGTCGGAGGAAATGCGGCAGCGCATCCAGGCTGCGGTAAGGGCAGAGCGGGCGGCGGCGACCGGACAGGACCAGGAGCATCCGGCCGAGCCGCCGCGGCGCGGTGCCGCATCGGAGCCTGCGGGCGGCTCTAGGAGTCCGGTCGAGGAAAAGATCGAAAAGGTCAACGGCGAGCAGAAAAGTCCTGTTCGGTCTAAGCCTGCCGTTAAGGATGAGCACGAAGTTGAGCCTGGGCGCCGCGTTAAAGGCGGGCACGCAGTGAAGCGTGAGCGCATCGTTAATGCGAGCTCTGCCGTTAAGCCCGGCCATGCGATCACGCGTGAGCCCGCTCAAAGGTCCCGAGCCGACGGGAAAGGGCCGGAGTCCAAGCCCGACGGGAAAGCGCCAGCGGACCATAAATCTGCCTTGTCCGTCGAGGTCAGGCCAACACCGCCGGACAACAGGACGCAGGGAGGACCGGGCCCCCGGCGCTTCGGCAAGGTGCGCATGGCCGCCTTCGCGCTTGTCCTCGTAGCGGCCGGGTCGTTGATCACGGCGGTGTCCTTGCACATCGCGGACTCATCAGGCGGCGGCGGCGCGGCTAGCGCCGCCGCCATGCAAGGTCAGGAGGCCGCCACGCGCCTTCAGGCGGCGAGCTGGGTGGCCCGGCAAGTTGACCTGGCCGACGTCGTGTCGTGCGATCACGTGATGTGCGCTGCGCTGAGGACAGCCGGCTTTCCTGCGGGCAACCTGCTCGTGCTCGAGCCGACGTCGAATCCTCCTGTCACCTCGGCTGTGGTCGTCGTGACGGCGGCCGTCCGCAGCATGTTCGGCAGCAACATCGACGCTGCCTGGGCACCGGATGTCCTCGCGTCCTTTGGCTCCGGGGCTGCGGCGGTCAGTATCCGCGTGATCGCACCCCACGGCGCCTTGGCCTACCACTCCGCGCTCAGCGCAGGCGTGGCAAGCCGGATAAAGGAGGGGACCGGGTTGCTGGGCAACAGTCTGATCCAGCTCTCCCCCGCAGCCAAGAAACAGTTGGGCGCCGGACAGGTTGACCCACGGCTTGATGTGGCGCTCGCGGACATGGCCAGCGAACAGCCGATCTCTGTCATACGGTTTGAGAATACTGGTCCAGGTGTCAGCACCGACCTCCCACTGCGGTTCGCCGATCTAGCCGTGAACGGTAACCCCGCGCACATGAGCAACTCCTCGTATGTGAGCGCCATGCGTGCTTTTCTCAGCAGCTCGGATAGCCAGCTTGACGCACCGGTCAGCGGCCAGACGGCCCTTTCGGGTGGCCAAGACATTTTCCGGGTCGAATGCGCCGCGCCGAGCCCGCCCGACTGAATCGGCAATCCGGTACCCCCGTGACGGCGCGGCCTCAGACTTACGAGTCAAAGCCCAGGCCGGCCGCGTCCAGGGCCCGCAGCCACAGGTTCCTGCGGCCGAACTGGCGGTCGGCCTGGGCCAGGGACCACCGGGTGGCCTGAACGCCCAGGTAGGCGAACGGCTCGGGCGGGAAGGGAATCGGCTTGCTGCGGACGAGTTCCAGCTCGGTCAGCTCCGTCCGCTCGCCGCTCAGCAGGTCGAGCATGACCCGGGCGCCGAACCTGCTCGCGCCCACGCCGAGCCCGGTGTAGCCGAGCGCGTACGCGACGCGGCCGTGGTGCGCGGTTCCGAAGAACGCGCAGAACCGGGTGCAGGTGTCGACCGCGCCGCCCCAGCGGTGGCTGAACCCGATGCCTTCCAGCTGCGGGAACGTGGTGAAGAAGTGGTCGGCGAGCTTGACGAAGGTGGCGGGCCGCTGATCGTAGGCCATCCGGACCTGGTGACCGAAATGGTAAATGGCGTCGTAACCGCCCCACAGGATCCTGTTGTCCTGCGTGAGGCGGTAGTAGTGGAACTGGTTTCCCGCGTCGCCGATGCCCTGCCGGTTCCGCCAGCCGATCTCGGCGAGCTGCGCCGCCGTGAGGGGCTCGGTCACCAGCACGTAGTCGTAGACCGGCACGATGTAGGGGCGTAGCCGGCGCACCAGGGAGGGGAACGCGTTGGTGCCGAGTGCGACCTTTCTGGCCCGTACCACGCCATCGGAGGTCCGCACCGTCACGCCGTCCGCGTCGCTGGCCAGGCCGGTAGCGGGCGTGCGCTCGGCGATGCGGACGCCGATCCGCTCGCAGGCGGCGGCCAGGCCCCAAGCAAGCCTGGCTGGTGAGACCATAGCGGCTCCGTCCTTATCCCACCTGCCCGCCAGGTAGGTGGGGGAGTTCACCTCGGCTCGCATCGCGCCGGCGTCGAGGAAGGCGCCGCCGTCGGCTTCCGCGGTCTCGCGGAGTTGGTCCGCCTGGTGATCGGAGGTGGCTACTTCGATGGAGCCGGTCCGCTCGAAGCCGCAGTCGATGCCGTGTCGGCCAAGCGCGGTCTCGATCGCGTTCAGGTTCTCCATGCCCAGACGCTGCAGCGTGGTGAATTCGGCCGGGAACCTCTCCCGCCCGTTGGCGGCGCCGTGGGTCAGGCTCGCGTCGCAGAAGCCGCCGTTGCGGCCGCTGGCGGCCCAGCCCACCCGGTTGCCCTCGATCACCAGCACGGATCGGCCCGGATTGGCCTCCTTGGCCAGCAGGGCGGTCCACAGTCCGGTGAACCCGCCGCCGATCACCGCCAGGTCGCACGTTCGGTCGCCGTGGACCGGCTCGCGGGCTTTAGGGGCGTCAGACTGGTCGAGCCAGAACGGCTTCGCCTTGGCCGCCGTGACCAGCCGGCCAAGCTCCTCCTGCCGGCTGGCCGCCTTGCCCGGCGCCAGTTTTCGCTGGCCTAGTTTCCGCCCGGCCGCGGCTGCATGAACCATTGCCGTCAGACGGCCGCGAAGGCGTCTTCGAGAATGGACAGTCCCTCGTCCAGCAGGTCCTCGCCGATTACGAGCGGTGGCAGGAAACGGATCACGTTGCCGAACGTCCCGCAGGTCAGCGTCACGAGCCCGGCCTGGTGGCAGGCGCGGGAGACCGCCGCCGTGGTGGCCGGGTCGGGGTCAAGGGTTCCCGGCCTGGTCAGCTCGATCGCCAGCATCGCGCCGCGGCCCCGCACCTCGGCGATCACCGGGTAGGTCTCGGCCAGCTTGTGCAGCCGGGGCAGCATCACCTCGCCGATCCGGCGCGCCCGCCCGGCGAGGTCTTCTTCCACCATGGTCTCGATCGCGCCGAGCGCTGCCGCGCAGGCCACCGGGTTACCGCCGTACGTACCGCCCAGGCCGCCCACGTGCACAGAGTCCATGATCTCGGCGCGCCCGGTGACCGCCCCGAGGGGCAGCCCGCCCGCGATTCCCTTGGCCGTGGTGATCAGATCGGGGACGACGTCCTCATGCTCGCAGGCGAACCAGTCGCCGGTACGGCAGAACCCGGTCTGGATCTCGTCCGCGATGAAGACGATCCCGTGCTCGCGGCAGAACTCGGCCAGCCCGGGCAGAAATCCGTCCGGCGGCACGACGAACCCGCCCTCGCCCTGGATCGGCTCGATGATCACGGCCGCCACGTTGTCCTCGCCCATCTGGGTATGAATCAGGCTCTTCACCGTGTCGAGCGCGTCCGCCTCGCAGGCCTCGGGGCCGCCTGGCCAGCGCAGCGGGTAAGCCATCGGCATCCGGTAGATCTCACCCGCGAAGGGGCCGAACTTGTCCTTGTAGGGCATGTTCTTCGCGGTCAGCGCCATGGTGAGGTTGGTCCGCCCGTGGTAGGCATGATCGAATGCGACCACGGCCTGCCGCCCGGTCGCGTGCCGGGCGATCTTCACCGCGTTCTCGACCGCCTCCGCGCCGGAGTTGAACAGCCCGGATCGCTTGTCGTAGGTCCCCGGTGTCCGGCGGGTCAGCTCTTCGCAGACCTCGACGTACCCTTCGTACGGCGTCACCATGAAGCAGGTGTGGGTGAACCTGGCGGCCTGCTCGGCTACCCGCGCGGCCACCCGGGGAGCCGCGTTCCCCACCGAGACCACCGCGATCCCGGCCCCGAAGTCGATCAGCGTATTGCCGTCGGCATCCACGATCACGCCGCCGCCCGCGTCCGTGACGAACACCGGCAGCGAGGAGCTGACCCCGCGGGCCACCGCCCGCTCGCGCCTGGCCTGAAGCTCGAGTGAGACCGGCCCGGGGATCTCGGTGACAAGGTGCCGGCGCTGAAGTGGGCGGGAATCGCGCGATGCATGCTCGGTCATGATTCAGACCATAAGTCATCAGAGGAGTCAGCTGAAGCATTGGTGGCTATACAGAGGAGTCCGGGAGTCTATCGTGGTGAACCGGATACGGGAGAGGACTGATCTCGGACATGCCTGACCACAAACAGCCGAACGCGCGGGGGCTGTTCGGGGGGGTTTTCGGCCGGAGCGGTGTCGAGGCCGGCGACACCGCCTGGCTGCAAGCGATGCTGGACACCGAGGCCGCGCTCGCCCGGGCGCTCGAGCAGGCCGGGATGGCGCCCGCGGGCGCGGGAGCGGCGGTTACGGCGACGGCCCAGGCGGCCAATTTCGACGTCGACGAGCTCGGCGAGCTCGCGGCGCTGACCGGTAATCCGGTCCCCGGGCTGGCCCGCGAGCTGGCGCGGCGGGTCCCCCAGACGGCCGTCAGCGCCGTGCATCGCGGAGCTACCAGCCAGGACATCGTGGATACCGCCGCGATGCTGCTGGCCAGGCGGGCGATCGCCGTGATCCTGGCCGATCTGGCCAGGGCCGCTGACGCCGCGGCCGGGCTGGCCCGCGAGCACCGGTCCACGATCATGATCGGCCGGACGCTGCTGCAGCAGGCGGTGCCCGTGACCTTCGGCCTGACCGCCGCGGGCTGGATGACCGCCGTGGACGAGGCCCGCGAAGGGCTGGCGGCGGTTAGTTCCTGGCGGCTGGCCGTGCAGTTCGGCGGCGCGGCAGGCACGCTCGCCTCGCTCGGCGATCGCGGTCGCCAGGTCGCGGCCTTGCTCGCGAACGAGCTCGACCTGGCCCTGCCCGTGCTGCCGTGGCACACCGACCGCCTGCGGATCATCGACCTGGGCGCGGCTCTGGCCCGGACCGCGGCGGCGCTCGGCAAGATCGCCAGGGACGTCACGCTGCTGGCCCAGTCCGAGGTCGGCGAGGTCAGCGAGGGCGCGGCCGCCTCGAACCGGCGGGGGGCGCAGGGCGGGAGTGGCGGTCCGGCTTCGGCGCCGCGCCGTGGCGGTTCCTCCGCGATGCCGAATAAGCACAACCCGGTCGCCTCGATCGCCATCCTCGGCTGCACCCGGCAGGTCCCCGGGCTGCTCGCTACCCTCGTCGCCGCCGGTGAGCAGGAGTATCAGCGCGCGGCCGGCGCGTGGCACGCGGAATGGGAGCCGCTGACCGCCCTGCTGCGGCTGACCGGGTCGGCTTCGAGCTGGGCCGCCGACCTGCTGCCCGGGCTCACCGTGGACACCTCGCGGATGGCCGCTAACCTGGCCGCGACCAAGGGCCTGCTGCTCGCGGAGAATCTCACCTCGCTGCTGACCGGCGTGCTGGGCCCGGCCCAGGCGCACGACCTGGTGGCCGAAGCGGCCGATCGGGCCGTCAGCGCCGGGCTGCCACTAAACGACGTACTGCTTTCCGTGCCCAAGCTCGAGGACCAGCTGGTCTCGGCCGGCATCACCGCCGAGCAGATCGATGCCGCGCTTACCCCGGCCGGCTACCTGGGCGCGGCGGATGCCTTTACCACCGCCGCCCTTGACGCCCATGAAGCCCTGAACCTGCAGGAGCCGCAGCATGGATGACGGCGAGCGCGCCGAGCGCGGGATGAAGGTGCGGCGCGAGGTCCTCGGGAACGAGCACGTGGACCGGTCGGTGTCGGCTACCACCCCGTTCACCGAGCCGTTCCAGGACCTCATCACGCGTTATGCCTGGGGGGAGATCTGGTCCAGGCCCGGGCTGTCCCGGCCGGAGCGGAGCCTGGTCACGCTGGCTGTCCTGGCCGCCCTGCAGCACGAGCAGGAACTGGCCATGCACGTCAAGGCGGCACTGCGCAACGGCCTCACGCCCGGGCAGATCCAGGAGGTCTTGCTGCAGGTCGCGGTGTACGCGGGCGTCCCCGTCGCCAACCGGGCCTTCCCGATCGCGCAGCGTGCCCTCGCCGAAGCCGCCGAAGCCGCCGACCCCGAGGACCCCAAGGACCCCGAAGCTCGGTAAGCAAGGTGGTTGCTTAGGCTGGAAAAATCCGCATCTTCCGGGCGCCCGCGCCTGCGAACCCCGCACGGCTAGCTGCGTAGTTACCGATGAGCCGTGAGCTTTCGACCGACATGCGAACAACTGTGCACATGGCGGCCAGTCGGGGGTATCGTTAGCGTAGGCCAGCAGACGGGAGAATAATGGCGGAAATCGTCTCACTTGCCGAAGCCGTAGAGCGCGCGATCCATGACGGGGACGCCGTCGCCATGGAGGGATTCACCCACCTGATCCCGTTCGCCGCCGGGCACGAGGTGATCCGGCAGCGGCGCCGGAACCTGACCCTGATCAGGATGACGCCCGACCTGATTTACGACCAGCTTATCGGCGCGGGCTGCGTGCGTAAGCTCATCTTCTCCTGGGGCGGCAATCCCGGTGTCGGCTCGCTGCACCGGTTCCGGGACGCGGTGGAGCATTCCTGGCCCGCCGCCCTCGAGCTGGAAGAGCACAGCCACGCGGGGATGGCGAACCGCTACGTGGCCGGGGCGTCGGGCCTGCCGTTCGCCGTGCTGCGCGGGTATAACGGCACCGGCCTGGAAACCCTCAGCGGAGCCCTCGGCTCGGCGCCGACGATAAAGCCGATCACCTGCCCCTTCACCGGCGAGACGCTAACCGCGGTCTCGGCCATCCGCCCCGACGTGGCGGTCATTCATGCTCAGCGCGCGGACCGGTCAGGGAACGTGCAGCTCTGGGGGATTACCGGGGTGCAGAAGGAAGCCGTGCTCGCGTCGCAGCGCTCGGTGGTCACGGTCGAGGAGATCGTCGATGAGCTTGACCCCCGCCCGGGGGCGGTGGTCCTGCCCGCCTGGACGGTGAGCTACGTGGCGCCGGTAGCAGGTGGCGCGCACCCGTCCTATGCCCTCGGCTACTCGGTCCGTGACAACGACTACTACGTGTCGTGGGACGCCATCGGCCGGGACCGCGAGGCGTTCACCGGGTGGCTGGACGAGCACGTTTACTCGGTTGCGGGGCAGCTATGAACCCTCAAGCCTCACAGGTGAGCATGCAGCCCGAAGTTACCTACACCGCCGACGAGATGATGACCGTGTCCGCGGCCCGTGCGCTGCGGGACGGCATGACGTGCTTTGTCGGGATCGGGCTGCCCAGTGCCGCCGCGAATCTCGCCCGTGCGACCCACGCGCCGGGACTGGTACTGATCTATGAATCGGGAACGATCGGGGCCAAGCCCTCCCAGCTCCCGCTATCGATTGGCGACGGCATGCTGGCCGAGACGGCGGACGCAGTCGTGAGCGTTCCCGAGATCTTCAACTACTGGCTGCAGCCCGGCCGCATCGATGTCGGTTTCCTCGGCGCCGCCCAGATCGACAAGTTCGGCAACATCAACACGACCGCCATCGGCGGTGACTACCGCAACCCGAAGGTGCGCCTGCCCGGCGCGGGCGGCGCACCTGAGATCGCCGCCTCGTGCCGTGAGGTGATCGTCGTGGTCAGGCAGGGCAGCCGGTCCTTCGTCGAGCAGGTGGACTTCATTACCTCCGTCGGCTACGGGTCAGGCCCGGGGGAGCGCGAGCGGCTCGGGCTGACCGGCACCGGGCCGCAGAAGATCATCACCGACCTCGGTGTTCTCGAGCCCGACCCGCGGACGCTCGAATTCACCATGACCGGGTTGTACCCGGGCGTCTCCGCCTCGGTCGCGAAAGAGCGAACCGGCTGGGATCTGGCCATTGCCACCGAGCCGGAAATCATCGCCGCGCCGACCCCAACGGAGCTTGCGGCTCTCCGCCGCTTCCAAGGCACTCGATCAAGGAGTCATCAGTGACGGCTGAGGTAACGACGTCCCTGACGGTACCGGACACCGGCAGGCTGGTCTTGCCGTCGTATGAGCGTCCCGCGGGCCTGCACCCGCCGCTGGATTTCGACGGGTACCGCTCGACCGCGCTGCGCCACCCGAAGCAGCCGCTGGTGCTGCTGCCGCACCGGCTGACCGAGGTGACGGGGCCGCTGCTCGGCGATCAGCTGATCGCCGGCACCGATTCGGACCTGACCACGCAGCATGGCGGCGAGCCGCAGGGCCAGCGGATCATCGTGACCGGGCGGGTGCTGGACACCGATGGGCGCCCGGTGCCCGATACCTTGATCGAGATCTGGCAGACCAACGCGGCCGGCCGCTACCGGCACTGGCGCGAGCACCATCCGGCCCCGCTCGACCCGAACTTCGACGGGATCGGGCGTGCCATTACCGACGCGGGCGGCCGGTACCGGTTCATCACGATCCAGCCCGGCGCTTACCCGTGGGGGAACCACCCCAACGCGTGGCGCCCGGCGCACATTCATTTCTCGCTCTTCGGCCGGGCGTTCACCCAGCGCCTGGTCACCCAGATGTACTTCCCCGGCGACCCCTTGCTGCCGCTCGACCCCATCTTCAACTCGGTCTCCGACCCCAAGGCCAGGCAGCGGATGGTCGCCAGGTTTGACATGGAGCTGACCCAGCCCGAGTGGGCCCTTGGCTACAACTGGGACATCGTGCTGCGCGGCCGCGGCGCGACGGTCTTCGAGTGACCGGCCACCACTGAGAGAGGGCGGAACGATCAAGTGCCAGGGATGACACCTTCCCAGACGGTGGGTCCGTACTTCTCGATGAGGCTGCCGTGGCCGGACGGCCCGTTCGTGGTGGCCGAGGACACCCCCGGTGCGATCACGATCATCGGGCGGCTCTACGACGGCGCCGGGAACATCATTCCCGACGGGCTGATCGAAACGTGGCAGGCCGGACCCGACGGGCGCTTCGCGCACCCGGAGGACCCGCGCGGCGCCACCGCGGGCGGTTACTACGGCTTCCGCGGTTTCGGCCGGTGCCCGACCGCGCCGGACGGGTCCTATCGCATCGTCACGCTCAAGCCCGGGCCGCTGCCCACCCCCGACGGCAGCATCGAGGCGCCGCACCTAGACGTGTCCGTCTTCGCGCGCGGCCTGCTCGACCGGGTCGTGACCAGGATCTACTTCCCCGACGAGCAGACCGCCAACGCCGCGGACCCGGTGCTGTGTTCCATCGCCGAGCCGTCGCGGCGCGCCACGCTCATCGCCGTGCCCGAGCCCGAGGGCCAGCTCAAGTTCGACATCAGGCTGCAGGGCGAGCATGAGACGGTCTTCTTTGACATCTGAGGTCCGCCTGGCGGCCGCGGTGATGACGTGCGTAAGGAACTTTGCGCAATTAAGGCCAGGACCCGTCGAGGCACGCATCGTTCGGCATAGAAAGGAGGAAGGTCCGTCTGTGCCGAGCCTTGGAGGAAACCGTGCTGCCCTGGTCTGCTGATCTCGCTGGCCGCATCGACGAGCAAGTCATCAGCAGTGAGATGCTGCGGGGCAACCCCCTCGGTGACCCGCACGAGCGTCCGATCTCGGTGTACCTGCCGCCCGGATACGACGACGAACCTCACCGCGGCTACCCGGCCGTGTACGTGATCCAGGGCTACACCGGGCACGTGGCCATGTGGCGGAACCGGTCACCTTTCCGGCTGCCTTTCCCCGAGGCGGCCGACGCCGTGTTCGCCAGCGGCGAAGCCCCTCCGGCGATCGTGGCATACGTCGACGCGTGGACGAGCTACGGAGGCAGCCAGTTCGTCGACTCGGCGGGCACCGGCAGGTACCACTCCTACCTCTGCGACGAGGTCGTGCCCTGGGTGGACGCGCGGTACCGTACGCTGCCCGACGCCGCGCACCGGGCGATCATGGGCAAGTCGAGCGGCGGGTTCGGCGCGATGATCACGCCCATGCTCCGGCCCGACTTGTTCGGCAGCCTGGCCACGCACGCCGGCGACACGCTGTATGAGTACAGCTACCTGCCCGAGTTCGCCACCGCGACCAGGTACCTGCGCCGGTACGACGGCGACATCTGGCGCTGGTGGCAGGACTTTTCCGCCCGGGTCGCCTTCACCAAGGAAGAAGACATCTCGTTGCTCAGCCTGCTCGGCGCGGCCGCGTGCTTCTCTGCCCGCCAGGACGGTACCGTGGACCTGCCGTTCGATCCGGCAACCGGGGTGATCCGGTCGGCCGTGTGGCAGCGGTGGCTGGATTGGGATCCGGTGCGGATGGTGCCGGCCTACGCGGAAGCCTTGCGAGGGCTGCAGGCGATCTGGATCGACGCCGGCACGAGGGACGAATATCATCTTGACCTCGGCGCCGGAGCGTTCCGCGCCGCGCTGAGGGACGTCGGGGTAGCCGATGACCTGGTACATTTCGAGCTCTTCGAAGCCGGGCACATGGGCATTGATTATCGCTACCCGATGTCACTCGCCTGGCTCTGCGGCCGGATGGCTAAGTAGCGGCCAAGTAGCCTTCAGCGGCCCCGGCAGTCTGGTACGTTTCCGGCGTATCGGGAACGGGCCGAACCCCTTAAAACCTCGGAAGTGGAGAGATGTTATGCGCAAGACCGGGTGGGCAGCAGCTGCCGGGCTCGGATCGCTAGCACTGTTGCTGACTGCATGCGGAGGATCATCGGGATCGTCGGCGAGCAGTACGGGTTCGACCCCGACCACGAGCACGACGGCCCAGGCGGCCGGGCAGGCAAGCAGCTCGGCGCTAGGCGGGATTCAGCCGGGGGACGTCGTGCTCATCGTGCAGAAGTCTGCCATCGGCTATGTGCTCGCCGCGGCCGACGGGCAGGTCGTGTACACCTACGGGAAAGACAGCAAGGGCAGCGCCCCGACGTGCACCGGCTCCTGCGCTACGACCTGGCCGCCGCTGACGGGCAAGCCCCTGGCCAGCCAGGCGGACAAGCTGCCGGGCACGCTCGGCACCGTCTCGGATGCGAACGGCGCCAAGCAGGTCACTTACAACGGCCTGCCGCTGTACACCTTCAAGGGCGCCAAGGCCTTCACCACCACCGGCAACGGCGTCGGCGGAGAGTGGCACGTGATCAAGCTTTCCGCGAGCGACATCGTCACCGGCTGAGTTAGCGCAGGCTCAAGCGTTCCGGGCCGGTCGCCGCGACGGCCCGGAACGCTCTTTCTTTTTGTCGTTCCCGGCCCGTCACGGCCCGGGAACGGGTCATCCTTGTGAATGGAGAGACTTATATGCGCAAAGCGGGTGGGCCGCAGCGACCGGGCTCGGATCACTGGTGCTGCTGCTAGCCGCGTGCGGAGGGTCGTCGAGTTCGTCGAACTCGGCCTCTAGTACGGCCCAGGCTACGGTGGCCGGGTCGAGTGCGCCTGCACAGGCCACCTCGGGACCGGCCACCACCAAAGCAGGCGGGATTTCGTCGCCAAAGCCGAGACCCGGCCACACCGCCGGGCCGCAGCCCAGCAGCGGCGCGGTGGTTTTCCCGCCGGTGGGCACGACCGTCATGGTCGTGCAGAAGTCCTCCATCGGCTATGTCCTCGCCGAGGCCAACGGGCAGGTCGTCTACACCTACAGCAAGGACACCAAGGGCGGCACGCCGACCTGCACCGGGTCGTGCGCTACGACCTGGCCTGCGGTCACCGGCACGCCCAAGGCCGGCCCGGCCGATAGCTTCCCCGGGACCTTCGCCGTGGTCAAGGGAGCGGACGGTGTCGAGCAGATCACGTACAACGGCATGCCGCTGTATAGGTTCGCGGGCGCCAAACCGCTCACGGTCGCGGGCAACGGCCTCGACGGCGAGTGGCACGTGATAAAGCTCTCCGCGAGCGACATCTCCTCCTAGCGATCACCTACCAGGCAAGTTAAGACCAGCAGCCCGCGCAGCAGCGCGGGCTGCTGGTTGTTTACGGTCATCGCGGAGCCTGCAGTTCCAGCCGGCACCACACCACGCGGCCTGCCTGGTCGCCCTCTACGCCCCAGTTGTCCGGGCCGGTGAGCGCCTCGATGACCTCGAGGCCGTGGGGCCGACCGGTACCGCCGGGTTTGGCGTTCCAGGAGCCGCCGAGGTCTTGGACTTCGATCCGGAGGTAGCCGGAGTGGATCTCGGCGCGGACGGTGAAGGACTGGTCCTTGCTGTGGCTGTGCAGGATCGCGTTGGCGGCAAGTTCGCTCACGATGAGGGCGGCATCGTCGGCGCGGGGACATCCGCCGAGGATGCCCTTGACCGCATGCCGGGCGTACGCGACCTGCCGGGGTGCGCCGGCGAACGTCCCGGCCCATGCGCGGGCGCCTGTTGTGAGCTGCTGCATCGCGTTCGGTGCCTTCCGCCTGTGCCTGGACGGATCACGTGCCGCGGTTAGGCGTACGCCCGGCACGTGATCCGATAGCCAATCTCACAGGGCGGGACTACGGTTAGCTACGTGACGGATACGCTGGCCACTTTCCGGCACGTGTCCGGCGGCGGCGTCACGGGGAGGCACTGATGGCGAGCGATCGTGATCCCCGCAGTGATCTGGGCGCGTGGCTGGGTGAGGAACTCCGCGGCGCCCGCGCCGATGCCGGCTATAAAAGCCAGGATCAGCTAGCCCGTGAGCTCGGGTTCGACCGGACGGTCATCGTCAAGGCGGAGAGCGGGTCACGGCCGCCTTCGGAAGATGTGGCCGCAAAGATCGCCGAGAAGTTCCCGGGGCTGGCTAACGGGCTCTACGTGCATCTCGCGGGGATCGCGCGGAAGTCGAACGGGCCGATTCCTGGCTGGTTCGCGGACTGGCTTACCCGTGAACGCGAGGCTACGTCGATTCGCATCTGGCAGCCGATCATCGTCCCCGGCCTGCTTCAGACGGCAGGCTATGCGCGGGCGCTGTTCATCGGCGAGCGCTCGAATCTGGGTGACGATGCGCTCGATGAGCTGGTCGGGGCGCGGCTCGCGCGGCAGCGCATCTTCGACAAGCCAGAGCCGCCGCACCTGTGGGTGGTGCTGGACGAGGCTGTGCTTCACAGGCTCATCGGGACACCGAAGACCACGCATGATCAGCTAGTTCACCTGGTTGACATGTCGGAACGGTCGTACATCTTGATCCAGGTCGTACCGGCCAGCGTCGGCGCGCATGCCGGGCTGGCGTGCGCGTTCATGATTGGCAGCGTGGACGGTGAACCGGACGTGCTGCTGTTCGAGGCCGTCGAGGATCAGACGATAAAAGATGCGGAAGTGATCCGGAAGACGGCGGTAGCATTCGATCTTGTACGGGGCGACACGCTGTCGCGTGCTGCTTCGCAAGACCTGATCCTGAAGGTGGCAAACGAGCAATGGAACATATAGACGATCTTGGCTGGCGGAAGTCCAGTTTCAGCGGCAACGGTGGTGCTAGCTGCGTGGAGGTGGCGGGCCACGATGGCATGATCTTGGTGCGGGACACCAAGGACTACGGTCACGGCCCGGTCCAGCGGTTCACCCGCGCTGAGTGGCATGCGTTCGTGGCCGGCGTGCGCAACGGCGAATTCGACCTGGACGCTTACGGCCGTCTGCCGTAGCCGGCCAGGCCAGGTCCCGAACCGCTGCTTTAAAGGGGCGCCTTTGTGTCTGGGCGCCCCTTTTGGCATGTCTGGGGTTGTTCCCTCGCAGCCCTCGTAGCGTCCTAGGCGGGGAGATGGCCATTGCCGTGGGTTTGGCGTTCGGGCGGGAGCATGCGGTGGGCCAGGCGGAGGAGGGCTGACTTTCTCGGGTGCCAGACGCTGCGCTCCTCGAAAGGCCAGGCGTAGATCATGCTCCCGCCGCGGATGCAGTCGAGCAGCCCCGGCTCGCTGAGCTCGTGCGCTGACCACTCATACAGCTGCTGCAGCCTGGGCACGATCACCCCGTAGTCGAGGAGACGGCCGAAACCGAGTTCGTCGGAGAGGTAGTCGCCGACGTTGCCGGTGAGCGGGTACTCGTCGGGGAGCACGCGCGAGAGCTGGAGAAAGATCCCGGTCATCCCGAGCCTCGGGTCGCCGAGGAACGGAGCGAGCGGGCGCAGCCACCCCAGCGAGATCCGGGGCGCCGCGACCAGCGCGTGCGTGTAGAGCACGCGGCAGAGCACGACGTTCATGAAGAACCGTTCGGCGGTGCTCTCCGCCTCGGCCAGGTCGCGATGGTCGAGGTAGGCCGCCACCACGCTCCTATTCTCCCACGCGGGTCCGTTCGTAGGCAGCGCGCAGGCGGGCCTCGGCGGCGGCGGGCGCGTGCACGTGGTCCAGGCCGAGCAGCGCCGCGCCGACGACCGGCGGCACGTCGATCACGCGCACCTGCGCTAGCGGGGCCGCCTCGGTGAGCTGGCCGGTGACGCTGCTCAGCAGCTGCGGGTTCCGCGCGGTGATGACGCCGCCGCCGAGCACGACGGGGGTGGCCAGACCGGTGAGGCCGAGCCGCCGCATCGCAGTGATGGCCATGACGGAGATCTCGTCGGCCAGCCGGCTCACCACGGTCCGGGCCACGTCATCGCCCGCCTCCGCCGCCCTCAGCAGCAACGGCGCGAGCCCGGTGAGGTCGTCTTCCCCGATCTTGCCCTTGTGGATTCCGAGCGTCACGTCCTCGACCTTCTCCACACCGAGGTGGCTGGTCAGGTAGCCGGCCAGCAGCGTGCCCGGACCGCGGCCGTCCTCCGCCCGGACCGCGTGCCAGAGGACCTCGAGACCGAGGCCGTAGCCGCCGCCCCAGTCGCCGGACATCGTGCCCAGGGCCAGGAATCTCGTGACGCGGCCGTCCGGCCCGACGCCGACGCAGTTGATGCCCGCGCCGCAGACCACAGCGACGCCCCAGTGGGGCCTGGCCTCGTCGGCCAGGCCGGTCCGCAGGATCGCGAACGTGTCGTTGACCACCGTGACGGTCGGCGTCCACCCCAGGACACCGATCGCGGCGGCGTGTTCCGTCTCTTCCTCCGGCAGGTCCGCGTTGGCCAGGCAGGCCACGGTGTGCATCGCGACCCAGCCGGAGCGCGAAGCGCCGGCCTGCGTCGCCGCCTGCTTGACCACCGCGTCCAGGATCAGCATCACCTGGTCGACGCCGGTCTGGTGGGAGTTGATCCCGGGACCGCGGGCGGAGGCCAGCAAGGTGCCGTCGCTGGCCACCAGGACCACGTCGGTCTTGCTGTTGCCTCCGTCGATGGCCAGCACAGCGGCCTCGGGGGGCTCAGGGGCCGGCGGGGTCTGCGGGCTCTTGGGGGTCTTTGGGTCGACGTCAGCCAAGGCCAGCCGCGCTGAGGGCGAAGGCCAGCAGGGAATCGGCGGTGTAGTCGTCGGCGGGCTCCACCGACGGCCAGGAGACCACGTTGTCCTCATAGGCGGCGGTCTTGGTGTCGAACGGCGCGAAGTCGCCC
>Ga0302325_10007677_pt1 | contig 23860 bp, 22 predicted proteins | sample Palsa_T0_2_FD_201948 | JGI IMG/M metagenome (GOLD analysis project Ga0302325, IMG submission 201948) | Peat permafrost microbial communities from Stordalen Mire near Abisko, Sweden - Palsa_T0_2 | ecosystem: Environmental > Terrestrial > Soil > Palsa > Peat permafrost | place: Sweden: Abisko... | reverse complement strand
GAATCGAACCAGTTGCTGTTGAACGGCTCTACGATCCACTATGGGCTGGCTTACCTGGCGATGTTCGCCATCCCGATGGTCGGCGCGTCCGCCCTGCGTGGCAAACTGCCCGCCTGGCTGCCGTGGGTCGCGGGGCTGGGGTTTGTCTCAACGTCCTTCAGCGTGGCCATGTTCACCTATCCGTTTGTGGAGGTGGTGAATCCAGGCGCGTACGCGGCGAAGATCCTCGGCGTCGGGCTGCTAAGCAACTCGCTGGCGCTGGGCCTGTTTCTGGTTCGGGGTAAAGCGCCCGCCATTAGGTTATAATCAGACGCCATTAACGCATTGGAGGATGGGATGAGACCTCTTTACGTAGGCGTTGTGTCGGCGCTGATCGCGCTTCAGGCCGATGGGCAGACTAAAAGCGAACCGAGCTCTATTTTCGTCTCTTTCAAGGAGAAGCTCTGGACGCTCCAGATCGCTGCGCCAGGATTCCTCGTCACTGAGAACGTTACGCAGGCCGATGGGCGCCAATATCTGCTGGCCACCAACGACTCTTCCGGCTACACGCTGTCGGTAACGCTCGAGAAAATCTCGGGAGAAGCAACCCTCGACGGGTGCCGGGAAGGTTTTCGCGCGCGGACCCAGCCCGGGGGGCCATTCCAGCTCGCGGATATCGATCAATCGCAGTTGACTTCGATGCCGATTTTGGAATATATGATTCCTGAAGCGAACCACGTTGCCGTGAAACAAAAAAAAAATCGGAGGCCTCGTAAAGGAGGATGTGTACGCCGACATCCACCTTTCCAAGGCGGGGTTTCAGGAAACCGACGAGCCGCGTCTGAAGGCCGTCTTGAGTTCGGCTAAGTTTCAGGACATATCCGATCCCCAGAAAGGGAACTCCCTGCCATCGAGCAGCGCCGCATTTTTCGCAGAAGGCAGCCGCCACTTTTTGCTCAACGAATTCGATAAGGCCATTGGACCATACCAGGAAGCACTCGAACGCGAGAAGAAAACGCCGACGCTGGATGCCTCGAAATGGCGAGTGCTGGTCGACAATCTGGCCATGTCGTACGGAATCACGGGCAATTTGACGGCGGCCGACGAGGTAGTGAAGTACGGGTTGTCCAAAGACCCGACGTATCCAATGTTCTACTTCATTTTGGCCGACGGCGCCGCCGAACGCGGCGATTTAGACAACACAATGAAGTATCTGCGGCAAGCCTTGAAATTCCGCGCCAATGTCATTCCCGGCGAGAAGTTGCCCGACCCCATGACCGACGATTCGTTCAAGGCGTTTTGGAAAAACGATGAGTTCAAGAAACTTGCGGTAGCGTTCCTAGCCTCGCCATAGCAACAGCGTGGGCTATTACTTTCCGTCTTTTGTCTGCGTCACGGCCTGCGCCAAAAAAGTTCGCCGCTCGCGCGTCGTCGCGCGCGATTTCGCGATACGCGGCGCCCAGCTGCCTGGCTGTTGTCCTTGCTCCCTCAAGACTTCGAGTACTCCGACGATCGCTTCCCGAATGTTGCCCTTGAGCTCGTCGATAGTGTCGCCTTGCGAATAACATCCCGGAAGCGCTGGGAACTCGCCCCAAAAGCCTCCCTCGGGATCTTCGTGGACGACAACAGTGTACGTGTGCATGTCTGTGCTCACTTCCTGTCTTTGGTCTGCGCCACCGCCTGCGCCAGATAGTTCACTACCTGCGCTTCGTCGCGCGCGATTTCGTAGTAGGCGGCGCGCAGCAGCTGGTCCTTCCGATTGATCAGCGTCTCGCGTATGTTCTGCTGCACGCGCGGATCGGTGAGCTCGCGCTGGCCGGCCGGCTCCTTGGAGTAGATCTTGAATACACGATAGCCCTCGGCCGTCTTCACCACCGGCGTTACCTGGCCCGGCGGCGCCGTTTGAATGGCGGCGTGGATTTCAGTATTGGCCTTTTCAAGCGCCGATTCCGGCACGAATCCCAGGTCTCCGCCGTTCGGCGCCGTAGTGGGGTCCTCGGAAAAATTCTGCGCCAGCGTGACGAAATCCTCGCCCTGCTTCAACCGCGCCACCAGCATCTCCATCTTCTTACGCGCCTGTTCGTCGTTTTGCGCCTTATCGTTTTTCAAATTGCGCACGTTCGGATCCGGCATCGGCGACACCAGGATCTGCGCCAGGTGTACCTGCGGCTCCGGAAAATTGAAGCTGCTCTTGTTGGCGTTGTAAAAGTCGGTGACGTCTTTGTCGGAAATCGCAATGTGCGAGGTGATCTCCTTATTGAACAGCTTGGTGATGCTCAAGTCGCGCTTGAGCTGCGCCTTCATGTCGTCCACGGTCATTTTGCGCGCCTCCAGCTGTTTCTGAAACTCCTCCTGCGTGTACGGCGCTTTCAACTCGGCGAATCTGGATTCCACGTCCGCATCGGTGGCCATCAAGCCCAGTTTCTCGGCGCGCTGCAGCATGATCTCGTTGTCCACCAGCGTCCGCAGCACTTCCAGCTTTTGAATCTCCATCTGATCGTTGCTGGGCTTCTCGCTGGACGTCATAAATTGCGCTTGATACTGCTTGTCCAGGTCCGCGTAAGTGATAATGCGCCCGTTCACCGTGGCCGCGACGTTGTCGGACACGGCGTGCTTGCAGCCGCACGCGCATACCACGAGCAGAAAGCTGGTGACGGCGAGGAGAAGACGGGACATTCGGTAGATGACTTCATTCTACAGTCAACCGCGGCTCTCCAGTAACATCGCGCACAACGCAGCGGGCCGAGATGGTTTGTTCACTTAGCGCGCGCGTCCGGCGTGCGTCCGGCGTGCGTCCGGCGTGCGTGCGCTCCGCAGTTTACTGCTACAATCGCGCGCAGCATGACGCGACGCGTGCTGGTTGCCGCCGGGCTGGCCCCAGCCGTACTGGCCTGCCTGCTTGCCGCCCCGCAGAACGACTTCCGTTTCTCCGTGCTCGGCGATCGCACCGGCGACGCTCAGCCGGGAATCTACGAGCGCGTCTGGAGCGAAATCGACGGACTGCGTCCGGACTTCGTCATCAACGTCGGGGACACCATCCAAGGCGGCAACGACGCCACGGCGGCCTCCGAGTGGCGCGCGCTGCGCCCGCTGTGGGATCGCTATCGCTATACCATTTATTTCACCCCTGGCAATCACGATATCTGGTCGGATGCCTCACGCCTCATCTACGAACAACAAACCCGGCGTCCGGCGTTTTATGGCTTCAATTATCAAAACGCGCACTTCACCGTGCTCGATAACAGCCAGAGCCCGGACTTAAGCTCAGACCTGAGCGACCGGCAGATGGAATTTCTGGCGCGCGATCTGGCCCAGAACCGCGATCGCGACCCGAAGTTTGTCTTCTTCCACAAGCCGCTCTGGCTCATCCCGGTGAAATTCCAGAGCGGCCATTTTCCGTTTCATCAATTGATCGCCAGGTACGGCGTGCGATACGTGGTAAGCGGCCATGGACACCAATACGTCCGCGCGGTCCAGGATGGCGTCACCTATCTGGAAGCGCCCAGCTCGGGAGGCAAGCTGAAAGGGCAAGGTTTCGCCGAGGGATGGTTCTACGGGCACGTGCTGGTGACGGTGAAAGGCGCCGATGTCGGCCTCACGGTGCGTGAAATCGGGCCGCCTTTCGGCCAGGGCCGGAGGTTCAAGGCCCAAGACTGAAGAGGGTCGACGCGGATTTACGGCCGCCCTTCGCTCGATGGCGGCACCAGCCCCTTGATACGCAGGAATGCCCCGATAATCCCGTACATTTCGTTGTCGTGCGCGATGTTCCAGTTCAGCAGGCCGATCTTGCTCATGTCCCAGCGAAACCACTTCACCTGGGCGCGGCCGGCCGGGTCGGTCATCGCGGCATACACGGGATCGCAATAGTCGAACGACGCCTTGAGCGAAGCCACCAGATCGGCTTTGGCGGTCTTGGGGGGCGCAAACTTCGCGTTGGCGGTGGTCTTTTCCCCTTTCACCACCTGGCACATCAGCAACTGCGCATCGGCTAGGTGGGCAATCATTTCGCCGAACGTACGCACCTGGGGAACGGTCCGGAAAGAATAGTCCGCCGCCGGCATACGGTCCGCGGCTTTGAGCAGGCTGTCTTTTACCAGCGCGTAGCTCTGTCTGGCGTCCGCGCTGAAGGGATTGTCTTGCGCGCAGAGCCGGCCGGTGCAAAGAAGCCCAAAGAGCACCATCGAATCAGTTTTGCGGCTCATGTAAATCCTGTTTAGCTTATACTGTTCATCTACGCATCGAGGCCGGCTCGCCAGGCCAGATTGAACGCACCATTATACAGCTCCCCGAAGCAACCCTAAAAAGAAGAAACCCTAAACAACCGCGCGCCACCGTCCGATAAGGGAGGGGTAGAACCCACCGCCCTAATGATCTCACTGCGCAAAACGGCCACCGATCTCGAACGGCTGGAGGAGTTGCATCGCAGCGCCGTCAACTGCTACTCGCAGGCTCTCCGCTCCATCGAGCAGAACGTCATCGAGCTGGACAACTATCAAGCCGCCCACTTCCGTGCTCAGTTGCAGGCTCTCAGGTACCAATTGGGAGCGGATGCCGGGGGCCGGGAGTTGGAGACAATTCAGGCCACTTTCAACACCGAGCTGAAGGACTATCGCGACAAGACCGCTGAGCAAATCAAAAGGCTTCGGCGGGAGGTGCAGGCGGCCGCGGCCGCGGTTGAATCTTTTGCCGGCTCCATTACCGAGAGCGAAGTCAATCTCGAGTCCGGCCTCAAACGAGAACTGAGCAGTCTCACCCAGAGCGCCGCCAGCGACGACATCCAGGTAATACGGACGTCCATCCGTGCGTCCACCGCCAAAATCGGCATCAGCTTCCAGCAGATGCGGTCCTCCAATCAACTGGCGATCGCCCAACTCAAGGACGAGATTCGCCTGTTGCACCAGGAGGTTCAAGCGGCCCGGAGCTCACCAACGCCGGGCGCCTTGGCGGAAGGCCGTCAGCCTATCACCGGCCACATGGCGGAATTCATCAAGAAGAACGCGCCCTTCTCCGTGCTGCTGGTGGTGGTTCGCAATTTGGACGGACTGCAAAACTGTTACTCGGTCGGCGTCATTGACCGCTCGCTCGCAAGCTTCCAGTCCCGCTTCGAGAGCCTGCTCCCTTCTTCGGCCGTCTTAGAGCGCTGGGCCACGGACCAATTCGCAGCCATCTTGAGCACCGCCTCCGGCGGCGCCATCGAGATGTCGTCCGAGGTGGTGGGAAAGCTCTCCGAGCCGTTCCTGGTACAAGACAAGGGCGGAACCCATTCCATCGTCTTCAGCCCCCGCGCGGGCGTCGTCGAATACAGCCCTGGCTCGGATGTCGCCAAGTTTCAAGCCCGGATCAAACAGTTGGCCGGCGCGCTGACCGGCTGACCTCTTTCGCATGTTGTCGGAAATGTTTGAAAAGGCCTCATTGCACGGCCCCAATCAGACGATAGAAGGCTGACAGGTTCAACCCAACATGCCAAGGTCCGCCGCTGCCATTTCGGCCAGTTTGAAAAAGGTCCCTCCCTTTCCTCCCGTGGCGGCTAAGCTCCTCAGCCTGTTATCGGACCCCGCCGTCGACAGCAACGAAGTAGCGGATCTCATCGAAAGCGACGCGTCGTTCACCGCGCGCCTGCTGCAGCGCGTGAATTCGGCCGAATTCGGCTTCGTCTCCGACATCGGCAACGTGCGGCGCGCCGTCGCGCTTCTCGGGCTTGACACCACGCGCCAAATCACGCTTGCGCACGCCACCGCTGCATATGCGCAAGGTGGCTTAAAAACCGAGTCCATGCGCCGCTGCTGGCAACACACGGTTGCAACCGCGGTCCTGGCCGAAGAAATCGCGGCGGCCTGTGACGCCTTCTCGAGCGTCGCGTTCACCGCCGGGATCATGCACGACATCGGCCGGCTGGGTTTGCTGGTGGCTTATCCGGAGGAGTATGAACGGGTGATCCGCGACGCCGCCGAGCGCTGCCTGGACCTGCTCGATTTTGAACAAGAGGAATTCGGAGCCCATCACGCCGAAGCGGGCCGCATGCTGGTTGAGCGCTGGGGATTGCCTTCCGAGATGGCCCTGATTGCCGGCCGCCATCACGACTCTTGCGAGGGCACGGAATTGGATTTGCTGCGCATCGTGCATCTGGCCTGCCGCCTGGCCGATGTCCTGGGCTATGACGTGGTGAAGCCCCTGGTCCCCTCCAGCGCCGGCGAGGTTCTCGCGCAATTGCCGGAGCGGGCGCGCGCACGCCTGGGCCGTTCTCCCGAAGAATTGTGCGAGCGCATCGAACGGCGAATTCAAGAATTCGGCTCCGAGCCGGCCAATGCTACTCCCGAAGAGACGCTGGCCTTGCTCGCCTCTGCCGGTACTGCCGGGAATCCGGGACAGGCGACGATTTTACACCGCCAGCCGGATGGAGAATCGGAGCAACCCGCCTTGCACGGCCGACCCAGCCGGAAGCGGGAAATCATCCTGTGGATCGGGGCGGGGGTGGCCGCCATTACCGCCGTGGCGCTGTGGGTCTGGCGCTAGAGGGCTGATCGCCGCTCAGGAGGCTGATCGGGGCTGGAAGGGCTGATCGGGGCGCGGGAGTTTGCGATCGCATCCGCCGATTCGCTCACGAACCGGTGTAGCGCATCCAGTTGATCGGCAATCCGGCCGGGGTCGGCTTGCTTCGCCGCCCGCTCGATCTGGGTTCCCATCTCTTCGATAGGCGGGAATCCGCAGCCGCGTCCGGTGCCTTTCAAATTGTGTCCGAAGCGCTGGATGGGGCCGAAGTCGCGGGCAGCCAGGGCATTGCGCGCTTCTTCAATCTGTTTCTCTTTGGAGGCGAGATACTGCGGGACCAGCGCCTTTACCTGCTCTGAGAGGGCAATGGGCTGTGGGGCCGGCGGGCCTGGCGCGGCTAGCATTGCTTTGGCTGGCGCAAAACGGCGGATGGCTTTCATAAGCGTCTCCCGATCCACGGGTTTGGCGACATGGGTCACGCATCCGGCTTCCAAGCTGGCGCGCACCGCTTCGCGCATGGCGTCCGCCGACAGGGCGATAATCGGCGTCCCCAGATTTCGCGGCTGCGCCCCGTGCGGCTGCGCCCCAGGCGGCAGTGTTTCCTGCGATTGCTGCCAGACCCGGATACGCCGGGTGGCCGCTAAGCCGTCCAATACGGGCATGTCGATGTCCATCAGAATCAGATCGAACTGCTCGCCTCGTTGGATGGCGTCCAGCGCCTCCTGCCCGTTCTGGACGAAGCGCAGACTCACCGGCTCATTCCGCAGATAGTGCTCGAGCAACAGCCGGTTGTCTTCGGTGTCCTCGGCCACCAGAATTCGGATCGTTTCACCGCTGGGAAGTTGCGGCCTCTGTTTCTCAAGCGCGGACGGCTCAACCGCGTCGGGAGCCGCCAGAACCGGTTCCACCGCCAGGAGCGGCAGGCTGAAGTGAAAGGTGCTGCCGCCGCCCTCCCGGCTGACTACGCCGATCTCACCCTGCATCAACTCCACCAGGTCGCGGCAGATCGCGAGCCCCAATCCGACGCCGCGCTGGGGGTTACTCTGATTGGGCAACTGGACAAACTGGGCGAAAATTTTGTCCTGGTCCTCCAGCCGCATGCCCGGGCCGGTGTCGCGCACCTCAAATAAAAGCTTATCGCCCGCGGACGCTCTCAGAACCTTCACGTTCACATCCACGCGTCCGGCGTCGGTGAACTTCAGGGCGTTGCTCAGAAGATTTACCAGCACTTGCTGGATGCGCAGGGGATCTCCCAGCGCGCTCTCGGGCGCCGCCGGATCGATTTCCACTCCGAGCGTCAGGCCTTTGCGCGCGGCCGCTTCGCGGAAGGTAGCCACGGCGTCGCCCACCGTCTCCCGGATCTGAAAGGGCGCTTTTTCGACGCGTACCGCTCCGGCTTCGATGCGCGAGAAATCCAAGAAGTCGTTGATAAGGGCCACCAGCCGGCGGCAGTTGCGCTGGAACATGTTTACGTATTCGCCTTGTTCGAAGCTCAACGGAGTTTCCGAGAGCAGGTCCGCCGAACCCAGGATGGCATTCAGCGGGGTGCGGATATCGTGACTGATTTTGGCCAGAAATTCGGTCTTGGCGCGGTTGGAGGCCACCGCCGCGTTCTTGGCCCGGACGAGCGCGGCATCGGCCCTTTTTCCGGCCCCGCTGTCGCGCAGGAAAACATAGAAGCTGGATCTGGGATCCTCGGCCGCGGCCAGAAACGTGACTCCCACGTCGGCGCCACGGGCCTGGGGCCCGCCAATCCGGGCGGCGATTTCCGAGCGTCCCTGCAGTCGCATCTCGGCGATGGCCTGCTGCACCCGGGCGCGGTCCTCCGCCCGCATGGTGTCGGCGATGCCGGGCGGCCGGTAAATCTGCGAACAACCCGCCATCTCCGCGTACGCTTTGTTCAGCCACAGGTAGCGTCCGTCGGCGTCCACTTCGGCGATGCCGTCGAGCGCGCTTTCAAGCACCAGGCCCTTGCGCCGCAGGATCTCGGCCACCCGCATGAGCCCCTGGTTCAAGCTTCCGATTTCATCGCGCCCGGCCAAGGGGCTGGGAGCGGCGTAGTTTTCCAACCGTGCCACATTGCCTTGCAGCGCCGCGATGCGGCTGGTGATGCCTCCTGCGAACAGGAGTGTCATTGCCACGCCGCCCGAAAGCCCGAAAAACAGGCAGGCCCCCGTGACGGCGCCCTGCTCGGCACGCAGCTGGCGGGAGTAGATCGAGGCTATATCGAGTTGGCGAGCGTTGTCCTGCTCCATCCACTTCAGCAGATCCTCCATGCGCGAACGTTGGGTTTGCGCCGCGCTCAGGCCGGCGCGCAATTGGTCCCCCGGCAAGACCCCCAGCCGTAAGCGGGCCAGGTCGCCAAACATCCGCTCCTCGATCGAGTGTTCGAGCGCCGCGATCTGGGCCACGCGCTGCTGTTCGATTGGAGTGTCGGCGGTGAGATTTGAGAGCTGTTGCCGAGCGCCGTCGAAGGCCGCGAGCGAGGAGCGGGCCCGGCCGGCAAAGGGTTCTTGGGCGGTGATGATATAGGCTCGCACAGCGGCGCTGGTCTCGATCTCCGCCGCGCGCAGGCGCTGGATTTCCTCCGCGGTTTCGAGCGCCCGCCGCACCTCCGCCCCGGCCGCCGAATTGCGCGCCGCCAGGATATTCGCCACACCGAACATCAATACCGTGGCCGCCGCCGGGAATGAGATCAGCAGCAGACACTTGGCCCGAAGCGAAAGGTCCGGCCATTTTTGCAACCAGCGCATAGTTTTTGTAACTGCCCAGTTCTTCGAACCACCCGATCGGCTAACGATCCAGAACCAACTGCAACAGCGGACCGAGCGCGCTGACACGCGCCTTTTCGAGCGAAGCGTCGGCGCCCAGATGGGCTGAGACCGAAAGATAAAGATCGGATTGCTCGGCTCCCGATACGGCCACGATCCGGACTTCGGGAAACAGCTGCTTCAGCTCCCGCAGGGCCTCAATGCCGTCCCGTCCGGGCATCACCATGTCGAGAATCAACGCGTCCACGGCTTGATACCGCAACTGCAACATGCAATGCTGCATGTCCCCGGATTCGATGACATCAAATCCCGACGGTTCCAGGATGGCGCGCGCCAGCACCCGGAACTGCTCGTCGTCGTCGACCACCAGCACTTTTCCGTTGGAACGTCCGATGGCGGGCGGAGATCGAACTGGTTTTTCGAAGACCTCGTGGGCCATGACTGTACTCATCGGCCTAGCGGAGCGAACTTTGAGCGCATGGCTCCTGGCTCTTGTTCCCGATGGCGCCTACCGATAAGCCCTGCGTGTGGATAGACATTCAAATTCGGAGCGCACAGAGCGGGACACGCACCGCTCGGATGGATAGCAATCGAGGCCCGCTCGGTTGTGCGCGCTGTCAAATTCCGAGCGCACAGAGCGGCACGCGCCCCGCTCGGATGGATAACAAGCGCGGCCCGCTCGGTTGTGCGGGCTGTTTTCCGGGGAGTCAGCCGTGATCCTGGCCACTGTCTCGTCGGATCCGGATTTTCACAAAGACGTGCGGGCGTCGCTCGAAGGTCATCTTCGATTTGAAGCCGCCTGGGACCTGAGTTATGAGGACGCCAACCGGCTGCGAGCCATCGGGGGGGAGCAACAGTGCGTCCTGATCGTCGACTTCGCCGATCTGCCGCTTGCCATGCCGGTGGCCCGCGCCGTGGATGGCCGTCCGCAAATCGCCCTGATCGCGGTCAAGGGCGGAGGCAGCCGGGAGGACCTGCTGCAGTTGATGCAGGCCGGGGTTCGCGAAGTGCTTCCCAACTTCACCGATCGCGAGATCCGGCAAGCGGCCGTGCGCGCCGCCTCGACGCTGGCCACGGCTGGCGAGATCCTGGCGGACTTATATACCTTTATGCCCGCCAAACCGGGTTGCAGGGCGACCACCATTGCCACCTACGCCACCGCCATGGCGGCGCAGATGAGCGCCGATCCCACCTTGTTGCTGGATTTCGACATCCGTTTAGGTGTCACGTCCTTCCTGCTAAAAGCCGAAGGCACCCACACCATCGTGGATGCTCTGCTGCAATCCGACCGCCTGGACTTGGATATCTGGTCGGGCCTGGTAACTCAGATCAAGAACCTGCATCTGCTCGGCTCGGGTCCCATGGATTTCTCGCGCCACGTTTCCACCGAGCGGTATATGGAACTGCTGGATTTCGCCATGCGCCGTTATTCGCTGGTCGCGGTTGACCTGCCGGGGACCATGGAGGATCAGGAATGCGAGACTCTGCTGCGCTCCAAACGAATCTATCTGGTATGCACGCCCGATATAGGCGCTCTGCATGTGGCCCGCCGCAAAGCCATCTGGCTGCGGGATCTTCGGCTCACCGACAAAATAGCGGTGGTGCTCAACTGCGTAGAGCGCAGAAACACCCTTTCAGTCGACGATATTCAGCGCATTATCCAATTGCCGGTTCGACACTTGCTGCCCGCCAGCGCCAATGAGATCGCACGCGCGGCTCAAAAAGGCGCCGTGCTGGATGCTTCCTCCGGGCTCGGCAAACACATTGCCCGCATCGCCGAGGAGATGGCGTCCACCGGGCCATCCACCAAGAAGCCGGGCGCGGTGCGGCGCTTTGTCGAATACTTCTCCATCAGCGCGGCGCGCGACGCGCAGAGTTGAATCCGGTGAACAGGAGTCCATCTCGAGCTTTTCGTATGGACCATCTCGAGTTTTTCGTATGGAAATGATATGACCAACCAAACCATCCTCAGCCTGTTGAATTACATTTGCAATGAAGCCCGGAATTCCGTGCAAGCCAGCTTCGGCCTTATGGCGCTGTGTCCCACGCTGGCGCCCGATCCAGCCTGGCAGAGGTGTATTGAGAACAGCAAAGGCGGCGCGGACCGCCTGCTGCGCTGCATCGACGATGTACGGGAGTTATTGTCGGCTGAAGCGCCCCCGGCCGGTCCGGCCGAGGAGTTCGATGTCACTTTATGCCTGGGAGAAACCATCGAAGTGCTCAACCTGGCGTCCGGCGATCGCGCCAGCCGCCTTGTCCTGCAAGCGGCCAAGCCGGTTACCGGACGGCAGCACCGGCGCGCCCTCGAGCAGGCGCTCATGCGCGTGCTCGACGCCGTCTCGAAACTCGGCCGAAAGGGGGAGGCGCTGGTCACTGCCCTGCCGGCCGTGGACGGCGACGGCGTTCAGTTCGAGATTGTTCCGGCCAACTCAAACATCGCCTTGCGGGTGGCGGATTGGCTGAACAGCGATGCGGATCACGTGGATTTTCAGGACTCCGACGATGTGCTCTACGGCGTCGCCACGCTGGTGGCCGGCAAGCGCATTCGCGCCCTCGGAGGAAGCGCGGAGTTCGTGAGCGACCCACACGGTCCCATGGCGCTGGTGCTCACCCTTCCCTGGCAAACCGACGTGGATAGAGACGGGCCGCCGGAGCCATCCCGCCAGAAGGAGACTGGCCTGAGCGTTCTGGTGGCCGAAGACTCAGATGAAAGCTTCGTGCTCACCCGAGTTTTGCTGCAAAACGAATCGGTCTGGCGAGCGCGGGACGGCCTGGAAGCGATCGAGATGATGAAAACCCGCCGCTTCGATGTGGTGTTGATGGATATTCACATGCCGGGCATAGACGGTTACAAGGCCATCCGCTCCATGCGCGATTGGGAAACGCAGACCGGCAACGCGAGAACACCCATTGTGGTGCTCTCTTCCGACGACCTGGACACGCAGATGCGCTCGGCATCCCAGGCCGGCTGTTCCGGCTTCTTGCGCAAGCCGCTCGACCACCACGATCTACTGGACCTGCTGGATCGTCTGAAAGCAGCCCGAACCGTCTCCGCGGCCTGATTGAGCCGAAGCCCGGACGTCTTCGGTCCCCAGCTGCGCGGTCCTATCGCAGAAGCCAGCCCCACAGATTGCCATCCGGGGCCTTTTCGCTCTCAATTTGAATGTAGAGCCTGCCCTTTTTCAAGCTCTCGATTTGTTGCGGCGTAAGGTCCAGCGAAGCGCCGACCGTGCCGCTGGTGGCATGGGCAACTGTCAGATGGAGGATGGCAGGACCGCGCACGCCCGTAACCGGTCCCTGACGTATTTCGGCAGCCACGGCGGGCGAACGCAGTCCGTCGAACGATCCAGTGATCGAAAGCTTCGTGCCCGCCAGCGTCGCGGTAGCCGAACCGAGGCCCGTGATGTCGGCCCTGGTTTTCGCCTCCACCGGCACGGGAAACAATCGCACTTTGTATGTTTCAGGCGCTTGTGCCGCAAGCGGCAGAGCGCACCCGATGGTCAGTGCCAGCAATGCTCTCATGATCGGCCAGTATACACCCGGCCACTCCCCCCAATTTTGGGCCAACTCATGGTCTCAACTCCTGGTCTCCTTTGACACCGGTGATTCCGGGTGATAAAGTCCCAAGCGAGGTCGCATGAAAAAAACAATCTCCCAAAAGCAAGGTGCTTCCCGGCGCGCGTTCCTGGCTGGCTCCGCCACCGGGCTCAGTTCGGCCTGGCTGGCCGCACAATGGCCCGGAATCCTGGCGGCTCAAGAGCACGCTCAGAAGGTGGTTCAATCCGGCAAGCCCGGCAAGCTGGAATTCTTCTCGGCCGAACAGGCCGCTGAAGTGGAAAGTGTGGCCGCCCAGATCATTCCCACCGACGACACGCCCGGCGCCCGCGAAGCCGGGTGCCTTTATTTCATCGATCGCGCACTCACTACTTTCGACCGCTCGCAGCAGCCGGTCTATACCCAAGGACTGGAGACCCTGCAGGCCAAGACGCGCGAGCTGGTTCCCAATGCCGGCAAATTTAGCGCATTGACTCCGGCCCAGCAGATTCAGGTGCTCAAGGCCATCGACAAAACCCCCTTCTTCGCTCAGGTCCGGCGGCACACCATCACCGGATTCGTCGCCAACCCCGAGTATGGCGGCAACCAGAACAAAGTGGGTTGGAATCTCATCGGATTCGAGGGCAAATTTCATTATGCGCCGCCCTTCGGCTACTACGACCGCGAGGAAAGCCTTACGGCTGGCGTGAGGAAAGGCTAAGCTATGGCACAGTTTAATCCCAACACTCAAGTTGATTTTGTGGTGGTCGGTTCGGGCATCGCGGGCGGCATCATGGCCAAAGAGCTCTCCAGCGCCGGCTTCCAGGTGGTGATCCTGGAACAGGGCGATTACCTGCGGGAGAAGGACTTTCAATACGATCAGTTGAAGAATACGTCCCACTCGGCACTGGTGGCCAATGACGAGCCTGTCACTTTTCGCCAGACCGATAAAGAGAAGGCAGTCCATAGCACTGCGTTCCGGTACGGACGCTGCGTAGGCGGCGGAACAGTGCACTATTCGGGAAGCAGCTGGCGGCACCACGAAAGCGACTTCCACGAGCGCAGTCTGTTCGGCCCGATCGAAGGAACGGGATTCGCCGATTGGCCTGTCACCTACGCGGAACTGGAGCCCTATTACACGAAGGTGGAGTGGGAAATCGGTTACTCGGGCCAGGGCGGTGTAAGCCCGTTTGAGTCGCCTCGATCCAAGCCTTATCCTTTGCCCCCCATGCCGAACAAGTCTTCCGGCGTCCTGATGGAGCGGGCCGCCAAGAAGCTCGGATATCACGCGGTTCCGGTGCCGGTGGCCATGCTGTCGCAGGCCTATCGCGGCCGCGCGGCCTGCATTCATTGCGGATTTTGCTCGGGCTATGGATGCAAGGTGGGCGCCAAGTCGAGTTCGCTCGCGGCCGTGATCCCCATCGTCGAGAAATCCGGCAAGTGTGAGCTTCGCCCGAATTCCTATGTTCGGGAGATCTCGGTGGACAAGAGCGGCAAAGTAACCGGCGTGATTTATTTCGACGCCGACAAGAAGGAAGTGTTCCAGAAGGCCAAGGCGGTGGTTCTGAGCGCCAACGGACTGGAATCGCCCCGCTTGCTGCTGCTCTCCAAGTCGAACCTCTTCCCTAATGGACTGGCCAACACCAACGGCGTGGTCGGCAAATATTTCATGCCCGGATGCAATGCCAGCGCCCATGGAATATTCGAGCACGAACTGAACGAATATAAAAGCGTGACCACTACCCGTGCCATCGAGGATTTCTACAATGCCGACCCCAAGCGCGGCTTTTATGGCGGCGGCCGCATCGACGCTCGAGGGAATGTGGGACCTATCGGTTTCGCACTCGGGGGATTGGCCCCGGACGTTCCGCAGTGGGGATCCGAATACAAGAACGCGCTGAAGCAAGACTTCAACCGGACGCTGACGATCCAGGCTTTTTGCTCGGCGCTGCCGCAGGAAACCAACAATATTACTCTCGATCCGGACGTGAAGGACGCCTGGGGATTGCCGGCCATGCGCGTCACCTACAAAGATCATCCCGACGATATGAAGAACAAGGCGTTTTTCCGGGATCGTACCCTCGAACTCGTGGAGGCGGCGGGCGCCCTGAAGAAGTGGGCGGATCCGGTCCGCGAAGAGAGAGCCATGGGCCACACCATGGGCACCTGCCGCATGGGGAACGACCCGAAGACTTCGGTGGTCGACAAGTTTAACCGCGCCCACGATGTTCCCAACCTGTTCGTGGTGGACGGGAGCAGCTTCGTCACCACCGCCCGCAACCACCCTACGTGCACCATCTCCGCCCTGGCCTTCCGCGCCGCGGACAACATCATCCGTACCGCGAAGAATGGGAGCATCAAGACGCCTGCTACTTCGTAGCGCGTCGGTTTAGAAGTTGCGATCCTTCTTGACACCATCGAACGGTGTATGTTGCTTTAGATGGATCGTGAACAAAATTGCAGGCGCCTTGACCGTATCTTTATTCGTGTCCGGGTTATGTGTGCCCCTGGCCGCGCAGTGGCTCGATTACCCCACGCCGGGCATCCCGCGCACGCCGGACGGTAAGCCGAATCTTGCCGCGCCCACGCCTCGCGCCGCGGATGGAAAACCGGATCTGTCCGGCGTCTGGAGTGGACCGGGAGGCGGAAGCTACGATCGGAATGTCGCAAGAGACCTGAGCGCCAAGGATATTCAGCCGTGGGCCGAGGCGCTTTACCAACAGCGCGTCCGCGATATGGGGAAGGACGCTCCACGCGCCACTTGCCTGCCCGACCCGTTTCCCTACTACCATATGGTGGATCTGGCTCGCTTCGTCCAAACCCCCTCACTGATTGTCGTTCTCTACCAAGGCACCACCAACAGCGTCCACCGAACCATCTTCACCGACGGCCGCCCGCTTCCCGCTGATCCCAACCCCACTTGGATGGGTTACTCGGTTGGCCATTGGGAGGGCGACACGCTGGTAGTGGATACGGCGGGTTTCAACGACAGAGGCTGGCTCGACATCGAAGGGCACCCTCACACCGAAGCCCTTCACATCACCGAGCGGTTCCGGCGCCGCGACCTCGGACATATGGACTTGGAAATGACCATCGACGACCCGAAGACGTTTACCAGACCCTTTACTCTGAAGATTCCCAAGACGCTGCGGCCGGATACCGACCTGCTCGAAAGCGTCTGCGAGAATGACCGTTCCGTTCCGCACATGCTCGGCGGGGTCACTGTCACTAAGCTGGCGCCGGATATCCTCTCCAAGTACGCGGGGACCTACGAGTTCGCGCCGGGACGCGAAGCGGTGATTACAATCGAAGCCGATCTGCTATTCATCCGCGAAGGTTCCAACCCGCTGAAGCTGCCGCTGGTGGCGAACTCAGAAACCGTCTTTGTGTCGCGCACCAATGGCGACTGGATCGAGTTTACCCGGGACGCCCGGGGTGTAGCCTCCGGGTTCGTTTACCACACCGGAGCCGGCGATCGAAAGGCGGTCCGCAAGCAATAAACGGAGATTCATTCCCGTCTCGATGAGAGTTCTCAGGGAACCAGAAGGAATGCGCCCTCATCCGAAGTTCCGCACATCACGCCGCTGCTGTTGATGCCCGATATATATGTGTACGGCAGGCCGAGAGTGGGCGCGTCGAACACGGTAATGTTGCCGAGAGCGTCTCGCGAGAAGCCGTGGCTATATTGGCTGGCGTCGAGGAAGTATCCGGCCACCGTGCCCGCCGAATTGATAGCAGCTGGAGCCGTATAGGTGCTGCCCGGCGGATTGAACGACACGACAGATCCCTTAGGTTCCTGCACGAATCCGAGCGGCCCCGGTACCTGGCCGGTGATCACACCCGACGCGTTGATTGCGGCCACCCCGATAGTGCCCGGGATTGCGACGTCACCGCTCTGTGCGCTACGCACGAATCCGACGTAGGCTTCGTTTGTGTCCTCCAGCGATCCCACTATCACGTCCCGGTTGCTGATGGCGACTGCGGACATGATGTAGGTCTCCAAGCCCAGGAGCTCGATACCCCCCTTGGCGCCTCGTTCGAAACTGCCTCCGGCGCACTTACAGGTGCCCGTGATTACTCCGCTCTCATTGATACTGTACGGATAAGTTACGGTAACGCCCTTGGGAGCAAACGTCGTGATGGTTCCCTCTGCGTCGAGGACAAAGCCATAAGCCTTAGACTGGTCCGTACCAACCGTGTAGTATCCAGTGATGACGCCACTGTCGTTGATGCTGGTGGGGTGCGTACCCGTGCTATTGGGTGGATCGAAAGTCGTAATAGCGCCACCCAAGAACCTCACGTATCCGTGAGCTATCAGCGGACCGTTAGGTACCGTGGCAACGTCATATGACCCCGTCACAGTATACGCGTCGTTGATGGCGGCTGCGCTGGTCGGATTTCCGTCGACCTTGAATACCTTATAGGTCTGCGCGTATGCTCCCACGCCCACCAGCGCAGCAGCCACCAACGCTGTCCGAATGATCTTCATTGTTTTTTCCTTTTGCCGTCAAATTGCAAGAGCCGCGCGTGCGCGCGATTCAATCCAACCGCGTTGCTCCGCACGATGCTGTGATAAAGTCTAAACCCCGCCTGGGTCCCTTGCAACAATTTGGAGCAAGTTTGTCTTTCCCATTGGCGCCTTCAGTACCTGCCACTTCAGTACGTGCAGTACGCCTCAAATCCACCAAGCGACGTAAGTCACTTCCCAACAAGCGACGTGAGTCACTTCCCACCAAGTGACATAAGTCACTTTCCGACAGGTGACGTAAGTCACTTTCCAACAAGATGACGCACGTCTCTTTCGTTCTCTTCGCAGACAAACTCTATGAGTTCTGTATCCGGGATCAGCTCCGGATGCAGCTCTGTCGTCCACGGTTTCGTGTAGGCTTTCGGATCGTTGATGGTGAGTTGAATGTCCATATGCCCGAAGTCGCGCCGGCGCATTCGTTCGGTCAGATGCATGGCATCGCTAATTGGATTGCCGCGTCCGGAGAGCCACGCCTTCCCGTTGAAGCCGCTCGATTCCACCACCAGGGTGTCGCCTTCCCAATGCCCTACTGAGTACCCCGCCCACGTGGGATTGGGATCTTTTGGAAGCTCGCGCCCGTCCAGAAAGATTTGACGAAAAGTGGTCTGATACTCGTAAAGAATGACGATCAGATCGGGAGTCTGGACGATTTTGTGCAGGTCGAACGCGTCTGCTTTGGGCACACCGCGCGGCAGGCAGCGCGACTCCGGGTTGTCGATCTGGTTGTCGGCGGTGCGCTGGTCTAACAGCGCCTTGGCCCAAGGTTGCCACGGAATGTCGATTCCATCCAGATAAGAGGCGGTGGTGCGCGAGTTTAAATGCTCCCAGACTCCGGAGAAATCGGGTTTCCCGTCCGCCGTCTTCGGGGCAGGCGCGGAGAGATTGGGCTTGCCGTCCGCCGTGCGCGGCATTTTTCGGGTGGGGTAATCGATCCACTGCGCGGACAGCAGCGGCGCGAGGGCCGCCAGAAACGACATCCGGCTGAATCTCATCATCACCCAGCATCTACCCCCTCAGAGTGTAACGCCGCGAGCGCCTCGTTCGGAATTGCGCCGCCTCCGTCGAACGCGAAATTCCGCCGCCATGATGATATACTCGACTCGCATAAAAAGGAGGCCCCGGATGCGTCTCGTCTGTCTGATTTTCTCCTTCGCGTTGCTGGCGCCGGCTCAGGAGGTGCCGTTCGATCCCGAATACGTGATCCCCAAGGTCAACCCACACACCTCACCCGCCGATTTGAAAAATGGCCAGCAGTTGTTCATGGGACAGTGTTCGCGCTGCCACGGCTCGAAAGGCGAAGGGGGCAGCGGCGCGGTTCTGGCCCAGCCTCGCTTGCAGCACGCGCCGGACGACCAGTCTCTGTTCCTGGTGATCCTTGAGGGAATCAAAGGAACCGAGATGCCTGGTGGCTACGCCATTGACACCCGTGAAACCTGGCAGCTTGCGGCCTATGTTCGCAGCCTGGGACGCCTGGCGCCTGAGACCGTGCCGGGCGATCCGACGCGGGGCCGGGAGTTGTATCAGGCCAAGGGACATTGCGGGCAATGTCACATCGTCGGTGGCCAGGGCGGAAGTCTCGGACCCGAACTCACCGATATCGGCTCGCGCCGCAGCGCTGCCCACTTGCGAGCAGCCGTTGTCGATCCGTCATCTGCATTGCCCAATGGATTCTTACAGGTGCGCCTCGAGACCAAGGATGGCCGCCGCATTACTGGCGTGCGTCTCAATGAGGACACCTTCACCATCCAGGTCAGGGATTTGACCGGAGGGATTCACTCCTTCGTCAAAGAAGACCTGAAAGCGTTAGAGCGGGATGCCGGCAAATCCCCGATGCCGAGTTTCCAAGCCGCGTTGTCGGCGTCCGAAATGGATGATTTGGTCGCCTATCTGGTTTCGCTTCGAGGTGAAAAATGAGAGGTGAAAAATGAGACGCACACTTGGTTTGTTCTCCGCTGGATTGTTCGCCGCGGTGCTGCCGCTTGCCGCGCAAGTTTCCTTCGACCGCCTGAGCAAGTCCGAATCCGAACCCGCCAATTGGCTCACGTACTCGGGCAGCTATAGCGCGCAGCGCTACTCGGGTTTGAATCAGATCACCGCCGCCAACGCCCGTCAGTTGCGGCCCGCTTGGGTGTATCAGATGAGGACCACCGAGCGAGTGGAAACTTCCCCGCTGGTGGCCGACGGCGTCATGTATGTGAGCGAGCCCGGCGGCAGCGTAACGGCGCTGGATACTCTCACCGGACGTCCGCTGTGGAAGTACGTCCGAACCGTGACCAAAGGCTCTCGCGGCTGCTGCGGCCAGGTGAACCGCGGCGTGGCGATTCTGAACGACATGGTCTATGTCGGCACCTTCGACGCTCATCTGGTGGCGCTGGATATCAAGTCTGGAATCGTGCGCTGGGATGCCGAGGTGGCCGACCCGAAACTGGGCCACTCCATCACCGCGGCGCCGCTCGCGCTCAGGGACAAGATCGTGGTCGGCATGGCCGGCGGCGAGTACGGCGTGCGCGGCTTTATCGACGCTTACGATGCCAAGTCCGGCCGGCGCGCCTGGCGCTTCTGGACCGTGCCCGCGCCGGGCGAGCCCGGCAGCGAAACGTGGGCCGGCGGCTCCGCGAAAACCGGCGCTGCCACCACCTGGGTTACCGGCGCTTACGATCCCGAGCAAAACAGCGTCTTCTGGGGCACCGGCAACCCGGGGCCGGACTGGAACGGCGACGTGCGCCAGGGGGCCAATCTCTACTCCGATTGTTTGGTCGCCCTGGATGGCGACACCGGCAAACTCAAGTGGTATTTCCAGTTCACCCCGCATGATGTCCACGATTGGGACTCCACCGAAGTGCCGGTGCTGGCGGATGCCGTGGTGCGCGGAGAAAAACATAAAGCGGTTCTGTTCGGCAACCGCAACACCTTCTACTATGTTCTGGACCGCGACTCGGGGAAGTTCCTGACCGGCCGGCCGTTCGCGAAGCAAACCTGGGCCAAGGGACTGGACGACGCTGGCAAACCGATCGTCATTCCGGATTCCGAGCCCACCACGGAGGGAGCGAAAGTGTACCCCGACGTCACCGGCGGCACCAATTGGTTCAGCCCTTCCTATAGTCCTCAGGCCAACCTGTTTTACGTCGCCACGCGCGAGGTGGGCAGCGTGTTTCTCAAAGGCAACGCGGAGTACAAGCCGGGCGCCCAATTCAACGGCGGCGGGCAAAGTCCCATTGTCGGCGAGGATCCGATGGGCGCTATCCGCGCCCTGATTCCCCAGACTGGCGAAATGAAGTGGGAATTCAAGCTGCACACGGATGCCGCGGCCGGCGTACTTTCCACCGCCGGCAATCTGGTGTTCGCCGGCGACACTCAAGGCGACTTCTTCGCGCTGGATGCTTTGACCGGCCTCCCGCTTTGGCACTTTCAGACGGGCGCGCCTATTAACGCAAACCCAGTCAGCTATTCGAGCGGAGGCAAGCAGCAGGTGGCTATCGCTTCCGGCAACTCGATATTCGCGTTCGCCCTTGAGAATTAGCTTCCCGGCAGGCTCGCCCGCGAGCGCCCCGCCAGTTGGTCATAATAGTAGAGCGCATATGACCACAGCGACTACCAATACTGCTCGGGATCTCTCCCCCGCCCTGAGCAGCAACAAGCATCTGCTCCGGTGGGTGGAGAAGATGGCCGAGCTCACCAAGCCCGACAGCATTCATTGGGTGGACGGCTCCCAGGAAGAATACGACCGGCTGTGTGCCCAGATGGTGGGGAGCGGCACTTTTATCAAGCTGAACCAGGAGCTGTGGCCGGGCTGCTATTACGCGCGCTCCGACGCGAGCGATGTGGCCCGAGTGGAGGACCGGACGTTCATCTGCTCGCTGTCGAAGGACAACGCCGGGCCCACCAACAACTGGGTGAATCCGTTTGAAATGCGCAGGACCCTAAAGCGGCTTTTCAATGGATGCATGCGCGGCCGGACCATGTATGTTCTGGCCTTCAGCATGGGCCCGGTTGGATCGCCCATGTCGCAGATCGGCGTGCAGCTTACCGATTCGCCGTACGTGGTGGTGAATATGCGCATCATGGCGCGCATCGGGCTGCAGGTCTTTAAAGAGATCGATAAAGACGAGAAGCGCGTGGTGCCGTGCATGCACAGCGTGGGCATGCCGCTGGGGCCGGGCGATCGCGACGTGCCCTGGCCGTGCAACGAACAGAAGTACATCGTGCATTTCCCGGAGACGCGCGAGATCTGGTCCTTTGGCTCCGGGTACGGCGGCAATGCGCTGCTCGGCAAGAAGTGCTTCGCGCTCAGGATTGCGTCGAATATCGCGCGCGACGAAGGCTGGATGGCCGAGCACATGCTGATTTTGGGCGTGGAAGATCCCAAGGGCGAGAAGACCTATGTGGCCGCTGCGTTTCCGAGCGCCTGCGGCAAGACCAATTTCGCCATGCTGGTGCCGCCCAAAGCGTTCGACGGCTGGAAGGTCTGGACGGTAGGCGACGACATCGCCTGGATCAAACCGGATGACCGTGGACGCCTGCGCGCGATTAATCCGGAAGCGGGATTTTTCGGCGTGGCGCCGGGCACGTCGGTGAAAACGAATCCCAATGCCATGGCCGCGCTCGCCAGCAACACAATTTTCACCAATGTCGCGCTCACGCCCGAAGGCGGCGTGTGGTGGGAAGGCATGACGGACGAGCCGCCGGCCGAGTGCCTGGATTGGCGCGGCAACCTGTGGACGCCCGAGATCGCACAGGAAAAAGGCGTTAAGGCGGCGCATCCGAATTCGCGCTTCACCGCGCCCGCGTCGCAGTGCCCCACCATCGATCCGGCGTGGGAAGATCCGCATGGCGTGCCTATCAGCGCGTTGATTTTTGGCGGGCGTCGCGCCACCACCATGCCGCTGGTGTACCAGGCGTTCAACTGGAGCGCGGGCGTGTACGTGGGCGCCACCATGGGGTCTGAGACCACGGCGGCGGCCACCGGCGGCGTAGGCCAGGTGCGGAGCGATCCGATGGCCATGCTCCCGTTCTGCGGCTATCACATGGGCGATTACTTCCGGCACTGGATCAAAATGCAACGGTCGCTCAGCGAGACTCCGCGCATCTTCCACGTCAACTGGTTCCGCAAGAGCGCCGATGGCAAGTTCCTGTGGCCGGGATTCAGCGAAAACATGCGGGTGCTGAAATGGATCGTGGATCGGGCGCGCGGACGCGCTCTGGGACGCGAGACTGCCATCGGTTGGATTCCGCGCTACGAGGACATGGAATGGACCGGGATCGGCTTTTCCCAGCAGCAATTCGACGAGTTGCAGGCCTTCGACCGGACCGCCTGGAAATCGGAAGTGATGGCGCACGAAGAGCTGTTCATCACCCTGCACGATCATTTGCCGCCGGAAATGATCTACGAGCGGGAACTGCTCATCTGCCGGCTGTAATTCACTCGCTGAGAAGTTTTTCGATCTCGGCTTCGTAATCGCTCTTGCTCACTAGTCCGGGATGCGTGCAAGCGATGCGCCCGGCTTTGTCGATGAGGTACGTCACTGGCAGGACTTGGACGCCGCCGTAGAGTCCAGTGATGCGCGAGTCACCGATCATCACAGGGTAGTTCACTTGCTTCGCGGCCACGTAGGGCTTCACCGCTTTCCAGCCGTCGTCATCGAAGGAGACGCCCAGAACCCCGAAGCCGCGGCCCGCGTAAGTCTTCTCGAAGTTGATGAACCATGGGATCTCAACCTGGCAACCGCCGCACCAGGTGGCCCAGAAGTTGAGAAGTACGACTTTCCCTTTGAGGCTGGAAAGCTGCACCGGCCTGCCCGAGGCGTCGTTCAGGATGAAGTCGGACGCCGCTTTGCGGGCGTTTTGCGGTGTCACGCCGGCGCGAGCCACCTGAGTAGATGCCGATAGATTCTGCCACAGCGCCACCGAACAGTCCAGGCAGTAGTGCGCGGCCGCGCGTGGCGCGGGGAATGCCATCAGGCAAAGGCCGGCGGTCCCGACAGTGGCAGACCACGTCCAGGCACGCGCCCGTCTGGTCCGCGGCGCTCGCAGCCGCGCCAGACCTCGGCCGGTGTCGGGCTGCCAATCGGGAGTCAATGCGGCGAGCCGCTGATCTACCCACTCGCTGCGCAAATCGTTATTGTCTTCCATATCGCTGGATGTATTCCTTTCGAAACGCTTGCTGCGCCCGGCTGAGAAGGGTTCCAACCGATGCCGGATTCAGATACAGCGCGGACGCCAACTCTTGGTAACTCAAGCCATGACTGCGCAGCACCAACAGCTCAGCCTGACGCCGCGCAATCGCACTCAGCACCCGGCGGACTTTTGCACGCTCTTCATTGGTGGCATGAATCTCCTCGGGGGTGTTAGTATCGCGGCCAAATCGAAAGAGGGCCTCATAACGCAGGCGCCGGGTTTGCCGGCGAAGCTCGTCCAGCCCCATCCGAACTGCCGCGCGATAGAGCCATGCTCCCCAGTTCCCCTCTAGGAGCCTGTCCGAGTATTCTCCAACTTCGCGGGTTCAAACGAAACAGAACCGGTACATAATGTTTTATGCCAAAGGGCTACCGAACCTACCTTC
>Ga0302325_10007676_pt1 | contig 23865 bp, 22 predicted proteins | sample Palsa_T0_2_FD_201948 | JGI IMG/M metagenome (GOLD analysis project Ga0302325, IMG submission 201948) | Peat permafrost microbial communities from Stordalen Mire near Abisko, Sweden - Palsa_T0_2 | ecosystem: Environmental > Terrestrial > Soil > Palsa > Peat permafrost | place: Sweden: Abisko... | reverse complement strand
TCTATTGGGATAAACCTGATCCAGTGTGGCTCAGGAGCCTCGCTCCACGCTACGTTGGCATTTGGAATGGCGCAGTCTGGCGCCTTGTCTAGCGCACGATGCGGACTACCGCGAAGCGGCTTAGTTCACTGGGCGGATCGGCGCAGGATGAAATTGTTAAGACCCGCGCGGCTGGCCGGTTGTGCATCGAGATTGAATTTGGCCGCCGATAAACGCCGATGAACGCGGATAAGACTGCGGATAAGATTAGAGACACTACGGCCTTAAAGGAGGAAGTGTTTTGAAAAATAGGCAGACCGTCACCGCCCGGCTCCCTCCGTAACGAAGGGAAGCCGTGCGGGGCAATCCGAAACAGATGGGAGGCCGCAGTTTCCGGGGGGAAACCCCGATCTTGCTGTATCGCCTCTTTTCTGAGACTCTGGCAAAAAGGAACCGGTTCCATACTGCTACCGTCCGGGCGAGCTCAATGGAGTCGTCCGGCAAGCCTTGAAGGGGCTCCGGTATGCCAGTATCACCGCGGCCGGGTCTCTTAGGTCCGGCCGCTGACGATGAAACGCTGCGCAGCGCTTTTCCATGGGGGCGTGCGCCAAGTGAGCGCGGCGCCCTTTCTGATTTAAGGATGGCATGGGGTGATGCGGGAGGGGGTGGGCAAAGGCTGGAAGTCACTGAGTTCATGCGGCAAAAGTTTTTGTGAAATCTGTGAATGGCCATGGCCCGCCTGCCCGGTGGCAGGGGACATGTTAGCTGCCCGCGCGGCGCCAGCCAGCTTCTCTTGCTGCGCACGCGCGGCCCTCGGTTGATACTCTCCGGCGACGGCGCGGAAGCCGATCGCCAGCCGGTTCCACCCGTTGATGGCGACGATCGCGATGGTCAAGTTGGACAATTCCTCATCGGTGAATTGCTGGCGGGCCTCGGCGAATACGTCGTCGGGAGCGTGCCCCTCGCCGATGCGCGTGATGGCTTCGGTCCAGGCCAGAGCGGCCCGTTCGCGATCGGTGTAGAAGGGCGCTTCGCGCCACGCGTCGAGGCAGTAAAGGCGCTGCTCGGTTTCACGCGCGGCGCGCGCGTCTTTGGTATGCATGTCGATGCAGAAAGCACAACCATTGATTTGGGAAGCGCGCAGCCGCACCAACTCGAGCAGCGGCGGCTCCAGGTGCGACGAGTCGCGGACATACGCTTCGAGGGCGGCCATGGCCCTATACGCGCCAGGGGCGGCTTTGTACATGTCTAAGCGCGGTTGCATAAGGTCTCCTTGTATTTATTAGGATAGAGCGAAATTGGGCTTGGGGACGCGGGGCGGGGTTGGGGCGGGAACCTAATCGCAAGGCCGGGGGCCTCGGGCGCGGGTGCGCCCGTCAAACCCGATCGCCGCAATACCGGCGGCGTGGGACAATGGGATTTCAGTTCGATTCGTGCCCAAGCGATACACAAGCCGGGAACTCGTCAAGCTAGCTGAGGAGTTTGGGTGGAGATTGGTTAGCGTGAGGGGAGACCACCACAACTTCAAGCACCCGGCGAGCCGGTTTATAGTCACAATCGTACATCCGCAGAAGGATGTGCCGGTGGGGCGAGCGGCGGATACCGTGAAGAAAATCAGAATGGAGATCGACTAATGCGATTTCTGATCACGCTGGAACAGACCGAGACGGGATTTGCGGTGCAGGCACCCGATTTGGCAATCGCCACCTACGGAGAGAGCATCGAGGCGGCCAAGCGGGCGGCTAGCGAAGCGATTCGGATCAACCTGGAAGCCTATCGGGAAACCGGACAACCGGTGCCTGAAGGGCAAAGCGTTTCAAACCATCTTGAGAATCCCGAATTTCGGGATTTGTTGTTCGCGTACGTGGAAGTAGCCGAACCTCAGGGGAGAATCGCCGCTTAGAGGGAGCGGTCAACCGGTTCCGTTACCAAGACGCTCACTCATTCCGAACTATGGCGATCGCCGTTCCGAAGGATGCCGACAGCGTTGGAAAGCGAAGCGACGCTGGGTGTTTCCTCGTTTGGCTCTGCATCCGGCCTATGCCAATATAGGCATGTTCCCGCGGATGAAGAACCTCACGTGGCTTCCGACTCCCGTTCCAAAGTGAAGTCATTTCCGGCTGGCGTTCAAGGCGACATCGGCTATGCCTTGTACGCAGCGCAGTTGGGCGAACGGAGTGCTAAGGTCAAGCCACTGCACGGGCTTGGCGGCCAGGTGATGGAGATCGCCCCGTATGACGCGAGCGGAACCTACCGTGCGATCTATACGGTTTCGATTGGAGAAGCGATCTACGTTATCCACGCCTTCCGGAAGAAGTCCAAGGCCGGGATCGCGACACCGAAGCCAGAGATGGAACTGATCCGGCGGCGGCTCAGACAGTTGAGAAGTGAGGTGAAGAATGCCGAAAAGAGAGGCCCTTAAGCGGGAGCCCAGCACGGGCACCTGATTAAAGCTGGACTGGTGGTTCGGATCGACCGGACCATCCGCCAACGAAAGCTGACCCAAGCGGCGGCGGCACAGCTCATGGGAATCGATCAGCCCAAGATCTCAGCTATGCTGGCTGGTCGGTTCCGGGGGTATTCGGTCGAGCGCCTCATGCGTTTCCTGGTCGCGCTAGGGCACGATGTAGAGATCGTCGTCAAGCCTAGAAAGCACGGTACGGCCGAACTTCGCGTCGCATAGAGGCCGCGGTGCGCGGTGAGGTGCGACTGAAGCCGGATTGCGCACGATAAGTCCTCTAGCGCTGTATCGGAAGCGAACCGGCGCGAGACCGCCACCGGGGTGGTTTGGTTTGGCGCCGCGCCGGTTCGCTTCCGGTACAGCACTAGGGCCTCCGATGCGCGCCGGTTTGGCGCACATCCGCGAGTCGCGCTTTTTCGTCCAGTTGGACTTGTCCCCGGCCAATCGCACAGACCGCTTGCCTTCCGCACGCCTAAGAAAACGCGTTGCTTAGTTGCTTGATGGTCCCAAATCCGGCGGGGCAAAGACTGATCTGCCGTTCCAGCCAGCCAGATCAGGCGCGATCCCTGCTATTCTGATGTACTTCGAGCGTGCAACTGCTACGCTGTATAATGTGGCCGTGAACAATATATGCCCAAAATGTTTTGGCTCGGTTCCTCCGTTCGCGGCTTGGATCTGAGCTTGTTCGCAGGGACCGACTGAAAGGACAAAACGACTGGTGCTGCTTTGTTGACGCCAAGTTCCATCAAAGCTCCACTCCGCGAATGCGGATATCGCTCCGACTTGCTCCGGACCGATTTTCTCTTCGGAGAAGGCCAAATCGCACCGCTGGTGGCATTTGCCCAGGCGCCAGCAGACTCTCGGTCGGCGTGTGTGGCCGTGCTTTCGGAAGCGAGCGGCCCGCGCGCAGCAGTGGAGGCATGCAGACCCCTCGGAATACCTCTAGTCTTCGTTTGTTTTCAGGATACGCTTCAATGGTGGAAGCAGGGGGCCCGCTCACCGGAATATCGCGAAAGCATCCCCGCAGATAACGTTGAGCGGTTCTTTGAGGACAACCTGCGGGCTTTCAGACCTGACGTGGTCTACCGGGCAAAAACTTGGGGCCGTTTCCGACCGGAGTACCAGCTCAACTTCGTCGACCTCGGGCTCCTGCCGCTAGTTGAGGAGCAGGTGGGCAAGCAGCTCGCGAAACTCGTCGAAAGGAACGTGGCCGAGCTGAAGAGTTCCATCGGCTGGGGAGAAGTGACTGATGAACAGGGCCACTGGCTATTACAAACGGTTTTCTGGCTCGTTTCGGGGAAGATCCTTCGGGACAAGCGGGTCGAGAGGTTCGCAGACCTGAACCTGAACGACGTTGAGGAGGTCTTCCGGAGGCTTGGCAGGCACTATGGCACGGAACCACTGGCAATTGACTCGAAGAAAAAGCTTGAAGGCCTGTGGGAATCGGCTCGCGTTATCGACCAGTTTAGCAGCCTCGCACTCACGACAACCGAGTCTCTCGCATACGTTTACGAGAACGCGCTAATTTCTAAGGAGACTAGGTCGGCCTTCGGAACACACAGGACGCCTTCGTTCCTTGTTGACTATGTCGTCGGCAACCTGAGTGACTGGATAGAAGAGATCCCCGTCAACGAACGAAGCGTGTTCGAACCAGCGTGTGGACACTCCGCCTTTCTCGTTTCCGCGATGCGGCTGCTCACAGAGATGTTGCCTGCGGATAAGGCGGTACCGAGCCGGCGTGGACCGTACCTGCGCAGTCGGATGCACGGCGCCGACGTTGACTCATTTGCGCTGGAATTGGCTCGTTTGTCGCTCACGCTTACGGATATTCCAAATCCTGACGGATGGGACCTAGAGCCTGAGGATATGTTTGTCGGTGACCGCCTCGCGGCACGGGCAAGGAAGAATACTATTCTGCTGGCCAATCCGCCGTTTGATAACTTCACGCACAAGGAACAACAACGGTACTGGGATCAAGACTCTGGCGTCCGCTTTGTCAATAAATCCGCTGAGGTGCTTTGGCGAACTCTGCCCCATCTGCCCGAAGGCGGCGTTTTCGGGGTAGTGCTTCCGCAGCCGGTTCTGTGCAGCGACAACGCACATGATCTTCGTGAATTCCTGAGCAGGGAATGCGAGCTGAAGGAAATCTGCCTCTTCCCTGACAAGGTCTTTTCGTTTTCGGACGCCGAGTCGGCGATTCTTGTTGGTCGGCGCAGGACGCCTGGCAGCCAGAACGAAGTTCGCTATCGCCATATTCGCGAACGCGAGCTCAGTCAATTCCGATCCGACTACACTACCTCAACGACGCGAACCGTTCGCCAGTCGCGATTCTCGGCTGACAGTTCATTCTCCTTGCGCCTGCCCGAGTTGGAAGAGGTATGGAGTGCGTGCGCAGACAATCCTACACTCGCCGATGTTGCTTCGGTCGGGCAGGGCCTGAGCTATCGTGGAGCAGACGCGTCATCCGGCATTACAACGCACTCCGAGGAAGAATTCGCAGGGAGCCATCTTGGCTTCGTACTCTTTGACCGCGGCTTGCAACTGCACGAATTGCCGAAGAGCTATTGGATGAGCCTCGACCCGGCAGTGATCCTCCGAGCAAGGAGCGGGACAACCGTCGGTAGCCCGCAGGTGCTGCTTAACTATGCTCCTGCAAGTCGTGGCCCCTGGCGGTTGAAAGCGCTCATCGACAGGCAAGGGCACCCAGTCACGAGCCGTTTCATTTCAGTACGTCCAACGGCGCCCTCATACTCAATTGAAACCCTTTGGGCCATACTCAACTCGCCCGTTTCGAATGCTTACGTTTACTCGCATCTGGGTAAACGCGACAACATAGTCGGCGACATCCGAAAGCTACCAATCCCCAAGTTCCGCTCATTTGATGGAGTTGCGCGGGCGGCAAGTGCGTATCTTGCAGCGGCCACATCCGAAACGGCCTCGACGACGCTTGAGAGACTGCTGCTCCGCGTCGACTCCGAGGTCCTTAGGCTGTATTCCCTGCCGATCGACTTGGAGCAACGCGTGCTCGGATTGTTCAACGAACGGAAGCGTGTCGGCGTGCCATTCAAACAAACCAGGTACCTACCGAAGGAGCTCGAGGGTAGGATACACTTCTCCGACTTCCTTCAATTCGAAGAGAACTGGTCAACCACAAACCGCGAACGCGGCATGCTCATCGACAAGAACATCTCGGGTAGCCTAAGTGCCGAGGAGCGGATGCGCCTTGACGCATTGCAAGCGTACACCGACTATCACATCGAAAGGGTGGCTCCGCGCCCAACCCAGGCGCTCGATGAACTTGAGAATCGGTTGTTTTCGGGCTCGCAAGCCAAGGGCAAGAACGCCCGATGATCGGATTTGAGTATCCGACCTCGCCGCACGCTAGGCGGCATGGCCCCGCGGGCTACAAGGACTACAGCAGCTATCGGGATTGGCTGCGCGACGAGTTTACTTTCCGCTGCGTGTACTGCCTTCATCGTGAACTGTGGAATAGCCGCGGCGGGACGTTCCATGTGGAGCACTTCGTGCCTGCCAGTGTGGATCCGGACGGCGAGTGCGAATACCCGAATCTTCTGTACGCATGTGCAACCTGCAACGAAACGAAGGAAGCCATCCTCGGCCTTCCGAACCCCTGTCTAGTAGCGTTCAACGACTGCCTCCGGGTCGTGGCCGATGGCCACATTAACGCCTTGAACTCCGATGGAGAGAAGCTCAAACAGGTCCTGCGATTGGACAATGAGAAGAATGTCCGCCATCGCTACCGGTGGATGCGAGCCCTCGATGCGCTCAGGGCGAGTGCCCCCGACCTCTACCAAGAATATATGGCGTTCCCCGAGGATCTGCCCGACCTCCGGACTAAGCGAGTCCCAGAAAACACTAGGCCCGACGGAGCCGTAAACCGCTATTTCGTGCTTCGAGAACGCGGCGAATTGCCGCCGACGTACTAGAGATCGGTCGAGCGGTCGCTCGCCGCGATGACACAGCCCCGGCATATGGCGCACGGTACGGCGGTGGGAGGAGTTGCGAGCGGGGCCGCGACTGGATCGCGTAGCCGGGGCCGCCGTTACGGTGATTTTAACGCCCATGGCTGCGGACCACCCACCATTGACGCAGGTATGCGGTTGCTGGCAAACATGCGGCCAAGGGCTGAAGCCCGCGCCACCTTGCTACAATCCGAACATGCCCAACGAAACATACGCCCTCTTCGACACCAGCGAGGGCCAGTTCAAAGTGAAGCTCTTCGCCGACAAAGCTCCACGCACGGTGGAGAACTTCGTCTCGCTCGCCGATGGCACGAAAACCGGCAAGCCCTTTTACGACGGCACCATCTTCCACCGCGTGATCCCCGATTTCATGATCCAGGGCGGCGATCCGGAAGGCACCGGCCGCGGCGGGCCGGGCTACAAGTTCGCCGACGAATTTCATCCCACGTTGAAGCACACCAAGCACGGCTTCCTGTCGATGGCCAATGCCGGACCCAACACCAATGGCAGCCAGTTCTTTGTTACCGTGGCTGCTACGCCCTGGCTCGACAACCGCCACACTATCTTCGGCGAAGTGACCGAAGGCTACGAGGTGGCGAAGAAGATCTCCGAACTGCCGCGCGACAAGCAGGACCGGCCGCTGAAGGAAGTGCGCGTCAACTCCGTCAAGATCGAGAGGAGCTAAAGCCATGAAGCGCATGCTGCTGTTGCTGGCCTTCTCGGCCGCCGTCTTCGCGCAGGATGGATTCCAGCCGCTGTTCAACGGCAAGAACCTGGACGGTTGGGATGGCGATCCGCGCATGTGGAGCGTGCGCGACGGCATGATCGTGGGCCATACCGAAGGCGTCACGATGACGGACAATTCGTTCCTGATTAGCAAGCAGCCCTACCGCAACTTCATCCTGCGCGCGGAGATGAAGCTGCGTAATCATAACAGCGGCATCCAATTTCGCAGCGAGGCGCTAGCCAACTGGGTGGTGCGCGGATATCAGGCGGACGCCGCCGAGGACAATTACTGGGGCAACATCTATGAGGAAAAAGGGCGCGGCACGCTGGTGGATGGCTGGAAGGGTAAGGCTGAAAAAGTAGTCAAGCTGCAGGACTGGAACGACTACGAAATTCTCTGCGACGGCGACCACATCAAGCTGACGCTCAACGGCCTGGTGACGGCCGACCTGCACGATTCGGCGCGCCTGGAAGGCATTATCGCGTTTCAGTTGCATCGCGGTCCGCCCATGGAAGTCTATTTCCGCAACGTGCGGATCAAGATTCTGCCATAAGGACGCCAGCCCACCTTGAGACTGGCGATCTTCGGGGGCACCTTCGACCCCATTCACGATGCGCATCTGGCGGTGGCGCGCGAAGCCGCCGCGCGTTTTCAACTGGACCGCGTCTGGCTGGTGCCCGCCGAAAGGCCGCCGCACAAGCAGGGCGTCACTCACGCGCCGTATGCCGACCGCTTCGCGATGGTCGAGCTGGCCTGCCGCGATGAGCTGAAACTGGAGGCCTCGCGCCTGGAGCAGGGAACCGCCAGCAGCTATTCGATCCACACCATCGAGACGGTGCGCGCGCGTTTGGCTCCAGACGACAAGCTGTTCTTCGTGATTGGCGCGGACGCCTTTGCGGAGCTCGAGAGCTGGCGCCGCTGGCAGGACGTGATCCGGGCGGTGGAATTCATCGTGGTCAGCCGGCCGGGCCATCGTTACGATATTCCGGCGACGGCCAGCGTACACCAGTTGGAGACTGTGGATCTGCCGGTTTCGTCTTCGGAAATCCGGCGCAGGCTCGCGATTGGCGACGATCGCGTGGAGGTGCCCGCGGCAGTGCTCGATTACATACGCGCGCGGAGGCTCTATCGCGATTAGACTAGCTTAAAACTTGACAATGATCGAAGAAGCGCAACCAGGGCACTCAAGGCGCGATCTTGAACACCACTCCGCAGCCGAATGCGCATTCGCTGTTGGGGACGCCGCCGGCTACGGTAGTGCCGTAGAGATTCCCGGCCGAGTCCCGGAACAGGCCGGCCGCGGGCTGCAACCCGTCCGTTCCGCCTGTGAAAGTGTGCAACACCGTCTCCGTACCGGTCGAGCTCAGCTTGAACACCACGCCATTGCCCGAAAATCCGCTGGCCGTACCGCCGGCCTGAGCCGTGCCGTACAGATTGCCTCCCGAGTCTTGGACTAGCCCAGCGACGGGATTACCCCCGTCGGCGCCCCCCGTAAAGGTGTATAGCGCCGTCTCCGTGCCGGTTGTATCCAGCTTGAACACGACACCGAAGCCCGCAGTCCCTGCGGCGATGCCGCCCCAATTAGTCGTGCCGTAGAGATTGCCTAACGAGTCTTGGATCAGACCTGCGCAGGGGCTGCCCCCGTCCGCTCCACCAGCGAAACTATACAGCACCGTCTCCGTGCCCGTCGCATCGATCTTAAACACTGTTCCCCAGCCTATGGCGCCGCCGCCGTAAGTGGTGCCGTAGAGATTGCCTGCCGAGTCCCGGATCAGGCCTGCGGCGGGGCCGGACCCGTCGGGAACGCCTGCAAAGCTATGCAGCACCGTCTCGCCGGTATTGTTCAGCTTGAACGCTATTCCTTCGTTCGATGCGCCACCTTCCTGCGCAGTACCGTAAAGATTGCCTGCCGAGTCCGAGGTCAGGCCTCCGACGGGGCCCCCCCCGTCCACTCGATTGTCTCTGAAAACATGCAGTACCGTTTCCGTGCCGCCCGCATCCAGCTTGAACACCGTTCCGTGGAAGCCGCCACCAGTCTCAGTAGCGCCGTAGAGATTGCCTGCCGAGTCTCGGATCAGACCAGCCATGGGTTGCGCCCCGTCCGTTCCCCCTGAGAAACTGTACAGCACCGTCACGCCGGTCGTATCCAGCCTAAATACCGTTCCATTGCCCGATGCGCCGCCGCCCTGAGTCGTGCCGGCGAGCCCCCCTGCGCCATCTCCAATCAGGCCTGCCGCGGGCATTGCACCATCCGGAGATCCCGTAAATTGGTGCAGCACCGTATACGTCTGCGCCTGCGCCGGCAGCGTTCCGAATGCGGCCCAGCCGAGCAGTGCTACTATCGTCAGTCCGTTCTTCGTCATAAGCTCTCCTTATCAGCGGAATACCTGAACGTGCCAGCAGATTAGCATGCTTTCACACGGCTGCACGCGAAATCCTAAACAACGGTACTAGCCATGCCAGCCGCACCGTAACAATGGTGACAGACGCGCGCGGCGACTTTTTGCATGACGCGATTGCCGAATGGCAGGCGCATCAGTCAAATCCGAGTCGTCCGCGCAGCGCTCCGGTATGCGGTTGCCAAGATAGCTGAAGAAGGCGCGGTGGTCGCCGGCTTCCCGAAGTAGCGACATCCCGGCAGACTATCGATCTCCTTGCTGGGCTTTGGTTTCAATAATGGCGCCATAGAGATCGCGCTTGGTTTTGAAGTGCTGGTAGAGGACCGGGCCGGACACGCCCAGCGCGGCCGCCAGCCCGCGCGTGTTACTCCGGGCCCTCCAGTGGCGTGACCGGGTCGAGGTAACGCCACAAGAGAACGGCCATCGCATAGACGGCCGCGGAGACATAGAACGTCATATCCCAGTTATTCTTGGTGGCGCGAAGCATGTATCCGATGATGGTCGGCGAGGCCGCGCCGCCTAGATTACCCATCATATTCATGGCACCCGATAGAGTGCCCGCGTACTTACCGCCTACATCCATGCAGGCGCCCCACGAACCGGGCATCACCAGGTCGTTGCTGAAGCTGGCCAGTCCCATGGCAATCATCGCGGGTACGGGATTATGCATGCGTGTCGAAACGATCAGGAGCAGGCTCGCGCCGCTGAATCCGACATACGCCAGCAGGCGCCTGGTCTTCAACATGCTGCCGGTGAGGCGCGTGAGCGGCGCGGTAACGAATCCGCATACCAGCGAGCCGATCCCTCCCAGGAACAGCGGCAGGATGCCGAATATGGCGCTGGCGCCCAGTTCCAGCCCGCGGGCTTCCTTTAAGTAAGTGGGCAGCCACGTGATGTAGAAATACCAGCCGTAGGAAGAGCAGAAGTATTGTCCGCACAGCAGCCAGACCTGCGGCGAAGCGGCGAACTTCCGCCAGGGAACCCGCGCGTGGCCGGATGCCAGCGCCTCGTTCGGCGCCAAGAGTTGCCGCTCCTCTGCGTTCAGGCTGGGGTTGTCGCGCGGATGATCGCGATACCACGCATAGAAAAGGATGGCCCAGACTACTCCGATGCAGCCGAAAAGTTCGAAGGCGCGCCGCCAGGACATCACTTGGATGGCCAGATACACCAACGGCGGGGTGAATGCGCCGCCCCAGCGGGCGCTGAGCCACATGATGCCCTGCGCGCGCACGCGCTCGTGATGCGGAAGCCATATGGTGAAGGTCTTGGTCAGGTTGGGGAAGCAGCCGGCTTCCCCCGCGCCAAATAGAGCGCGCGTTATCGCCAGCGAGACGAAGTTCCATGCCCATCCGGTGGCCGCTGTGAAGAACGACCACCACAGCACGATGCGCAGCAATACGCGGCGTGGGCCCATCCAGTCGCCCAGAAATCCGCCCGGTATTTCAAACAGAGCGTACGTCCACGCGAAAGCGGAGAAAGCGTAGCCCATCCGGACTTTCGACAAGTGCAGGTCCGCACTGATGAAGGGCGCAGCAAACGAGATGCAGACACGATCAATGTACGTTACCACGGCTAGCGCCACCGCGAACGCCACCACCCAGTAGCGGACGTGCGTGGGATGCTGGCGCTGGTGCAGCGACGGGGCCAACATATATTAAGCCACAGATGGGAAGCGGTTGCTGTGTCCCGTCTTTGGGCGATACTGAAATTGCATGGAGTTCGAAAGCGTTGCGGCCAATCTGCGGCAGTCCTTCCGCGTCGTCGCGGCGCATCGTCCCGCGGGCGGACTACAGGAAATGGATGGCGTATCCATCGCCTCGGCGGGCGTTACCTTCCAGATGTTCAACGCGGCGTTTCTTTCCGCGCCAGTTGTTTCCGAAGCGCAAATGGACCTGCGCGCGGCGCAGGCAGCCGTGTACTTCGCGGCTCGTGGGCAGCGCTGGTCCTATTGGATCTGCCACGGCTGGCTGGACGGCCGCACGCGGCGGCGGCTGCAGTCGGTCCTCCGCAAACGCAATCTCTTCCAGGCCGTGGAACTGCCCGGCATGCTCACCGTAGAAGTGTTGCCTCCGGTACGCGAGCTTCCCAAAATGGAATTGCGGCGGGTTTGTGATGGGCCGGTCAAGGACGCGTTTTGCGCCATCGGCTCGACGTGCTTCAACGTGCCGCCGGCCTGGTTTTGCGAAGTCTTCGACAGCCACACCGTCTGGAAGGATTTCGCCGCCTATGTCGGATATGTGGACGGCGAGCCGGTATCCACAGCCGCCACCGTCATCGGCGGCGGTGTCGTGGGCGTGTATAACGTGGCGACCATGCCGGGCCGGCGGCGCGGCGGCTACGGAGAGGCCGTGATGCGGCATGCGCTGGAGCAGGCGCGGCGTGAGCATGGCCTTGCGCGGACTATCTTGCAGTCCACGCCGCAGGGCTTTGAGATGTATCGGCGGATGGGATATCGGACGGTGACTAGCATCGGGGTGTTCTGTTCGTAGGCCGCTGTCTGATTCTGTCTTGTGTCTCCTGTCTTAACCCAGATACACCCGCGCCAACTCCTCGAAATCCGTCGGCGTCACCAAGTGGAACCGCACTTCCATCTTCGAGAAATGCTGCAATTCTTGCGTCATCTCATCCGAAGGCAACTCCGGCCCCGCCACGAACAACTGTCCCTCCGCCACCCGGAACGGCAGCACGCGCCACCGCCGCAAGACCTCCGCGGGCACGGCGCGCGTGGCCGGCTCGGAAATCTCCGATGCGTCGGGCGCGGCCAGCGGCAGGTTCCGCTGCAGGCTCAACGCCATATACAGTTCCGCCTCGCTCAGCTTGCCTCGGCGCACCAGATATTCGCCGATGCGCTCGCCCGCGGCTTTGGACGCCAGCGCCTCGTCCACATCGGCCTGCACCGCGTACTGCGATCCCACCAGGATCTGGCCCAGCGGCCGAATCTCCACGTCCAGGGCGGCGGGGTTGGGATAGGCGTGCTCGGTCTTGATCCAGACCAGCGGAATCCCGCGCAGCTTCGCATTGCCATAGAGCGCCAGGGCCCTCACTGTGGCCGCGCAATTCAGCCAGTTTCCCACCAGCGCGCGCACCGGCACGCCCATCGCGAAACGCCATCCGTAGATGCGCCGCGAACACAGCGCGCGCACGCCCATTTGAAAGCCGGACAACACGAAGGTCGCCGAGAAGAGTCCCTGCAGGGCCGGGTGCCGCATTCCAAACACCCAAGGGCGGCCCGTGATCTCGCTCTCGCCCCAGGTCACCGCGCCGTAAACGAACAACAGATTCAGCACCGGCGTCAGTAAATTTCCGGCCACGCCTTTGCGATCCCGCCAGAGCCAGTATAGTTGGCGCGCGGGCGCCCGCCACCCGCGGCGCTCCCAGGACTGTAGCACAATCCCCATCACCCAGCGCGCGCGCTGCCGCACCGCCGTGCGGAAGGTGTGCGGGAAATATTCGCGCGTCGCCAGCAGGCTATCGCCCTCCCATCGCAGAGGCACGAATACTTGCGGACAGCCCATGCCGTGAATGCGCCAGCCGTTTTCGTAGTCTTCCGTCAGGCACTCGGGATCGAACATGCGGTTGGAGTGCTCGGCCGCCAGCTTCTCCAGCACCGCCCGTGAGAAGGCCGTGCCCACGCCATTGCCCGGCACAAAGCCGCCCCACATTTGCCGCACGGGGATGTCCTTGGTCTGAAACTCGGCGAACTCGTCGCAGTACAAGCCGTGTACCCACTGCCGCACAGGCGTAGCCAGCGGCAGCACGGGAACCTGTACCATGTCGTAGCTTCCGGCGAAGTAATTGATCCAGCGCATCGATTCGGGGTGGATCACGTCCTCCGCATCGTGCGTCATTACCGCGTCGAAGCGCACGCCGTGCCGCTCCTCATGCGCCAACATGCGCTGATAGATCCAGTTGAGGCAGTCGGCCTTGGACGTGGGACCGTCGTGGGGACACAGTGCCAGGTGTACCCGCGGAAACTTGCGTGCGGCGTCCCGCACGGCGGACGTGGTTTCCCAATCGTTGGGGTATGCGCCCACAAAGAACTCCGCCGCATGGTACATCGTGGCCGGGATGTTCCGCTCCAGCATGCTGCCGATCACGGCATGCTCATGCCATAACGGCACGAAGATGGCGATGCGCAGACGTGGCGCCGCAACCACTTCCGCCGAGGTGGGCCACGGGAACCAGGGGCGGCCAAACCAATGGAACGCCACCCATCGATAGACGAACGCCGCATCCAGGAACAGGTCGTCCAACCCGCTTACCAGGACATATACCGCAAGCGGCACGAGCCATGCGGCAATCCAGGCGTCCAGCGTATACATCCCGATAAGGAAGTAGTGCCGGAATAGCGGAAAAATCGCAGGAAACTACTGGGGCGGACCTCCGGGTCTGCGCGGGTCCTCTAGGACCCGCTCTGCGCGATGCAGATCCCCGCGCCATCGAACGAGGATTGTCCGCCCACGCTGACCGTCAAGTTGGATTGCACCGTGCCGGAGCAGGCCGGCATGCCCGCGGGCGGTTGCGGAACGATGAAGTTGATCTGGTACAAACCGACGTAGCCCGGTGCGAGGCCGGCATACAGCGGAGAATTGAGGCTTGTGGGTTGGGTCGCCAAAGCGTTCGGCCGGAAATTGAAATCGAGGACGAAGGTTCCGCTCGTAGGCGTTGCAGCGGGCGCCGCATGGCCGGTCGGAACACGCGGAGTGGTCAACCCGAGCCCGACTGCATAGGCGACGACCTCCTCGCTGCCCTGTGCCGGGCTGGCCGGCATCACCAGCGATCCGTCGGCGTGCGTCACCAGAGGCGCACAAGGCAACCCGCCAAATGGCGCTGTTGCGCCCCCGCTGGGGACCACCGTGTCACAAGCGGTCAGAATGTGAATCTGATCGGGCAGCGGAGTCAGGTTAACTGGCGTTCCCGCAACGCCGTTCACCGTTACGATTAATTGCGTCAAAAGCGAGAGGTTGCACGCCGGGATAGTGAAGATGCATCCCGGCTGTAGCTCGTAAGGAATCTGGATGGTGATGGCCGTCAGGCCGGAACAGAGGCTCGCCGCCGCGCAGCCAGACGGCGGGCGCAATTCAAAAACGGGCGCTGCCAGGCCCTGGACGCTGGCGCCGATCTCGCCCTGGATACTCCCCGCCACGAACACCGTAATCAATTGCCCTGGAGCCACAGTGGCCTTCGGATACAGGTATCCCATCCCTGTGATCGTATTCACCGATGCGCTCTGGCCGAATGCCCAAGGCGAGAGCGCCGCGCACAAGATCGCAAATGTTCCTAAACGCTTCATAGCCGTCCTTCCGAAGCGCCGCATATCCGAGAGTAATCATAGCGCAGGCCGGGACTCGGTAGCGCAGTCGCGGCCCAGTAGCCGGAAGGCAACATAGCCCGCGCCGCCAAATCCGCTATAATAGGAAACGTCCATTCTGAGAGGAACTGTGTCCCTACGTACCTTTTTTCGCCTTTTCACGCATATTCAAATGATGCCCATCCTCGAAAGCGGCGAGGAAACCACCCTGGTCGGCGGGCAGGCCGTTATTGAGGGCGTGATGATGCGCGCCCCGCACAGCTACTGTGTGGCCGTCCGCAAGGCGAACGGCGAAATCGTGACCGAGCAAAAGCCGCTGGCCCGCATGTCCGAGCGGCACCGCATCTTCAAATACCCGATCGTGCGCGGCGTCGGCACCCTCTATCAAGCGATGACCCTGGGGCTGACAGCGCTGAAATTTTCGGCCAACGCCACGCTGGAGACCGGATCTCCGAAGGCCGAGGCCAAGGAACTCCCCAACTGGGCCCTCAGTTTGAACATGCTGCTTTCCTTCGCATTCTTCGTCTTCCTTTATAAATTCGTACCGCTGTATGCCGTCACCACGCTCGGGAAATGGTACCCGGTCTTGAAAGGCCGCATCGCCTTTAACGCCACCGATGGCGTGATCCGCATCGCCATCTTCCTGGCGTTCCTGTTCCTGGTTTCGCGCATGAAGGACATCTACCGCGTCTTCGAGTATCACGGCGCGGAGCACAAAGTAGTCTTCAACTTCGAATCCGGAAAACCGGTCAACGTCGAAAACGCGCAGGCGTTCACCACCTTCCATCCGCGTTGCGGCACCAGTTTTCTGATGGTCGTGATGGTCGTCTCCATGGTTGTTTACACGCTGATTCCGTTCTCCGGCTTCGGAATGAAACTGCTCAGCCGTGTGCTGCTGCTGCCATTCATCGCGGGCTTCAGTTACGAGTTGATCCGCTTCGCGGCCCGGCGCCGCGGGTCGTTCCTGGCCACCCTCACCGCGCCCGGGCTGTGGCTGCAGCGCATCACCACCAAGCCGCCGTCCGACGAGCAGGCCGCCGTCGCCATACACGCGCTGGAGGGCGCCATGGCCCTGGAAAAGTCCCAAGGCGGCGAGCTGGTCATTGCGTAGTTTGGCCTAACCTGGCCTAGCGTCCATGCAATTCGTTCCCAAACTCCAGCAGATTGAGGCGCGCTTCGACGAACTGACGCGCCAAATGGCGGATCCTGCGCGGATGGCAGATGCCGCCGAATACCGCAAAGCCGCCAAGGCGCGTAGCGATATGGCCGAAGTTGTGGACAAGTATCGCGAATGGAAAAAAGCCGCCGGCGAATTCGATCAGGCGCGCGGCATGCTGCAGGAGCAGGATCCGGATCTGCGCCAGATGGCCGCCGACGAGGCCGCGCGCTTGGAGCCGGAACTGGCGCGCATCGAGCGGGAGATCAAGGTCCTGCTGCTGCCCAAGGATCCTAACGACGTGAAGAACGTGGTGCTTGAGATCCGCGCCGGCACCGGCGGCGACGAAGCCACGCTGTTCGCCGCGGAGATTTTCCGCATGTACTCGCGCTATGCGGAAACGCAGCGCTGGCGCATTGAGGTGACGTCCGCCAGCGAATCGGCGGCCGGCGGCTTGAAGGAAGTCATCGCGCTAGTCAGCGGCGACCGCGTCTTCAGCAAGCTCAAATACGAAAGCGGCGTGCATCGCGTGCAGCGCGTGCCGGTTACCGAGCAGCAAGGCCGCGTGCATACTTCGGCTATTACGGTAGCGGTGCTGCCCGAAGCCGACGAAGTCGAAGTGAAGCTCGATCCCAAAGACATTCGCATCGATACGTTCTGCTCGTCGGGTCCGGGCGGTCAGTCGGTGAACACCACGTACTCGGCAGTGCGCATCACGCACCTGCCCACCGGTCTGATCGTCTCCTGTCAGGACGAAAAATCGCAGATCAAGAATCGCGCCAAGGCCGAGCGCGTGCTGCGCTCCCGGCTCTACGAAATGGAGTTGGAAAAGCAGCAAGCAGCGGTTGGCGCAGAGCGCCGCAGCATGGTTGGCACCGGCGACCGCAGCGAGAAGATCCGCACCTACAACTTCCCGCAGAACCGCGTCACCGATCACCGCATCGGCCTCACGCTGCACCAATTGGACATGGTGATGGAGGGCCGGCTGGACGCCATCTTCGAGGCGCTGACCACTTACTACCAGGAGCAGCAAGGCGAGGCGGGCGGGGTCGCGGCGTAAGTGGTGCGGCCAATCTTGGCCGCAGCCGCCTTTTTAGGCGGCCAGAGCCGGCTGAAAGCCGGCTGCGGGCAGGATTGCCCGCCCCACAATTTTTCCAGAGTATCCGCATGAACGTCCGGATGGCGTTGCTGCAGGGCGTCAAGCTCCTGGACGATGCTGCGGTGGGCGTCGCGCGTCTCACTGCCGAAGTGCTGCTGGCGCACGCTCTTCATCGCGACCGCGCCTACCTGTTCGGCCACCCCGAGCACGACCTTTCGGAGATCGAATGGCTGCACTACGGCCGCTATCTGCACGAGCGCATGCAGGGCAAACCCACCCAGTACATCACCGGCCGCCAGGAGTTCTATGGCCGCGAATTCCGCGTGACGCCGGATGTGCTAATTCCGCGTCCCGAAACCGAGCACGTTGTCGAGACCGCTTTGCGGCTGGCGCCGCGCGTATCGCGCGGCGTTCCTCAAATCTTGGACGTGGGTTGCGGCTCCGGCATTCTGGCTGTGACGCTACGTCTGGAAACCGGCGGCGCCGTATGGGCCACAGATATCTCGCCGGCGGCCATTTTGGTGGCCGCGGGGAACGCACAGCGCCTGGACGCGCCAGTGTCGTTTGTCGTGGGCGATCTGATGTCCGCTTTCGCGGACGGGTCGATGGACCTGATCGCTTCGAACCCGCCCTATGTGCCGCTGGGCGACAAGGCCGGCTTGCAGCGCGAAGTGCGCGACTGGGAGCCGCACGAAGCGCTCTTCGCCGGCCCGACCGGCCTGGAAATCTACGAGCGTCTGGTGCGGGACGCCGAACGAGTGCTGCGTCCAGGCGGCTGGATGGTCATGGAGTTGGGATTCAACACCAGCGGCCGGGTCGCTGCGATGTTCGGTAGCCGTTGGCGGGATTTAGAAATGGTGCCCGACCTGGCTGGCATCCCGCGCGTCATCGCGGCACTACACGGCTCGGCGTCTGGGTGCGAATGAACGCACGCGCCGATGCTGCGGCCGCGGTGAGACGGAAGCAATCTCGACAACTCTAGTCGTGGTCTTCAGCTCGCGGCCGACCTCGGGCGAAACCTGGCGGCGCTCCAGCCGGGTGGCCAGTATGCGCTCGATGTGCGCGATATCCGCACGCTCGCCGCGCGTGGCAAAGGTCGAAGCGGTGCCGCCGGCGCCCATGCGTCCGGTGCGGCCGACGCGGTGGATGAAGTCCTCGGGAGCTTGCGGAAGATCGTAGTTCACCACGTGCGAGATGCCTTCCACGTGAATGCCGCGTGCCGCGATGTCGGTCGCCACCAGGACGCGATAGTAGCCGTCCTGGAAGCCGCGCAACGCCTGCGTGCGCTGATTCTGGCTGCGGTTGCCGTGGATGGTGGCAGTCTTCACGCCTTCGGCGGAAAGCTTTTTGGCCAGACGGTCCGCGCCGTGCTTGGTGCGGGCGAAGACCAGAAACGAACCCTGCTCGTCGCGTAGCATCATTTTGAGGAGGCCCACCTTGCGGTCGGGCTCGACTTCATAGAGATGCAGATCGATCGTGTCGATGGGCTTGGTGGTGGAGCCGATTTCCACGCGCACGGCATTGCGGACGTGTGTTTCCACCAGGTGCTTGACCGAGCTTTCGATGGTGGCCGAGAAGAATAGTGTTTGGCGCTCGGTTGGGATGACCGCCATGATCCGTTTGATGGTCGGCAGGAAACCCATGTCGAGCATGCGGTCGGCCTCATCCAGCACCAGGATGCGCACGTTGCCGAGGGCCACCAATCCGCGGCTGAGAAAATCGTACAGCCTGCCGGGGGTCGCGATGAGCACTTGGACGCCCTTGCGAATGGATTGCAACTGCGATCCCTCGCCGACACCGCCAATTACGACGGCGGCGCGAACCGTGCTGCCCGCGGCCATTTTGACGAAGGTCTCGTGGATTTGGAGGGCGAGTTCGCGGGTGGGGCTGAGTATGACAGCCCGGACACCGGCGCGCGCCGGTTCTTTTGCGAGCATGTCGATCATGGGGAGGACAAACGCGAGCGTTTTGCCAGTCCCGGTTTGCGCCGTGGCAACCACGTCGCGCCCGGCCAGCGCCGGCTCGATGGCCTGGGCTTGGACGGGGGTCGGCTCTTTAAAGCCGTTCTTTACCAGATTGCTCTTCAGGAGAGCCGAAAGGGGGAATTCAGAGAAACTTTTCATTTTTGAGTTTTGCGGATGAGAATCGACGAGCCGACTACCAAACGGAGGGAGAGGGGTTGTGGATCAACTTCCAGTAGATTCGATTATAGCACAGTCAGTGGACGGGTATTCTCGTCCTTCCGCGCCGGACTGCTCGGAGTCGTCCGCGGCCAAAATTTTGAAAATAATCTGAAATAAATTTGTTGCAATCTGGGTGGTTTGGTATATAATCACACAAAAGTGCAGTTTACTAATCGCCGGATGCGCCGCAGACTTAGCGCGCATCCCGGTGATCGTCGCAAAACCGCGCTCTTGAAAACCGATAACGGAAGGAAAAGGAGAATTATGCGAAATTTCGATACACCCATGGGCGCAGCCGGCGCAGCCGCTGCCGGAGGGGGGGCTGGCCCCAAAGACGGCCGACTCGAGGTAGCGCTGTCGGTGGCAAGGGTCTCGCGTTTGGTCCAGGTCGATGCATCGCAGGCGCCGCCCCAGTTAACGCCTCCAGATCTTTTTCTGCTGGCATTCAATGACAACAGAATCGGCGTTTCCGACGAGCAGATGTCGTTTTTCAAGGCGGCCCTCAAAGGATTCCTGCCAGAGATCGGCGCCACGATCGACGGCATTGCGGAGGACGCGTCACAGAAAATAAGCGCCGTGGCGCGGATCGTCTGGCTTGCCGAGCAGGCCCTTTAGTTGCCGACGATGCGTTCGAGCCAATTTACTATTCTTTGGTCCCTGATAGCGGCCGGGGCTTGCGCCGTACGGGCGCAGCAACCGCCGGCGCCAGCGGCAGCCCCGCCCGCTAAAAGCCCCGCTATAAGCATCGATACTCTGGATGTGGTCAACCACCCCGATGGGCTGGATCTTACCGTCACTTTCACTTCACTTCTCGACCGGAATCATACGAAGGATCTCGACGGCTCCAACGTTACGATTCTGGCGGAGCCCAGCGGATCACGACTCAACGCCGTGAAGCCGGGCGACATTCATTACGCGGAAGTCGGTGCGGACACAGTTGAGATGCTTCTTCCACTCCCCGCAGCGAAGGACGACAACTCGCTCAACCTATGCTTTGGAGTGCTCCATTTCCTCAAGGGCAGTCCTCCGGAAAGGCCGGACACTTCTAAAGATGCGCCAGTCTGCAAGACCACTACCATCATCACGCAGGCCCAGGCTAAAGATCTCGCCGATCAATTGAACGCCGCCGCCGCCAAAGCCATGGCCGCAAAAACCTCGAGCGAAAAGAACATCTTCGCCAGCGGCTTCGTCACCACGGCACAGACCGGTACGCAGGGAGGCGCGGATATCTCGCTCAACAACGTTCTCAACAACTTTGTGCCCGGTCTCGCCGGGGTCGACAGTTTCCTGCAAATTCAGAAGACCAGCGTCGCCGGCGGCGATCCGCGGCATTTCGAGGCTGGCCTGAAATGGAGGCACGTCAGTTCGTTCCAACACGCAGTCGACACGGAAATCGAGAACGACGTGAACAGGTACCATGATAAAGGCGTGACCCCGGAACAGTTGAAAACTTTCGGCGAGGAAATCAACAAGGCCGAGGCCAAATACAACCCTGTATGGCTGGGCGCCCTCGAGGATTTCGCCATCAAGATAGAAGGCGATCCCACGCAGTTCAAGGCTGCGAACGCCGTCGGGGATGGAGACATCCAGATCCTGACGCGGACGCTCCCGCTGTTCGGCTCGAAGAAGGGTTACTTCCGGGCGCGTCCGTTCGTGGCCGGATGGGAAGGGGGCAGAAGCATCGGGCAGGGCGCTGCAACCACGACCACCACTGGCACCACCACGACCACCACTACACCCGACGTGAACTGGATTGCGCGCGCGAAGGTGGGCGCCGACTTTACGCTGTTCTATGACAATTCGGACAATTCGAAAGCCAAGAGCAGCGGTGGAAATTCGAAAGACAAAAGCGGCTCCGACGATACGAATGCCAAGAGCAGCCTGATTAAGCGGGTGGAGATCAGTGCCGGCGGCGTCGAGCGGTACTTGTTTCTGAAGGAAATCAACTACAATACAGCCACTAAGAGTGACTCGACCACAGGAAAGGGCAGCCGCCCGTACTTCCAGTCCGATGTAAGAGTCTTCTTCGCGGAGGACGGCAAGGCCCGCTACGGCCTGCGGATGGCGTACACCCGCGGCAGCCTGCCGCCGGTCTTCGCGGACGTAAAGTCGTTTCAGTTCGGTTTTGTGGTTGAAACCAAGGACGAGGCCAAGACCAAGGACGACAAGACCAAGACCGCGAACGGCACCGCCAAGTAGAAGGGCGTCCCCATGAGTGGGGACGCGGCACGCAGGGTGCGTGCGCTACGATTTGCCGCCTTTCAAGATCTCGATGCTTCCATTGTTGTCGTTCAGCCGCATGGGACAGCCGCCGCCGCCGATGTTGCCGTTCAGCGAGTCAGTGCTGATGTCGCCGGAAATAGTCATCGGGAAGTCGGAATGGATCTTACCGAATGACGTCTTGGCGGCCACCGCGTAACTGGCGTTATCCGGCACGCGCACGCGCACCGCGGAGAAACTCGTGCGAATGCCCACCGGCCGGCATGCCTGACCTGCAAGCGATACTTCCACGCCGCCGTTCTGGTTATCGACATCCACCGATCCGGCCACGCCGTCGAGCAGCACGGCGCCGAAGCTGGTCTTCACATTGGCGCTGTTACGAATGGCAGAGGCTTTCACCGCGCCATTGTTATCTTCTACAGTCAACATTCCACCCACACGATCCGCGGTCACCAACCCGAAGCTGGTCTTCAGCGAGGCTTCTTCGCCCACGTCGGCCACCGTGATGGGGCTGTTGCCGCCCACGATCCGAATCCCTTTATGCACCTCGCTGACATCCACACGGCCGAAGGAATTCTCGATGGTCGCGGATTCGCCCACTTTCCGTCCGATCACGGCCGAATTCGTGGCGCGCACCGACAGGACTTTGCCGATATCGCCGAAACGCACGGTTCCGAAACTGGTGTTCAGTTCGGCCGAACCGGTGACGCCATTCGCCTCCACCTCGCCGTTCCCGTTGCCCACCACCAGATTCCCTTTAACCCCGCTAACAGTCACTTTGCCGAACGAATTGGTGATGCGCACGTCGCCACCCGCGCCGGTAACCTGCACTGCACCGTTGCCGTTCACGATAGTCCCGCCGCGCCCCGGGTTGGTTACCGTGACATTGGCAAAGCGGTTCTTGACGTTCACGATGCCAGTGACATCGGAGACATCCACAGCGCCGTTGCCGTTGCGAATCTCCACGTCGCCTTTATTGCCGGTGACTTCGACGGCCGCAAACTGGTTCTCCAGGCGCTGCGTGCCGCGCCCGTTGCGGAAGGTCAGCGTGCCATGCGCATTGGTGATATCCCCATTCGCTTTCAGGTCCTCAATGCTAACGCTGCCGAAGCTATTGCGCAGTTCCAGCGGCGCGGTCTCCGGCATGGTTACATCCAGGTTGACCGAATAGGAAAGATAGGAAAGGCCGTGGAACCCGAAGAAACCGTCGTGTTCCTCCTTGGGATATTCGGTGCGAATGACCAGCGCCGAGCCGGCCGGCGCGACCTCGATCCGAATCTGGTCGGCGAGGCGCTTGGCGTCGGCATTGTTGGAGGCGGAAACCCGGATGGAAGCATGTACCACGACGTCGCGGCCAGTGTGGGTGCGCAGGTTGACATTGCCCATGCGATGCTCCACGCGCACGCTTTGGCCGCCGGCCAGCGTCACGGTTTTGTCGAAGTTGCGCGAGTATTCCTCCCGCGCGAACGCCTGCGCCGCCAGTAACAGCGTCAGGCCGAACATAATGTTATTGCGGCGATTGCGCATGCTGCAAAATCTCCTTCAGGGTGTCTTGCTTATCCCGGTACAACATCGCCAGGTCGGTTTGTAACTGCGCGTTGAAGCGGTTATGATTCACGGTCGAACGCACGTTGGTAATTTCCGAATCGAGCACCATGAGCTTCTCGCGAGCGGCGATGGCGACGGGGTTTTCCGCAGCGTTCAGCTTGGGCTGCGCCAGGCGCGAGAGCTTGTCGATGGAGGCGCGGTATGCCGCCTCGGTCTTTTCGACTTCTTTTAACGTCTGCTCGGTCAGGAAATCGCTATCCTGCGGCGCGGCGGGCGTGGGCGCGGGCCCCGAGTACTTGACGATGAAAATCGAAACCGCAATCGCCAGGGCAGCGGCGATGCCGGCCATAATTCGCCAATCGAACGGCGTCTTGAAGCGTCCACTCAAGCTGCGCCGCTTGGCCGCCTTCTGTTGCGCCGCCAAAGTCTCGCGGATGTTCGGCCACAGATCGGGCGTTTCCCACTCCTCGCGCAGACCCGGCGCCACCGACGACATCTCGCTCCAGAGCCACAACTCGCGCCGGCAAGCGTCGCAAACCTTGGCATGCTCGCGCGCGTCGGGCAACAGTTCCGGGATAACCAGGGCGCGCTCCAAGTCTTTGCAATCGAATGTCATGCGCGGCTCTCCGTCAACAATCGCTTCAGCTCTCTTTTGGCCTCAAACAGCCATTTCTTGGAGGTGCCTTCCGGAACTTCCAAAATCGCGGCCACCTCGGAATGGCGAAAGCCCTCCACTTCAAACAGCCAGAACACCATCCGGTACTGTGGATGGATGCGGTCGAGCGCGCGCCGGATAGCC
>Ga0302325_10007674_pt1 | contig 23868 bp, 24 predicted proteins | sample Palsa_T0_2_FD_201948 | JGI IMG/M metagenome (GOLD analysis project Ga0302325, IMG submission 201948) | Peat permafrost microbial communities from Stordalen Mire near Abisko, Sweden - Palsa_T0_2 | ecosystem: Environmental > Terrestrial > Soil > Palsa > Peat permafrost | place: Sweden: Abisko... | reverse complement strand
TTGGACTCGCCGGATGGACTGCCCGTAGGAACCGGCCTCATTTCCCGGCATCGTCCTTGTTCAACTCGCGGATCAGCTCGATCATGCCGGAGACAATGCCCAAAAGAAGGAAGACCATTTTGAGATACGTGGTGCCGAAAAACTTGTCCAGCCCGTAGCCGATGGCGTAACCAACCAGGATGGAAGACGGGATCAGAAAGGCCAAGCCGTAGTACTTTCCGAACTGAGCGAAAATGTCGTCCTTCTTAGGCATGTACCCGGCGCTTGCGCTCCAGAATCGCCGCGGCTTGTTCGGCGGTTTCCTTCACCAGAAAGCCCATCTTGGGATGGCTGGGCGTGATGTCAGGCTCCAATCCGAATTCCTCCAGCGTCTCGGAAGTGGTGGGGCCGATGGACGCAATCACAATGCGGCCCAGGGCCGTTTTCATCGGTTCATCGAGCTGCTCTTCCACTGCGATACGGAACAGATGAGGGATTTGAATGGAAGTGGTGAACATGGCGACGTCGGCCCGTCCTTCTGCGATCCGATGCACCGCTTCCCGCAGGGGCCCCAGATCCTCGGGAAGATCCCATTGGTAGACGCGCACCGGCGTCACTTCAACTCCGCGTGCCCGCAGCGCATCCAACAGCTCCGTGTTCGATTTGCCGTACTCCTGGACAGCGATTTTACATTCCGTGCGGCCGTCCAGCGCGGCCAGAAGCTCGCGCCAAGTGTTGGGCTCGGGTGCGGTGACGGTTACTGGAACCTTCAATTCTCGAAGCGCGGCCAGCGGCTTGGGACCCCGCGCGGCCACGGCGATCTTCCGCAGCGCCTCGGCGAATTGCTCCTCGGGATAGCGCGACGCCAATACCTTGTTGAGAGCCCGCGTGCCAACGCCGGTCAGAAAGATCATCAAATCGAATTCGCCGCCAAACAGACGCTCGGCGAACTCGAACGCTTCCGGGTTGTTCTCGATAGGCGCTTCGCGCATGGAAGGCGCGACGAAGGGATCGCCGCCCTGCCGGCGAATCAACTCGCCCATTTCGGTGGCGCGCCGGCTCTCAAAGGAGACCACGCGCAGGCCATCGAAGGGCATTCAATCCGCCTTCTGCCGGGCTTGTTCTTTCTCGTATTGCTTCAGCACTCGACGGACGTACTGGATGGTCTCGGGATAAGGCGGGATGCCGTGATACTTGTCCACCGCGCCGGGTCCGGCGTTATACGCCGCAACCGCTTTGGAGACCTGATGCGGATCGTTCTCGTACTTCTGCAGCAGATCGCGCAGGTAGCGGGCGCCGGCGTCCGCATTCTGCGCCGGATCGTGGGGGTCGGCGTTGAGTTCAGCGGCAGTTTTTGGCATGAGCTGCATCAGGCCGATGGCGCCTTTGGGCGATACCGCGTCTTTGCGATAACCGGACTCGGCCCGCGCGATGCTGTGCACAATCGCCGGGGGCAGACCCGCGTGAATCGCGGCGCGCGTGACCAGTTCCTGCGGCGTCAGATCCGGCGCCGTGGCGTTTTTTGGAGCTTCTGGGGCACCTGCGGGCAACGCCACGGGCGGGGCATACTCTTCCTGTTCAAACGCCACGACCGTACTGGCTTGAATTTCGATGACGCCCTGGCTGGTCTGGAGGTGGACCACGGTTCCATCGGCCGCGTGGCTGTCGGCGTGGATGCGGAAGCCGTTTGAGAGCACTACGAACTCGCCGGCTTGCGCCGCGAGCGCAACCGTCACAAAACACAGCAACAGCTTCATTGGACGAAGAAGCACTTAACCATTTTGACGCATTTCAAAGCGCGGGTGTGGAGTGCCGGCCTTTTCGCAGTATTTCTAGCAGTATTACTATAAGAAAGTGACTCTGAAAGTACCCGGGAAGTGGTTGATTGTCGGGTTGTTCCTGTTTCTTGAGTCGATATTGGTCATCATCTACAATTTCCATGGCGACCATGATCGAGCAACCATCGCCTTCGCAGCCACCGTCGTCGGCTCAGCATTCGCGTTGTACACGTATCTCCAAGGCATCGAAGACCGGCGAACTCAGAAGGCCCATCGCTTTATGGAGCGCTGGACCACGCCAGACATGCTGGAGATCCGTTCGGTACTTATTGATGTGCTGGAAGATCGGATCGATCCGGCTTCGCTAACGAGGACGGACATAAACAAGAAGGAGGCAAGGCTTTCCATCGTATCCGCCTTGAACTTCTTTGAAGAGGTCTCGATAGCAATTCTGGAAGGAGCCGCTAACGAAGATCGCTTGCGGGATTTCTTTTCCGCCATCGCAGTCCAGTCCTTTGCTAAACTTGAGGACTGGATTAAGATGGAACGGAAAATCGACAACGAGCCAACGTACTACATCAAATTCGAGATGGTCACGTCGCGTTGGAAGAAATAACTTAACCGACCATGCCGCTCTCAAGTGAAGTTTGCATCTTTTTCCTCCTGGAATTTAGTGTAGCATACGGGGCAACAGCATCGAACGTGGCCGAGCAGGACCACAGGAGGCCGTCCGGGCCGCTTCGCATGCCGTAGAGATTCTCCGGCTACTCGGCTGGCTTCTTGTCTGTCAAATCGTCTTTGAGATGCTTCACCACCCTGCCGGCGGTTTTGGTTAGTTCGCCGGGCGAGGAATTTTTAGGGCGCTCGTAAACCGACCACAGCACGGTACGGCTATTGCGATCCACCACGAAGAAGTTGCCCTTGCCGCGGATGAGCGAGCTGACCCGAGTACTGCCGCCGCCAAAATCGAACTCGTCCTTCTTCGCAACTTTTGTTTCGGGACCGCTGTCGCCAAGATCGACCGAGTCTGCGGCCGGCTTGGTGGCTTCGATTTCCTTTTTCGGAGCGGGAGGCGGAGGATACAGATCGTCCAGCTTCTTCTGGAAGGCCTCGCCCACGTTGTCGGTGACGATGGCGTCGGCTTTCTTTGGATCCGTTACCACCTCGAAGATGCCGGAGTTGGTGAGCTGGTTGGCAAGATACTGATCCATTCCGCTGCCCATGGCCAGAAGATAAACCCGCTTCACCTCATGAAGCTGCGGGTTCACGCTGGCGAGAGCGGCGAACAAAAGAGCGGTGAAGGCACAAAACAACTTCATGAGAATATGGTACCAGCGCCGGCTCTCAGCCCCAACGTGTACAAGTCGCAAAGGATTACAGTGATCACTCCCTGTCTGAACGAGGAGCAGGGGATTGAACAGGTGTTGCGCCGTATGCCGGATTTCGTCGATCAAGTAATCGTAGTCGATAACGGGTCGACTGATCGCACGTCGGATGTTGCCCGGTCCTTCGGCGCCGAAGTGATCCGCGAACCGGTGCGCGGCTACGGACGAAGCTACAAACGCGGCTTCGCCTCGGCGACCGGAGACATCATTATTACACTGGACGGCGACCACAGCTATCCGCCGGACGCGATCTCCTATCTGCTGGAAGCGCTGCTGCATCTGGACGTGGATTTTCTCAATGCTTCGCGCTTTCCGGTGCGCGATCCAGAAGCCATGAGCATGAAGCACCGCTTCGGGAACTGGGTGCTTTCGCTCGCGATGTCGCTGCTGTATTTTCGGTGGGTGCGCGATTCGCAGTCCGGGATGTGGGTTTTCCGGCGCTCCATTCTGGAGCACATGCATCTGGAATCGAACAGCATGGCGTTTTCCGAAGAGATCAAGATTGAAGCTCTGAAAAACCGGCGAATCCGGTTTGCGGAAATCTCGATCCTCTATACTTCACGGTTGGGCGAGATCAAGCTGAACCCGTGGCGGGACGGCTTTTACAACCTTTATTTCCTGGTGAAGAAGCGTTTCCGGTAATGGCACGTGTCGCGATCGTCATTCCTACTTGGAACAAAGCCGGTTTATTGGCCCAGGCGCTGGATAACCTGGCGCGGCAGACTTATCCGATTCAACGCGTCATTGTGGTGGACAATGGCAGCACCGACGATTCATGGGCGATAGCAGCGCGGGCGGGCGCACAAGTGATTACTTTGCCAGTAAATGCAGGCTTCGCCAGCGCGGTGAATCGCGGCGTTCGCGAAGCGGGTGACACGGACTGGATCGGCGTTCTGAACAACGATGTCACTCTGACGCCGGATTGGCTGGAACGGATGATGGCGGCGCTGGAACGAGGCGATTCCTGGTTTGCGGCGGGCAAGATTCTGGACGCGCAGGCGCAGGATCGCATGGACGGATCGTTCGACGCATTGTGCCGCGGTGGCTGCGCCTGGAGGTGCGGACATGGGCGCCCGGATTCGCCGGTGTGGAATCGGCCAAGAAAGATACAGTTAGCGCCGTTCACGGCCGCAGTGTTCCGAACGACGTTGTTCGAGAGAGTAGGGCTACTCGACGAACGCTTCGAGTCATATTTGGAAGATGTGGACTTCGGACTGCGCTGCGCGGAAGCGGGCCTGGGCGGGCTGTATGTCCCGGAGGCGGTGGCGTATCACCAGGGAAGCGCGACACTGGGGCGCTGGCACCCGGAGACGGTGCGGAAGATCGCCTGTAACCAATTACTCATCGTGGCGAAACACTATCCTCCCAACTGGATCTTACGCTATGGTTGGCCGGTCTTCGTCGCTCAAACATTATGGGGATTCGTCGCGCTCCGGCATGGCGCGCCAGTAAGCTATCTCGCGGGCAAGGTGCAAGGGCTCCGGCGGTTTCGCGAGGCCAGGGGAAAGTACTGCGCCCGTTTTCCCGCCATACTCGAAACAAGCGAGCGGGAGATCCGCGAGATCCAACAACTGACGGGGTTCGATCCGTACTGGCGATTGTACTTCGCTCTCACGCGATTCGCGTTTCGATAATGACTCGCACGGGCGTGGTGATTGTGACTTACAACTCGGCAGGCGTGATCGAGCGCTGCCTGACATCCTGCGGGGACTTGCCGGTGGTGGTGGTGGACAATGCGTCGAGGGATGCGACCTGCGAACTCGTTCGCCGGCACGCATTAGCGACCTTGATCGCGAACCCGGGTAACTATGGCTTTGCGGAGGCTGTGAACCAAGGGGTGTTGGCGACCGATACGCAGTTGGTGCTGCTCTTGAATCCGGATACTGAGCTAAAGACGCCGATCGCGGAGTTAGAGACCGCGTGCCTGGAACCGGGAACCGGCCTGGCGGCAGGCCAGCTTACCGATGAACACGGCCAGCCGCAGAGCGGCTTTACGCTGCGGCGTTTTCCAAAGGCGTCGACACTGATGTGTGAGGTCCTGGGCATCAACGGGTTGATCTCGCGCAATCCCGTCAATCGATCCTATCGATGCCTAGACCTGGATCTTTCGCGGGGCGGCGAAGCCGAGCAACCAGCCGGGGCGTTCCTGATGTTCCGGCGCGATGTGTGGCAGCGGCTGGGGGGTTTTGACACACAATTCTATCCGCTGTGGTTTGAAGACGTGGATTTCTGTAAGCGCGCTCGTGACTTAGGGCTGAAAATACAATATGTCCCTCAGGTTACGGCACTGCACCAAGGTGGCCATAGCATTGCAGGGTTGGACTGGGAATGCCGCGAGGCTTATTGGTATGTTAGCCTTCTAAAGTATGCCTCGAAGCACTTTCGCCCGCGTGACTTTCGGTGGGTGAGCGCGGCAGCGGTGCTCGGTTCCTTGTTTCGAACGGCCATCGAAGTGATGAGGCGGCGAAGTTTAAGGCCAATTACGGTATACGCATGCATAGGGCGGCTGGCAGGACGCAGTGTAATCTCCGGGCGTGTCAGCGAAATGAAACATCCGGCTTTGAGCAGTAGGGGAACAACGGCAGTAAAAATATCAAAAGAATAGAGCCACGACCCACATACATGTCATGTAACGATCGGGTTTCCGTCACAATCGTCACATTCAATAGCGGTCGATTCATTAAGCGGTGCCTGGAGTCGGTTCTCGCGCAGCGTTATACAAACAAAGAAATCATCGTCATCGACAACGCCTCCACGGATGGCACGGCGGACATCCTGGAGCAGTTTGTAGACCGCTGCCGGGTGGTTTACAACGACGAGAACATCGGGTTTGCCGCGGCACAGAATCAAGCGATCCGGATGAGCGGCGGCGAGTGGGTGCTGACGCTGAACCCGGATGTGCTGCTGCTTCCGAACTTTATCCAAGCCCTGGCGGACTCGGGGCAACTGGATCCCAAGATCGGGACGGTGTGCGGAAAGCTGCTGACCATCCGCGCCAGCTTCGATTTACCCGATAAACCGCTGGTGGATTCCACGGGAATCTATTTCACTCCCATGCTGCGCCACCTGGATCGCGGGAGCCAGGAAGTGGACAACGGGCACTATCTCAATCACGAATTTGTTTTTGGCGCCACGGCGGCCGCGGCTTTATATCGCCGCCAGATGATCGACGACATCGCGGTGGACGATGAATTTTTCGATCCGGATTTTTTTGTTTACCGTGAGGACGCGGACGTAGCCTGGCGGGCGCAATTGATGGGCTGGGGCTGCATTTACACGCCGCACGCGCGCGGATATCACGTGCGCAACGTCCTGCCCGGAAACCGCCGAGCGCTGCCGCCGGTGATCAATATGCACTCGGTGAAGAATCGCTTCCTGATGCGAATGAAGAACATTACCGGCGATCTGTATCGGCGGAACTGGTTTTCGATCACGGTGCGCGATCTGGTGGTCATCTCGTGTTGTCTGGTGCGGGAGCAGAGCTCCTTGAAAGCCTTCTGGTACATCGCCAAGAACTGGAAACGAGTGATGGCCAAGCGGCGGGACATCATGAGCCGCAAGCGCGTGGACAACGAGTACATCGCGCACTGGTTTCGCTATGAGCCGGTGAGCGCGCCGGCGAGCAAGCCGGGGACGTCCAGCCGGCCTTTGGCGAAATCCAAGGCGGCGCGAGGCTGATTTGGCCCAGATTGACGCAGAATAAAAGCAAATGAGCGCGGATAGGTGGAATCGGCGTTGGTCCGCTTTCAGCGGCGGCTCGCAATAAGATTGAAAAGCGGAGCGGCGGAGCGTATCGCTATTCTCGGCACTCGAGGCATTCCAGCCCGGTATGGCGGGTTTGAGACGTTCGCGGAAGAGCTTTCCACGCGGCTGGTTGCTCGCGGGCATCGCGTTACAGTTTACTGCCGGGAGCGGTATCCGGGGCCAACGTATCGCGGCGTGTCGCTGGTGTACCTGCCTACCTGGCGCCACAAATACTTCGACACGCTGGTTCACACGTGCTTCTCCACGGCTCATTTGATATTCCGCCGAGCGGACGCTGCACTCTACTGCAACGGCGCCAATGCGATCTTTGCGCTTTTTCCGCGCTGGTTCGGTATTCCGACGCTGTTGAACGTGGATGGTCTGGAGCGGAAGCGAAAAAAGTGGAACACGCTGGCGAAGGCCTGGTATGCGATGTCGGAGTGGCTGGCAACCTTTTGTCCAAGGACGACGATTACGGACGCGCGCCAGATTGAAGCATATTATTTGGAGCGCTACGGGAAGCGGACGCAGTTTATCCCCTATGGCGCGGAGACCGGAAAGGTGGAAACCGCCGAGGCGCTTGCAACGCTGGGCCTGGAACGCGACGGGTATTTTTTGTATGTCAGCAGGATGGAACCGGAGAACAACGCGCTACTGGTGCGGGAAGCGTTCGAGCAGGTTGCGACGCCGCTGAAACTGGCGCTGATTGGCGATGCGCCTTACGCGCAAGAGTACATCGACCGGGTCCGCGACACGCGAGACGCGCGCGTGATCCTACCGGGCGCGATCTACGGCATGGGGTACCATGAACTGCTCTCGCACTGCCTGGCCTACATCCATGCGACAGAGGTGGGCGGCACGCATCCGGCGCTGATTGAGGCGATGGGTCGCGAGGCGCTGGTTTTGTACCTCAACACACCGGAAAACGCCGAGGTAGCGGGCGAGGCGGGGATTGCGTTTGAGCGCGGCAATCTTCCGGATAAACTCGTCGAGGTTCTTGCCATGAGCGTGGAGGAGCGCTCTGAATGGGGCCGGAAAGCGGCGGAAAGGGTGGCGCAGCGCTATAGCTGGGACGCGGTTACCGATCAGTACGAGGCGCTGCTCGGTGTTGGGCTGCTCTGAATTGGCGCGGCAAAGATCGCCGGTCGAGACAGTTTGTATGCGCCCCGGCCTTACCATGGACCTATGGGCCCGTTCGCTTTTAGATCGTGGGTAGAGATTTCCCTGAAGCAAATCGTAGAAAACTTCCGCGCGGTCCGCAACGTGGTTGGGCCAGACGTGGAAGTGATGCCGGTGGTGAAGGCGGACGCTTACCGGCATGGGGCCGTGGAGGTTTCTCGCGCGCTGGAAGCCGCGGGGGCGCAGTGGCTGGCGGTGAGCAACGTGGAAGAGGGTGCTATCCTGCGCGACCGGGGAATCACGACGCGTATTTTGGTGATGGCGGATTTCCTGCCCGCCGAACGAGCCGGCCTGCTGGAGTACAACCTGACCCCGGTGATTCATTCACTGGGGGACATTGCCGAATGGGAGCGCGTGGCGACGGCTCGCGGGAGGCTGGCCGATTATCACTTGAAAATCGACAGCGGGATGGGGCGGTTGGGGACGCGCGCGCCGGCTTCGGAGATTCTGAAGGCGATCGGCGCCGCGCAGCATGTGCGTTTGGAAGGTTTGATGACGCACTTCGCGTCGGCCGCCAATTACGCGAGTAATCAGACCGAAGAACAGTTGCGCGTATTTCAAACACTGTGCGCGGAGTTGGCGCGCGCGGGCGTGCATCCACCGATCCTGCACCTGGCGAGCAGCACCCCCGTTGCATACGGGCGCAAGGAGGCCTGGCAGCGCATGGTGCGGCCCGGACATGCGGTTTACGGCTACGTGTCGCCGGTGGCTCAGGGAGCCGCTAAAGGAGCGGCGCCGCCCCGGTTGCTGGAGGTTCGGCCGGCGCTGGCGTGGAAGACGGCGGTGCTGGAGGTGAAGGATTTGCCGGCGGGCGCGCTGGTAGGCTATGGCGGGATGTATCGCACGACGCAGCCGACGCGGATCGCGGTGCTGGCGGCCGGGTATGCCGACGGAATCCCGCATCGGCTGTCGAACAAGGGCCGGGTGATCGCGAACGGCCATCTGGCGCCCATCATCGGCGCGGTCTCGATGGATCTGACTACGATCGACATTACGCACTGCCCTCCGCTGGCTACCGGCGACGCGGTTACGCTGCTCGGTTCCGAAGGCGGAGTATCGATTGACGCGCAGCAGATTGCGCGCGCGGCCGGCACGATATCCTACAGCGTGCTGTGCGGGATTCACGCTCGGGTAAAACGGATTTACATCGACGGTGTCGAAAGCAAAACCTGAGATCAGGCTACGCGGCGAATCACGCGGGCCGGCAGCGTGATAAGGGACCAAACCAGCTCCAGAACGCCACCGACGGCGATACCGACCAGGCGGAACGGCAGCAGAATCAGCCAGACGATGGGATAGAGGAACAGAGCCAGCAATGCCAAGGGCCAGCACAGGATGAACAAAATGCACCACAGCAGGAAACCAAGCATCGGGCGCCTCCAGATGTAAATACGCAGAAACGGGTGGAAAGGTTCGTAGAACGGAAATTGAAAGGAAATGGAGCGGGAGACGGGATTCGAACCCGCGACATCAACCTTGGCAAGGTTGCACTCTACCAGCTGAGTTACTCCCGCGAGGCAAACTGCTAAACGGCCACAAGGCGAACGTTCATTATTGTCGCGCGCGGGAGGAAGCACTGTCAACGCCAGCGCCGACTAAGGTACGTGACGCAGTACGTTTACGGAGTATTCACATGTACGCCGGGCGCCCACCCCAATCATTTTGAATTGATCGTGTTTCATGTAAACCATTGAGAGTTAAGGAGTAAAAAATAATTACAGGCTCGGATCGGTTGTGCTATGCTGGCTTGTCCTCAATTAGACGAAGTGGACAGTTTCCGAGAGGGACCGCTCGGCATGATGGCAGTCGGTCTGGCTCCTCCAAACAGTACCAAAACTTGAACTTTATTTTTTCCACAGGTTGTGGAAAACTTGTGCATAAACTGCGCGGATTGTGACGGAAGAATGAATCTCTGGGACCGCATCAAGCAACAAATTGCAGGAAAAATCAGCACCGACGCTTTCGACAACTGGCTTTCCAAGGCGGTTTTTGTCAAGGCGGAAGGGGATCGACTGTGGGTGGCGGTTCCAGATACACAAACCCGGGATTGGATTCAACAGGAGTACACGGCGGACATCTGGTCGGCCGTCCGGGAAATGAACGTAGGACTGCGCGAGATTGTTTACGAAATCCACGGTTCGCCGCAACCCAGCGGCAACAAAACCGGTCAGGACGATAAGCAAGAATCCGTGTTTGCGACCTCCGTCACACTGAATCCGAGATTCACTTTCGACAGCTTCGTGGTGGGCTCATGCAATCAGTTTGCGCACGCCGCGGCGCAAGCGGTGGTGACCAATCCGTCGCGCTCCTACAATCCGCTTTTTATTTACGGCGGCGTGGGCATGGGCAAGACGCACCTGATGCACGCCATCGGGCGCTCGCTGGTGGATCGGCACGCCAGCATGCGCATTATCTATACCTCAAGCGAACGGTTCATGAACGAGATGATCACGTGCATCAAGAACGACCGGATGCAGCTCTTCCACCGGCACTATCGATCGGCGGATGCGCTGCTGATCGACGACATTCAAATCCTGGCGGGCAAAGAGCGGACCATGGAAGAGTTCTTTCACACCTTCAACGATCTGTTCGAGCACCAGAAACAGATCGTCATTTCGAGCGACACGCCACCGAAGAATACGCCGGGGTTGGTGGAGCGGCTGCGGTCGCGCTTTGAATGGGGCCTGATGGTGGACGTACAGCCGCCGGATCTGGAAACGAAGATGGCGATTCTCGACAAGAAAGCCGAAGCGGAAGGCGTCGCGCTGCCCGAAGAGGTGCGCATCTTCATTGCGACAAAAACCAAGCAAAACGTTCGGGAATTGGAGGGCGCCCTGACCAAGCTGATCGCTTATTCGTCGGTGACGGGCTCTCCCATCACGCTACCGATGGCGCAGCAGATCCTGAAGCATCTTACCGTGGGCGGGGAACGAAGAATCACTATTGAATCGATCGTGAAGGCGGTGGCTGAGAAGTTCTCCCTGCAGCCGTCGCAGCTCAAGCTGAAGACCAACGAGCAGAAGATCGCATACCCCCGTCAGATCGCCATGTACCTGGCTAAAGAACTGACGCCGGCGTCGCTGCCCGAGATTGGAAAAGCTTTCAACGGCAAGCATCACACCACCGTTCTGCATTCGGTGCAGAAAATTGACCGGATGCGACACCTGAGTCCAGATTTAAACAGTCTCATCCACACTCTAATTGATTCAATCCATTAGGGTTATCTACTTTATCCCCTATGGGCGGCTGCGAAGCCTGTGATGCGCTGTGGAAGAGACCGGGCGAGGCGGAATTTTCCCGGCTCCGTAGCTCGCGATCCACAACTTCCAGTGGCAGGAAGTTTCTGATTTTTGTATAATTTAGAGAGAAATCAACATTTCAACAGACCCTACCAATACGGTTCTAGTTCGAGACTCATTTGAGAGAGCCCCAGAGCTAATTCAGCCACGGGCATCTTCTCTGAAGTTGACCGGCGAAAGGCTGGCCGGCTGCAATCTGAGCGAGGGAAAATGATGGAGTTTACAGTCAGCAAGACGGACTTGGTCCGGGAATTGAATCTTTCGCAGGGGGTGGTTGAGAAGAAGACGACCATACCGATTCTATCCAACGTGCTGGTGGAAGCCATCGGGGACAGGATCAATCTGACGGCCACCGATCTGGAACTGGGGATTCGCTCCTCATGTCCGGCGCGGGTTAAGAAGCAAGGGGCGGGGACCATACCAGCCAAGCGGCTGCTGGACTATGTGCGCCTGTTGCCGGACGCGGATCTGGAGGTGAAGCTGCAGGACAACCAGTGGGCCAGCCTGGTGTGCGGGCGGTCCCGGACGCGCATCGCGGGGATGTCGCGCGAAAGTTATCCGGAGCTACCGCAGATGCCGGATGCGCTGGCGCAAATTCCGGTACGGGTTCTGGCGGCGATGATCTCGCGCACCATTTTCGCGATCTCGATGGAAGAGTCGCGGTTCACGCTGAACGGATCGCTGCTGTTGTTGAAGAGCGACGGACTGGCGATGGTAGCGACAGATGGGCATCGATTGGCGATGGTGGAGCATCCGATAGATCTGGCTGGCGTGACCAACCAGTTTCGCGCCTTGCTGCCGCGCAAAGCGATGGGCGAGATTTTGAAGCTGGGCCAGGAGTCGAACGCGGACGCGACGCTCGAGTTTTCGGGCGACGACAATCACCTGTTCTTTCAGTTTGGCGAGCGGTTGCTGCTGAGCCGCAAACTGACGGGGAACTTCCCGGATTTTGAGCGCGTTCTGCCTAAGGATCATCCACATTCGGTGATTCTGGAGCGCGAGGAGCTGCGCAAATCGATCGAGCGGGTGTCGCAATTTTCCGACGAGCGGTCGCGAGCTATTCGGATGAGAGTCGAAGAAGGCGAACTGCACATCCACTCTTCGCTCTCTGAAACCGGGGAAAGCGAAGATAGCCTGCCAGCCGATTACAGCGGGGAAGCGGTGGAGATAGGATTTAACGCCGGCTATCTGCTGGACTTTCTGCGGGCCTCCAGCGAGGACAAAGTCGCGTTCCATTTCAAGGACGCCAACAGCGCCGGCGAACTGCGGCCCGCCGGGGATGCCGAAGCCGGGTACAAGTACCGCTACGTCGTGATGCCGATGCGCATTTGAGATCGGGGCGTCAATAGGGGACGTTTTGGAAGAAGCAAAAAGGATCGAGTTTTAACACATGGCAACAAAAGAAATAACTCCAGTCGAAATTTACGATTCGAATAGTATCAAAGTGCTGGAAGGCCTGGAAGCGGTACGGTTGCGGCCGGCGATGTATATCGGCTCCACGACCGAGAACGGCCTGCACCACCTGGTTTACGAGGTAGTGGACAATTCGGTAGACGAAGCGCTGGCCGGATTCTGCGATACCGTTAACGTCACAATTCATCTGGATAATTCTATTACCGTGGTGGACAACGGGCGAGGCATCCCGACGGACATCAAGGAAGAGTTTGGCATTTCGGCGGCCGAAGTGGTAATGACCAAGTTGCACGCGGGCGGCAAGTTCGATTCGAAAAGCTACAAAGTATCGGGCGGATTGCATGGAGTCGGCGTGAGCTGCGTGAACGCGTTGTCGGAAATGCTGCATCTCGAGATCTGGAACAAAACGTTTACCTGGGAACAGGATTATAAGAAGGGCGCCCCCCAGGGGCCGCTTACGCAAACCGGAAAGGCCGGCAAGAAGACCGGAACCAAGATCACCTTCAAGCCGGACGCCACGATTATGGACGTGGTGGAGTTCAACTACGACACGCTGGCGCAGCGCTTGCGCGAGCTGGCGTTTCTGAACAAAGGCCTCACCATCACGTTGACAGACGAACGAGCGGAGCCGGCGAAGCAGCATGAGTTTCACTATGGCGGAGGAATCGCGGAATTTATCAAGCACCTGAATAAGGGCAAAGCCGTTTTGCACGACAAGCCAATTTACATCGAAGGCGAGCGCGAGCTGCCCAATGGCGGACTGCTCACGATGGAAGTGGCGCTGCAGTACAACGACGGCTATTCGGAAAGCATATTCAGCTTCGCCAACAACATCAACACCGTGGATGGAGGGTCGCACTTAAGCGGCTTCCGCAGCGCGCTGACGCGCACCATCAACGCCTATGGGCAGCAAGCGGGGCTGTTCAAGGACGTCAAGGAAAATCTGACGGGTGACGACGTGCGCGAAGGTCTGACTGCCGTAGTGAGCGTTAAACTGCCGCAGCCGCAGTTCGAAGGACAGACCAAAGGCAAACTGAATAGCGACATTCAAGGCTTCATCGTGCAGCTTGTGAATGAAAAGCTGGGCGAGCATTTCGACAAGAACCCGGCGGTGATGCGCAAGATCGTGTCGAAGGCTATCGACGCGGCGCGGGCGCGCGAAGCGGCCAGGAAGGCTCGGGATCTGACGCGCCGGAAGGGCGCCATGGATTCGGGCGGACTGCCCGGCAAGCTCTCGGATTGTCAGGAGAAGGATCCCGAACGCTGCGAGTTGTTCCTGGTGGAGGGCGAATCGGCCGGCGGCACCGCGAAATCCGGCCGCGACCGGCGCTATCAGGCCATTCTTCCGCTCAAAGGCAAGATCCTGAACGTGGAGAAAGCGCGCTACGACAAGATGCTGGGGCACGAGGAAATTCGCTCCATGATCACCGCCATCGGCACCGGGATCGGGCTGACCGATTTCGACGCCGCGAAGCTGCGCTACCACAAGATCATCATCATGACGGACGCCGACGTGGACGGGTCGCACATCCGGACGCTGTTGCTGACGTTTTTCTTCCGGCATATGCAGGAGCTGATCAAGCGCGGGCATGTGTTTGTGGCTCAGCCGCCGCTGTACTTGATCAAGAAGGGCAAGACGCAGAAGTACATCAAGGACGACAAAGAATTCACGCGCGAGATTCTGCGGCGCGCGACCGAAAACCTGGCTGTCGAGGCCCAGGACGGCAGCAGGCTGGAGGGCGCGGAGCTGCGCTCGTTCCTGATTTCTCTGGACGAGTTCCAGCAGATTTCGCGGCGCATGGAACGCCGGGTGCGCGATGCGCGCGTGGTGGAGGTGCTGGCGAATATCGATTTCAAGCTGGACACCAAGGCGGATTTTCAGGAGAAAGCCAACCTGGAGCAGTTGGTGGCGGCGTTGACCGCGGCGAAAGTGACGGCGCGGCTGGAGCGCGAAGAAGAGCACGAGGCGTGGAAGGTGATGTATCACGATCCGATGAATGCGGAGCGCGGCATCACCATCGATTTGGCGCTGCAGCCTGAATTCCGGCGCATGCGAACCATTGCGCGGCAGGTGTCGAAGTTTAACCGGCCGCCATTCAAGGTGCTGAAGGAAGGCAAGGCCGAAGCGGAAATCAAGACCGGTTGGCGCGATCTGCTGGAACACGTGAAGAGCGAAGGCATGCGGGAGGTTTCCATCCAGCGTTACAAAGGGCTGGGAGAAATGAACGCCGAGCAGCTTTGGGCCACCACGATGAACGCAGAGACGCGGACGCTGCTGAAAGTGGACCTGCACGATCTGGCGGAGACCGAAACTATTTTTTCCACGCTGATGGGCGAGGATGTGGAGAGCCGGCGCAAGTTTATCGAAGAGAACGCGCTGGACGTTCGAAATTTGGATGTTTAGAGCAGCGTCCGAACTCCCGCGCGTTTGGCGGCTTTGTTGAGCGCAGAGTCGCGAGAGGCTAGCGGAACCGTTTTGCGAAGCGCCAGTTCCAGATAACTGGCATCATAGACCGATAACACATGCTTTTCCGCCAGATCGCAGATGCTATCCAGCGCCAGTTTCGGGCCCTCGGCATCAACCAGCGGGCGCAAGTTGCTCAGGTCAAGCCGCGCCTGATCGTATCCTTGTCGATCGATGCGCCGTCGCCGCATAAGCATCAGTAGCGCATTTGCAACTTCGAACATCCAGAGCACCGGAACGTGCACAGGAGCACCGGCCTCCACTTCGACGAACAAGCGGTCCGTCGCGTCGGTCGATTGGGATTCCACCACCCAAGCCACCGCGACCGAGGCATCCGCCACAAAGCCGGGATTCACCTGCGCCCTTCGTTGATCGCGTCTCTTATTTCTTTGTCGGTGAGGGGCTTGAAGCCCTTGCCCTGCGCCATACGGAGGCGGTTTTCACGGATGCTTTGAATAGCACGTCGAACCGATTCCAATGATTTTCCCCCTTCCGGAACAATGCGCGCCACTGGCTTATCGTGCCTGGTAATGACGATCTCCTCGCCACGCGCTACACGATCCAAGAGTTCCCCAAACCGGGTTTTGGCTTCCAAGGCGGTTACTGTGCTCATGTGGTGGCTCCTGCTAAACTGACCAGCTAGTGACTAGTTAATCATGACCGACAGGGAGCGTCAACTTCCACTCGATGTGGAGTCCGAAATCGCGAGAATCGTGCGCGCCTATGTAGATGCCGTGCGCAGTCAGGATTCAAAACAAGAGGAGGAAGCACTGCGCTGACTGTGCAGCGGGCTGGAGAGGCTCCTCGACGGACAATTAGAAGGCCGCAATGGATGGAAAGGGTGGGTTGACGGCATTATTCCGGCAACGGACGTGCTCCCGGACGCCGTCAAATTAACCTCAGCGCTTGAGGTCAGCGTACGCGGCTATGCGATTTGGGCCAAAGCTTCAAGGGCTCCTTTTTGGATCGATCCGTTCTTCGGTATCGTGTGCATTTCGCAGACAAGCGGGTCTATCGTAGGTTACGAACTCCACTTTGAGGATGCGGCTCGGAGACTCGACAAGGTTCCGTTTGGCAAGCACTTGCGCTGAGGGCGCTTTCAAGGAAGGCCGTCTACAATAAAGGCAATGGCTCGTTTCTCCGGTGTCGACTACCTGCTTATCGACTCTCTCTTCTCAGAACAGGAACTGCTGGTGCGGCAGACAGCGCGGCAATTTGTCGAGGATCGCGTGATCCCATTGGTGCGCGATTGCTACCGTGACGGCCGCTTTCCGGCGGAATTGATTCCTGAAATCGGCCAACTCGGATTCCTGGGCGCGAATCTGGAAGGCTACGGCTGCGCGGGGTTGAACAATGTCGAGTACGGGCTGATCATGCAGGAAATCGAGCGCGGCGATTCGGGACTGCGCAGCTTCGTTTCCGTGCAAGGCGCGCTGGTGATGTATCCCATCTACACCTATGGATCAGCCGCACAGAAAAACTGCTGGCTGCCGAAAATGCAATCCGGCGAAGCCATCGGATGCTTCGGACTCACCGAGCCCGGCTTCGGATCGAATCCAGCGGGCATGCAAACGCGCGCCAAAAAAGACGGCGATCACTGGATTTTGAACGGCGAGAAGACGTGGATTACCAACGGCTCCATGGCCGACATCGCCATCGTTTGGGCGCGCACCGACGAAGGGATTCGCGGATTCCTGGTGGAAAAGGGAACGCCCGGGTTTACCACGTCCGATCTTCATGGCAAGCTTTCGATGCGCGTGTCGGTCACCTCTAGCCTGGCGCTGTCGGATTGCCGCGTGCCCGTGTCCGCGATGCTGCCTGGCGCGCAGGGCCTCAAAGGCCCGCTGAGTTGCCTCTCGCAGGCGCGCTACGGGATCGGATGGGGCGTGCTGGGAGCGGCGATGGACTGCTACGAAACCGCCCGGCAATATTCGATAGTTCGCAAGCAGTTTGACGGCCGGCCCATCGCGAGCCATCAACTGGTGCAGGAGAAGCTAGCGTGGATGATTACCGAGATCACTAAGGGCCAGCTCCTCGCGATTCAGGCGGGGCGCGTCAAGGACCAGGGCAAGATCGATCCGGCGCACATCTCGATGCTGAAGCGGAACAACGTCGCGATGGCGCTGGAATGCGCGCGGTTGAGCCGCGATCTGTTAGGCGCGAACGGCATCATGGACGAATATCCGATCATGCGGCACATGTGCAATCTGGAAACGGTGAAGACGTATGAGGGGACCGATCACATTCATACGCTGGTTATCGGGGAGCGGGTGACGGGGGTGGCGGCGTATAAATAGGCTGTGGCTAGTCCCTGTGCTGGTGGGAGCCAAATATATAACCAAGTATGCTTGCGAAGATTGGAAGCAAGACCTTGACGACCACGGAATCAAACAACGATGTGAACGGTTCAAGAGTTGCTTGTTGGAGCCGCCTATAGTTCTCGATCAAGATGCGAGCTTTTTCCCGATCCATGTCAGGGGGCACGCCGGGAACCGGCGGAGCGTAGCAAATCCATTTGATAATGAGCGCCAGCGTGACTACGCAGGCTAGAGCGCCAACCCCTGCTGCGAGGAGGAGACCCGTTTTCTGGAGGAATGTTCCTTCTGTCACCGGGTGCTGAGCACCCGCATCGCGAAGCACCTCCTCCGGAGAAACTGTCTGAGGGTCCGCCATATGCTTTTAGGGCAGCACGATCTCCTTCGTCACTTTGTCATCTTCAGTGATGGCGACCTTCGCGTTTTTTCCGCTTTTTTGAGCCTTCTTCAGATAGCTGTACGTGGCTACGGCACGCCTGATCACGTCGGCCTTGGTGGTGGCATCGCTGGTCTTAACCAGTTCGGTGAGGGTCTGGTCGAAGTCGTCGTCGAAGTCTATCGTGTAGCGCGGCATACTTAAAATATACTGCATTCGTACTGCACGGTGAAGCGCGGTTTTCGTTTGCGGGAGTTCGATCAAATGTGCAAGTAAACTTGCCGGAGGCTCAAGCCGTCTTCCCGAGGGATCGCTAGATCTCCGACTCCACCTTCGCGACAGACTTCTTAATTAACCGCGTCCAGCTGTTGGTCCAGTTCATTGAGAGCGTCGAACAGTGAGAGCTGCACAGGGTGGCGCTTCATTGAGAATTCACACCATGGCGTTCCTCCCGGCTTGTCGATTCGTGGGAGCGCGTCAGGCCTCAGGATGACGAGTGGTCGCGCGCGCGGCTCAGTTAGACTCCCGGCTTCTTTTGAAGCACCAGCGAGTACAACCACAGCAAGGCGACGCTGGCCGTCAAGATAAGGAAAAACGCCTTGTTATTCAGGGTGATGGCAAAGGCCGCGACCGATGCGGCGAAGCCCCAACACCAGAATTCCGATTTGAAGCCCGCGGTCCAATTGGGGTGGCCATCGCCGGCGGCAGCGCGTGGCTGGACAGCGGGCCAGAGGCGGGGGACGGCCTGCTGGTAGCGATGATACTGTTCGCCCTGCCTCGCTTGAAGATCGGCCTCTTCCCGGAAAATGAGGCGGTAGCAGAACACGAGCATCGCGACGATGGCGACAAAGAACCCAATCCGGCTCATCATGGCGCCCATTCCTATGGCCAGCAATACATTGGCGAAATACAGCGGATTTCGGACACGCCGGTAAGGCCCGGCGGCCACCAGGGACGCGGTTTTAACTTCAGAGGCGTACACCACGTTGGCGTGAAGGTACGACGAAGCCCAGGTGCGGAAGAGAGCGGCGACCACGAGCAGGCCAGCCGCTAACGCAAACAGCAGACGGGCAACGAGATTTGCGTCGATCCCACGCGCGGCGGCAATCCAGTTTGCCAGCGCGGCGACTGAATTCTGCGGGTCGATAAAATACGCACCGAATGAGAGGCCGAAGATGAGGCCGAAGATAGTCGCCCGATTCTTGAACTCCCAATTTGTGGCTCGCATGAATTTGGTCCAGAGTACTATACTTTCGTGTGTCAGACGATGACCCGCGCATCGGTTTTAGCGAGACGAAGCGATGGCCCGAGACCGCACACCGCAGTTTCCCCCCGCACGGGCTGAGGTTGGGACTGGTTGAGTATGCCCTGGATCAGAGTTCTTGCGGCCGGCATGCCCGCAGGCCAAATCCATCCAAGCGCCTGGGCCGCGGCGTGGCGGCGGTCTGGATTCGCGTCGTCAAAGCGCACGAATCGGACGGGAATGGCAGCGCGATCGGCCATCGCCCCACCTTTTCTGAGCCAGCCAGCTCGGCGTGGGATCGAGCGTCATCCTGCCCAAGTCCGTGCCGATGGAGATCCCGGACCGCTCGTGCCGGTGGACCGTTGGGGGTTTCGGGGCTCTGGAGCGGGAATCGCGCTAAGAAGCAGTGAAACATGTCGCCTACACACGAGTTCGTGCGCCACGGGTTGGGCCAGTAAATTCCATGGGTTGGGAGATAGTGGAAGAGGTGGGCGACGGGTTGGCCAAAACGGTTAAGCACCCAGTCGGCTACCCTGAAGCGGCCCATTCACCTCCGCGTGCTAGAATGAAGACGATTTCACCCCCACCCGATGTCCGCGCAACCCGATCTTTCTAAGCTTAGCGTTGGCCAGTTCGCGGAGCGTTTCCGCGGCGAAATGATCCCGCTCAGCAACACCTTCTCGTACTTCTGTGCCTCAGTTCCGTTGAGCGAGGAGGATGTCAAAGAGTACCTGGAAGAGCCAATCGCCGCATTGCCTCCTGCCGTTTCGGCGCTACTGCCCAAGGTGTCCATCATGCTGGTTCCGTATCTGGAACGCGTGGATGGCAAGGAAAAGGGCACGCTACGCCGCGACGAGTTCGTCGTCTCGGAGAAACCTCCCGACAGCCGCGCTTCCTGGGCCACGCAGGTGCGCTTCGACAACGAAGAGGTGCTGGTCTTCGCGCTCAAGGATCAGGAGGTTTCCGAATACCACTACCACTTCTATCACGTGCTGGCGACTTTGGCCGCCGATCACGGCTCCGAAGAGGCCTTGTCCCAGTACGGTTCGCTGCTGCGTGAGGAGATGAACGCGCGCGTGCACGGCGAAGTGGACGAAGAGAGCTGGCACATGAAGCAGGCGCTGCTGCGGCGCGACACGAATATCCGCAAGGAGACCAAGGTGTTTCGCGACTATGTACGGCAGTCGCTGATCGATACGCTCACACTGTACCTGCACGGCATCTGCTGCGACATTGACGTGGAAACCGGACCGCGCCAGTTGCCCAGCCGCCACATGCGGAAGCGGCTGAACCTGCTCTACAGCTTGTATCCTCCGCCGGAAAACTACGCCGTCTTTCCCGAGCATCAGGACCGCCCCCAGTAAGTCCGTTTACGAATCGTTACAGCGCCGGCGGGAACGAGCCGCGATCTTCGCGCGTTCAAAACTGCATGGTGGATGAGTGGGCTCTCGATCCCGATGCGGCCTTAATGCTGAATGTGTGCGGCGGGCACGAGCCCAGTTTTGAAACGCTGCTCGCCCGGCACCGCAGCCAGGTGGTGAATCATTTGTATCGCCTGGTGCGCAACCGGGCCATCGCGGAAGGGCTGGCGCAAGATGTTTTCCTGCGCGTATACCGCTTCCGCAACCGCTACCAGCCGGACGCCAAGTTCACAACCTGGCTGTTCCGCATCACCACCAACGTGGCATTAAACTGGCGCAGGGATACGCGGCGCGAAAGCGCGTATCTGCGGCTGGACGCGGCCCTTCACGATACCCGCCGCATCCAGGTGCCGGATCAAACCCTGCGCGCCGACCAGCAGTTGCTGGCCGAATATTACGCGCAAGAAATTCGGGACGCCATCGAGAGCCTGCCCGGCAAGCAACTCGCGGCCGTGCCGATGCATAAGTACGAAGGCATGGACTACGCAGCCATCGCGGAGGTGCTGGACTGCTCAATTCCCGCTCTGAAGTCGTTGCTGTTCCGCGCTTACGAAACGCTGCGCCGCCGGCTGGCCCACTTCGCTCCGCCTCCGATGGCTTATCAGACTGTGTCGAAAGTCCCAAAGACCGCTTGCTCACGCGTCGCGTTCAGCAGGTTCATCGCGTTACAGAGTCCGCGACCGGCCAACCCATAGGGATGAAAAAGCCCGCCGCAGGAGAACAGAGCGCGGACAAAAGGCGGGTTTTTCAACGCAGCCGCGGCGTCCAACGCCGCTGATCGATCGCGGTGCTGCTGAAATACGGATATGAACGCGACTTGAAGAAGATCCTGGGCGAGAACCACCGGCGTGCCCGGCGAAGGTTAACGAGGTTGTGGGGTGAAGATAATCCTGGAGTAGCGGCTATAATTGGCCTATGCTCATCGCAATTCCGCTTCCTCGACTGCTGGCGGTGGTAACGGGCATCCTGAGTATCCTGCTGGCCACGCTGGCTCTAGCCGCCGATGCCAAGACCGACCTTGCGCCCACGGGCACGCTGCGCGGCATTTTCCTCGGACGGAATCCTGTTCAGGGCATGCGCGACCCAGCTACCGGCGAATACTCGGGCGCCGTGCCGGACATGTTGAAAGAAATCGCGCGTAATCTCGGCGTGCCTTATCGGTTAATCCCTGGCGAAAACGCCAAGGCCGTCATGGATGCCGTCAATGGGCACACGGCTGATATCGGGTTCCTCGCCTACGACGAATCGCGCGGGCGGGTGGTCGATTTTTCAGTGCCGTTTTACCTGATGTTCAACGCATACCTGGTGCGCGCCGACAGTCCATTCCAAAAGTCCGACGACGTAGACCGTCCCGGCGTCAAAGTCGGCGCGACAACCGGCCAGACTCAGCAAATTTTTTTGAGTGAGACGCTCAGGAACGCCAAAGTCGTTCTCATGCAGGAAACACCGGCGGCTGCGGAAATGGATCGAATGCTAGAGACGGGTGAAGTGGATGCCTTCGGTCAGAATCGAGAGCGGAGCGAGGCAGTAGCGACGAAATATCCGGAGGTTCGCGTCATGCGAGACAATTTCTCCGAAGTTGGACAATCGATTGTGGTCGAGAAGGGCGATAAAGTGAAACTGCCCCACCTGAACGCGATGATTAACGAGGCCATCTCATCCGGAATGGTGACGGCTTCGCTCGAACGTGCCAAGTTGGCCGGCGTGGGTGTGGCGCCGTTGGGGAAGGCCGCGCGCTAAGCAGAGTCGAGGTATCATAGCTCCTAGCGAAAGCGAGGTGCTATGGCTCGTCCCAAGAATCCTTCGGTAGGCCGGCGCAATTTCCTGAAAGGGACGATGGGCGGAGCGGCGGCGCTGGTGGCCGCTTCTCACCCCGCGCCTGCGCAACAACAGGAAGCGGTGCGCTCGGCCACCGCAGCCGTCGTTACCCAAGAGAAGGACCCCTCTCCAACCGTCGAAGTGCTCACCGCGGACCATCCCGGCTCCGATTTCATGGTGGACGTTCTCAAAGCTCTCGGATTCGAATACATCTTCGCCAATCCGGGGTCCAGCTTCCGCGGTCTGCATGAATCGATGATCAACTATGGCGGCAACCAGAACCCGGAGTTCATCACTTGCTGCCATGAGGAATCTTCCGTTGCGATGGCGCACGGGTACTCCAAGATCGAAGGCAAACCGGGATTGGTGTTCGCCCATGGAACCGTCGGGCTGCAACACGCTTCGATGGCGGTGTACAACGCATATGTAGACCGCGCCCCGGTATTTATGGTGATCGGCAACACCGTCGACGCGGCCACCCGCCGTCCCGGCGTCGAGTGGGCCCACAGCGTTCAGGACGCCGCCGTGCTCGTGCGCGATTTCACCAAGTGGGACGATATGCCGGTTTCGCTCCAGCATTTCGCGGAATCCGCGGTGCGCGCCTATAAGATCGCCACCACTCCGCCCACCATGCCGGTGCTGTTGGTGGCCGATGGCGACCTGCAGGAAACACCGATGCGCCCAGGCGAGGGGCCGCATATTCCGAAAATCACTCTCGCTAGTCCGCCCCAAGGCGATTCGGGAGCCATAGACGAAACGGCGCGGCTGCTAGTGGCGGCGGAGAACCCGGTGATCGTCGCAGACCGCTGCGCCCGCACACCCGCCGCGTTGAAGCTCCTGGTGGAGCTGGCCGAAACATTGCAAGCGCCGGTGGTCAATCAGTATGGCCGGATGAACTTCCCCTCGGCCCATCCGCTGAACCAGACAGAGCGAAGCCGCGCAGTGATTGCCGACGCGGACGCGATTCTGGGCCTGGAAGTGTGGGACTTTTGGGGCACCGTGAATAATTTCCGCGATCAGTTGCATCGCACTTCGCGGCCGGTCGCCAAGCCCGGCGCCAAATTCATCGCCATCTCTTCGACCGATCTCAACACGAAGAGCAACTATCAGGACTTTCAACGCTTCCCCGACCTGGATCTCTCAATGGCTGCCGACGCCGAGGCAACGCTGCCGGCGCTCATCGAAGCCTGCAAGCGTCTGCTGACCGGCGATCGCAAGAGAACCTTGGAACAGCGCGGCAAGAAGCTGGCGGACGCTCAGCAAGCGGCCCGCGAGCGCGTTCTCGCCGAGGCCAGCTACGGCTGGGATGCCAGCCCCATCAGCACGGCGCGGATGGCGATGGAGATTTGGGCGCAGGTGAAGGATAAAGATTGGTCGCTGGTGTCGAACAATGCCTGGGCGCAGCGGCTATGGGCTTTCGACAAACATTATCAGTACATCGGCGGGTCGGGCGG
>Ga0302325_10007673_pt1 | contig 23876 bp, 24 predicted proteins | sample Palsa_T0_2_FD_201948 | JGI IMG/M metagenome (GOLD analysis project Ga0302325, IMG submission 201948) | Peat permafrost microbial communities from Stordalen Mire near Abisko, Sweden - Palsa_T0_2 | ecosystem: Environmental > Terrestrial > Soil > Palsa > Peat permafrost | place: Sweden: Abisko... | reverse complement strand
GCCGAGATAGGGATTGGATGAGCCGCCGTGTCCGAAGAAGGCGACAACCCAGAAACCAATCAGCGTGAAGGCCGCGGCGCTGGTGAGCGCCCCGCCGAGCAGACTGATGCGGTTGTTCCCGTAGAAGAAAAAAGGCCGGAGCCAGCTTTCTCTAAAACCCGTGGAGGCTGGCATCTATGCCTCTGCTATTTCTGTAGCGTTCGGATGTAGGTAATGACTTCGGTGATTTGCGGATCGGTCAGCTTGCCGGAGTAGGCTGGCATCTTCCCTTTTCCATTCTTGGTGGCGGCGATTAAGTCGGCGTCCGACGCTTTCACTAGTTCTGGAGAATTGAAGGGGATCGCCTTCATCGATTTTCCCGCTGGAGTGGCTCCGAGACCGTCTGCCCCGTGACACATAGCGCATTTCGATTTGTAAGTGGCTGCGCCTGAGTCTTGAGCAAGCGCGACAGGGGTCGTTGACAATGCCGTGAGGCCGATTGCTGCGCCGATTAACGCGACGCTAAGTCTAGTGTTCATGATTTGAACTCCTTGTTTGTATGCAGTTAGCACTCAGATCAAAACTCATAGTGCATTCCGAGTGTGACGTTATTGGAATGAAAGTTCCGGGGCGCGGTTTCACCGGCCGGCGATATGGTCAAGCCGGTTTGCGCGCCGCCGAGTAGCGGAGAGTTGCAAGGAACGACGGCCGCAGGAACTGTCGCGGTTGGGTTCGAAGTGCTGCAGAATGCCGCGCCGGAAGGGCCGCCCTCGCCATAGCCATAGAAATTGTATTGCGTGCTCCATATCCATCCTTTATGGACGGTCCAGGCGATGTTCACCTGGGGAGATTGATACGTGGAGACAAGCGAACCATTCACATCGCGCGCGTCGTTGAAGAACCGGCTGCCATTTACGGAAGTGATGGTATAGCCAATGCTGGAGCGGACCGATTTTATCGGGAAGAAGGTGAAAGCCACCGAACCGTACTGCGCAGGAGCGGAGATGAAGTCCTTGACCGGGCCGAATTCGTAGTAGGTCGTTCCCCGAACGGTCGCGCCCGGGCATGCCGTACCGCTGGGTGTTGCGGCGCCAGGATAAGCGACGCTGGAGGCGGCGTCGTAGCAGATGTTGGTCGAGGAATAGACATCGCTGAAGCCATAATTGAAATCGAACCCATAGCGCTCATTGGGGAATAGCCCTCCCGCAACGCTCACGAGACGGCTGTGAGCGACATGATCGATTGGTCCGGCATAGTGGACCAGGCCCGCCGCCACGGCGGCCTGATTGTTGTTCGTGTTGTTGTGCTGCTCCAGGTCGTTATATACGCCGGATAGAGTGACCCAAGTCCTTGGCCTGTACATAGTATGAATCCTGTAGTGCTGCGTCTCCCGCAGACCAACCGGCGTGAATGCGTTGTCGGCATAGAGCGCCTCGACCGAACCATTGATGCTCCACTGATTGGTGGGGCGCAGTGCCAAATTCAAGAGAGCACCGTTTTGATTAATGGTTACGGTTCCATTCGTAGTCGAGCCCAGCGGCAACGGAGCGTTATGTGGAATACCCTGGGCGATGATGTGCGTCTGATAGAGATAGGTAAGCGAAAATGTTCCGCGAGCCCAGCCATCCCAGGTCGCCGTCGCGGCATTGGTCACGAACTTCTGACCGAAGAAGCCAGGCAGAGGGGTGCCATTGGGGCTGCCCTCAACGTTTAGAGTTCCGGGAGTCAGCGGTCCCGCGTAGTTGATGGTGTTGTTCGGGTTCCCTGGCGTATTTGCGGTGATCCCAGCGGAGATGTTGGAGACGCCCGGCTGCTGGACGTTAGAGAATGTGATCTGATCGGACAAGTGGATTGCCGGCGTAACATCCCAGTCGATGCCGTAGTCGATTGCAATTACCTCCCGCTTTGCGTTCGCGTTGCCTGTAAACGTAGTTGAGCGAATCGTCCCGTCCAGGCCTTGGAAATTCTCGTAGTAATTGGGCAGATTCATATTTGCATTCGTGTAGCGCACATCGCCGTTAATGGCGACATTCTTGATGCTTGAGCTTTGAAACCGGATGATCTCGGTGGGATAGAGGATGCGCGTCGGCTGGGAACGCAGATAACTGATGGCGACAGAACACGCCGGATTGATGATTGGCAAGCCGCCCGGCGTTTGCGCCGGCGAGAGGATGGTGTAGGTCGTCGGATTGGTGTATGCGCCCCCCATGCTGCCTGTATTGCAGGAGCTGATGCCGTAGGGGGTCAGGCTGTCCCAGCCGCCAGGGGCCACCGGTGTTCCGTTCGCTTCCTGCACCAGAAAGTCGCTTGGAGCGAGATTAAAATAAGAGTTGATCTTGATGTGGTCGATCTGCTCTTCATAGGTCAACCTTGTACCCGGATTGGGCTTCCAGTCGATCTCTCCAAAGAAGCTGTCGGAGCTGTTGCGTTGATACTCCTGAAGCAGCTGATCGTTCAACCCGGCGGATGTATAGGTGGGGCTCAGGGTCGGCCCTTGCATAAGATTCTCCGAGTATCCCGCCCGAAACGTCACTTTCGCGAGCGGGAAAATAGTGACGCTGGTATCCAGCATCCGACGCACCGTATTGAACAGGAACGGCGATTGTTCAACCTGAGGCCACGCAAGCGAACCGGTTGGCGCGTTGGATGGCCCGATGGGGATCGTCTGCCCTGAGGGAATATTCGGGTTGCCCAGCAGGTTGTAGTCAAAGTATTGGCGGTAGCGGCGGAAGACTCCGGAGAACTCATAGATCTTGCCTTTGGAGAAGTCCATCTTGGCGAAGTTGGTCGGGTCGCCCCCGAATCCAGTGCTGAAGGCGCTTAGAGAATCGATCAGCGTGTGTTGCGTGCCGGGAAGCGCATGTAGCTGAAACGTCTCGCCAAGCACCCGGGGGCCGCTCTGGATATTGACCAAGGTGTCGTACATGGCCTGGCTGCCTGAGGTGTCGACTATGTGCCCACCCAGGTCGACGCTCTGGAAGAGCGAATACCCGTCTGGCGCGCTTATCGGCGCGATAGGCTCCGAAAGTTGGATGAACGGCGTCGTGGTCTGTGCGGCGGCGCCGGTGGCCATACACAAGATGGCGACTCCAGCGGCCTGGACGATGCGATGCGCCACGTACGACGAGGGTCGTTGAGTGGAGAGCCGAGACAACCAACCGGTTTTCTTCATACCAAGTCTCGCTTAGAAACATCGCCACACAAAACCCTGGATCCGACCCAGGTGACGCAGGCCGATGCGGCTGCAGGAGGTGGTCCGGGTCTCGTCATTTAATGAAGGCCGAATTCAGATTGGACCCATGGATAAAGGTGTGGCAGCTGGTGCAGGGCGTCAGCTCCGACGATCCAGCGCCCATGCTATGAAACGTGCCGGCGGCGACCGGGCTGTGGCACTGATTGCATAGTGTGTTGATTGACGGCATGTCCAGCAGCCGAGCATTCTGAGAACCATGCGGCGTATGGCAACTCGTGCACCCCTCGGCCTTAACAGGAGCGTGTTCAAAGACGAAGGGCCCACGCGTCTCGATATGGCACTTGGTGCAGATCTGGTTCAGATCGACAGTGGACTTCAAGTTGTTTCTCAGGAAGGTGCCATGTGCGTCATGGCAGTCGCTGCAAGTGACTGCGCCTTCGGGCACTGGATGGTGGAAGGGCATTGCGAACATCCCCTTCACGTCGCCGTGGCACTGGTAGCAGAGCTGCGGCTGGGGCGCCTTGAGGAGCACATCCTCGGTTAGTGCGTTATGGGTGGCATGAATGCTGTGGCAACTGGTGCAACTTACGTCGGCCTTGGCATGAGGAGATCGCTCAAAGTTAGGATGTGCCGACGCGTGGCAACCAAGGCATGTGGCGTCGATCTGTTTCGCGGAGGCCTTGGTGAACCGGAATATCTTGGTTGGGTCGCCACCGCCATCCACGTGCGCTTTTCCAGGACCATGGCAGCCCTCGCAGGACACGCCATTGCCTCCGTGGGTCAAAGCAAGTTTCGAATGAGGATTCGAGGCGAACTTCTTCGACTCGTCCGCGTGGCAGGTCGCACAGGTTTCGGAGCCGACGAACCCGGAAGAATCTACCAACGGAGCTTTATGAATGACGCTCTGAGTCTGCTTACTTTGTCCGGCAGTCTGCGCCAACCCGGGCTGGCAAGGCCACGGTAGGAGCGCGAAAACCGCCATAGCGAAGAGCAAACGCCTCATTCAAATCTCCGGAAGAGTGGCCCTATATCTCGCCAGACCATTAGCTAGAGTGCGTTCAATCAGACGTAAGTATGTGTCGGCACACAACCGGTGCACTAGCGGAGAGTATGTTCTCCCGATGGAAAGGAAGCTGTGCAGTTTTGCTCACCATGAAGCTACCTGAAGCTGACGAGAATCCCGTTGTTCGTTTCGGTTTGCCCCGCGCCGCTTGTTTGGCCGTGAGCTATATTGCTCAGTCTTTCGAATGTGCTTCCGTATAGCCTGAGCCAGTCCAGCAAGGTCAGTTAGTCCTACTGAGGCATTTGAGGCCAGACGAGACTCAAAAGGAATCACTTGAGACAACGACATATAGGCAGTCTCATAGGCTCCGAACTATCGCGACGAGACCCGCCATCGAAGCGGGTCTCAAACTTTCAGGCGAGACAGTAGAGCCCTCTGTACGGCGGCTCACAACCGGTGGAGTGAGAAGTTGACCCAACTCTTCCAGAAAGTTCAGGCTGCCTGAATGTTCGGTTCTCTCGTTGCATCCGCCAAGGGTCTAGAGTCGATCGACGAACGCATGTTGCAGTGCGGTCTCAGTCGCCGCGCCTTTCTTCAGTTCTGTGCAACGCTCATGATCGCTGCGCCTTACGGCCTCGCGATTACCGACAAAAAAACTCCGGAAGATGTCGCGGCCGGATTGGGAAAAGTCATTCGTCCGCCGATCCTCTGGCTCTCCTTTCAGGATTGCACTGGTTGCACTGAGTCGCTCCTCCAAACCTCTCATCCAGACTTCGGCGACCTCATCCTGAATGTGATCTCGCTCGAATACCACGAAGTACTGATGGCCGGCGCGGGAATGCAGGCGCGGCAGGTGCTCGATGAAGCGGTAACGAAATATGCCGGCAAGTATGTTTTGGTCGTCGAGGGCTCTATCCCGACGGGCGCCCGCGGCATTTACATGAAGACCGGAGGGCGTACCGCGATGGATGTCCTCGCAGACGTGGGTGGCAAGGCTGCCGCCATCATCGCCATCGGTTCGTGCGCTTCCTGGGGAGGGATTCCATCAGCGGACCCCGATCCAACAGGGGCAGTTGGCGTTGTGGATCTTATGCCCGAGAAATCGATCGTCAACCTTCCCGGCTGCCCGCCAAATCCCTACACTCTGCTCGGTGTCCTACTGCAATTCGCCGCCGATGGCACGTTGCCGGAGTCTGACGCCCAGAGGCGGCCGAAGTTTGCTTACGATCGGGACATTCATGAGCATTGCCCGCGGCGGGCCCATTTCGACGCGGGAAATTTCGTCAAGCAGTTTGGCGATGAAGGCCACCGCGAGGGCTGGTGCCTTTATGAGATGGGCTGTAAGGGGCCTGAAACCCATGCGGGATGCTCTACCAGGCATTTCAACGAAATTCCTGACGTGTGGCCCATCGGCATTGGTGCGCCTTGTATCGGTTGCACCGAGAAGAGTGTGGCGTTTCGAAAGCCCATGTTTGAGGTTGTCCAACTCCATACAATTGCTGCGCCACCAACCAGCTTTGCGCCCATCCCCACAACGCATGGACATATCAGTCCGGTCGCAACCGCACTGGTCGGGCTCGCAGTGGGTGCGGTCGCGGGAGGCGGCTATGTCGCTTCTCGCAAATATTCCATGGTGCTGGGTGACGAAAGCGTGCCCGGCGCGCGGCCTCCGGGTGACGGAGCTTCAGGTAGCAGCCGACCTTCGGGGCCGGACAACGACGCAGGCCCAAAGGCGTCGGCATGAACGGAATTCTGAATCGTCGTCAAGCGCTCAAGGTCATGGCCGGCTTTGGAGGCACGATGGCCGCAGCGGTGTTGCCAGCTAAGGCCGAAGAACATCCAGCGCACCCGGTGGCCCCACCGGATGCGATCGCGATGCTTTACGACAGCACGATCTGCACAGGTTGCAAAGCCTGCATGCCCGCGTGTAATGAGGCCAACGGTCTTCCCGCCGATTCACTAATGTCCGGTGGTATCTGGGACATGCCGACCGATTTGAATTCAAAGACCAAGAACATTATCGAACTCTACCAGGACCCGAATGCTTGGAAGGCGGGCGAACATGTACCTAAAGACGTAGCGCCGGAAGGCTCTGATTTCGCCTACGTCAAAAGGCAATGCATGCACTGCCTCGATCCAGCCTGCGTGACCGGCTGCCCCTTCGGCGCGTTGAAGAAAGGTGAATGGGGGGCGGTCACCTGGAATAGCTCACTCTGCATTGGCTGCCGCTATTGCGAGGTTGCGTGTCCTTTCGAAGTGCCGAAGTTCGAGTGGAACAATTGGAATCCTAAAGTCGTGAAGTGCGAATTCTGCTTCGATCAGCGGCTTAAGAAGAACATGGAACCCGCCTGCACAGCGGTCTGTCCGACAGGTGCAGTCGTCTTTGGCAAGCGGACCGATCTGTTGGCGAAGGCCAAGGATAGGATCTCCGCATCGCCGGACAAGTATTTTGAGGACCGCGTCTATGGAGAGCACGAGGCCGGAGGAACGCAGGTGCTTTACCTGTCGCGTGTAGCCTTCGACAAGCTTGGCCTACCCAAGCTCAGCTCCACCTCGCTCGGTCACTACGGAACTAAAGTGACATCTGTGATCTACAAGTGGCTCTCTGGGCCGATCCTTGCCGCCGCTGTTCTTGGCTTTGCGATCCGCAGAAACTGGGACCGTCACGAAGCGGAGAGGCCGGAGCGGGAGAAGGAAACCGGCTTTCCAGACCAACTATGAGTGACGCCCAATTATGAGCAACCAGCAGACAGCGGACACCACGGGCACGACCCTCATCAACCACTGGCAGCGAGGTGTGCCTGTTTCTCATGAGAGGGTGTTCACGCCGACGCTCTTGTTCTTTAGCGCGATCGCCGCAATTGGCCTCGCAATGGCGGGGGTGCGGCTCTTCTCTCCACTCGGTGCTTTTTCCTCCATGAACGATGCGTATGCGTGGGGTATTTGGAAGACATTCAACGTGATGACTCTGACCGCCCTTGGCTCGGGCCCTTTGGCGTTGGGGATCGCGGCATGGGTATTCAACCGGCAAAAGCTGCATGTGGTCATGCGGACTGCGCTGGTGTCGGGTTTTCTCTTTTATTCGACAGGTCTCATCGCGCTGGGATTTGACGTGGGTCGACCCTGGAACTTCTACAATGCCGCTTTCCCCTGGACCTGGAACATGGAATCGGCAATGCTCGAGATATCGATTTGCATGCCGCTTTACTGTGCTCTTTTCCTCTCTTTCGAGGTGCTTCCACTCTTTCTCGAAAGGTTTTATTACACAGGGAGCGAAAGGATGCGCGTACTGCTTCGAAGGGTCGCGCCCTACATTCGCCGGATTTACCCGTTCTTCTTGATCGGTGCGTATGTCATCCCTCTCATGCATCAGTCGTCTTTGGGAGGGTTGCTGCTTCTGGCTGGAACAAAGATCAATCCACTGTGGCAGTCGCCGGCAATGCCATTGCTTTATCTTCTCGCGGCTGGTTTGTGCGGCCTCGCCTTCGTCATTCTTTTGCTGCTCACCTGCTGCTTTCGCTACTCGCGGTCACTGGACGTAGATGTTTTGACGGAGCTGGGCAACCTGCTCTCATGCGCGTGTTTCCTGTTTCTCGGAGTGCGGGTGGTCGACATTCTGTGGCGCGGACAACTGCACGCGGCCTTCGCCTTCGACAGTATGAGCATTCTCTTTTTGATCGAGAATACGTTGATCGCCATTCCCGCAATCGCACTGCGAAGCAAGGCAATGCGCGAGACGCCGCGCAAGCTGTTCAATATGGCTGCACTTGCCTGCGTCGGGGGAACGTTGTATCGATTCATTCCGACCACAATCGCCTATGCTCCGGCGCGAAGCACCAGCTACTTTCCGTCCGTGCCCGAATTGCTCATGGCGGCAGGTTACATCTCTCTCGGGATCGTGGCGTTCTCTTTGGCGGTAAAGTATTTCGCGGTGCTGCCGGGCGATGACCGCGACTGGAACCACGTCTTCAGGCCGATTGGCTGGCTCCGAGCAAAGAAACCAGTCGTGGAAGTGAAATCAGTTGCTGTAGCGAAGTCAGAAGGGACAACTGCATGGCCCGCATCTCTATAGACCCCGTCACTCGCATCGAGGGCCACTTGCGCATCGACGTGGAGGTGGATGGCGGAACCGTCCAGAAGGCGTGGGCAAGCTGCACGATGTGGCGTGGCCTGGAAGCAGTTCTGCGCGGACGGGACGCGCGCGAGGGTTGGGTCTTTGCACAGCGATTCTGCGGGGTCTGCACTACCGTTCATGCGATGGCCTCGGTCCGCGCCGTAGAAGATGCTCTCAGCCTCGATATTCCGGCGAACGCGCAGTACATTCGCAACCTGATTCTTATCGGCCACGCTCTGCACGATCACATCGTGCATTTCTACCACCTATCAGCACTCGACTGGATAGACATCACAGCGATTCCTAAAGCTGATCCTGCCCGCGCCGCCTCGATCGCCGAAGGCTACAGTAGTTGGCCGGGAAACTCCCGCCGAGAACTTGAGGCGGTGCAGAACAAGATAAAAGGCCTGGTTGCAAGCGGACAGCTCGGCATCTTTTCTCATGGGTATTGGGGTCATCCGGCGATGCGGCTGAGCCCGGAGCTGAATCTGATCTTCTTCGCCCACTACTTGCAGGCGCTTGAGTTCCAGCGGAAGTCATGTCAGGTGGTCGCCATTCTTGGTGGAAAGACGCCGCATATCCAGAACCTCGCTGTTGGCGGGGTGATGAACGCCATCAATCTGAACAGCCTCGCCACCTTCAATATGGACCGCCTGGGCATGTTGCAAGCCATTATTGAGGACCTGGTCCCGTTTGTGCAGCAGGTCTTTCTCGTCGACGCCGGCCTACTCGCAGCCTCCTACCCCGAATGGTTTCACTATGGCCGGGGCGTCGCCAACTATCTCGCCGTTCCCGACCTGCCGGTCGATGCGAAGGCTACAGCATTCTCGCTTCCCGGCGGCGTGATCATGAATGGGAATCTCCAATCAGTCGCGCCAATCAAGGATTGGCAAGACAAGCCTTTTCGGGCTGCGGTCACTGAGGATTCTACGCGCGCCTGGTACACGGGCGGAGGACCATTGCCTCCCTGGCAAGGCAAGAGCGACCCCGACTATACCGACTTTCAGGAGGATGCGAAGTACACCTGGGTAAAGGCCCCCCGGTACAGCGGCCATCCCATGCAAGTGGGCCCGCTGGCGAATGTACTTGTCGGCTACGCCTCTGGCCACGCGCTCACGCGCAAATGGACAGACACAGCGTTCAAGGGCATTGCCTCGGTGCATGGTCTGAATGCGACGCCAGAGGACATGCAATCGACCATGGGACGCTATCTGGCTCGTGCGATCCGGTCAGCCATGCTCTCCGACCTCGCCTTCGAACAGCTGCAACTACTCAAGACCAACATTCTCAAAGGCGACGATACGACCTTTAACCCACCGGAATTTCCGAAACACGAAGTGATGGGTATGGGAATGCATGAGGCCCCTCGGGGTGGACTCTCCCACTGGGTGGTTATCGACAAAGGGGTCTTTTCCAATTACCAAGCGGTTGTGCCGACAACGTGGAATGCAAGTCCACGTGATCAGGCAGGTATTCCAGGGCCGTATGAAAGCTCGTTGATTGGGACGCCGGTATCCGATCCAGAGAAGCCGCTTGAAGTGCTTCGCACTGTACACTCCTTTGACCCCTGCATGGCGTGCTCCTGCCACACGCTCGATGTAAGCGGCCGCGAAATCGCGCAGGTGAAAGTGCTATGAACACAGGCGGAGCTAAGAATTTTCCAAATCGGATTGCCGTGGTTGGCATCGGAAACGTGCTGCTTGGCGACGACGGCTTTGGTCCGCTCACAGTCGAACTGTTTCGCTGTAAGTACGAATGCGGCCCGGATGTGGAAGTACTGGACCTCGGGACACCTGGCCTGGACCTCGCACCTTACCTGTATGACAAGGACCTTGTCATGCTCGTCGACGCGGTGCATGCGGAAGAACCGCCGGGCACTCTATGCATCTTCAGCGAGAGCGATCTACTCATTCACCATGCGCTACTTCGATTGTCGGCGCACGATCCAGGAGTGCGGGAGTCGCTCGCTCACTTGAGCATGGTTGGCCGAGCTCCGTCAGAGCTGATCATTGTCGGTATCGTTCCCGAGCAATGCGAGTTCGCCACCGGTATCAGTGCGAGTGTGATGACTACCGCTCCTGTTGCCGCGGATACTATTGCTCGTCTCTTGCGAGAGCGGGGTATCAAATGCCATCCCCGTGACACCGACCTACAGCCGAACCTTTGGTGGCTTCCGATTGAACACATTGAAGTCGAAGTGAGGCCATGAGGATCGAGACCGATTGAGCTATGCATGAGATATCCATTGCCGAGAGCATCATCGATATTGCAGAGGCGAAGGCACGAGAACAGAAGTCCCTCTGCATTCAAGTGATCAAGATACGCCTCGGACAGTTTACGACGATTGCGCGAGAGGCGCTGGAGTTCGCCTTTGACGTCGTTAGCCAAGGTACGCTTGCCGATCACGCAAGGCTGGAGATTGAAATCGTAACGATGGTCGTGAATTGTGTCCTTTGCGGCCCGATCGCCGAACCAGTTCGGGAGCTTTGCCTGATATGTCCGAAATGCGGACTCTCCTTGACGATCATCTCCGGGGAAGAGTTGCAAGTGGAATACATCGAAGTTGAATCGGTAGCCGAAAGGGAACAATGGAACGAATCTCTGTCCAAACAAATGTATTGAAGGCAAACCAGGACATGGCCGCACAAAATCGTCAGCAATTCGAAAGCGACGGAACGCTGGTCATGAACCTGATGTCCGCTCCGGGTGCAGGCAAGACGACGCTTCTCGAAGCGACCATTAAGGCATTGCGCGGACGGTATCAGCTCGCCGTCATCGAAGGCGATCTTCAGACTGATCTTGACGCACAGCGAATCCGGGCTTTGGGGGTTCGCTCCCACCAGATCACGACGGGGACTGTATGCCATCTTGATGCACGCATGGTGGCACGCGCTCTTTCAGACTTTCCCGTCAAGGGACTCGATCTACTGGTCATTGAAAATGTCGGAAACCTGATCTGTCCCGCTTCGTACGATCTTGGGGAAAGCCTGCGAGTGATCTTGTGCAGCGTCGCAGAGGGAGCAGAGAAGCCGAAAAAATATCCCGTCATCTTCAATAAAGCGGACGTCGTGATCGTGAACAAAACTGATCTGGCAGAAGCATCAGGAGTGGACTTGAGTGAGCTGGAAACGAACGTGAGAGAAGTAAATCCGGGAGCCATCGTCTTTCCCGTGTCCTGTAGAAGCGGAGAAGGGTTCAATGCCTGGATTGATTGGCTGAGCGGCGCGATCGAGTCGCGCAACGCAATTAATAGACTCGGCAGTATGGTCTTAACCAGGAGCTAAACTGCCAACGACGAGTCCAGTTCGAATGGAGCGCCTCCACATCCTCTTACGCGGCGCGGTGCAAGGCGTCGGCTTTCGTCCGACGGTGTATCGCCTCGCCGAGAAACTGCGCCTCTCTGGCTGGGTCAGGAATTCGATCGAGGGGTTGGAGATCGAAGTTGAGGGGGATTACGCGCAGCTTAATCGTTTCCTACTCCTGCTTAAAGCAGACCGGCCGAGATCCGCGGTGATCACCGAGGAAGAGATCTCTCGAGTAGAAGCGACCGGATCCAGTCGCTTTGAAATTCTTTCGAGTGATGATTCTGCGCCCGGTGACTCACTCATCACTGCCTCCGTACTACCCGATCTTGCCACATGTGCGGAATGTGTCGCGGAGATACTGGACCCAGCGAACCGCCGTTTCGCCTATGCGTTCACCAATTGCACTCAGTGTGGCCCTCGCTACACCATCTTGCTCGATATTCCTTACGACCGTTCCAATACCACGCTGCAAGAGTTTCACCTATGTTCACTCTGCCGTCAGGAGTTCGACTCACCCGGCGATCGCCGGTTTCACGCTCAGCCGACTGCCTGCGAGAACTGCGGTCCGCGCCTCTGGTGCTTGCCCGAAAGCGACGAAGCCAGTGACGCAATAGCCCAAGCCGTAAAAGCGCTGGCCGAAGGCTCCATCGTAGCGCTCAAAGGACTCGGCGGCTTTCAACTCCTGGTAGACGCTCGGAATCAGAAGTCCGTCCAGCAATTGCGTGCACGGAAGCACCGCGAAGAGAAACCCTTCGCAGTATTGATGCCCTCGCTGGAATGCGTTCGGCAATACTGTTTCCTGAGTGAAGAGGAAGAAGAGGTCCTGGTTTCGTCGGCAGCCCCAATTCTGTTACTAGAACCGCGAGCCGGTAAAGATCTGGCGCCTGAAGTCACAAAGTCCTCGGCTCATCTTGGAGTGATGTTGCCTTGTTCGCCGCTCCATCACTTACTCATGGCGAATTATGCGTTTCCAGTTGTTGCAACCAGCGGAAATCGCGCTGATGAGCCTATCGCTTTCCAAAACGAAGAAGCCATCACACGACTGAAGGACATTGCCGACTGTTTCATGCTGCACGACCGTCCCATCGCCCGTCCTTGCGACGACTCGGTAGTTCGGATCTCTCGAAAGCATCGCCAGATTCTGCGCCGGGCGCGCGGATATGCTCCGTTGCCGGTAACGGTTCCCAGAGACCTTCCGCCCATCCTGGCCGTTGGCGGCCATCTGAAAAACACGATTGCCATTTCTGTCGGTCGGCAAGTCTTCTTGAGCCAGCATCTAGGAGATCTCGACACGGTTGAGGCGCGTCACGGCTTCGAGAGGGCAATCGAGGATCTCTGCCGTCTCTACCGATTTGAGCCAAAGCTGGTCGCCTGCGATCTTCATCCCGACTACGCATCGACACAGTGGGCTCTCGACTCAGGCCTACCCGTCGTTGAGATACAGCATCATCATGCGCACGTAGCCGCCTGTGCCGCTGAGAATGGAATCGAGAGCAACTATCTCGGGGTCGCCTGGGATGGCTCAGGTTTAGGTTTGGATAAGACCATATGGGGCGGAGAGTTTCTGCTGGCTTCCGCGAACGGAATGGAGCGGATCGCTCATCTTCGTTCATTTCACCTGCCCGGGGGGGAAGCTGCCATCCGTGATTGTTCCCGCCCCGCAGCAAGCCTCCTCTGGGAAGCCTATGGCTCCGCTGCCACTGAGCAAATAGCAAGTCCCAACATCTGCGCCATGCTCGACCAGAAGACTAACGCTCCTCTGACGACCAGCGTTGGACGCCTCTTTGACGCCGTGGCGTATCTGAGCGGGATCGCTGAACGGAACCAATTTGAGGGTCAAGCGGCAATGGCTTTAGAACTTGCCGTCGGGCAGATTCGTTCGGATGAAAGCTATGCAATCAAAACCAGTAACGGTGTAGGAGACTGGGCTCCGTTACTTGAAGCACTCCTCGCCGACATACGTTTGAATCTCTACGCCTCGCAAATAGCCGTCAAATTTCACAACGCTTTAGCGAACTGGATCGTTGCCGTTGCTCAAACCACAGATGTGCGCGATGTTGTTCTGAGTGGCGGGGCCTTTCAGAATGCCTATCTGTCTACTCGGGCAAGCGTACTCCTTGAACGACAGGGTTTTCGGGTGTTCGTCCATCATCACGTGCCGCCCAACGATGGCGGTCTATCTCTCGGGCAGGCTGTCCTGGCCGGACAATTTGTCCTCTGAGGTTGCTCACATGTGTCTCGCGGTGCCCGGCAAGATCGCAACTATCTCGATTGACCCCTTCCTCGGCCTGCGTCGCGGCAAGGTGGACTTTGGCGGTATTCGCAAAGAGGTATCGCTCGACTACACTCCCGATGCCCAGGTGGGAGACTACGTGCTCGTTCACGTAGGTTTCGCGTTGACCGTGATCGACGAACTGGAAGCCTTGCGAGTCTTTGAGGCGCTGCGAGAACTCGATCAGTTGGAAGAGTTAAAGGAAGTTACTCTATGAGATTCCTCGACGAGTATCGGGAGCGTGGCGCGGTCGAGCAGATGTCCCACGCGATCCGCAAAATCACAACGCGGCCATGGACGCTCATGGAGGTATGCGGAGGCCAGACCTACACCATCGTCAAAACAGGACTGCAGGCGTTGCTACCTGAAGAAATCACGCTCATTCACGGCCCCGGTTGCCCAGTCTGCGTAACGCCCCTTGCCATGGTTGATCGCGCCATCGCCACATCCTTACTTCCTAAAGTTATCCTGTGTTCGTTCGGCGATATGCTTCGCGTTCCCGGATCCACCCAAAGCCTTCTGGAGGCGAAGGCATCAGGTGCGGACGTGCGTATCGTGTATTCACCGCTCGACGCATTGCAGCTTGCACGAACCAATCCCGATCGTGAAATTGTTTTCTTCGCAGTGGGTTTCGAGACGACCGCTCCGGCCAACGCGATGGCTGTATGGGAAGCGGAACGCCGCAAGCTTCCAAACTTCTCAATGCTCGTCTCGCATGTGCTGGTACCGCCGGCGATGGAAGCAATCCTGAGTTCCCCCGACTGCCGTGTGCAGGCTTTCCTGGCGGCAGGTCACGTCTGCATGGTGATGGGGTTTGAAGAGTATGTTCCGATTAGCGAGAAGTACCGCGTCCCGATCGTGGTCACTGGATTCGAGCCCCTGGACCTTCTTGAGGGAGTACTGATGGCGGTCGCTCAGCTGGAAAGCGGGCGGGCTGAGGTTGAAAATCCCTATGGGCGGGCAGTGCGTAGACCTGGAAATCTTGTGGCGCAGCAGCGAGTTGACGAGGTTTTCGAAGTGACACGACGCACCTGGCGTGGAATCGGAGAGATTCCAGCGAGCGGGCTGCGGCTCCGCGAGGCCTATCGTCGCTTCGACGCCGAAACGCGCTTCACCGTCCGCTTCGATCAGGTTGAAGAATCCAGCGAATGCATCGCGGGTCTCGTGCTGCAAGGTCTGCGCAAGCCTTTCGAATGCACAGCTTTTGGAAGAAGCTGTACACCGGATACTCCTCTCGGCGCGCCTATGGTGTCTTCGGAGGGCGCGTGTGCAGCTTACTTTCATTTTGGAAGAAGGGAAGAAGATGTCATTTCAAGTATGTCCACTGCCACGGCATGCGACTGATCGAATTTTGATGGCCCATGGGGGCGGGGGACGGCTCACAAACCAACTCATCGAGAGCGTATTTCTTCCTGCGTTTTCGAATCCTGCCCTCGATTCGCATCACGACGGGGCCACGCTCTATACAAATGGGGCGCGCATTGCGATGACTACCGACACCTATGTCGTCGATCCGCTGATCTTTCCGGGCGGAAACATTGGGGATTTGGCGGTCAATGGAACCGTCAACGATCTTGCCATGTGTGGGGCGAGACCGCTTGCCCTGAGCGCTGCGTTTGTTCTCGAAGAGGGACTGGCGATGGAAACCCTGCGTACTATCGTCGCCTCCATGGCGGAGGCAGCTCGGGTTTCAGGAGTGCCGATTGTCACTGGAGACACGAAAGTTGTCGATCGAGGCAAAGGCGATGGTGTATTCGTGAACACCACTGGGATCGGAGTCGTCGTCGCCTCAAAACCGGTAGGCCCCCAATTCGTTCGCCCCGGAGATGCGGTGCTTGTCAGCGGCGATCTGGGGTCGCACGGCATCACGATTCTTTCGGTGAGAGGCGGTCTTGAGTTTGAAGGCCCCGTAAAGAGCGACACGGCTTCTGTATGGCCGGCAGTTGAAGCGTTACTCAAGGCTGGTATCGAAGTGCACTGCCTACGGGACCTCACTCGTGGCGGGCTCTCCTCCGCTTTGAATGAGATCGCCACGGTCGCGGGGGTCCGGGTCACGATCGAGGAGTCTTCGATTCCGGTCTCTGAAGTCGTCTACAGCGCTTGCGAATTGCTGGGTTTGGACCCGCTTTACGTTGCGAATGAAGGAAGATTCGTCGCCTTCGTCCCCGAGTGCGATGCAGAGCGAGCTCTAGAGGTCATGCGCTCCAAGGTGGTTTCGGCAGGTGCTATTCTCGCAGGTACGGTTCATGAAAATGCTTCGGGAATAGTGACGATTCACAGCAGGATAGGAGGACACCGTGTCCTGAATATGCTCTCAGGCGAACAACTTCCCCGTATCTGTTGATGTCAAATTAAATGAGTCTCCGAGATCAGCGGACTGATGCGGCGAGCAAGATCATGCCACGAACTCAGCGATTGCCTCTCTTTTTTCGACAGTCTGTCCATGCACGGTGTAGCTAAGGTGCTTGGTCTTTCCGATCAAGCCTTCCGCTACGGCGAGCGTCTGAGGGTCGCCATGAACAAGCAGGATAAACTTATCCTTCTTCAGGTCGACCTCATACTCCATGACATGCGTTTTCGGGATACCGATGCTCAATAATCCCGATCCGACCGAGCTTATTCCGTCAACAGGAGTCCCTTTCTCAAGGCCCTTCAAAATCCAGTTCACGAGCGGGCCTGCGATGAGCACAGAGCCTATACTAGGTATCGCAAACACGGCTGATCCAAAAAGCAATCCCCAGAACTCTCCCCAAACGCTCCCCGTTTTCCCCCAATATTTCATGCGATCTCCCGTACTGTAGTAGCCGACTACATCCTCACCGGTACAGGAGTCTTTCGCGACAACCGAGACGTTCTTCATCTCGACGCCAGCCTTTCGTAACTCCCTCACGCCGTGTTCAGCTTCCCGGTATCCCTCGTAAACAGCTACGACAACGCCAGCATCTACCATTCTTCTCGCCCCGCTCTGTTCCAGACTGGAAGTTCACTGGCTTGAGTGTTCCATCCTGGAAAATGCTGCGCTGGTCAATCCTGCTCACCAAGGTCTGAGGCAAATTGCAATGATCGTCGGGAAAGTAATCTTCGCACTATGCGTATCCGATTGCTCAGCATTGCGAATCGCAGAGTGGAAGACTGAGACCATCGGTGCCGCAAGGGCCGTCGGGATCATCGGAAAGTAGACACTCCAGAACCGCGAGCCGCTTGTGAACAATTTCCTTCCACGTTGACAGAGCCGCCAAACAAACACCGCACCCTCGTGGTAGATTCATCCACCAGAACAGACATTGGAGATAGCAAATGAGCGAACTGAGTTCAGTTGTAGCCATTTACGACACGCACGAGCAGGCAGAACACGCGATCAAGGAGCTACAAGAAGCAGGGGTCGACATGAAGAGCCTTTCGATCGCTGCTAAGGGAACCCACACTGACGAACATGTGGTTGGGTACTACAACGCTGGCGATCGAATGAAGTACTGGGGTAAGATCGGCGCCTTCTGGGGTGGCTTCTGGGGACTATTATTCGGCTCTGCGTTCTTTGCCATTCCCGGCCTTGGGCCGATTCTCGTGGCTGGTCCGCTCGTGGCTTGGATCGTGGCAGCACTCGAAGGTGCAGTTGAGGTCGGCGCCATTAGCGCTATTGGCGCCGGTCTAATCAGTATCGGAATTCCTAAAGACAGCGTGGTGAAATATGACGTTGCCTTAAAGACGGACAAGTTTCTCCTGCTCGTTCACGGCACGCCCGAGGCGGTAGAGAGAGCGAAACAAGTCATTGAGGGAACGACTCACAGCTCCTATATGGTGCATGGCGAAGCTGTATTCGCTTAAGAACCTGAGTTGTATCCGGGCAGCCGGTTCATCCTTCAGGACGAGCTGGCTACACCCGCTTCTGCACGATTCTTTTTCTTCCGTTGTGCAGCGGTCTCGACCACAACCGGTCTCTTGATTCTCTGTTCCGGAAGGTGATCGTGCAGGACCACATTGAGCAGCGACTTATGAACATGAATGCGGCCATTGTAGTTAATGTAGCCAAGCCTGCGGAAACGGTTCATAAAGAAGCTGACGCGCGACCTCGTTGTCCCGATCATGTCGGCAAGCGCCTCCTGGGTCACCGGAGGAATCATGGACTCTGGTTCTCCCGGCTTACCGAACTCGGCCATGATGAGCAAGGTACGGGCGAGACGCTTCTCGCTGTTGTTAAAGAGCTGATCGATCAGGTCTTCCTGGGTTCGGACCCCGCGGAGCAGCACGAACTTCAAGAAGATATCCGAGAACTCATGCTGTTCGTGCAAGAGTCTCACCATTTCCATACGGTCGAACTTCAGCGCTCTACACGGAGTGACAGCGGCAGCGGTCGCGATGTGAACCTCCGCGAGCCCAGCAAGAGACTCCTCTCCGATAAAGTCGCCAGGGGAGAGAAGCGTCACCGTAGCCTCTTTGCCCCGCTCGGAGACAACGGTGAGCTTTGCCCTGCCAGCGTCGAGAAAGAAGATTGCGTCAGCGTGGCTTCCTTGAGAGAAGAAGATATGTCCAGCCTTAACGTTGACCACTCTCTGCGTAACCCCTGCGGCTGCCAAAAAACGGGCGGGATCGAATTGAGTTCTTCGCGTGTCGGGCATTCGCTGAACTTTCTGCGTTCACGCCATGGGAAACGTTCAGCGCGGGCAACTCATATCTCGGGTACCCTCTCAAGGATAACGATCCGACCGGAACAATTCCGAGCTATTTAGCTCACCCGGTCTTGGCTGCATCTTTCTCGATAGAACGGGCCGCTAGGGAGAGCAATCCGGCTCAACACCGGCTTCGGGCTTGGATCAAACTGAACAAAGACTAAAATCTAGCGCGAACCAATGCGAATAAGAATGGGGAAATCATTGATTGATGATAAGGAAATGAGCGTTGCGGGAATTCTGGAAAAGGATCAGGAAAGGCAAATTCAAGGAGTGGATATCGGCGACGAACAGTCATTCAGTCATGTGATCCGGCGAGCTGAAGAGGACCATGAGCTGGAAGAGATCCAAGGTATTGACAAAAAGGCGAGAGCGAACAAAGGTTGATCCACGTCCGCTCATGAGTAAGAAACCTGGATCTCGAAATCACCAGACATTATTTGATCGGTCACGTGATCGCTTTCGGCATTGATTGGCCAAATGGCCGCTCTGATGCCACCAACAGGAAGGAAGCTATGCCCAGTCATAGATCAAGCGATAGGATTCAGACCACCACTAGCGGATCGTTCAATGCTCAGGTTCTTGACGGCAAGGGCCCGATTGCAGTTGAGTTCATGTCCTACGGCTGTGGTCACTGCCGGGTAATTGAGCCGGTGCTTCAGCAGGTGGCGAAGCTCGTGGAGTCTTCCGAAAAGGTGTTCAGGGTCAACATTGGGGTCGAGCAGGAGCTGTCAGAACGATACGAGATCCAGGGGACGCCAACTCTAATCATGTTTTTGGATGGCAGCGTCGTCGGACGAGTCGAGGGACCAAGCCCCGAGGTATCGAGCGTTCTCGCAGAAATTACACAGCCGTTCAACTCATAAAGAGGGGTGACTTTTGCAGACACCAGAGCAAGGCAAGCCGATCCTATTGTTCAATGACGAATGCGGCGTCTGTCGCCGTATCGCCCATTGGGTCCGAATGTCGGGAGAGACAAGCATCATTGAAAGGCCAATCGGGGATGATGCAGATGCGCTCCGGTCGCTGAATCCTGACCTGGATATCTGGGACGCTTACGCGACGATTCACCTGCTGATGCCCGACGGGTCGATGAAGCTTGGGGGAGAAGCGGTTGCGGATATTCTTCGAAGCTTACCCGAAACAAGATGGTTCACCTGGAGCTTCGCGGTCAGTATCTTTGGATTTCGGCCTTTCCAGGCTTTACTCAACTTGGCCTACACCATTCTGGCCGATGTTCGCCCGGTCTTCGGCTGCGAGAGCTGCGGTACGCCGAGCCCTTGGGTGAGACCAATCAGGTGGGTGCGGAAACTCTTCGGAGGGGAGCTCAACCCAACACCAACTCCCCATTTCACTTCAATATCGCCTGCCAAGCGTCGACAGCGCGTCGTTGTCAGTTGAGAACACGCTTAAATTGGATTGCAAATCGATGGCTTATGCTCAAACCGGAGCAACGGCCCAGCGAGAGGGCTCTTGCCGCGTGTCTCTGGAACGGTCACGAACGGTCGCGGTGATTGTATCCTGAGGCGGAGCGACGGATTTCAATCTTCGGCGAAAGGTGAAGCCATGAGCGCGGATCATGCCGCCGTCCTTATATCTCATGGCCGAGGCCAGCGGCCGTAGCAAGCTCGGCGTCGAATGTGCTCACGAGCGAGGAAGCAAATGGCCGTCGCCGGAAAGACGGCGCCAATGCGGCGCCGGACACCTCCGCGCATCCGCTCCGCAAGCAAGTTCTGGGAGCCGGTACCGTGGCTTCTCGAAACCATCGCCAAACCTGAGCAAGAGTGATCAGCAGGGAGGCGGGTGGTATGTCATACTTTTTCCAAGTTCTGATCGGTGCTGACGGAATAGATAGGATGTTCGATCCGCAGCAACAGTTCCTGAGCAAATCCAAAGTGCAAGGTCGCTGCCGCCATCCTAGTCGACTCGCCCTGAAGGCGTGTTTGTAGAAACCACACATGATCGTGTTAAGAACGTCGCCGAGTCACCGTTTGTAAGAGGATTGGAGAGAGCATGCAAAGACTGAAGATCTTCGGAATCGTATTCCTTCTTGCGGTCACAGGTGCGGTTTCCCTGGCGCAGGGGATGGTTAGCGCAGTCGAGGGAAAGGTCAAGCGAGTGGACGCCACCGCGAAAACTATCGTGGTTGAGACGGGAGATGGGGTCGATCATACGTTGCACTACGCTGAGCGAACTATCGTTCGTGGCGCCAACTCCGCCGATCAGGCAGCGAGTCACGACATTGACGCTGTTGGGAAGGGCACGACAATCGTCGCCCACTACTTTACTGCGGAAGGCAAAGGCACAGTAGCCGAGATCGACCGCCTGGGCGAGGATGGCCTGCAGAGGTCTGCCGGGACCATCGATGACCTCGACCGAGGTAAAAAGAAATTGGTGCTGAAGGCCACCGACGGCACCGAGACGACGTTTCAGCTTTCGGACCATGCGGCTATCGACGCCGGCACCGATATCAAGAAGAGCGTCGAAAAGTCGACGCACGTAACGGTCTACTACACGCAACAAGCGGGCAAGAAAGTGGCCCACTTCTTTGAGACCTCCACGTAGAGGAATCTGACCCCAAAGGGACTATTTGTTGAATGCTGACCACAATTGACCAGTTTCGCCACACACATCGTTTGATAGTGGATGTTGGGGCTGACTGGGCGACTCTCGATGTACCTTCGTATCTTTGCGGACAGGCTACCAGTTGCAGTCGGCGTCCGAACATTCAGATGCGCTCCCAGGTACAAAGGCGTGACAACTAACGAACAGAGGAAGCGACCATGTGCGCAACTGCTGTCGAGCCAATTACACCCAAGTCCAGTAAACCTCGTGACTCTACCCGCGCGGTACTCTTAACATCGGCGGGCCATCGGCTGAGGTGGATTCTATTCGTAGCTTTCGCTGGTGTAATTCTTTTGACTGTCATCCTGGGCCTCGTTCAAAAATGGCTTTGGATGCGGCAGCTTGGCTACTCTGGGATCTTCTGGACGCTTCTTTCTGTCAAGTGGCTATTGTTTGGCGTGGCCGCCGTGAGCGCATTTTTGTTTCTCTGGATCAACCTCCGCATTGCAGCGAAGGCCGCTGGCGTCCGGCTTGAAGACGGCATCCTCCGCAAGGGGGTTGGCACACCCGAGCAGGACGCCAAAAGAGTCAATATAGATCTCAGTTCCCAGCTGATGTTGTTCGTGATGGATGTAGTGGCAATTCTCGTATCTATCGTCTTCGCCATCAGTATCTCGGCGCAATGGGATACGTACCTCCGGTTTCGTTACGGTGGTTCGTTCGGCGTCCCCGACCCGCTCTTCAAGGTCGATCTTGGTTTCTACTTCTTTCGACTGCCCTTTTATGAGCTTCTACAGGGGAGCCTCATCTTTCTTACCGTGGCTGCTCTTGCCATTGTGAGCGGTTTTGTCATTCTCGAACTGCAGCAGTCCGGTCGGAAGTTCACAATTCTGCCCAATACGGCACGACACCTGGCCGTGCTGATGTTCATTTTGGCCGCCACATTCGGATGGGGCTTTTATCTGGATCACTACGAGCTTGTGTATTCGACCCTTGGGGTCGTTTATGGGGCCGGCTATACTGCTGCGCACGTGACCAATATCGTCCTCTGGGGGATGGTTGGCATCTCCGCTCTGGCTTGTGGGCTCATCGCGCTTACAGCGTTTCGTCCACGAGCTAGCTTATTAGCCGCGGGAATTGGCGTATACGCGCTTTTGTACGTAGCGGGCGTGCTGGCGCTGCCCCAACTGGTTCAAGCATTAGTCGTTCGACCGAGTGAATTAAGCCGTGAGACGCCCTATTTAAACGACTATATAGAATTCACTCGGAACGCTTATAAGCTCGATGTAATTCAGGAAACCGCTTATCCAGCTCTTACGGACTTGACTCCCGAGGTAATCGCGAGGAACCAGGACACCGTGCAGAACATTCGGCTCTGGGATTCGCGACCGCTGTTGCAAACGTATCAGCAGACCCAGGCTATCCGGCTTTACTACCAGTTCTATAACGTCGATACAGATCGGTACCATTTGTCGGACGGCTATCATCAGGTGATGCTTTCCTCCCGCGAGCTAGCCTCGGAGCTGCCGACACAGGCGCAGACATGGGTCAACGAGAACTTGCAGTTCACTCATGGGTATGGTCTAGTTATGAACTCTGTTTCGAAGACGATCGGCGGAGGTTTCCCTCAATATCTTCTCAAGGACATTCCCCCAGTATCTCAATATGGAAGCCTAAACACGACTCAGCCGTCAATCTACTATGGCGAGGTATCGCCTGGCTATAAGATCGTCTCGACCGGGATCAAGGAGTTTGACTATCCCAAGGGAAACGAGAATGTCTATACGAGCTATGAGGGAAGCGGTGGGATCCCGCTGGACGGTATTGGGAAAAGGCTTCTGTTTGCCTGGACACAGAAAGACATCAATATTCTGTTCACCTCCTACCTCAGGCCACAAAGCAAGATTCAGATCTGGAGGAGCGTGCAGGAACGCGTGTCGCAGATCGCGCCTTTTCTACTGCTCGACAAAGACCCGTATGCCGTAGTGAGCGAGGGCAAGCTTTACTGGATTCAGGATGCCTATACCCTTTCAGATCGCTACCCATACTCGCAACCGCAGGCTAGCGGCACGGCACAGGGCAGCAATTACATTCGCAACTCGGTAAAGATCGTCGTGGACATGTATAACGGCTCGGTGTCGTTCTACATCATGGATCCAAAGGACCCAGTTCTCGATGTCTACCGGCACGCGTTCCCCGCAGTCTTCAAGGACTTGAACGAGCTTTCAGCAGACTTGAAGCTCCACCTGCGTTACCCGCAGGACCTGTTCGCCATCCAGGCGGCCGAATATTCGACCTTTCATATGACCGATCCGCAGGTCTTCTACAACCGAGAGGATCTGTGGGTTGCCCCGAAGGAGAAGTACGACGGCGCTGTCAATCCTATGGAGCCGTACTACATCCTCATGAAGCTTCCTGGGAGTCAACAGTTGGAGTACCTCATCATGACTCCTTTCACTCCGCAGAAGAGAGACAATATGATCGCCTGGCTGGCCGCCAGGTGCGACTTTCCCGACTACGGGAGGATGCTTTTCTACGAACTTCCGAAAGAGAAGCTGATTTATGGGCCAAACCAGATCAGCGCGATGATCGATCAGAGCACGACGATTTCTCAACAACTCACGCTGTGGGACCAAAAGGGTTCCGGGGTAGTGCGCGGCAAGCTTATCGTGATCCCGATTGAGAACTCCTTCCTCTATGTGATTCCACTCTATCTCAAGGCGGAAGGCACAAATTTTCCTCAACTGAAGCGCGTGATCGTAGCGACAGGAGATAAAG
>Ga0302325_10007672_pt1 | contig 23877 bp, 31 predicted proteins | sample Palsa_T0_2_FD_201948 | JGI IMG/M metagenome (GOLD analysis project Ga0302325, IMG submission 201948) | Peat permafrost microbial communities from Stordalen Mire near Abisko, Sweden - Palsa_T0_2 | ecosystem: Environmental > Terrestrial > Soil > Palsa > Peat permafrost | place: Sweden: Abisko... | reverse complement strand
AATTAAATTCCCCAAAATGCACAAAAACCTTAACGGCCAACCATACAGCTTTTATAATAACCATCCCCCCCCCCCCCCCCCCCCCCCGATATATTTACACAGCCGTACTAACCTATCAGCAGATCAAAATATCGATTTGGTCGAACACTTGGTGCAGGTACATATGGGATTGTGAGAGAGGCAGACGGGCCAACAGGAAAGGTTGCGGTGAAGATCATCCTCAAGAAAAATGTCAAAGGCAACGAGCAGATGGTTTACGACGAACTCGAGATGTTGCAACGGATGAAGCACCCACATATCGTCAGATTCGTGGACTGGTTCGAGTCGAGAGTGAGTTTTGGAGCTCCTGTTTGGGCAAACACTGGCTTACAAGTTGCTTCAGGATAAATACTACATCGTCACGCAACTGGCAACTGGAGGAGAGTTGTTCGACCGTATCTGTGAGCAAGGAAGGTTCACAGAAAAGGATGCCTCGCAAACCATTCGGCAAGTCCTAGAGGCAGTCGATTACCTGCACGACAACAACGTCGTACACAGAGGTAAGAAATACAAGCGCCCCATGTTACTCCAGTCCTCTCTAACAGCCCTAGATCTTAAACCCGAAAACCTGCTGTACCTAACCTGTAACCCTCACTCCGACCTCGTCCTCGCAGATTTTGGAATTGCAAAGATGCTCGACTCAAAGGACGAAGTTCTCACTACTATGGCTGGATCCTTTGGTTATGCAGCACCTGAGGTTATGCTCAAGAAAGGTCACGGCAAACCTGTCGATATGTGGTCTCTTGGCGTGATTACTTACACTCTTCTCTGCGGATACTCTCCTTTCCGTAGCGAGAACCTTCAAGACCTCATCGAAGAGTGCTCCAATGCACGAGTCATTTTCCACGAGCGGTATTGGAAGGATGTCAGTGACGATGCAAAGGACTTCATTGGCCACCTCTTGCAACCAGACGCAGATGATCGATCTACCAGCAAAGTAATTGAGCTCCTCCCTTTATTTTGAAATCATACTCACATCTTGACAGGAAGCCCTCAAGCATCGATGGCTCAGCGGAAGCACAGCCACCGACCACAATTTGCTTCCCGAAATCCGCGCCTACATGGCAAAAGCCCGCCTTCGCCGTGGTATCGAAATCGTCAAACTCGCCAACCGCATCGAAGCCCTCAAGATGCAAGAAGACGAGAATGACGGCGTGCCAGGCGAGTCTGACGTCCCCGCTGACGCCAAAGCCGCAGCGGGTATGGCTCTATCCAGCCAAGATGCAGGCGCCGGGTTAGGCACCAGTACTTCTGCAGGAAGCGCACCAGGTGGCAAGAGATCCCTGAGTAACATTGCCAAAGGCGCAATTTTCAGAGAAGTGGTGCTAGCAAAGGTCAGGGAGATGAAGGAGAGTGAGAAGCAACTGCAGGTGGAGAAGGAGGCAGAAGCCAACGCTGCGAAGCGGAAGAGCTGGACGGGGAATGGCTCTTAGACTGGTTTTATTATTCATTTGGTTGTAATGCCGTGAATTCTCAATGGGAAGGAAAGTCGATACCCGAAATAGGGAAACGGTTACGCCTGGTTTTTCTCTGCGTTGATTACATACTCCTCATCATAGGACCTCTTTTACATAGCGAGACTGGTTTGGTTTGGGCCTGGGCTTGATGGGTGGAGAAAAATCATAATGAAGTACGAAAGTCCTCTAATATTCTTCGAGTGAAAATTTTGGTATCATTATGCGCCAAATTACTTCTCATGTTCCAAGAATAAAACGCTAATTCAAAACCCCCAAAATCATATCCGTACAATAAGCCGCCGATAACCACCAATCTGAATCCTCTGTACTGTACACAATATTAAGTATTCACACGAAAAATAAGGAGAAATCAACATTAAATGCCTTCTCCAACATCAACCAGCACCCTCTCACACAAAACCCGATACCTCTCCCCATCAAACCTCTCTCTCTGCCACCCGTTCTCCTTCAACCTCCGAATCCTCTCCCTCAACTCAACTTTCACAGCCTCCTCCCTACTAACGCCCTCCATCGCCCCACTCCCCCCTCCCCCCTCATAAAAAAGATTCGGGAGATTCGAGCGCCGCGTCCTTCTAATCTCAGAGAGCGTCGCGATCTGAGAATGGATGGAGGTGATGTGGTAGCTTAGTTGCGCCGACAATGCGGTGAGTTGCGCGCAGTAGCGAGTGATGGATTGCGTGAGGAGGTAGGATGAGAACGTGAAGAGGCCTGCTTGGTCTTTTTCTGGCGGCGGTGGTGGTGGTGGGGCGGTTTCTTCTTGTGTTTGTGCTGGGGGTGGGCGGGGGAAGGCTTCGATGAGGGTTGTTTTTGTGAGGAGGTCTGATTCTGAAGGTAAAGTTGAGAGTTTTGGTGAGAAGGTGACTTTTTTTTTCCGGCGAAGGATAGGTGAGGAAGTTGTAGGGACGGAGAGCAGCCCTTTTGGAGGGGGTGGAGGTGGGTGGTCGGCGTCTGTAGGTGAGTCTGCGCCCGAAAATGAGGTTGAGGTTGTTGAGGTTTGGGAAAATACGGAATCGACTGAGGAGCGGATGCTGGAAGAGATAGAGTTGGAGTGGCGTGTAGAACGCCGGGTAGCGTGAATGAGATTTGGATCTGCGGAGAAAGAGGCGTATTCCACATTCGATTCTGCTTTCTTGTAGAAAGAGATGGCTTCTTGGAAGAGAGGAAGCTTGTTGCTCGAGTGGTTGTGCAGCGAGCGAGCTGTCATTTCTAGAGAGCTGGCGGTGAAGAAGCACAAGTAGATGGAATACAGAGGGTGTGTTTGGTTCTGGTGTTTGTTAGATTGTTGCGTTGAAGCGGTCCATGAAACTTACTGAGTTTTTGTTATTTAAAAGTTGTTGACAGCGCATCGAGCAATGTTTGTATTGTCCCTTCAAATACAGAATCTTTACTTCCTCCATAACTGTTTTCCACTCCTCTTCAGTGTAAGGTATAATGATGAGGTCAGTGACAGGTCCAGGTCGCCGTTTTCGCGGTGTAGATGGTGAGTTTGTTGAAGAAATGGAAGGAATTGCCGCCAGCTGAGATGAAGCACTCGAAAGCCTTTTTTCTTGAGACGCCTGTAGTTTGAGTGGAATCATCCGCCCCATGGCTGATGGCGATTCAATAGTATCGTTGTTCCTTTTTGGGCCGTGATACAAAAATATATCTGTAGCCTCCCGCGAAGCGGAAATTCGTCTACTTGAACGACGACCAGTATTTTTGTTTGCAGATTTTTCTGACAGCGGATCTGTGCTGCTGGGGAAGAGAGAATATGATGAGCGACGGTGGAGTATTATCGACATGGCGATGCTTGGCTCCGCAAACTATGCCTACCAAAACAGTTGGGTAATCACTGACAGGAGGGGCTGAAATCGAAAACAAAATCTAAAGCGAATGAATGCGTCAACGTGATACTATATAAGCAAAAGCAAAAGACAAGCAGAGCTCTCTGACCCTCCACTTGCAGCTTCCGCCCCTTCTCAGCTCGTTCCTTGTTGGAAGAACTTTTTCCACATCTCGGGCCCTTGCAGCACATCGTTTGCCAGGATCAGACGCCTTCACGAAGCCACACAGATCACTCGACGGCATGAAGACCTCATTTCTGGACGGTTGATAAAATGATCGGCCGATTAATGTGGAGGTGCGTGCCGAACGCATGGATGGAGGAGTGCCCCTTGCCCCTGCCGGAGCTGCACGCAGGCGAGACACTGATCCCCTTTCTTGCTAAGGGGCGAAAGCGATGTGTCCGGCGAAAGGGATTTGTCCGCGTCCATATTACTTACTTAATAATTCCGCATAAGCACATTATTATACAATTTTAAAAAGTGCATTTTATTCGCAATACTTTAATATATAATTGTATGACTTGAGAAAATAAAAATTTAAGCGTGGTGGTTACAAAGTGATTAAGATCGCAATCACGAGCCATTTTTTCTTTTTACTTTTGTTTTTTGGCTCGCGATTTTGCCAATTTTTAATGTCTTTCATAAAAATTCATATAAAACATAAATAACTTGATAACCACGAGTTACCTTTTAAACCTAGAAAGTGCATTTTGTTTGCAATATTTAAATTTATAATTATATTAATTAATATATGCCTATTAGCCTTATAATTATAAAGTTATGCAAGCATTTGTCGAGCCGGACAAATCGTTCTCGCCGACTACGAATAACTTCGTAAGGGTACCGAGGGCCCCTTACGAAGTTAGTCGTGACGCACAGGCCGACTATTAGGGTCTGAGAGTTCTGTGCGCACTTGCGGCTGCCCCTCCACGCCGTCACCAATCGCCCGAGTTCATCTGATCGACGTGATGGCAGGATCAGTTCCTGACGATCACAAACCGCCAAGAACGTGGTGCTTCTGCAGGTGTGTGACGGCTGGTGTATCGAGAAAGGGTTCTGTACTGTACAAGTAATGCAGGTGAGCCAGAGAAGAAGACGGCTGGTGCTCGAGGAGCACGGCCCGCAAAAAAAGCGCTCTGGGAGAGACTCCACATGGTCTGAGATTTTAGTCGTGACTCCTGCCGCAGGGAATCCGCTGTGAATTCGTCATTCGGAATAACCATGGAAGTTGTCAGCTCCATCTGCTGTGGAAATCTTTAAGTTTGAGGCCTTCGGAGTCCGGAAGCCATTCTAGCTTCGTAAGGCCCTGTTTGCTTGGCCTGGGTTTACTCGTTAGGCTAAGGCATCCAGCGATAGAGATTGCTACAATATCGCCGGCTGGAGTTATAGAATTTAAAATAAGTGCATCTTGGAAGAAGAGAAGTGTAATGTACAGAAATTGCGGCATAAAGTAATAATGCAACTTCCGGGCGTAAGCGCTGTAGGTCCACTGTAAGTCCACTGTAAGTCCACTGTAAGCAAGAATTTTAGTGAGTGACCACGCTGAAAGGTCCGATAAATTCAGGCTACTGTAGGTCCCTTGTAACATCGTAACTTGTAACGAGTAAAGCCGTCTCAAGGATCGCGAGCCACTTCTAGGGTATGTTCACCGTAATTACAGGGCTCTTGTAGCTTGGGTAGCCCATAAAACTGTACAGTTTAGTGTCTGTACAGCTGACCAGTGGGCGTCTAAAGCCTGTAGCTACAGGGCACAAACGCTGAAGTCGCATCACTTTAAACTGCAATTTCCGTACTAGCTTTAATTCACTAACTTTTATCTCTAGAATAACCAACCCTCTCGAGCTCTACGAATTAATATCGAACCAAGGAACTTGTTGGCAGCTGTCGATTAAGCCATTGTTAATGCGATTGTGGGTAACTCTAATATTCAGGCTTCATTAGTGTGTATGATAAAAAGACCTCTGCAAAATGCGCCCGACATTACCATTGACATTTAAATGAAAAAAAAATCGTTGTTTAATAAATATGAAGAAACCTTAATTCTTATGAAGGGTTCACACGGAGCTTTAGCCTAAAGGAATTGGTTAAGCCTCATATGAAGAAATCGTCATATGAACGTGTGTGGCGCAGGGCGTATGAAGGTTGCCAAACAGGGCCTAAGATTGGGCCCGTCGGGATCAGTGCGTGCATGAAGGTGCCTCATCTCTCCATGTTCCAGAAGAAGACGCGAATTCTATGATCTCCATGATGTACATATGCCATAGTTCTACACTGCAACATCATTCATAGTATTTTGACCCCCGTTCCAGCTGCCTGCTCCATGAAGAATTGCTTTACCGGTCCTAGAGAATTGATGGCCCTAAGTCCAATACTCCGTAATCCCACCAATGGACCACTCTCAACCGCATAAAGCTTGTGTAGCTTATCACAGACTCCCAGCAGCATGTTATTTGCTGCATATCTCTCTGCGTTATATGACTCCAGTGACATCTGCACTCCGATGTCCTGGCCATGGGTAACAGCATAATCGATAGTCTTTACCAGACTTTCAACATCTCCCTGTCCCTGATTGAGCCCCTGACCAGCCAGAGGATGTATAGTATGCGCAGCGTCTCCAACAAGAGCTACGCGTTCCCCAATATACGTGTCTGCATGACGTAACTTCAGGGGGAAATGTGCTATGCTGCCTTCTTGTACGCCGACGACTTGCTGAGGAATGCGATGCAAATCAAACCCGGTGTGCTGTGCCCTCCAAGAGAACTCGTCCGCTTGACCAGAAGACTGTGTATGCATATATGCAAGATCAATTGGTGACAGTCTAAAAGCTGCATTGACCATAGCAATGAAGTCTTTACAACTCAGCGTCTTCAGATGTGCTGCTAATGTAGGAGTAGTTGACCACACCAGCGTCGAGTAGTTTCCTGGTAAAGGCAGCATTGCCACAGGACCCGTGGGTAAGAATCTTTGGTATGCCGTCTTCGATTCTTCTCCTCCCCATCCACTTCCTTCGATTTCCAGAGTAGCCACAACTCCATGTCTCTCATAATCCCATCCTCGACTCTCAATCCCAGCAAACGCCCTCACAGGACTATTTGCTCCATCTGCTCCCACTAACAACCGGGCAGCAAGCCGTTTCCCTCCACCCAGCTCAACCACAGGCCACATACTCAAATCCACGTCCTCACTCTCCTCCCCAAACCCAATATTCTCCACCCTCTGCCCATCCATAATCTCCACACCTCCCAACTCATCAATCCTCTTTAACAGCCCGGAAGTAAGATTGAGATTCTCATTCATAAACGCAATCGGCCTGCCCTCTCTTCCAGCTTCCCGCTCCGAATTCCAATCAAACTCAATCCTCGCCCCCGACACCCCATCCCAAACCTGCATCTCAGTATACCCCTGCACCCTCTCCTTCTGCACATGTTTCCACGCCCCAATTCCATCAAGAAACCGTACTGAAGATGGTGTGAGCGAGCTACATCGATTGGAGAATCGGTTCGGAGGGAGCAAGAAGTTGCGTGTTTTGCTCAGGTCTTGACTTTCTACCAAAGCGACTTTGAGATTGGCTGTTGCTGGTAAGGATCCTTGGTCGCTGTCAGTTAAGGGTTCAATTGGGAGGGATAGAGCAAATACGCAGGGCTGCGAGAAGACTGAGTCCTGCGGGTCCGCCCCCTACGCAGACGACATCGTAAACAATGGGTGGGATGGAGGTGGTGACATAATTCCGCCTTTGTTGGTGCAATTGGTGAGTGCAATTGCTGCAGACATAATCACCGAGCTGCCTCGTCCGAGGCGTGGCTGATATTAGCCTCATTGCGTCCTGGGCGGTGCTGAACGAGTGGTGTACAGAAATATTGGCAGGTCGAAAGCTCCGAGACAGTACAAACCAAGACTCAATCACGAAGTCACGTGTGATTCAATAAGTTTTCGGTCACGCGGTTCTTCACCATCACCAAGGATTAGGATACATTTTATTTTATTTTGTATTGATTTGCTTAAAGGCTGTTTGACCACTTATGTGCATCTATGTAAATTCTCCTGCGTAACGTCTTATGTAAAATGTTATGTAAGGACGGGAGGACAGAGCCTGGGGGATGTCCTCCTGGAGAATCGGCAACGGCGAATGAGCAGCAGCAACCAAGTATTCAAGAAACAATCCTGAACTTCTGGTTCTGGGAGATCCCATCCTGTTAATTCCCCAAGTTTTCCGCCAGCCAAAGCCACCCGATGTGCTAGATGATGCGACTATGCCCCCGCGCTCCTCATGTAAATGCAATGTGACTGGAGGGAGTGAATGAAGGGGTACGTGCTCTGTGCAAAACACAGTATTGATAGGTCAAGAAAGAGTGATGGTGACCGAGCGTAAATAGCTCCGTGACATGCAACATGCTTAGAATTCCCAGTCGTCTTCGTCTTCGATTGATTCGATGGCCCAGGTGAACTTCTCACGGAGAGTCTTTGAAAAGAACTTTTCAATCGGAACATTGAACTTCTTCGCGAAGACAACCGTAAGACGTGGGTCGATATAGTTCTAGAACGATCAGTGGATGAATTCCGATTTCGGAGAGCGTTACTTACGATCTTACTGGTGCCCAGTGCAACCTCTTTGTTGCCCTCTCGGTCTTCAGCCTGAAGCCTCATGGCAGAAATTCTTTCGTCAAGCTTCTTGATGCTCGCCTCACACTTATCTACTGAAGGGCCTTTACCTTCAGCCTCGACTTTTTTGGACTTATTTTCCTTCTTGAACTTCTTTTCGAGATCGTCAGCAGCTCCCATGCGCTCAGTCAGTTCCTTAGCCTTCATTTCCTTCTCGCCATCGGCGAGGAGCTTTTCGTTCTCTTTGGCGAACTTCTTCTCGATTTTGGTACGCATCTCCTGGACGAGGAATGCTTGGTGTTCAAGAACCCATTCTTCCGTGAGCTCTTCATCCAACTCGAACCATTCAGTGCCCTTCTTCTTCTTCTGCTTGGGTTCTATATCGAGGATCATCTGCTTCAAGCGCCATTGCTGGTATTGGAGGCCTTTGATCTGTTGAATTTGTCAGAGAAATCACCAATAATTTTGGTTTTGAAAAGACGTACTCTGTCCGACATCTTTTCCATCTGAACCTCGTGGCTAGCACCAACAGTACGCTTGTGGTTGCAAAGAATGGCGACCTTTCTGTTGCAATCATTATAGAGTTTGACCTTCTCCTGAATGGAAATATTGGTGTTCTTGAGCTCCTTCAACAGAGTTGACATAGTGAACGAAGCGTTGTAAGTACGGAATACTTTTGCACTAAGACCAGGCATATAGTTTGTCAAATGCTTGTTGAGTTGCGTGGTCTAACAGCATTTATGAGCATATATTGCAATTAATGTAGAGCTGAACTTACATTGAGACGGTCGAAGATATCATCACCCTCCTTCTTTGGAGCCTTCTTGAAGATTTTCAAATTTTTGAAGACTTGGGGCTCGACGATGAACTCTTCATAAAAGCGAATACTGTCCTTGCCCAAAAAGTCAAATATGACAGTTTGCGGTGGTTGGAGCGTGACGTGTTCGTACTTCAGGGAACAACAGCCAACGGTTTCTGCTTCATTCTCGGTATCTTTCTCGTTACCAGCACGCAACGCGAACTTATCAATGAGATAGACCGCTGTAGCTCGCTGACGATCAGCCATCAGCTCAGCATGAAGGTCTCGAGTGTATTCCTTCCGAATACGATCGATGTGCTTCTTCAGTTCTCGGGCTTTCTCAAACTTCTTGAAATCGCTCTGGCCCTTGATACTGCTCTTCGCCGCGAGCATGACATACTTGTAGGCGCCGTTGATATTCTCTTGCCACATTGCAAGCCAAGTGGCTTTATTGTCATGCTGAACGGCCTTCCACTTATGGCCTTCCGGTGGAGTGGGCACGGTAGCCTCTTTGCCGATGTTGATGGTGATTTGCTCAGGCATGACTCTCTTCTTGACTTTACCAGTCTTGGGGTGCTCGCCACGACCTCGGAACAGACCAGGAGGTTCGACTCGGAAATTACCAACCTGCTCTTTACGTCCATCCCAGACACAGGTGGTGTACAGCGCCTCGATCTCATCTTTTGCAGCTTTATCAGCCTTTTTTTCTGCGGTGGAACGTGCCTTCTTCTCTTGATTCTTAGCGTCGTAGTAATTAAAAATAGGCTTGAAGTCGAGCTTTGCAAACTCTTTGATAGAGACCTTGTTTCCATCCTTGTCCTTGGCACCGCCAGTCTTCTTAACTTCTTCGGTGAAATCGGTAAAGAAGTTCTTTTGGAAGGTAGGGTTCTCGACGTTGTGGGTAGAGTTCAGCATAGCACCAAAGAAACCAGCTACCTCTTCGGCCTCGATAGACAAAGTAAGAGGGATTCCGTCGTAGAGAAGTTTGACGTTTTTGGGAAGTGGCTCATATGGTGGTGGGAATACGACGCCATTATGTTGCAGAGTGTCCCATTTGACAGTGTCGTCTTCTTTCTTCGGAGCATCCCACCAACGATAAACTTCCTCGGCCTCCTCGCTGTCATCCTTGCCTTTGCCTTTCTTCGTAGGAGATTCGACCTTGACTTTGCCGTTGACCTTTTTCGCCTTCTTCGTGAGTGGTGCATCAGAATCAGACTCGGCCTTCACTCCATTTGTCTTTGCGGACACAGTACCGTTGGATTTCCGCTTCGACTTGGGCTTCACATCATCCTCACTGCCAGACTCCTCTTTCTTGACAACCTTCTTTGCCTTCTTCGCCTTGCTTTCCTTGGCACGTATTGATTTGGCTTCTTTTTCGGCTTTCTTCTCAATTAATGCCTTTTGCTTAGCGAGTTTCGACGTCAGTGGTTCGTCATCGCCATCTGAGGACTCTTCACCAAAAGCAGCAGCGGTAACCTTAGGAGGAAGCTTTCCTGGCTTCTTTTTGGCTGCCAGGGGGATGTCATCATCGGAGTCGGAATCTACCCTCTTGGAAACTTTTTGACGTTTAGCCTTGTGAAAGCGTCAGCTATTGTTCGCAGAGGTAAAGTCATAAAATTTGACATGGGTAGGATATGTGGTAGGGTAATGTTCGTACCAAAGGGACCGCATCTTCGTCACTTTCGCTGTCTGCCGTGTATTTCACAGGCTTTGAAATGCTGGCTCGGGCTTTGCGCTTTGCATTGCCATTTGTCGCAGGTTCATCAACATCCATCTTGTCTTCTACCACAGGACCGTTCCGCACTGCTACTCCCGATGGGACATAGTCAGTCTTTGCATCAGCCTTGTCCATAGCTTTGTCGACGGCCTTCGAAATATGTGCTTGCGATACTGGAAATTCCATAGTTAGTTTTAATCTTGCAAAATTAAGATTAGTATTGAGTAGGGAAGAAGGAAATGAGATTTGGTGGCTCTGATCAGAGCCCGAAGAGAGTGAATGTTGCGGTCTTTAAAGCCTTGTAGCGAAACCGAAATCGGAACCCAGAGTTCAAGTCTGGCAGATGAACGCCGCTTTAGAACTCAGAAGATGAAATTAAGCCGTGGGTCGAAGATTGCCTGGCGCAAATTCCTTCATCCGTACAGAGAAGGCATGTATATGTGAGGCTTTAGGGGGGGATGGTGAACGTCCAAGTGCTGAAAGTGTACTCACCACGGCCATTCGTTCTAGCGAGGGGTATATCGTCGTCTGAGTCGGAAGACATCTTGAACGAGAACGGGGGAAGTCGTTGAGGTAGATTTGAGGGTGTGAAACGAGGGTAAGAGCTGAACAGAAGTCAATACGTGGACGTATCGACGCGAATTAAATCGCCTGGAAGATTAGAACCTGCCTCTGAGCGCGTAGAATAGTTGAACTGACTGAGTTTGGTGATGAGCCAAGTCGCAGTTGCCGGAGGACCGATTGTTGTTGAGAAAAGAGGCGCCGTAGGAACATGCAGAGGAGAGGACTTGTGAGAATGGATCATTCCTCGTGAAATCTCTAAGACCCTCTGAAGCGACGTGATTGGTTAGTGTCCTGACTAAGCGGGGTCTAAAGAGCTTGAGATGAATTTCGACCAGCCGACACCCGGAAGACGAGAATCAACCTTCAATTGACATTCGATTGAGCCGTCGGAGATTGAGCCTCGATATTGTTCCCTTTGTCGCCCAAGATGCTTTCAAGAGCTGCACGACCGGCTTTGAGAGCTGGCGCTGCTGCGTCCGCCCGGTAAGACTCCTGGCGAATGGATGAAGACGATAGAGCAACCTCGAAGCTCGCGATCGTGAAGGGAGGGAGTTCAATGACAGATGACTAATTGTGGATGAATAGGCCTGTTCCCCAGAATGCCGCAACCTTCGCGACTCTTCGTGAGATTGAGGACAGACTAAAGTCGATTCGCAATATCGAGAAGATCACCAACACCATGAAGATTGTTGCTTCCACTAAGCTCACTCGGGCACAACGCGCAATGCAAGAGTCTCGGAAATACGGTCAAACATCCAACACTGTGTTCGAGCAAGCCGAGACGAAGCCGCTGGAAGGAGATGACAAGAAGACGCTGATTGTTGTTGCCAGTTCCGACAAGGGACTCTGTGGTGGTATCCACTCTGGTTTGACCAAGCGTGTCCGCAAGATGCTTATCGACAAGCCAAACGCTGATATTGTTGTCCTGGGTGAGAAGTGCAAGGCGCAATTGGGTCGATCAAACGCCAAAAACATTCAGTTGAGCTTTGCTGGTTTTGGAAAGGACATTCCTACGTTTGCAGATGCCCAGGCCATTGCCGACCAGATCTCTCTTCTTCCAACAGATTACGGATCCATCCAGATTGTCTACAACAAGTTCATCAATGCTACCAGTTACGAAGCCACCCCAATTGAGGCTTTCTCTGAAGAAGCTATTGTCAACTCTCGTAAGTTTGTCTGAAGATATGCATAAGACATGATCTAACAGTAAACCATAGCCAACTTTTCTGCTTTCGAAATCGATGACGAGGTCCTCTCCAACCTCCGTGAATATGCTCTGTCCAACGCTCTCTTCTGGGCACTTGCTGAAGGACACGCGTGTGAACAATCTGCTCGTCGTAACGCCATGGATGTATGTGGGCCTTCGCAAAACGTTTATAATCGAATTATGCTAATTGTGTCTCAGAACGCCTCCAAGAACGCTGGAGATATGATCACCAAGTACCAGATTCTCTTCAACCGAACACGTCAAGCCGTCATTACCGGCGAATTGGTCGAAATTATCACTGGTGCGGCAGCTTCGGAAGAGTAGGGGGGTTGTGAATATGTAGTCTAGTCAAGAGTTCCCGGTCATCCCTGGCCTGATAGAACTGATTTCATTTTGTAACAATGCAACGAAAACTTAAGTTGGACCTCAACTTTGCATGTACCTCTCGTACGACATATGCCTGTGAGCTGATCGCGACTTGTGTTTGACTTTTTAATGATGGAAGCAAAATCTATTACAATGACTAAAACCTGCGCGTGATTTACATCTTCAAGTGAAGATCACTCTTCCAAGTCGTCAGCCCAACGCGATTCCATCCCTCAGTTATGCCAGCCTATCTCCCAGCCCGTTCCCCAGACAGAACAGCAGCATTCATCTGCGACAGCATTCCCGCAAATCTGCTCCCCACTGGCTCACCCGCCCTCTGTCTCCAAGCACATGTTACATCAGTTATTACCCCGGCTTCCACCCTCCCTTGTCTCCTCACCTCCTCCAATCCCCCAATCACTCTCACTCTCACTTCCCCACAAGGCTTGGGGATCCATGCCATTTGGCGAAAACCTCCAGTCTCATCCTTCGAATGAGCCCAATCTTGTGGCGTGATTTCTCCATATTTACAGTTTCGCAGAACGATCCAACTCCAGGGGTATGTCCGGGATAGCATTGTAAGGATGCCGCGACCGGGCGGAATGTCTGGCGCTGGAGTGCAGGTGGAGATGGGCGTAGACGTCGGGCAGAACGGACAGGAGAAATTGAGAGTGAGCCTCACTGTGGTAAGCCTTTCGTTGCTGGGGTCGTCGGGTGAGGGCGGACGAGGGGAAGTGCTATCCTCATTGCCAGAGAGTATAGGACCGATGCCTGTGTGGCCGCAAGTGTGGTTGAATCTATAGTGAAGACGCATACTGCTGAGCTTCGAGAACAGAGTGGGAGCCTTAAGCTTGAATTTGGATCCAAGTGGTTTAAAAACGTCCTGATTTCCGCGTATCTACTAGTGCAAGTCTGCGATCGCAGTACCAGATAGACACCTAAGCAGTCTGATAATCAAAATAACATCTGTAGCTAGAAGTGATTGATGCTATAAACAGATACAGAGAGTTCCTAGTTCATATCTAAGCATGCGGATGATGGTTGCACTTAGTAATGATTCACGGACTTGCAACATGGCACGATTTCATTCAACTGTTTCACTCGGAAACTGTTAACTCAAAGAGTTTTTGAATCTGTACTTGCACTCTTTTAACATCAGAACGTGCATGACCTGAGTCTTTTCATTTGCTGATCCGGGGATGCAAGCCAAAATTGGAACTATTGATATATGTCAAAGACATTGCTAGCAGTGTGTCAAATGATTAGATTAGAATAGATTAATGGTCATTATTCTAATCTAATCAAACATTTTGGGTGCTAATCATATTCTCTTCCACTATTCACTGATTAGAATAGAATATAATTAATTAATATATCACGTGGGTATATATAATGCCTTTTCCTTCTTGTGTTTTATTTTCAAATAGCTAAAAGTAAGATTCATTCGAAGGCAATAGTGCTAACTTAATCGATATTATTATAATATAATAAAGTCGACTATACACACTCGAATAATCAAGTTATAAATCACGTGAATAAAACAGATGTGATTTCTTTGCACGTGATAAACAGTAACTTTATATATTATTTAAAATATATTTAAACATCTAATAAAATAAAAGCATAAATCAAGATAACTATTAAGTCTTTTGACTTTTTATTGATATATTCTATTTAAACATGAATAAAAATTAAAATAAAACTGGACCACGTGATTAATTATTCTAATCTAATCAAGTTTTTTAAGGATAGCTAATCATATTCTATTTATTATTCATTGATTAAAATAGAATATTAATTGATTAATATGAATAATCCTTTGACACACTGATTGCTAGGACATCACAAACATTTCACAATACCTCTCAGCAAACATGACCATCATTACACGCAAACTTACAGCAGCATCATAGGAGTCCAGCGTAGTATAATATAATTTCTTATAAAGCTTGGTCCACTTTCTCACAGAGCATTATCATGCCCAAGGTAGCAATTTTCAATTCTCCCCCTTCTGGCTTATCACACGTCAATGTTGAGTACTGATATCGGTATTGATAATCTTCTACCTCCTAGTACTGGTCTATAGTTTTCCGCAGCACCATTGTCCAAACGAATCTTAGACATTGCTCATTGTCCACTTTCTTCTGCACCATCGACTCTCAATTCCTTCTCCCAATTCTGTTCATCGCCTCTAATACAATAAACGCCCTTTCTCCGTGTCCCAATAACTTCCTACCGTTCGTCGCATCCATCTTCTATAGTGTTGATATTTTCCTTACGTGATAAAAAGTCCCAAGGCTTCTAAAACACAACCATTTCCTGGAAGAATCTTCAACTATCTGAGCCAGTTCGTCGTTCCGTAGCTTCTGCTTGCTCATCACTAGCTCTGCAACTTTTCGCAGCTAAAAATCACCCCACTTTACTTCAGAAAGGTTTAAGGTTTATCGGCTCCTACTACAGAGAACCTTTTTAAGTAGGCATTATGGTTTCTTACCCCTATTGGGCCTATACATTAAGCGACTACGCTCAAGACGCTCGAGCCATTAACACAACATCTGCTAGCAATATTTTTAGCCCTGGACAGCTCACTCCTTCTCCCTGCTCAGGTCTTACCCCTGAAAATACTTACTGTCAGAAACCACCTCGTGTTGCTCCAGGTTTATTAGAGATCCTTCAAGTTGTTCTCCCAAGTTCAGCATAATCACTCATTCCCCCTATTCATTATTCACAGCAAGCAACTCTGCTTATCGATTCTGACCTTCTTTAACATAGCTGCTTCTCATAACATTGTTCCACTTACCAAGGACTTCAATTACTTCTCTTTGCTCATCTTCTACTCTTGAATATATTCATTGCCCGTAACCACTTTGTGCTGCTCCAGATTTCTTAAGAGGTCCTTCAAGCTGTTCCACCAGCTCAGCATAATCATTCCTCCAACTTACTCATTGCTCAACAGCAAACAATTCAGCTCAGCTATCCAGACATGTTCAATGAGATCTCTTCCGGAAGCCTTGCTCCACTGGCCACCATCTCTCATTTCTTCTCTTTGCTCAATGTTATCTCCTACTTCTAGAAATATTCCCATCTATGAAACACCTTGTGCTGCTCCAGGAACCAGGTATGTGAGCGGTCTTTCAAGTTGTTCCACTTGATTAGCATAATCGTTCCTTCCGCCTGTTCGTTGTCACTTACAGCAGACACCTCTGCTCCGCTGTTCAGACACCTTCAACAAAACCTCTTGCAACCACAATCCTCCGCCAACCACCAACCACCAACCACTACTTCTCATTCTTTTCTTTGCTAGTCTCGCTCTCAAGACTTCGCTACCAAAAATCAATTCGTCTTGATCCATTAAGGACATTAAACTTCCTTCAAGTTAGTCCACCATAGTCTCAAATATCATCCTTCCCCCCTTTCATCGCTTAAGCCGAAGTGATTTGCTCAGGCTCTTAGAGCTTCTTCCTAGCAATATTCTTACCCCATAGAGGGTCGCTCGGGTTTCTTAGACTTGTCATCCCATCCTCTCTAACTTACCACTGAAGGCGACGCGGTTCTGCTCAGGTTCCTGGAGCCTCGATCTAGCAATATTTAACCACCTGCTAAGGTCTTTCGTTCCTTTTCTTAGGATTAATACTTGTCTTTGCAACTATCCAGCAACATTCAACTTCTGACCAGGTCTTTCGTTCCTTCTCTTCTGATCAACACTTGTATTGCACGTATTCACCATTAGGAACCACCTCGTTCTGCTCTATTAAAGGCATCATACTTCCTTTAACTTCTTCCTCCTCCAACAACAATAACAACAACCTTCCTCTGCAACAACCTTCTTCCTCTGCAATAACCTTCCTCTGCCACAACCTTCTTCCAACCACAATCATCTCCTTCTACCAACACCAAATTACAACAACACAACCCGCTTCGCCCCACACCATTAACAAACATTATCAGAGCAGTATTCTTATCCCCAAAGTATTCCTTAACAATTCCGAAGTTCGGCTCGCTTTTGATTGCCCAGGTTTACTGTGCCACTGACAGCAATCTTCTTCCAAGCCTTCAAGGTTTCCAAGTACCGTCAGTTTTGAATGGTTGATACCTACTCCTAATAATCCTGGAATCCGACTCGTTTTTGTTTACTCCGGTTTACTGAACGACTGATAGCAATTATCTTCCAGTATTCTCCAATTACAGTAAGTTATGAATCCCTATCTAGCGACCGAGCAACCGAGCGACTGACTTTCAAAGTCCCCTGTTCCTGAGTCGCCCAGACCCTCCTAGCAACATCCTCTTTCCAGCAGATGATATACAAAGTACCGTCGCCTTTTAATCGCTCAGATAGTTCCAGCTGCCAAGTTCTTTCCGGCGACTCAAGACGAGGTACAGTCGCCCTTTAAATACTTGGAATATTCCAGCGACCGACTGCTTTCTAGCTACTTGCTTCAAAGCTCGGTCGCTTTCTAATCACCCGAAAAGTCACAGCAACTGACTTCAAACACAGCTTCGGTATCCCGACACTTTTCAACGAAGCAATCAAGACCACAAAAGACAGAGTCATCTCAGACGGGACAACTTCGTACAAGACAAGCAGCGACATCGGAATAGAAATCATCACGGTCGCTCACATAAAGTCAGACATCCGACATAGCCTTGCTATCCATAATCATCTGAATCAAGGAGGTCATTTAATAACATATCTTACCAGCATTCCCATCCACCTTCTCACCAGCACCATGTGTGTCAAGGAATTCCTCGGCTACATGTGCGGGCACTGCTCCATGCCGTACCTCCGCCTGTGCCCAGTCACCGCTTCCAACCCGACTTTTCCTGCTTGCAAGTTCCCGGCCGAGCGACCGATTTATACCAAGGAGAACTGTCACTCTTGTGACAGAGTTCTATGGAACATGGAGGTTCTCAGAAAGGAAGAAGAGCATCGACAACTACACAAGCGAGGCGAATGCCATTGTGAGGTAATTTTTGATGCGGAGGAGAGAGAGCGACGTCTTCGTTCAAGGGGCGGCAAAGGGAAGGGGAAAGGAAAGGAGGTAGCTCGCATTGAATACACAAGTCAACATGGAGGTGAGGATGGCGGCCACCATGGACATACAACTGAGGAATTCCCAGGCACTCGCCCGGATATTACCGAAGCTGGACCTAGCCGCCCACAACAAGATTGGGTCCCCCAAGCTCAGATGACAACTTACCAATACGTCGGATATCAAGTTGGCGGTAGAAGTGAACAGATAAGTTTGGGTCAAGAGCAAGTCGATGGAGTTTCTGTGGGGGGAGGAAACAGCCAAATCTCGATGTTTCCAACCGTTCAGCAACATAGATACCCTGTTAGTGGTGGAGTTGGACGGATGGATCTCGACCAAGTCGCGGCGGGCCATGGCTTCCCAGTTGGCGGGTTTGCCCCCCGGGAATACTTGTGGGAAGGTCAGATGGAGATTGGTCAAGATGGGGCTGGGATGAAGTGGTACCCGCAACAAGACCAGGCAAATATGCCAGATTTGCCCGACCTCTACTCTAGCCCGTCGACCAGAGTTTTTGACAAGATGCCGAGAGAGTGGCAGAGGGCAAAGTCCGAGCCTGCAGAGGAGATTGATCACACGGTTTCTCCGACAATTGCCTTCGCAAAAGCTATCACTTTCACTGAGCCTGAACAGCCTGTCGTTGTCAGCAGCGACATGGGAAAATTATGACGGCCGAAAGGGGCAATCCGGTAAGTTCACATCTCTGGAGTGATCTCGAAAACGTGTGCTGGCATTGCTAACTCAGCAGCAACGAAGACTTGTACAAGCAAAAGAATATCATGTACAACTACGAGCGACCACGCCACTCAGCTTTCTTCTTTCATCGATCGACTTCTCCGAACACTAGATTTCGTTAGCAATCACCATACAAACCTTTTGACTTCTTTAATATTTCTACTCACCCAGATCCATCGTCCCGATAATAGCTACAGCATCAGCTAGCAGATGTCCTCTCGAGATCTGATCGAAACCACCAAGATGGGCAAATCCAGGTGCTCGAATCTTGCATCGATATGGTCTCTCACTTCCATCACTGACAACGTAAACACCCATCTCCCCCTTTGGTGCTTCAATTGCTGAATATGTCTCTCCAGGTGGCACGGTATATCCCTTGGTGAAAAGCAAGAAGTGGTGAATAAGGGCTTCCATGTTCTCCTTCATCGCTGCTCGCGGAGGAGGGGAGATCTTATAATCTTCTACTCTAATCGGTCCTGGAGGCATCTTATTCAGGCATTGGTGGATGATTCGAAGCGATTGTCGGAACTCCTCCATCCGACACAAATACCGATCATAGCAATCACCATTGACGCCAACGGGAACATCGAAATCAACTTCACCATATGCATCATACGGCTGGCTCTTCCTTACATCCCACGGCACTCCCGAACCTCGAAGCATCACACCAGTGAAGGAGTAGTTCAGAGCATCAGCTGCAGACACAACGCCAATTCCTTTGGTACGCCCAATCCAGATGCGGTTGTCAGTAAGAAGTTCTTCGGTTTCGTCGATACGGTCTCCAAACTGGGTGGCCCATTGATAGATATCATCGAGCAATCCAACGGGGATGTCTTGATGGACACCACCAGGACGAACATAAGCGGCGTGGAGACGCGCACCAGATACTCTTTCATAGAATTCCTGCGTCGAGTAAGCACCATAGATTATTAACCAAACATAATTATTTTACTTACCATAAGCTTTTCACGTTCCTCAAATCCCCATAAGAAAGGAGTAAGTGCACCAACATCCATTGCGTGAGACAGAACAGACATCAGATGGTTCAAGATTCTGGTAATTTCTCCAAACAATGTTCTGATCCACTTTGCCCGCTCCGGGATCTCAATGTTCAACAGCTTCTCAACTGCCAATGAGAAACACTGCTCATTGGTCATCATAGAGACGTAATCCAATCGGTCAAAGTATGGTAGAGCCTGCAGGTATGTCTTGTATTCAATCAACTTTTCAGTTCCCCGATGCAGTAGCCCCACATGGGGATCTGATCGAACAATTTCCTCCCCATTAAGCTCCAAAATCAACCGTAACACACCATGAGCAGCAGGATGTTGAGGGCCAAAGTTGACAGTGTAGTGTCGGATCTTCCTGTTCTCAACATCCTCCTCATTGATATTCGAGTCGGGTGTGACGTTCAGGTACTGGGGGTCATTGGGATTCGTAGGGTGTGCGAAGTGCTCATCGGTGGGGATCAATCTCGTTCCTTCGTAGGGCTCAGCGTATCTTCTCGACGGAGCAGCGGAGAATGCTCGAATTGAAGCTCGAGGGGCGGAGGCTTTCGACAGTCTAGGACGCAAGCAAAGCCGTTTGGCATTACGGCCGGCCAGCCGGGTGATTGAAGCTGCCATTGCGATCAAAGAACGAGAAGAACTGGGCGTTTGTGACCAGACTTCAAGCTTCGTTCATCGGCTTGAGGAGGGGAGTGAGGTCTTAAACTCGAGGAGATCGCCTCGGGCCTTTAATGATGTTGACGACTCGAAATAAGCTCGGGCGGGCTTGGACTAATTCGTGCTAGGCTGTCTTCAGTCCCTGTCGGGTAATTCTCGGAGCATCGAAAATTATTATATCGTTTGCACGGCTTCACCCCGCCATCAACTTTTCTAAATGAACAAAGATGGCACCTTACCAGCCATCGCAAGCTGACCTGGACCGCAGAAAAGTGAGTACATCTCCCAAATCTCTTGGTCATCCTACAAGATCATGAACTTTGTCAAAATCTCTGGAATTTCCCGCTCTTGGTTTATATCCATGACTTGAACCTTCCACACGAACGTCTTTCTGACGAGAAAAACAGATTGTGGGAATCAATGCAGAGACAGTTACAGATGTCTCCTCGACAGATTATCCGGGCCATTACCCAGGTTAGTTCAAGCGTTTGGCATTTAGAGGAGTCAAAAGTAACTCGTTTTAGGAGAGGATCATGCCTGGGACAAGGACAAATTTGAAGAGAAATTCCAAGTCAAAATCTACAAAAACGAACCCCTCGAAGCCTCGTTCTCCCTCATCGGCATAGACGCCGCGATCGCCAATGCCTTCCGGCGTATCATGATCGCAGAGATCCCAACCCTCGCCATTGAAACCGTCTTCGTAGCCAACAACACCTCCATAATCCAAGACGAAGTCCTGGCGCAACGATTAGGTCTCATACCTCTGAAAGGAAGCAAGCAGGGTTTGCTGGAGTATTTGAAATGGTACCAGTCTCCGGCAGATGGAGAGGCTCCGTACTCCGTGGACTTCAACACCATTCTCCTTGAACTCAAGATTCAATGTACACGCAACGAGACTGCAACGAGGGGGGAAACGGATCCGCAGAAAGCGTATCATAATGCGCATGTTTACGCCAGGGACATTGTATTCAAGCCATTTGGTGGACAAATGCAATATTTTAGTGGAGATGATGCCATCCGACCTACGAACCCGGATATTCTTGTAGCAAAATTGAGGCCAGGACAGGAGATCAATGTAGAGATGCACGCAATCAAGGGTGTGGGAAGTGATCATGCGAAATACTCCCCTGTAGCTACGGCTTCGTATAGACTTTTGCCTACAATCACGATTCTGAGACCAATTTTAGGGAAGGATGCAGAAAAGTTTGCGAGGTGTTTTCCAAGGGGCGTTATTGGACTGGAGACAGTAACGAAGAAGGAGGCTGCGGTGAAAGGCAGTGGTTATGAGGGTCATGCGGGAGAGAAGAGGGCTGTTGTGAAGAATCCGATGAAAGATACGGTGAGCAGAGAGTGTTTACGGCATGAAGAGTTTGAGGGAAAAGTCAAGTTGGGCAGGATACGAGACCACTTCATCTTTTCGGTGGAGAGCTTGGGTCAGTGGGACAGCGATGAGCTTTTCTTGGAGTCAGTTAAGATCCTGAAAGGCAAGTGTGAGGTTTTGAAGAGAAGTTTGACGAACATGGTACGATAGAGCGGAGGGAAGATATCACAGGCATTGTAGGAGTTCTAAGTTCTGGTTTTGGATGGCTTTTTGATAGCTATCTAGAGCTTCCGCTGGCGCATTTGCCGAGATAAAAAGCCAACTTTCTCATCATTCGTGTCTTCATAACTCCATAAGTTTACCTCCCGAATGCAGTGACCATGTAACTTATCTAAACCTGTTCCACCTTGGGCCCATATTTATGCTGCAATTCCATTTCCATTGACTTTTTCCTGGGCAGCAAGAGGGGAAGTAACGAAAGGCTTCAAGAATTTGAGCTTGAATTTGAAATTGACTTGACCCAGTGAAGGATCCGAAACGCCAATCTCCTCGCCATCCTCAACCAGTTCTCCCAGCTTCTTCTCCAGATTCGGTGCTGTCTTGAGTCTCAGACTTTCTGGACTTTGCATATAAATAGTCTTCGCTTCCGAACGAATGGATGGTTTCTTCAACTGTGCTTCCGGTCTAACAGCCAATGACTGAATGAACTCGTCTAAGGTCAGGTTCGGATCGACTTCCAGGCCCCGAGCGAGATTACCGCATACAGGGCAGTCGTCTTTTTTCTCGTGTTTGAACGTGTAAGTGTAGATGCTGTCGTTTCCGCTATACATCATATAGTTATCTTCTAGTCCGAGCGGTGGGTTCGCCGATGTCGCGAGCTTGAAAGCTTCATTACAGCAACTTGCAGCAATGATAGCATTTGTTGATGCGATAGCAGGAATGATGTTCTTGACTACGCCTTGCGTCAAAGAGTAGGTGACGCCGGTAATGTTGAACTCTGCAGCTCGGCCTAGGGCTTTTTTGTATAACCAGGTGATGTGTGTCGGGTCGTCGTTGTCCAATTTTGGAAATGGCTTCTCTTGCTCCCATGCAATGATGTGAGCCCATTCAATGCAGTGTTCCGGTTGGCGAGGAATAGTTGCGAGTGTACAAAGTGGAACGGCGGCCCGTGGGGCATGCATATCCAGTTGACATTCTATGCAGGAGGTCATGGTCGGAAGTATGACTCGGGACTGCCCCTTAAATCCTAATAGACCGATCAGTACCACACCCTTTCCTGAACCCTGATAAAGTCCATACCTTCAGTGCCTCCGTCAATTAAAGGCTTGAGACTCTCTGGGTCATCACCATCAACCATGCCAACAAGTGTAGAGTTGATCCATCGTCGGGCCTCAATACTGTCCAAGCCACAGATAATCATCTGAAACTGGTTGTAGAAGGTATCGTCGAAGTCCTGAATTCTGCAATCATGTGGCGTGATCTTGACTCCTTTGACCCTCTTCTCCACAAATCTTGCTGCAACTTCTGCTTTCGACTTTCCAACATCGCTATGTCGGAACAAGAATTGGCGGTTGAGATTCGAAACGTCAATGGTGTCTGTATGAAGAAATCAGCTTGAGCCACAGCAGGGCAGCGAAGCATGCGAACCCATATCGATAACATGAATATCTTTGAATCCAGACAATGCAAGATTCTTCAGGATCTCGCATCCAAGGCCGCCGGCACCACTGCTCCAGGGTCAGTAATGGACTTGCGTTTGGCTTAGACAGGCAACCAACATAACTCTAGAAATATCAAGTTAGCAGAGTGCCCTCCCCTTGATGTATGTCTGACTAACAGTAACTTCATACTTGCCATGCGGCCCACAGCTCCCTCACTCGTATCATAGTCTGGATCAGTGTACGGTCCTGGATTTTGAAGAACATTGTTCAGGTAGGTCCTGGAAGGAAAGAGTCAGATCTGTTGTCGATCGGAGGTGTTAATGGCTCCTTACCAACGTTCCGCCGTTGCAGTCACCGGCGCCGATATTGTGCCAGAGACCATGACAGGTTGCGACATTTCGGCCAGGAAGACGTAAATGTAAGGAGAAAGTAGAGAAACGTGAGAGATGTTCATGGAGGAGCTGACTAGCCGATAAGGAGAGCTTATCGCCCTGCATGAGGCTAACCCCGAAATGTTCCAATTGCCTTTCGAAATTCCATCACTATCACATCAGAATCTTCTAGTTCGCCCTCATGTTGCTATGGAGGGGCTGCTCACCCCCGTAAGCACTTCTTACAAGTCGACGGAGAAGCCGGTCGAGGATGCTCTGTATGTATGACTTCTCTTGAAAATCTCCCGAGCTTTGGGACACTCCAGCACCCAGCTACTTCCACAGTAAACCATTCCGCTGTTGAATTTCTAATCTGGCAGTCTCCAAATCGGAAGATATACAAATATGCTGACCCGAGGCTTTAGAACTCTGGTCGAAGTTTCGAAGTCAAGTACTCCAAAGCCCTCATTTCATCTTGCATCAACTCCGGCCGAAGCCCTGGAGCT
>Ga0302325_10007668_pt1 | contig 23886 bp, 16 predicted proteins | sample Palsa_T0_2_FD_201948 | JGI IMG/M metagenome (GOLD analysis project Ga0302325, IMG submission 201948) | Peat permafrost microbial communities from Stordalen Mire near Abisko, Sweden - Palsa_T0_2 | ecosystem: Environmental > Terrestrial > Soil > Palsa > Peat permafrost | place: Sweden: Abisko... | reverse complement strand
ACAGCATTTGTTCAGTTCGCAGCACGCCCGTTCGAGATTTGGGGGAGGGGGCCGGTCCGGGCCGTCGTTGAGAGGCACCCGTTCAGCGCTTCGGCGGGGGTTGCTCCAGTCGAGCGTCTTGCGGGCCCGGCTGTTCAGCGTGGCGGGGACCGCGGCGAGATCCTCGGCCCCCCGCGGCTGCCCGAGTGGGGACGCGTTATCGGAACGCCTCGGCGTGCGCTGCTGCCCACTGCGCGAAGGTGCGGGGCTTCCTTTGCAGGATCTCCTCCACGGTAGGGAGCGCGTGCGACTCGTCGAGAGTGCCATCGACGTAGAAGCTGAAGAACGCATCGACGTACTCCTGTGGCATCTCAGCGCCCATCTGTTCCCGCGCCTCGGTGCTGGACTGGGCGTCCAGGCGCAGGTCGCGGCCGAGGACCTCGCCGAGGATTCGCACGCGATCCGCGGGCAGGAGCGGGTCCGGGCCGCTGAGCGTGTAGCAGCGGCCGTCGTGCGTTCCGGCGCGCAGCGCGACCGCGGCGACGGCGGCGATGTCATAGGGGTCGATCATCGCCACCGGCACGTTCGCGAACGGCTGAACCACGACGTCACCGTGCCGCAGCTGGGGTCGCCACCGCAACGTATTGGACATCAAGCCAAACGGCCTCAGGATCGTCCACGGCACGCCTGCCTCCCTTGCCGCGGCCTCGGAGCGGATCATGTAAGCCGAGACGGCGTTGGTGGTGTCCCCGTCCGCGGCTGAGCTGCCTGACAACAGAACGACGCGCCCGGCGCCCGCGCGGCGGATCTCGGCCAGCACTGCGGGCATGTCCTGATATCCCGGCAGAAGGAACACACCGCGCACTCCATCCAGGGCCGCCCGGAGCGTTTCTGGCTGATCGAGATCGCCGGTAACCGCCTCGACCTCGGCCGGCAAGCCAGCCGGGTGAGCGCCACGGGTGAGCGCGCGCACCTGCTCATTGGCGTTGAGCAAGGCTCGAACAACCTCCGCGCCGACGTTGCCGCTGGCGCCGGTGACCAAAATCATGCTGACTCCAGGATAGGGGGGCCGGCGCGGCACTCGCGGGGCGACTCTGCCGCCGCCCCTCGGGTGGCTAGGATCACAGCTCGTGCGTGTTCTGCTCACCAACGACGACGGAATCGAGGCAGCCGGCCTGCAGGCGTTGCGTCGCGCGCTGCTCGAGGTCTCGGGCATCGAGCTTGCGGTGATCGCGCCCGACGGCAACCGCTCGGCGATGGCGCGGTCGATCACGACCCGCCGGCCGCTCTGGGTCCAGGAGGTCGATTTCGACGACGGCACCGTTGGCTATGCGACCGACGGGACGCCCGTCGATTGCGTACGGCTCGCGCGGCTCGGCCTGATCAGCGGCCACGACCCCGAGGTGGTCGTGTCTGGGATCAACCACGGCTCGAACCTCGGCGACGACATCACCTATTCGGGGACGGTCGCCGCGGCGCTCGAGGCGATCGTGCTCGGCCTCCCGGGCATCGCGGTGTCGCAGCAGTCGCGCGCGCTCGAGCTCGACTTCCGCGCCGGTGAGAAGTTCGTGTTCGACGTCGCCGCCTCGTTCACCGCCAGCCTCGTGGCAGAGCTCGAGTCAACGCCACTGGCGCCGGGCACGCTGCTCAACATCAACGTCCCAGGGACCGAGCCCGACGGCGTCGAGGTCGCCCGCCTCGGCAAGCGCGTCTACCGCGACGAGCTCTGCCTCGAGGAGGAGGGGTCGGGAGGTAGGAGGCTGTACCGCATCTACGGCGACGCGAGCTACGAGCGCGAGGAGACCGGGACCGATCTGGTCGCCGTCGCGAACGGCAAGATCGCCGTGACCCCGATCCACTTCGACCTCACCGATCACACGGGCATGGACGAGCTGCGCCGCCGCGATCTCGCGCGGCTGATCGCCCCCGCCGCCCGGGACCTGGGTTCGTGACCGAGGAGTCGGCCGCGCGTATCGACGAGCTGCGACGCCTGCTCGACTACCACGGCCACCGCTACTACGTCCTCGACGACCCCGAGATCGGCGACGACGCGTACGACGCGCTGCTCGACGAGCTCAGGGCGCTCGAGGCCACGCACCCCGAGCTGGTCACACCCGACTCGCCGACCCAGCGGGTCGGGGGGGAGCCGGTCGGAAACCTGGTCAAGGTCTCGCATCCCCTGCCGATGCTCTCGCTCGCCAACGCCCGCTCGGCGGAAGAGCTGCGCGCGTGGATCGAGCGCATGCGCAATCACCTCGCCCGCGAGGGGATCGAGGACCCGGAGTTTGAATACGTCGCCGAGCCGAAGATCGACGGGCTCGCGATCTCGCTGATCTACCGCGACGGGGTGCTCGAGCGCGGCGCGACGCGCGGCAACGGCGAAGTCGGCGAGGACGTGACGCACAACCTGCGCACGATCCCGACCGTCCCGCTGCGCATCGACTCAGACGACGCGCCGGCGCTGATCGAGGTGCGCGGGGAGATCTACATGGCTCTGCCGGATTTCGCCGCGCTCAACGAGCGGCGCGCGGCGGCCGGGCTGTCGACGTTCATGAACCCGCGCAACTCCGCTGCGGGGACGATCCGCCAGCTCGACCCCAAGCTCACCGCCGAGCGCCCGCTGTCGCTGTGGTGCTACGCCGTCGGGGCGACCGAGGGGATCGGCTTCGAGACGCACTCCGAGTCGCTCGAGTGGCTGCGCTCCCATCGCTTCCCGGTCCATCCCGACGTCAAGGTGCTGCGATCGGAGGACGACGTGGTCGCCCAGTGCCGCCACTGGGAGGAGCGGCGCGGATCGCTCGAGTTTGAGATCGACGGGGTGGTCGTCAAGGTCAACCAGTTCGAGCTCCAGCGCCGGCTCGGTGTCGTCGGCCGCGAGCCGCGCTGGGCGATTGCGTGGAAGTTCCCGCCGACGACGGCCGTGACGACGCTGAAGGCGGTCAACTGGAACCCGGGGAAGTTCGGCGACCTGCACCCGTACGCGGTGCTCGAGCCGGTTCAGGTCGCGGGCGTCACGGTCAAGCTCGCCACGCTCCACAACGAGGAGGACCTCGCGCGCAAGGACATCCGGCCCGGGGAGGAGGTGATCGTGCTGCGCGCCGGCGACGTGATCCCGCAGGTGCTCTCGCCCGCGCCCCACGTGGCCGAGCGCGAGGATCGGCCGCCGCCGCCGCTCCCGCCGAAGCGCTGCCCGGTCTGCGACACGCCCACGGTCAAGGACGAGGGGGACGTGTTCACGCGCTGCCCGAACCGCGCGTGCCCCGGTCGCCGCTGGCAGCTGCTCAAGCACTTCGTCGGCGCGATGGACATCGACGGGCTCGGCGAGAAGCAGGTGAGCCACTTCATGGAGCTCGGCTGGGTCAGCACCGCCGGCGACTTCTATCGTCTCGACGCCGAGAAGCTCGCCGAGCTCGAGGGCTTCGGCGCCGTATCGGCGGGCAAGCTCATCGCCGCGCTCGAGGAGTCCAAGCGCCAGCCGTTCGGGCGGGTCCTGTACGCGCTCGGGATCGAGGAGGTCGGCTACGTCACAGGCCGCAACCTCGCGCAGCAGTTCCGGACGATCGACGCCCTGCTCGCGGCAACCTCCGAGGAGATGGAGCAGACGCCTGGGGTTGGTCCGAAGATGGCGCAGGTGATCCATTCCCAGCTCGCCGACCCCGAGATGTGCGCGCTGATCGAGGACCTCCGCGGTCAGGGGCTCCGGTTCGAGCAGGAGGGCCCGCCGCCCGGCGAGGGCCCGCTCGCCGGCCAGACCCTCGTCCTCACCGGCACGCTGCCGACGCTCACGCGCGAGCAGGCGACCGAGCGCATCCTCGCGGCCGGCGGCCGCGTCACCGGCTCCGTCTCGCGCAAGACCTCCTACCTGGTCGCAGGCGAGAGCGCAGGTACGAAGCTAGCTCAGGCGGAGCGGCTTGAGGTGTCGGTAATAGACGAGCAGGGGTTGCTGGAGCTGCTGCAGGGTTCCTAGCAGACGCTGAACTTCGTACTCAGGGTCTTGGTGACGGTCACCGTCTGCTTGTGGCCGTGCTTGCCTTTCTTGGTTTCCTTGTACGAGAGCACGATCTTGAGAGTGTGGGTGCCGGATCGCAGTCCGGTGAGCGATAGGTCGACGGTGATGGGAACGTGGTGCGCGGTCGCGTTTGCGAGGTAGACGGTCACCTTCTTCCGCTTCTTGCCCCTGCCCTTGTGGATGATGTGCTTGACGCCCTTGTCGATGTAGAACGCGACGCTCGAGAACTTGAGCTTCGGCGCCTTGGAGCTCGCGAGGGTCGCGGAGTCTGCCGTCACCGCCAGCTGCTTGGTGCTCGCGGTGCAGGCGAGCGGCGAGGGGGTCGTCAGCGTGATCTGCTGGTTGCCGATGCTCGCCTTGGTCACGACGGGCGCAGGCGGTTTCGGGATCGGAGGCGGGCACGGCGGGATCGGAGGGACGTACTCGCTCGCGCCGATGTCGACGATCGCCGCCGGGGCGGGCCCGGTGCAGGCCACAGTCCCCGCGAGTATGCGCGTGGAGCCGAAGAAGTCCGTCGTCAGCCCGGCGGGCACGAGTGCGTTCGAGCCCTTGTCGATCGTCGGGCTGGCTGCGGTCTCGAGCACGTCGGTGGCGCTGATCAGCGCGGGCGGGGCGCAGATGTTGCCGGCCCCCGGGAGCGCTGCGCCCGAGGCGCAGGCGTCGCTGTAGCTCGCGGTGAGCGACCCGCCGGTGCCGTCGAAGCCGCCGAGGTCCGTGCCCCCGGTGTTGCCGGTGTCGATCGTGTTCGTCAACGTCAGCTGGTCGGCGGGCCCGCCACCGATCCCCGCAACGCCCCCGGCCACGGAACTGTTGCCGGAGACCGTCGAGTCCTGGAGCGTGAGGTTGGTGCCGGTATCGAGGCTCTCGGCGCCGATGTAGATGCCTGCTCCGTTGACGTCGGCCGGGGTGCCGCCGGTAATCGTGTTGCCGGCGGATACGAGGTTGGTCGCGAGGCCCGTGTTGTGCGTCGACGAAGTACCGCCGGTGTTCAGGATCCCCAACCCCGCGCCCCAGCTCCAGCTCCCGCTGGGCCCCGTCGCGCCGGTGGCCGTGTTGCCGATGAAGCTGTCATCGGTCGAGGTGAGGTCCATCGCCTGGACCCACTCCCCACCACCGCCGTAATCGGCGGTCGTGACGCCCGACCCCGCAACCGAGTTGCCGTTGAACCTGTTCCCCGACTGGGTCAGCGTCCCGAGCGTACTGGCCTGATTGACCACGGCGAGACCTCCGCCGAGCGCCCCTTCGCCGGAGCTCGTCCCGCTCGACGCACGGTTCGTCGAGAACGTGTTGCCGGTCACGGACACGTCTCGCTCGGTCGTGACGCACCCTGCGAGGATCGCGGCGCCACCTCCCATCGCGGAACCGGTCGAGTTGGTGTCCGTGTTACCGGTGAATGTCGATCCGCTGAGCGTGAACGGAGAAGCCGTCGAAGCCGAGCAGGAGTTGTCGATCATGGAGAGCCCCCCGAGGCCGGTGTTGTTCACGAAGTTCATCGATTGCACCGTGATTCCGCCCGGCGTCGTCGACAGCAGCCTGACCGCCCCGTTCGCGCTGCCGCTGGCGTTCTCCACCGTCAGCGAGCTGAGCGTGAAGATCGCGCCGAGCGCGGGTCCGCCGACCGACGGGCCGTAGAGCAGCGACCCGGTGACGTCCGTGCCGTCGAAGCCCGCGCCCGAGCCGGCCTGTCCGGTGAGCGTGAACGCCACATTGTTCGGCAACGTGAACGCGCCGTCGGCTGTCCCAGAATTCGACGCGGTACAGAGCTGGTCGAGGGTGATCGTGTCACCGGCCACGGCCTGGTTCAGCGCGGTCTGCAGGTTCGCGCAATCGACCGTCTCGCTCATCGCGTGCGCCGGCGCGGCGAAAGCCAGCGCGGCAAACGCGACGAGTCCCGTGATCCGAATGCGCGCGCTCATCGTTTCTCCTCGGCGGACGGCCGCGCCCGCAAGCTGTCGATCGCCAGCTCCAAATGCCGGCGCCAGTCGAACCCCGGCGCGGTGTGGCGCATCGTCGCGCAGACGCCGCACATCAGCATCGGGATGTCCTCGGCACCGATGTCGGCCCGCATGGCGCCCGCGTGCTGCGCGCGCTCGATCAGCGTGTGAGAGATCTCCCCGAGCTGCTGCCGCTCCGGCTCCGTGCCGGCCCAGACCTCCGGTCCGGCGCCCATGATCGCCTGCTGCACGGCAGCGTCGCCGGCGATCAGCTCGGAGTTGCGGCGCAGCACGCCCGCGAGCACGTCGAACGGCTCGCCATCGTCGGCGAGCGCGCCGCGGGCGATCTGAACGAAGGCCTCGAAGCTGCGCCGGACGAGCTCGGTCATCAGCGCCTCCTTCGTCGGGAAGTGTCGATACACCGTTCCGACGCCGACCCCGGACACTCGTGCGACGTCCTCCATCTGCGCCAATGCGCCGTTGCGAGCGAATACCTGACGGGCGCCGTCGATGATCTTCTCGTGGTTGCGGCGCGCGTCGGCGCGGAGGATCGGCTTGGTTTCGATTGGTGTGTTCATCGTGGAACTTCAGCCACGAGGCCCTTGACAAACGGAATCATAGTTCCGTATCGTACGGCGAGCAAAGCGGAACCGGACTTCACGTTCCATGAAATCTCTCGACACACCCAGAGCGAAGAATCTAGTCCTACTGCTGCTGGCGATGACGCAGTTCGTGATCGTGATCGACGCGTCGATCGTGAACGTGGCCCTGCCATCGATCGGACGGGCCTTGCATTTCGCCCGCGTCGACCTCTCCTGGGTCGTGAATGCGTACGTGCTCACGTTCGGCGGTTTCCTGCTGCTAGGTGGCCGCCTCGCCGATCTGCTCGGGCGCAGGCGGATGTTCATGATCGGTCTGATCCTGTTCTCGCTCGCTTCGATGGGCGGCGGGCTCGCTCAGTCGGAGGGCTGGCTGATCGTCGCCCGCGCGATCCAGGGCCTCGGCGCCGCGATCGTGTCGCCGGCGGCCCTGTCGATCCTTACGACGACGTTCTCCGAGGGCGCCGAGCGCAACCGCGCACTTGGGATCTGGGGTGCCGTGGCGGGTGCCGGCGGTGCCGTGGGCGTGCTGCTTGGCGGGATCCTGACGAGCGGCTTGAGCTGGCGCTGGGTGCTGTTCGTGAACGTCCCGATCGGGCTCGTGGCCGCGCTGATGGCACCGCGAGTGCTGGTCGAGAGTAGCTCGGGCGAGGAGTCGAAGACATTCGACATACCCGGCGCCGTGACCGTCACGGCCGGCCTGTCCTTGCTCGTCTACGCCGTCGTCGAGGCCGTCAACTCGGGATGGGGATCGACGGCGACGCTGTTGCGCATGGCCGGGGCGGTGGCCCTGCTGGTCGCGTTCCTCGTGATCGAGCTGCGCGAGCGCCACCCGCTGATGCCGTTCTCGATCTTCCGTCTGCGGACCCTCAGGGGGGCCAACATCGTCGGGCTCCTCGTCGGCATGTCGCTGTTCTCGATGTTCTTCTTCATCTCTCTGTATCTCCAGGACGTGCTCGGCTACTCGGCGATCAAGACGGGGCTCTCCTACCTGCCGCTGGCGGTTGGGATCATCCTGTCGGCGGGGGCCGCGTCGCAGCTGGTCACGCGCATCGGCTTCAAGCCGACGCTGATCGCCGGCCTGGTGCTGGTCGCCGCCGGGCTGCTGTGGTTCTCGCGCGTCCCCTGGCCGGGCGGCTCCTATGCCACCGACGTCCTCGGCCCGTCGCTACTCGCCGCCGTCGGGCTCGGCTTCTCGTTCGTGTCGGTGACGATCGCCGCCGTGATGGGGACCGAGCCTCACGAGGCGGGTCTCGCGTCCGGGCTGATCAACACCTCGCAGCAGGTCGGCGGCGCGCTCGGTCTCGCGATCCTCGCCACGGTCGCCAACAGCCGGACCCAGCATCTGCTCCAGACGGGCGTGCACAGCGCGTCAATCGCATTGACGAAGGGATTCGACCGCGCCTTCCTCGTCGGCGCCGGTTTTGCCGTCGCCGGGGTGATCCTCGCCGCGGTCCTGATCTCATCCCGGGACAGCCGCGAGCACGCGCAGTCCGCGCAGGCGGAGGGCGCGGCGGCGGCCGTGGTCGCCGGCTGACGGTCGCTTGAGTCCTTAGCCGCGCTCAAGCACTCTGCATGAATGGTCGATGACCCGGATGGGCGGTTCAGCGTGGGTCTCATTGACGCGGCCAGGTATCCGCTCGGGACCACTTCGCATCTTCGGGCTGCTGTGCCTGATGTGGCTGGCCTCGCTGGGCGCGGCGGCGGGCGCGCGCGCGGCCGCCTGCGGGTGGTATCCCGTCTGTCCATATACGGTGGTCCAGACGCTCGGAGATACCGACCCCGCCTCGCTCGAGGGGCCGATGGACGTCGCGGTGACGCCTGGCGGCGACGTCCTCGTCGCCGACTTGACCAAGGAGAGCGTCCGCGAGTTCGACGCGTCCGGCCAGTTCATCAGGCAGATCGGCGCGCCAGGCTCATTTCAGTACGTCGATGCGGTAGCCGTCGACCAGTCGAGCGGCGAGATCTGGGTGGCCGACCAAACCGGGGTCCACGGCTTCTCGCCGACGGGCACTCTGGAATCGGAGGTCGACTACAGCGACCCTGAGGCGCCGGTGTCCAACGCCTACTTCCCTCCCGCAGGAATTGCGATCGGTCCCACGGGGAACGTCTACGCGTTCGACTACGAGAAGGACACCGTCCACGAATATTCCTCTTCGGGGGTTCCGTTGAGCACATTGACCGTGCCGAGCACGCTCCCGGCAGGATTTCCGGTGACTGTGGCGCTCGCCGTCGACGGCGCCGGGAACCTCTACGTGGCCGCCGACGGATTCACCCCGGTGATGAAGTTCGACCCCGCCGGAACCGAGGTCGCGACTCTTGGACCCGATCAGTCGGTCAGCATCGCAATCTACGGGTCGGTTTTGTACGCGCAGGAGGGGAGCGGCCCGGGCGCTGAGATCGATGCCTACGATCTACCGTCTGGGAGCCTCGAGTGGAGCATCCCGGGGCTGGATATCGGGCAGGTGATGACCGGGGGGAGCGCTGTCGCTGCCGGCGCGTCAGGGATCTTCGTGGCCGCTCCGAACCATTCGATTCAGCGCTTCGGGCTCGACGGAAGCCCGGTTGGAAGCTGGGGGAGCCTTGCGATCGATGACTACGTGGCCAGTTCCGCGGTGGCCGACGTGGCGGGCAACGTCTACGTCGCTGACTCTGCGAACTCGCGGATCATCCGCTACGACGCGCAGGGTGATCCACCGACGTTGTTCGCCGATCTGAGTGCGTACGGGGAGCCGTCGCAGGCGGCGCTCGATTCCCGTGGGGATCTCGTTGTCCGCGCCTATGCCCCGGGGGCGACTGAGCTCGTGACGCTCGATCAGGCCGGCGACGTCATCGGCGTCTGCGGCTGCGGTAACGGCAGCGACTTTGCCATCGACCCCACCTCGGGTGACATCTACGTCGCGACGGGTCAGACCCAGGTGCAGAAGTTCTCGCCGACCGGCACGCTACGCGACACCTGGCCGGCCGACGGTATCTTCAACATCGCGGTCGATTCCCAGGGGGATGTTTACGTCGACTCCGGTCAGAATCCGCAATTCGCCGATACTGTCATCACGAAGTACAGCCCGACCGGTCAGCAGCTCGCGACGATCGACGCCGATCAGAACTGGGATATGGCAGCCGCGGGCGCTCTTGCCGTCGACGCGCAAGGCCGGATCTATACGACCACGGGCGACACCGTCCGCATGTTCGACTCGTCCGGCCAGATGATCGCGGTCTGGCAATACCCAGCCGGGTCGATCAGCCTTGACGCCGGTGGTGACGTCTACACCACGGGTCCCGGCCCGACGGTCACCCGCTTCTCCGGTTTTCTGAATCCGCTGCCGGCGATACCGCCGCGGAGCGACAGTCCCGGCGCCCATCTCTCCGCCGGCGAGTTTCCGGGCATGTACGGCGAGCTCGGGGGCGCGGCGGGCACGGCGACCCCCACGCTCACACTCAACTACGCCGCTCAAAGCGCCATGCGGAGCGTCAGCATCGCGATCCGGTGTACCGGCTCGGTGGCCGCGCGGTGCGCTGGGCGGCTTGCCATGGAGTCGCCGGTCGCCACGGGCTCGCGCTCCGCCCGCGTCACCGTGCTCGGTACCAAGACGTTCTCGATCCGAGCTGGGCAGCGGGCATCGGAGACGATCAGGCTGAGCGTCGCGGCCCGCCGGCTACTCGAGAGCCGAGCGCGGCTCAGCGCGATGGTCTTCGCGAGCTACCGCGTGGGATCCAGCTTCAGCACGGTCAGCCGCCAAGTGGTGCTCCGCGGGCAACGTCGCGCTCAAACCCCACGCCGGTAAAGCCGCACGTTACGGTCCAGGCGCTCGCCGGCGAACCCCTGCGGCCTGCCTCCCTGCGCGTCGATGAACGACAGCTGGCGGGACACCTCGCCGAGCCGGCCCGGGAAGACGTGGTCGAGCATCCACGTCTCGAGCACCACCCCGCCCCCTGCCGTCGCGACCAGTCGGAGCGCTCGCGCCTGCTGCGGGTAGTCGATCAGCGACGCGGTGCTGATCAGCCAGTAGCCCCCTGCCGGGGTGGAGCGGGCGACGATCCGGTTGCGATGGATGTGGCCGTAGATCGCGGCGATCACGCGCGGCTCGCGGTCGAGCAACGCGAGCAGCGCCTCCCCGCCGACCGAGCTCTGAATCGGCTGGTGGGAGACGACGATCACCCAGCGCCCGCCGGCGGCGGCGAGCTGTGCCGCGAGCCATGGCTCCTGACCGGGGGCGACCAACCCTCCGGAGCCGCCGTCACGACGCACGAGGTCGAGCACGATCAGCCGTAGCCGCGGGCCGACGTCGAGCGTGTAGTCCAGGCGGCCGCCCGCGGCCGCCGCCGCGACGCCGCCCGCCGCCGCACCCGAGACGCCGCCCGCCCCCGCGGCGCTCCCCAGCGCCCCGACCACCTGCTCGAGCGTCATCTCCCACCGCGCCGGATCCGCGGGCACCCTCACCGTCGGCCCCGCCAGTGCCTGGAAGAGGAACGACTGGACCAAGCCGGGGTCGGGCGGACCGTCCGGCGACGCCGCGGCTTGCGCCCGCACGCCTGGCGGCAGGCTCAGCCCGCTGGGCAGCTCCCACAGCGCCCGATCCCCCACCGCCAGCGAAGTCGTCAACGGCGTCGGCACGATCTCGCCGGCGACCAGCGCGTCGTGATCGCCCAGCACCGGGTAGGACGGCGCCCCGAGGCCACGGCCGGCGAACTCCCGCACCGCCGCACGCAGGAGCCCGGGATACCGTGGCGCGTCGATGTCCGGCCGGTAGTAGAACGGGTCGGGGTCCGACTCCAGCTGCACGCCGAAGTACCCGTCCGGCCCGCTGCCGGGGCGCACGGTCCCTCCGCGAAGCACGGCGAGCGCGTGCTCGAGCTCGTTGTGCTGGTCGTTGTCGATCAGGTCTCCGCCCTGGATCACGAGCGCCGGCGCCAGCGAGCGGACGGATGCAACCGCGCCCGCCAGCACCTGCGCGGTCAGCGTCTCCTGGGGGCGGAACGTCGACTGGAACGGCGGGCCGAGGCGATCCAGGAACGTCACGCGCGCGGGCGAGGAGGCGTCGAGCACGTGGGTGTCGGTGATGTGCGCGAACGTCGCCAGGACCGAGACCTCGGCCGCGCGTGGCCCGAGCTCGGTGCGGTCGAGGAGCGCCTCCCCCGGCCCGACACGGAGCTCTCCGTCCCCGACCGGGTCGCTCCAGGTGGACTCGAGCGTCGAGCCCGAGCGCGCGGCCGTCGCTCCGCCGCCGCCCCCGCACCCGGCGAGCAGCAGGGCTCCCGCGAGCGCTTCGCCGAGTGCCGCACGACGGGTGATCCGCCTACGATCCGCCATGTCGTCGCGCCGCCGATGCCTCATCGCGACGCCAGCCCCGAGACGACCGACTCACGTGCGGCCTGGTGCGCCACCCAGACGACCGCGACGGCGCCGGCGAGCGCCAGCCCGGCGAGCGTCGCCACCACCTCGGTGGTGGTCGCGTCGAGCCCCAGCGTCGCGTAGTTTGCGGCCAGGTGCGCGAGCTCGGGGCCGAACACGAGCCGCTCGAGCAGCACGCCCACCACTGCGGCGGGGACGACCAGCGCGAGCGCCGCCCCGAGCAGCAGCCGCCGTATGGCACCCGCCCCCGCGCCGCACGCGCGCAGCACAGCGACCGTCCGGCGGCGCTCCTGCACGGTCAACGTGCACGCCTGGATCAGGGCATAGAGGCAGACGAGGCCGTCGACGATCGCGACCGCGCGCAGGATCGTCCGCAGGACGTCGACCAGCGGTACGCCGCGCGCCGTCGCGCCGCTCGTCTGCGCCGGCTCTCCCCCGAGCGCGGTCAGCGCCGCGCTCACGCGGTCGGCATTCGCATTCGGCGCCAGCAACACGGCGATCTGGAACGGCGCGGAGGGATCCGCCGCGAGCAGCGCCTTGGCCGGTATGTACGCGACCCGGCCGTCGTGATCGAGCGAGCTCACGAGTCCGCTGACCCGGAGCCGCAGCTCGTCGCCCGAAGACAGCCCGAGCGCGAGCGTCGAGCCCGGGCTGAGACCGAGCGCGTCAGCCAGGCCGACCCCGACCTCCGCCTCGCCGTTGCCGCGCAGACGCTCCCCGGACACAAGCGGCGGCGACTCGAACACGCTGTGGTTCCCCGGATATGCGATCACGTCGATCGTCTCGCCGAGCGAGAACGAGTCGGCCGCCTCCACCTCGTAGCGCGGCGCGGCGGCTTGGACGCCCTGAATCGCACGCACCCGCGCCGTCGCGGCCAGCGGCAGCGACGCGGTCAGCTGGTAGCGCTTGCCGAGCGCGCCGGGGTCGGTCTCGAGCGCGCTCAACCCCGATGCAAGCGCCAACATCAGCAGCACGAACCCCGTCGACAGCCCGAGCGTCACCACCGTCGCCGCGAGCCGCACCCGCCGCGCGGCGACGAGCCGCGCTCCGAGCGCCCCGAGGCCGCCGCGATGCCCGCGCCGCACCGATCGCCGCCTGCCCCGCGCGCTGCTCTCCAGCTCCCCTCCGCGCAGCAGCCCCACCGGCGAGCGCCCAGCCGCGCGCCACGCGGGCCAGGCCGCTCCAAGCACCGGGATCGCCACGCTGGCGAGCCACCCCGCCGCCAGCGGCAGCACCAGCCCGGCCGCGGGAGGCGGCTCGTTCAGCATCGTCAGCAGCCGATCGTCGGGGCCGTTGGTCACGAGCACGCCCACCGCCAGCCCGAGGCCGGCCGCCGGCACCGCGATCATCATCGCCTCCAGGCCCTGCGACAGCGCGATGTGGCCGCGCGAGGCGCCGACCGCGCGGCGCACCCCGATCGCGCCTAGCCGCCGCTGCACCTCGGCCCGCGCGGACGCGGCCAGCATCACGCTCGCGGTCACCAGTGCGATCACGGACAGCGCGACCAGCAGGTCGATCACGATCCCGGCCGCCTGGTCGAGCAGCACCTTGACGCCCGAGCGAGTCGCGAACTGGATGTCGTGCAGGCCGAAGCTGGTGGCGCGCGCCTGGACCAGGACCTCGTTCAGGTAGCGAGGGTTGCGCAGCCAGATCTCGGCGAGGTTCACCTGCGGATTGGGCTGGCGTCCGAAGCGTGCCGCGATCGCCGGCCGCGACAAGTAGACGCGGGGCTTTGCGAGCGGGAAGCCGACGTTGTCAGGCGCCTCCACGAACCCCACCACCCGCTGCGGCCCCAGTCCCGAGACGTAGAACGTGCTGCCGAGGCGAATGTGCCACGCCTGCGCGAATCCGAGCTCGATCAGTACCTGAGAGCCACGGGGGGCGAGATTGTGTCCGGCCACCACCGCGTATCCGGGGCGCCCCGATCCGGACATGACCTCGGCGACTGCATCGCCGCGCTGCTGGCCGCCGGCCGCGATCCCGACGTTCGTGAATTCCGTGCGCGTCGAGTAGGAGGCGATGTCCGGCAGCGCGCTGATCCGCTCGTCCACGAGGCGAGCCGATTCCGAGTCGAAGCGCACGATGATGTCGGGCAGGTCGGCCGCGCGCGCGGCGCGGCCGAAGCCGCCGCCGAGCCCCTCCCCCACCACGACCGCGGCGGCCAGCATCGCCGCCGCCAGCGCGATCCCGATCGCGGTCAGCAGCGCCCCCCGCCGGCGCACGCGCAGCCCGCGCCGGGCCTCCCCGAGCGCAGCCCGCAGGGCCCTCATGGTCCGGGCCGCCAGGCGACCCCCCGGCCCGACAGCGATCCCCCGCCCGCCGATGAGGCGGCCACCAGCTTTCCGTCGGCGAGTTGCATGACCCGATCGGCGATCGCGGCCGCGTCGGGCTCGTGGGTCACGATCACGACCGCCCTGTCGGTCAGGCCCCGCAGCAGCTCGAGCACGGCGGCTCCGTTCTCTGCGTCGAGGCTCCCCGTCGGCTCATCGGCCAGGACCAGCTTCGGTCCGTTGACGAGCGCTCGGGCAAACGCGAACCGCTGCTGCTCTCCTCCCGAGAGCTCGTGCGGCAGGTGGTCCGCCACGTCGGTGAGTCCGAGCTCCTCGATCAACCGGGCGGCCCGGCGCGCGCCGCCGGACGGCGCGCCAGGCAGCCGGGTCGGCATCAGCACGTTCTCCGCGCCGCTCAGCTCCTCGATCAGCTGGAACTGCTGGAACACGAACCCGACGTGGCGCAGGCGGATCCGCGCCAGCGCCCTCGCACTCCGGCCGGTGAGCCGATCGCCGGCCAGCGTGATCACGCCCGCGTCGGGCGAGTCGAGCCCGCCGAGCAGGTTCAGCAGCGTTGACTTGCCGCTGCCTGAGCGGCCGAGGATCGCGAGCATCTCGCCGGCCTGCACCGACAGGCTGACCTCGTCCAGAACTCGGCGCGCCGCTCGTCCGGTCCCCACTGTCTTCGTGAGGCCATCTGCACGCAGAACCGGCACCACCTCACCGTAGCGAGAGCCTGCCCCGGGCTCGCCGGCCGCGCTCGGAGTTCAGCGAAGCTTAAGCACCTGGGGCGGCGACGGGCGGTGCCGGGGCGGCCGCCGGGGTCTTGCCGTCGTATCTCACCAGCGCTTCGGCCATCAGGTTCTGCAAGGGGTGCTCGGTGTTCGGGTCGACGTAGTTCTGCAGGATCGAGAACACGAGCGTGTGCCCGTCGCGCGCCAGGCAGTAGCCGGACAGGTTCGAGACGGCGTTCAGGGTGCCCGTCTTGGCGCGGCACTCTCCCTGGGCGTTGGTCCCGACCATCTCGTCCCGGAGGGTCCCGGTCTCGCCGGAGATCGCCAGCGAGTCGACGAAGTCGGTGTCGCTCGCCATTTTTTCGAGCACCGTCACGATGTCCAGCGGGCTCGAGGAGTCGCTGTAGGAAAGCCCCGACCCGTCGTAGATCCTCGGATGGATGGCGAACTTGGAGGCGACCTCGGCACGCACCACCGCCGCGCCGGCGGCCGTCGAGCCGCGGCCGCCGAAGCGGGCGCCGAGGTCCTTGATCAGGGTCTCGGCGAAGAAATTGTCTGAGGGTGTGTTCGTCAGCGCGATCATCGTCGACATCGGCGGCGAGTCGACGCTCGCAAGGACCGGCGCGCCGGTCGGGGTCTTGCCGGTGAAGGCCCTGTTCTTCGGCACCTTGACTCCTGCGGCCCGCAGCGCGAGCACGAGCTGCTGGGCGGCGTAGAGCGGCGGATTGGCCTGGAAGTAGTTGCCGTAGAGGTCGGTCCAGCCACGGTTGTAGTCGAGTGCGCTGAGCGGGCTGCCGAGGTCGAACGAGGCCTGGAAGTCATATGGCGCGGTGCCCTTGGCCGCGTCGAGGTAGGACGCGTCGCCGTACACGTCGCCGTTGATCGACTTGATGCCGCGCTGCACCAGCTGCTTGACGAGCGACTGGATCGTCGCCCGGGTGACGTTTCTACCGTAGTAGTAGTTGTCGAAGCTGGTCGAGCCGAATGACGGGTCGCCGCCACCGCGGAGGTAGAGGCTGCCGTCGAAGGCACCGCCCGCTGCCAGCGAGCCGACGCCATCGATGGTGCTCTGCAGCCGCGCGTCTGCCCCGAAGCGCAGCAAGGCCGTGGACGTGGTGTAGATCTTCTCGTTCGACGCGGGCAAACGGCCTGTCCTGGGGCGGTACGAATACAGGGTCTTGCCCGTGTTCATGTCCACGACGAGCGCGCCGTTCGAGCCTCCGCCGGCGTTGAGGTCGTTGGCGAAGACCTTGCGCAGGGAGCTCAGCTGGGACGCCGCCGCGGTCGGCACGACAGGACTCGCCACGAGCGCCGCCATAGCGACTGCCACGGCAATGGCGCGCACGCGCGCTTGACGTCGCATCGAGGTAATGAAACAGGTGTGCGCGGACAAAGGTGCGGTGTCGGCGCGCGTGATGGTCTGAACAGACCCGTACACTTCGGCCCCGGATGGGCAAAGTCGTACAGCTCGAGACCCCAGCGAAGGCGGGTGTGCGGGGCGGTACGAAGCAGCGACGCCAGCCCCGTTCCAAGACCGCACTGGTGCTCGGCGGGGGTGGCTTCACCGGCGGCGTCTACGAGATTGGCGCGCTCCGTGCGCTGGACCTGCTCGCCGTCAACAGGACGGTGAACCAATTCGACGTCTACGTGGGGACCAGCTGCGGCGCGTTCGTCGCCGCCTCGGTGGCCAACGGCGTGACACCCGAGGAGATGATGCGCGTCATCGTCCAGCAGGTTCCGACGCCGTTCCCCGACGTTGGCGTGAACTCGCTGCTGACGCCGAACTATGCCGAGTTCATCACCAAGGGCGTGCGGATGCCACTGGTGCTGCTGCGCCTGCTCCGCACCCTGATGCGCGACTACCGCCAGCTATCGGCGGTCGACATCGCCGTGGGTCTCGCCCAGGCGCTGCCGTCCGGCCTGTACACCGGCTCAGGAATCGAGCGCCACGTGCGCACGGTCCTCTCCGATCCCGACCGAACCGACGACTTCCGGCTGCTGATGAACGAGCTCTTCATCATCGCCACCGACCTCGACACGTGCGAGCGGATCGTGTTCGGCGCCGAGGGCTGGGATGACGTGCCGATCTCGAGGGCGGTGCGGGCGTCGACGGCGCTGCCGATGCTCTACAAGCCGGTCAAGGTCAAGGAGCGCGAGCTGATCGACGGCGGCCTGCTCTCGACCACGAATCTCGACGTCGCCGTTGAGGCGGGCGCGAAGTTCATCCTCGTGGTCAATCCGCTGGTCCCCTACGTCAACGACTTCGAGCAGCGGATCCCGACATTGGGTGGCTCTCGGGTCCGACGAATCTCGGACATGGGGTTCCCCCAGATCGGCTACCAGACGTTCAAGCTGCTCGCCTACCAGCGACTGCACGAGATGGCGCGCCGCTGGGAGGAGCGATACCCGGGCGTCGACATCGTCCTGATCGAGCCGGGGCCGAACGACGAGCTGATGTTCGATACGAGCATCATGAACTACGCCTCCCGCGTCGATATCGCCCGCCACGGGTTCCAGTCGGTGACGCTCAAGCTCTCCCAGGACTACGGCCGCTTCAAGCGGATCTGCGCCCGTCACGGGATCGAGATCTCCGCCACCCGCGTGCGCAAGGTCGTCAAGCATTTCGAGGCCGAGCGCGAGCAGGACCGCGCCTGGCGCAAGATCCTCGAGCAGACGACGGGGGCGCTGCTGCGGCAGTCGGGGGGAGACTAGGGCCCGGGGGTTGGGGCCCGGGCGCCGCGCGCTCGCCGGCCGAGCTCGTGCCCGCCAAGCTTGACAAACGTGGCACGTTTTGAAAGCGTTACGGTCGGATTGTGGTGGGACTGCGGCTCGGCTGCGTGGAAGGGCAAACCATCCTTCGTGAGGGGAGGGTCGATCGATGACGTCTGTCAGCATCACCGAGAACGACACCATTGATGTCCTCGGTCTGAACGACATCAATGCGGACCTGACGCTCGGGCTACCGCAGCCACTGAAGACCGACTCGGTCCTGACGCTGGGGCTACCGCAGCCACTGAAGACCGACACGGTCCTCACTGTCAAGCCGCTCAAGGCGGACATCGACACCGACAGTCACCTGAAGATCGATCCGCTCAAGGCGGACATCGACACCGACAGCCACCTGAAGATCGATCCGCTCAAGACCGACAGCAGCGTGTTCCTGGACGTCAAGCCCGTCGTGCTCGACCTGTGCCTGACCCTCAACGTCGGCAAGATCCCGAACCTCTGCATCAAGTCGCCATACCACCATCACATCGGATTCACGATGTGGGGGTCCGAGATCTGGGGATGCACTTTCAGGGGCGAGCAGGAAACCGTGATCCAGGAGCAGCGTCCGCAACCCAAGGTCGCGCTCGGCAGGGTCGCGGCCGAGTGGCCGGGGCACCATGCGCACCACCCGGAACCGGGACACTCGGCGGAACCGCCGACCCGGGAGACCGGCGGGCTGCGCATCCGGCTCGGCCCCTAGCCGGCAGAGGTGCCCAGGTCCGTGTCCTCGCTCGTCGTCAGCCACTCGGCGGAGGAGCCGGTGGTGCTCGTGGGCCCGCCCGGACAGCTCTCCGGCCGGATCGAGCTGCACAATCCCGGTGAGGCGAACGTCGTGCTGCGCGATGCCGGCCTCAAGGATCCCTCGGGCGTTCTACGCCTGCCGGCGGCCCGCCACGGGCTGCGACCGCTCGTCTTGCGCCCGGACCAGGTCGGCAGCATTCAGCTCACGGTCGCGATCGATCCGAACACGCGCAGTGGCAGATACGCGGCCGAGCTGGAGCTCGGCGGTGGCATGCTGCCGGTGATCCTGGAGGTGTCCGAGCTGTTCGAGCTGACCGTGCAGCCACGCACGCTCGTCGTGATCGACCTGCCGGATGTGCCCCAGCGCAAGCGGCTGCTGATCACCAACACCGGGAACGTGCCCTTTTCGCTTGGTGATCCAGGCGACGTCGAGCTGCACGACGATCGCGGGGACGACGACGTAGTGCGCGTCGTGATCGACCCATTGCTCCACGGCCGCAAGCCGGATCTCGAGGCGCTCGTGGTCGCCCTGCTCGCCGTCGCCCGTGCCGAGCCTGAGACGGTGGGCTCGCTCGAGGTACGAGCACCCGACAGACCGATCGAGGTGCCCCCCGGCGAGACGGCGGCGTTCGAGCTCGAGATCAAGCTGAAGGACAAGCTGCCCAGGCATCGGCGCTACCGCGGTCGGCTACAGGTCCTCACCCGAGACGTCGACGTGGTCGTCGTCCCATCGGGGGCCGGTGAGCGGGACGCGGTCACGCCCAGACGGATCAGGACATCGACTAAAGGAGCCACACCTTGAAAGCGACCACCTCACCTGCGAGCGGACACTGGACGAACACGACGCTCTCCGACGTGATGGAGCAGTCGCCCGCCACCTGGATGGACACGGCGGTGCCCGGCTGGAGGAATCGCACGTACGGCGACTACTTCCTGCGAACGAGCCCGGCGGACTGGTGGTCGATGATGTATCCCACGCTCGCCGGCAGGACGCAACCCGCGCCGCGCCGGCACCCGCATCACCACCCCGACCATCACCGCCACGACCATCACCATCACGACCGCGAACGCGACTGTGGGTGCCACGAGCACGACCACCGTCACCACGACGACTGCGGGTGCCACGAGCACGACCACCATCACCACGACGATTGCGGGTGCCACGAGCACCACCATCGCGACTGCGGCTGCCACGACTGCGCGCACGCGTCCTGCGAGTGCGAGTGCTGCATCGGTGACGTGGACATCACCGTGTACACGCGCGTCGGTGAGGAGCGTGTGGTGCCGATGGTGATCGAGAACGAGCGGCGCCGCGAGAGCAGGATCAAGCTCGAGCTGAGCAACTGGACCACGCGTGCCGGCAACCCGGCCCCCGTCGAGACAGTACGACTCGAGCCGGTGGAGTTCACGATCGAGCCGTGCGGGTCCAAGGAGGTCACGCTGGCGATCAAGGTAGCGGCCCCGCACGTGGTACCGGTCGAGGGCGAGGGGCGAGAGCCGACGGAGGAGCCCAGGGACGTCGACGCGTGCCTCGTGGTCACGGCGGACATGAGGCTCGAGGGCTGCGACCACCGGCCGGTGCGGATAGCTGCTGCGATCCTGCCTCGTTACTGTGATCCGTGCCGGGTCGGCTGTGGCTGCAGCTGCTGCTGAGCCGGAGGGCGGTCCAGGAGGGGACTCGACGGCGGCAGCCGGCGAATGGTTTGCGGCCTACACCGCCTACCTGAAGCGCGCCGCCGATCAGTCCTCGGAGACGATCGCCCTCTACCAGGAGGTCACCGACCGCGTCGTGCGCGGCGATCTCGCGCCCACCGCCACGCAGGACATGCTGAACTCCTTCGTGCAGGCGCGCGGGACCGTGTACTCCGAGCAGGTCGGAGAGCTGCTGCTGCGGTTCTTCACCGAGATGGTCCGAATCAGCACCACCTTCGCCAACGAGCTCGGACAGGAGGTCCTGCCCGGGGCCGCGGCGGCGGCGCACATCCCACGCCTCTCGTTCGACACCGGCGATCCCGCCGCATGGTTCGCGCAGCTGAACGAGTTCGCGCAGCGGCTCGGCGCGAGCATCGGCGCGGTCTACCAGTCGCTGATCGACCGTGCGGCCGCCGGGGACCTCGAGCGCGGCAAGCTCGAGGACGCCACCGCCGGGTACATGCAGCGACGCCTGCCGAAGCTCCTCGCCGAGCTCAGCACGCTCTACTTCGGGTTGCTGAACGGCCTCACCGACCTGCGGATCCGCGCCGAGCGGGAGTACCTGCGCGGCGTGCTCGAAAGCTCCGGCGCCACGAACGGCGCCGCTCCTTTCGAGCTCTCGCTGAGGGCGCCGCTGGGCGAAACCGCGACGGCCAGCGTGTCGATCGAGAACACGCGCGAGGACACCGCCCGCATCCGGTGCCTGGTCAGGGACATCCGCCGCGCCGACGGGGTCGGTCCGGCACTCGCTCCGGACCTGAACTTCGAGCAGGACGAGCTGACGCTGGCGCCCGGTGAGCAGGCGACGCTCGGGATCAGGCTGGCACTCGAGCCGGGCAAGTTCGAGGCGGGTGTCCGCTACGTCGGCACGCTCGAGATCACCGGCCATGGAGACCCGCGCCTCGAGGTGCCGCTACGGATCGAGCCACTGGAACCCTCGGTCTGAGCGATGAGCGGGGGGAACGGGAACGGGAACGGGGCGGGGCCCGGCGCGACGTTCGAGCCGATCGCGATCATCGGCATGCGCGGGCGGTTCCCTGGCGCGCGCGACCTCGACCAGTTCTGGGAGAACCTCGTCGGGGGCGTCGAGTCGATCGCCGTGCTGAGCACCGACGAGATGCGCGCAGCCGGTGTCCCCGACGAGCTGGCCGAGCTTCCCGGCTACGTGAACGCCTCGCCCGCGCTCGATGCCGTGGACCAGTTCGATGCCGAGTTCTTCGGCTTCTCAGCCCGCGACGCCTCGTTGACCGACCCCCAGCACCGCCTGTTCCTCGAATCGGCCTGGGAGGCGCTCGAAGACGCCGGCTATGACCCCGCGACGGGCCCCGGGCCGGTCGGGCTGTTCGCCGGCTGCGAGATGAGCGGCTACCTGTACCAGTTGTTCCAGTACCGAGAGCAGCTCGGTTACCTCGACGGCATGCAGTTGATGGTCACCAACGACAAGGATCACCTCTGCACCCAGGTCTCCTACCGCCTCGACCTGCGCGGCCCGAGCGTAGTCGTGCAGACCACCTGCTCGACCTCGCTGGTCGCGGCGTCCCTCGCGTGCGAGAGCCTGCAGGCGCGGCGATGCGACATCGCGCTGGCGGGCGGCGTCACCGTCCGCATTCCGCAGCGCGGCGGCTACCTGTACACACCGGGCTCGATCCTCTCGCCCGATGGCCACTGCCGGCCGTTCGACGCCAACGCGCAGGGAACGATCGTCGGCAGCGGGGTCGGCATCGTGGTTCTGCGACGGCTCGAGGACGCGCTGTCCGCCGGCGACAATGTCCGGGCCGTCATCCTGGGTACGGGACTCAACAACGACGGCAGCGACAAGGCGGGCTACACGGCGCCGAGCTTTCGCGGCCAGACCGCCGCGATCCGGGCGGCCCACGAGCTCTCCGGCGTCTCGGCGGAGACGATCGGCTACGTCGAGGCGCATGGCACCGGGACGATCCTCGGTGATCCGATCGAGCTGTCGGCACTGATCGAAGCGTTCAAGCTCCACACCGATCGGCGCGGCTTCTGCGGGATCGGCTCGGTCAAGTCCAACGTCGGTCACCTGTCGTGTGCGGCCGGCGTGGCGGGCCTGATCAAGACCGTGCTCGTGCTCGAGCACGGCGCGATTCCTCCGACGGTCCACTACACGGCCCCCAACCCCGCGATCGACTTCGCCGGCAGCCCGTTCTACGTGACGACCTCGCTGCACCCGTGGACGAGGAACGGGACGCCGCGACGGGCAGGTGTCAGCTCCTTCGGCGTCGGCGGGACGAACGCCCACCTGGTGGTGGAGGAGGCCCCGGCGAGCCCGGCGCCCGGCGAATGTCGCCCCCACCAGCTGCTGGTGCTGTCCGGCCGCAGCCCGGAGGCCGCGAAGGCAGCGACGACGAGGCTCGCCGACCACCTCGACCGGCACCGCGAGCTCGAGCTCGCCGACGTCGCGTTCACCCTCCACATCGGCCGCCGCGGGTTCCGGCAGCGGCGCTTCAGAGTCGTGGCCGCCGGCGACCACGACGGCGCGATCGCCGGGCTGCGCGAATCCAGCCTCCCGTTGATCGAGGCGGCGACGGATCGCGGAGTCGTGTTCATGTTCCCGGGGCAGGGCGCCCAGTATCCGGGCATGGCCGCCGGCCTGTACGAGAGCGAGCCCGTCGTGCGGGCTGCGGTCGACTATTGCGCCGAGGTCCTGGAGCCCCTCATGCACCGCGACCTTCGCGGCCTCCTGTTCCCCGCGGCGCGCCGCAAGCGCGAGGCGGCCGAGACCCTGCGCGACACCTGTTGGGCGCAGCCGGCGTTGTTCACCGTCGAATACGCGCTCAGTGAGCTGCTGCGCTCCTGGGGAATCCAGCCGGCCGCGATGATCGGGCACAGCATCGGCGAGTTCGTCGCCGCGACTCTGGCCGGGGTGATGTCACTCGACGACGCGCTGCGGCTGATCGCGCACCGGGGCCAGCTGATCTCGGCGCTACCGCGCGGATCGATGCTGGCGGTGATGGCCCCCGCCGAGCGGCTCGAGCCGTTCATCGACGGCGACGTGTCCCTGGCCGCCGTCAACGCTCCCGGCCTGTCGGTCCTGTCCGGTCCTGACGCGACGATCGAGCGGGTCGAGGGTGCCCTCGCAGGCTGGAGCATCCCGACCCGGCGGCTGCACACCTCGCACGCGTTCCACTCCGCGATGATGGACCCGATCCTGGCTGGTTTCGAGCAGCTCGTGACGGAGGTCGCCCTCGCCTCCCCGGCGATCCCGTTCGTCTCGACGCTGACCGGCGACTGGGTCGACGGCGCGATGCGGGAGCCGACCTACTGGAGCGGCCAGCTGCGCTCGACCGTCCGCTTCGCCGACGCCCTCGCCGCGGTGCTGTCGAGCGACGGGCCCGTCGGCAGCGAGCCCGTGCTGCTCGAGGTCGGTCCGGGCGCGACGCTCGCCACCTTCGCGGCGGAGACGACCAGGGCGTCGGCCCAGCGGCCGCTGTGCGTCACCACACTGCGGGCACCCGGCGACCGGCGACCCGACACCGAGGTCGTGCTCGAGTCGCTCGGGCAGCTGTGGGCGAGCGGGGTGGAGGTGGACTGGAGCTCGTTCCACGCCACCGAACGGCGCCGCCGGGTGAGCCTGCCGACGTACCCGTTCGAGCGGCACAGCTACTGGATCGGGCCCAACGCCGACGGCGCCGCCGGCGAGGCGGCACGTGACACTGCGGACTGGTTCCACCGTCCGGTGTGGCGCGAGCAGCCCCTGACCGCGCCCGCGCCCGAGGCCCTGACCGGAGCCCGGATCCTGGTGCTCGACGACGGCACCGGGCTCGGAGCCGCCGTGACCGAGG
>Ga0302325_10007667_pt1 | contig 23887 bp, 28 predicted proteins | sample Palsa_T0_2_FD_201948 | JGI IMG/M metagenome (GOLD analysis project Ga0302325, IMG submission 201948) | Peat permafrost microbial communities from Stordalen Mire near Abisko, Sweden - Palsa_T0_2 | ecosystem: Environmental > Terrestrial > Soil > Palsa > Peat permafrost | place: Sweden: Abisko... | reverse complement strand
GAAGTAAAAGACGGGATTGCACGGATTACGTTCAATCGCCCGAACGTGTTGAACGCGTTGAATCGCAAGACGATGGAAGAACTGGGCGAGATTCTGAATGTGGCGCGGGCGGATTCCGCGGTGCGTGTGCTGATATTGACGGGCGCGGGGGAGAAGGCGTTCATCGCGGGCGCGGATATCACGGAACTGGCCCAACAGAACCCGGTGGGCGGGCGCGAATACACTTTGGTTGGGCAGGGAATCATTCACCGGCTAGAGACGATGGGGAAGCCGTCCATTGCGGCGATTAACGGATTTGCGTTGGGCGGCGGGTGCGAAATGGCGCTGGCGTGCACGATGCGGATTGCGAGCCGAACCGCGCGGCTGGGCCAGCCGGAAGTGAAACTGGGAATCATTCCAGGATACGGCGGGTCACAGAGATTGCCGCGGCTGGTGGGAAAAGGGATGGCGCAGGAATTGATTTTGACGGGAGAGATGATTTCGGCGGAAGAGGCGCTGCGGATTGGCCTGGTGAACCGGGTAGTCGAGCCGGGCGAACTGATGGCAACCGCGGAAGCAATCGCCAAGAAAATTATTGCGAACGCACCGATTGCGGTGCAGTACGCGATGGAAGCGGTGGAGCGCGGGATGGAAATGCCGCAGGAAGAAGGGCTGTACCTGGAGGCGACGCTTTTCGGATTGTGTTGCGCGACGCAGGACATGCGCGAAGGCACGAAAGCGTTTGTGGAGAAGCGGCCCGCGAAGTTCGAAGGGCGCTGAGGGATGGCGACGGAAAAACTCAAAGCGGCGAAGACGATGGGTGGATTAAACGCGGCAGGGCTGCGTTTCGGCGTGGTGGTGAGCCAGTTCAATACTTTCATTACGGACCGGCTGCTGGCCGGGGCTTTGAACGCGCTCGAGCGCGGCGGCGCGGACGAAAAGCAAATTCAGGTGGTGCAGGTGCCGGGCTCGTTCGAGCTGCCACTCGCTGCGAAGAAAATGGCGGCCAGCGGGAATTTTGATTCGATCATTTGCATTGGATGCGTTTTGCGGGGAGAGACTTCGCACTACGACGTGGTGGTATCGGAGACGGCTCGCGGGATTCAACTCGCGCAACTCGATACCGGCGTGCCGCTGATTTTCTGCGTGCTGACTTGCGACACGCTGGAGCAGGCCATCGACCGCGCGGGATTGAAGGGCGGGAACAAAGGATATGAGGCGGGGCTGGGAGCGATCGAGATGGGGCAACTGATGCGCAAGTTGGGGAAAAATTCCGCAAAGACGGCGGGCGGCGCAGGCCGCCGGACGCGGCGCGGCTAACTTTGGCTACCCTCCGCAGAAAATCCCGCGAATTCGCGCTGCAGATGCTTTTCGAGTGGGACATGACCCGCCAGAAACCGGCGTTGGTCGAGAAACATTTCTGGAAGCAAGCCAGCGCTTCGGACACCACGCAGAAATTCGCCGACCAGCTTTTCGAGGGAGCGATTGCGCACGCCGAAGCCAGCGACAAGGTCATCGAAAAGCTAGCGGAAAATTGGAAACTGGAGCGCCTCGCGGCGGTGGACCGCAGCATCCTGCGGCTAGCGATTTACGAATTGAAGTTCGGAACGGCGCCGCCGAAAGTGGTGATGGACGAAGCGCTGGAGTTGGCTAAGAAATTTTCGTCAGCCGATTCACCGGCGTTTCTGAATGGGATTCTGGATGCGGCTTACAAGGGCATGGAGAATTAGCATTCCCCGTGGTGTGTGGGCAATCGAAGAGAGATCCTTAAGTCGCTGCGCTCCTCTGGATGACGGCCAAAGGCTGAACCGTATCGGATGCCCCTTCCTGTCTTGGCCCCTGCTTCGTAGTGACCGAAACTAAAATCCTACTGGGGAGTTTATGCGTCGATTTCCCCTTCGAAGATGCGGACGGCCGAACCGCTGACTTTTGGCGTCAGCTTTTCTTTTTCCGCGATGATCTCGACGTGAATTTCACTGGGGCGGCCCATCTCGACGCCTTGGGCGACGAGCAGAGGTTCAGACGGCTTGAGCTGGCCGTGATGTACGAGATAAGCGCCCAGCGAACCAGCGGCTGAACCGGTGGCGGGATCTTCCATCACACCCCAGGGCAGCATACCGCGCGAGCGCACGCGGCCGCGGCCTTCGAGGGTGAAGCAATAGGCCATGGTGCCGTGCGGCGCGATCAATTGGGCCAGGGCGCGCATATTCATTTGAATTTTGGCGAGGACCGCGCGGCGCGTCACCGGAACCATCAGGTTCGCGATGCCGGTGGAGACAAATTCGAGCGGGAGCGACGGGACGAGATCGCTAGGCTTGAGACCGAGCGTGGCGGCGAGCGCCGCCCGGCTGAAAGGCGCGCGCGAAAAACGCGCCGGCTTTTGCGTCATGGTGACGCGGACCGGGCGGCCATTGTGAAAAGTAAATTCCACAGGAAGGATGCCGGCGCCGGTTTGCTGCAGGATGTGCACGCGGCCTTCGGAGGCGGGGACGACGCCGAGTTCGGCGAGGAGGAACCACGTGCCGATCACGGGATGGCCGGCGAGCGGGAGCTCCTGGGTGGTGGTGAAAATACGGAGGCGCGCGAGGGCGCGGTTATTCGTGGGACGCTGGATGAAGACCGTTTCGGATAGATTCATTTCGCGGGCGATGGATTGCATCTTTCTTGTGGTGAGGCCGTCGCCATCGGTGACGACCGCGAGCGGATTGCCGGCGAATGGCTTGGTGGTAAAAACATCGAGAGTATAGAGGCGTCGTTTCATGGCGTGCTCCGCTGGCCTGACTCCTTGGGAAGCTAGATGCGTTCTAATTCTCGGTGAGTCCGCTCGTTCTCAATATTTCCGGTATTCAAAGTGGTCTTTGGCTCGAACAGAACGAGGTGGACATCGTCGTCGGCGACGGGCATATGTTCGACGCCTCTGGGCACGATGATGAATTCGCCGGGTTTAATGATTTTCTCGCCGTCACGAAAGCACATGCGCAGTGTGCCGGCGACGACCAGGAACATTTCGTCTTCGTGCTCGTGATGATGCCAGACGAATTCGCCGCGGAGCTTGACGAGTTTGACGTAAGCATCGTTCAGCTCGCCGACGATTTTGGGCGTCCAGTAATCGGTGACGCCAGACAATTTCTCTTTCAGGTTGATGGTTTCCATTTTGGTTCTCCCGCCGGCACAAAACCCTAGAGTCCGTGAACGATCGATACGACGGCATCCAGAGCGCGGCGCGTGGTTTCGGGACCCGTCGCTTCGGAATAGACGCGCAGCATGTTTTCGGTGCCGGAGGTGCGCACCATGACCCAACCCACATCGCCGAGGTAGAGCTTGATGCCGTCTATATCTTCGCGGCGGGTGATGGGCCAGTCGAGAATCGATTTAAGCTTCGGGTCGGCGAAATGACGCAGAGCCTTTTCCTTCTGGCCGTCCTTGGTGGTCAGGTCGATGCGACCGTAGTGATGCTCGCCAAATTCACGATGGAGCATGGCCACGAGTTCGCCGAGGCGTTTGCCGTGCCAAGCCATCACTTCGGCGAGGAGCAGCGCGTTAACCGAGGCGTCGCGTTCCGGTAAATAGAGTTTCGTGCCAATGCCGCCGCTTTCTTCGCCGCCGAGGAGGATGTCGCTTTCCAGCATGCGGTCGCAGATGTACTTGAAGCCGATGGGCGTTTCCCAAACTTTGCGGCCGAATTTCGCGGCGATTTTGTCGATCATTTTGGTGGTCGAGAATGTTTTGGCGACTTCGCCCGTCAGCCGGCGCGTTCCGGCGAGGTGCCAGAGCAAGATGGAAAAAATCTGATGTGGGGTGATGAAGGAGCCGTCGCGATCGATCGCGCCGATGCGATCGGCGTCGCCATCGAGAGCAAAGCCCGCGTCATATTTTCCCGCGGTGACGGCTTGGCGGAGTGCGGCGACATGCGGTTCGATGGGTTCGGGGTTCACTCCGCCGAAAAGAGGATCGCGCGTACCGCGAATTTCGTCGCAGGAGACGCCGTTGCGGCGGAAAAGCTCGAGGAGCAGGCCGCGTCCCGCGCCGTGCATGGGATCCACTACGAAGCGAAACTTCGCGGCACGGATGCGATCCCAATCGACGAGGCCGGCGAGGGTTTCGAGATACGGTGTGCGAATGTCGAGCGACTGAATGCGATCCGGCTGAGGCGGCAATATCGGAACGCCGTCGCGCACGATACGCGCGAGTTCGGCTTCGATTTGGGCGACGATGGCGGGCGAGGCGGAACTGCCATAGCTCGCTTTGTATTTCACACCATTCCATTGAAACGGGTTGTGGCTGGCGGTGATTTGTACGCCGCCGGCGGCGCCACGAAGTTTCACGAGAAGCGAAAGCGCGGGCGTGGGGGCGTCGGTGGCCGCAAGGCCGACGGGAATGCCTGCCGCAGCGAAAGCCTCGGCGGCGGCTTGGGCGAATCGTTCCGAGCCGAAGCGCGTGTCGTAACCGACGAGAATTTCGGCACCGGGTTTTTCGGCGCGAATAACGTAGCGGGCGATAGCGTGAACGACCGTGCGGACGTTCTCGAAGGTGAAATCTTCGGCCATGATGCCGCGCCAACCATCGGTGCCAAATGTGATTTTGTTCACGGAGGAAAAGTATAAGCGAAGGTTTACGCGGCGGGAAGTGACGATATGCGGTGGGGACTTTGCGACGGGCACCAAATTGGCGCGGAGTATGGAGCGAGTTGCGTGGACTATCGGAGCGTCGGTGCTAATTTCACTTGGGCACTGCAAAAAGGGTGGGGCCATTTCAAATTCGCAGAGGAGACTTGAAGGGTAGGACGACGTCGCTACAGCAGGGATTTGCGGTTCTGTTGCTCGAGCCATTTAACGATTTTGGCTACGTCCTGGGAGCGGTTGCGGGGGCAGAGGAGGATGGCGTCGCCGGTTTCGACGAGGACCATGTCCTGGACGCCCAAGGCAACCACGAATTTTTTGGGGGACCAGAGGAAATTTCCTGAGGCATCGGGGGTGAGTGAAGGGCCCGCAGAGAAATTCTCGCCGGGTTTGGCTAGCAGTTCATAGACGGCGTCCCAGGAGCCAATGTCGCTCCAGCCGATTTCGGAGGGGATGACGGAGACGGCTTGAAGTTTGCTGGCGGGCTCGACGATGGCGTAATCCACCGAGATATTTTCGAGTTGGGGATAAATTCGCTGCAACGCAGAGGCGTAATGGCGGGTGCCGATCGTTTTGGCAAGCTCCGCAAGCGCGGAATGGGTGGCGGGCAGAAAGCGTTTGAGCAATTGCAAAAACGTGGAGACGCGCCAGAAAAACATTCCGGCGTTCCAGAAATATTTTCCGGATACCAGGTAGCGGCGCGCGAGGCGCAGTTCAGGTTTTTCGGTGAAACGACGCACCACAAAAATATCGGGCGAGCCTTGGGCGTTAACGCGCGCACCACGTTCGATATAGCCGTATCCGGTTTCGGGGCGAGTGGGAGGAACGCCAAGGACGACGAGTTGCCCGGGCGCGGAGGCCTGTCGAAGCGCGACGCGCAGCAGGCTGCGATATTTTTTTGCGTTTGCGATATGGGCGTCCGAAGAAAGGACGGCCATCAAGGCATCGCCGTGCTCATGGGCGAGATGAATGGCCGCAAGCGCGATCGCGGCGGCGGTGTTGCGGCCGACGGGCTCGGAGAGGATGTGCGAGCCGGGAACGCCGGGAAGCTGACCGCGGACGGAGGAAGACTGCTCGGAATTGGTGACGACCCAGCAGTTCCGTTCGGAGAAAACGGGAAGCAAGCGGGAGACGGTTTCACGGAGCATGGTGTCGCCGCCGGTGATGTTCAGCAGTTGCTTCGGAGTGCGCATGCGGCTGCGAGGCCAGAAGCGCGTGCCGCGGCCACCGGCGAGCAGGACGGCACACCCGGGAAGAGCTCGAGCCTTTTTCGGGAGGGTCACGCGAACACCAAACGCGCCACGTCGCGTTCGCTGACGCCTTGCTGCTTCAAATCAGCGGCAAGGCTTTCGAGACTCCGCGGCACGTAAGTGCGCAGTGTCGTGACGTTCGATTCGGGGAGCAGTTCGTATGAGCCCAGGCCGGCTGGAAGGAGCCACACTTGGGCGGGCGCAAACTGTGCTGATTCTTGGGACCAGCGAATCGAACCGGCGCCTTCAAGAACGATCAAGAGTTCGAAGTGTTGGGATGAGGTGCTCGCGGAAACCGGGCCGGCGAATTGCCAGCGTTCGGTGGCGAAATAGCGGCAGGCCGTGAAAAAAGTTTTTGTAAGTCCGTCGCGCTGAATCGTGGCCGGAACCACTTTGCCGCCGCGCTGTGCGCCGAAACGAATCACGTCGAAGGCTTTTTCGAGGTGCAACTCGCGGGCCCTTCCGTTGGCGTCGCGACGGTTGTAGTCGTAGACGCGATAGGTGAGGTCGGAATTCTGCTGAATTTCGCAGAGGACGAATCCGGTGCCAATGGTGTGGGCCGTGCCAGCGGGAACGAACATCGCGTCGCCCGGTTGCAGCGGAACCTGCTGAAGCAGGCTCTCGATCGAGGCGCCGCCGATCGATTGTTCGAAGGTCTCCTTGGTGACGCCGGGCTTCAAGCCCACGAGCACTTCGGCGCCGCGCTCCGCGTCGATCACGTACCACATTTCGGTTTTGCCGCGTCCGCCGGCGGCGCCTTCATGCATGGAGGCGTAGGCGTCATCCGGATGGACCTGCACGGAAAGCTTTTCCTGCGCGAAAATAAATTTGACGAGCAAAGGAAAAGACTCGCCCCGATTATTGATTGGATTGCCCGCCCACTCGACGGGCATTTGCGGCCACGCGTCGCCGAGCTTCTTTCCGGCGAACGGACCGGAAGCGAAACGGCAGTCATTTCCGGTCATCCATGCTTCGCCCAAAGGTTCGGCGAGATTCGATTTTTCGGGGAAAAGTGGCGCGAGGGTGCGAGCGCCCCAGGGACGGGCGCTGAAAATCGGCTCGAGCCGCGCGGGGCACAGCGGCGTCCGACCTGAACTCACGCGCCATGACCAAAAAAACGAGCGAGCCGGCGGAGGCCCTCGTCGATTCGTTCCATCGAGGTCGCGTACGAGAGACGCAGATAGCCCGGCGCCCCGAAGGCCTCACCGGGAGTGACGGCGACGTGCTCGCGCTCGAGCAATTGCTTAGCGGCCGAGGCGGTATCCGGCATTTTCGCGTTGAAGTGCGCGGAAACATTGGGAAACACGTAAAACGCGCCCATGGGCGCGACGCAGGTGAGGCCCGGGATGGCGCGGATCCCGGCGAGAATATGATCGCGGCGGCACGCGTATTCCGCGAGCATTTCGTGCACGGAATCCATCGAGCCGCGCACGGCTGCGAGCCCGGCGTACTGGATGATCGACGTGGGATTCGAAGTGGACTGGCTCTGCAGTTTGGCAATCGCGTCAACGAGCGGCTTGGGGGCAAGGATGTAGCCGAGGCGCAGGCCGGTCATGGCAAACGTTTTGGAGAATGAGCCGGCGATAATCAGGCGATCTTTCGAGCCGGGAACGCTGGCTACGGAAAAAGGTTTGGCGTCCTTGTAGACGAAGTGCGAGTAGCACTCATCGGAGAGCAGCCAAACGCCGCGACGTTTGCAGAGATCCTCGATGCGCGCGAATTCGTTCGAAGGAATTACCGCGCCCGAGGGGTTACAGGGAGAATTGGCGATGACGAGCTTGGTTTTTGGGGTCATCACCTTTTCGATTTCGGAGGCGCGCAGGATGAAAACATCGTTTTCACGCGTTTCGGCAAAGACGGGTTTGCCGCCGGCATACTTCACCATGTCCGGATAGCTGACCCAATAGGGCGAGCCGATAATCACTTCATCGCCGGGATTGATGAGGGCGCAGACGGCGTTGAAGATGGCGTGTTTTCCGCCGACGTTAACGACACACTCGGAAGGCTGGTACGAAGATTCGAGCTGCGCTTTGTGCCAGTCACAGATGGCCTGGCGCAGAGGAGCGATGCCCGCGACCGGCGTGTACTTGGTCTTATTCTCGTCGAGCGCTTTGATCACGGCGCGCTTGATGTGGTCAGGGGTGGGAAAATCGGGTTCGCCGGGACCGAAGTCCGCGACGTCGATGCCCTGCGATTTCAGCTTTTCGGCTTCCTGCAGGACCGCCATGGTCGGCGAGACGTTGATGCGATTGACGCGATCCGCGAGCTGAATGGCTTCCTCTACTTTTTGTGCTGTCGCCGGTTCCATGTCACTCCTTCAAACTAGCAGCTTGCGGAAAGACTCAGCAAGACTGATTCAAAGAGCCAACTGCGCCGCCTGAAGGCAGCCGCTACAAAGGCCAAGCTGGGCCGTTTCGCCGTAGTGTTACTTGAATTTTGCCGCCAGGCGTTCATGCACGATCGCCGGTACAAAATCCTTTGTCGGGCCGCCGAGGCGGGCCAGTTCCTTCACCAGTCGCGAACTCAGATAACTGTACTGTTCGGCCGGCAACATAAAAACCGTCTCGATGTCAGGCTCGATCTTGCGGTTCATCATGGCCATTTGCAGTTCGTATTCGTAGTCAGAAACGGCGCGGATGCCGCGGACGATGACCGTGGCATTTTTGGCGCGCGCGTAGTCCATAAGGAGCCCGTCGAATACGTCAATCGTCACGTTGTCCCATTTGAACGTCGCGGTTTCGAGCATACTCACGCGTTCCTTCTCGGTGAACAGCGGATCCTTCTCGAGGTTGTGGGCGACCGCGACGATTAATTTGCCAAAAATATTTGAGGCCCGCGTGATCAGGTCGAGATGGCCGTTGGTGACCGGATCAAACGAACCGGGATAGATTGCCGTGACAGGTCTGGAGGCGCCGGAATCCATTAATGCGGGATTCTAACCTAGAAGTGAGATGGCGGCCAGTGGTTCGGCCTGGTACAGCCTTGATCAGTTGGCAATGATTTCTGTGGTGAGGCGACGCCGTCTTGTATGGATGAAGCCGCCCGGAGGGCGATTAGCACTTTCTAACGAAAATCGTAGCGGTGGGAATACGGCTTGCAGGGACCTTTCGCAATGAGCGACCACCACTACAAGATTTTGCTGGTCGAGGACAATCCTGGCGACGCGCGATTGGTCCGCGAATCACTTTGCGAAGCGCGGGAGAACCCGTTCGATATCGAGGTTACGGACAGACTTGGCGCAGGTGTGAATCGTTTGCGGGCGGGCAAGATTGACGCGGTTCTGCTGGATCTGTCCTTGCCGGACAGTCAAGGGGCCGCGACATTCCTTACGGCAAAGGCGGTGTCGGCAGGAGTGCCCATCATCGTGCTGACGGGGCAGGGCGACGAGGCACTTGCCGTCAAACTCGTTCAGGACGGCGCACAGGACTATGTGGAGAAGGCCCACCTCGGGAGCAATAACCTGTCCCGAGCGATTCGCTATGCGATCGGGCGCGCCAAAACAGAGCAAGACATCCGGAAGCTCAATGCGGAACTGGAACAGCGCGTACAGCAGCGTACCGCCGAACTCGAAGCTAGCAACAAAGAGCTGGAAGCGTTTAGCCATTCGGTATCGCACGACCTGCGCGCGCCGCTCCGGCATATTGATGGCTTCGTGAGGATCTTGGTGGAAAGCGAGGAAGCCCGGTTAGGCCCACCGGCGCTCCATTGCGTGACACGGATTCTGGCGGGTGTGCAATCCATGACCGCGATTATCGACGCGTTGCTCAAGCTCGCGCGGGTGAGCCGGCAGCCGCTGGAAGTGCGCAGGACTTCGCTGAATGAACTGGTGAGCCAAGCCATCGAAGAGCTAGTGACGGACAGGGACGGGCGCGCAGTGCATTGGCAAATCGGTGACTTGCCATTTGCGCAGTGCGACCGAGGGCTGATGAAGCAGGTCTTTACGAATTTGCTTTCCAATGCGCTTAAATATACGCGCTCACGCGAGATCTCGACTATTGCCATTGGGCAGACCGTGATCGACGGCGCGCTTGCGATATTCGTGCGCGACAACGGGGCGGGATTTGACATGAAGTATGCGGACAAGCTGTTCGAGCAATTTCAGCGCTTACACCGCCATGAGGAATTCGAGGGAACTGGAATAGGGCTGGCGACGGTGCAGCGGATCGTCTATCGCCATGGCGGGCGGATCTGGGCCGAAGCGAGCGTGGACGAGGGCGCTACGTTTTATTTCACGGGCGGCCTGGAGGCCAGCAATCGCCCAACACCGATCCTGGACGAGGAACGCAGTGGATTTGAGAATTGACCCCACCCGAACCCTTTGGGATGGGGGACGTCTGCGCAGGAGGCCTAGGTACCCTCCGATATCGTGGTATTTCCAATCGGAGCTGGGTATCGCCATTCGCTGCGTTCCGGGTACCGTTCACTGCGGCGTGGTTGACCAATGCGACTATACTGGTCGGAGTTTAAAGTATTGTACGGGCTAGGGTTGCAGCGAGAATTGAGATTGACTTCGGGATGATGGGCGCTTAAGATTGAAATGCGACTGAATCGGTCGCACTTACTTTTATGATGAAGCTGTCGAAGAAAGCGGATTACGGGTTGATCGCGTTGAAGCATTTGGCGATGCATGGGCGTCACGAGTCTTGCAGCGCCGGAGACATCGCGGACATCTATAAGATGTCCACACCGCTGATGGCGAAGGTGCTGCAGAAGTTGGCGAAAGGTGGCCTGGTGGCGGCACGGCATGGATCGAGCGGCGGGTACACGTTGGCCCGCGACGCCTCACAGATTACGGCGCTGGATGTGATTCGGGCGATTGAAGGGCCGCTGTTCATTACGTCGTGCGTGACTTCGCGCGGGGAGTGCGATGTGAGCATGAGGTGCTCGATTCGCGAACCTTTGAAGCGGGTGAATGACAGCATTTTGGAAGTGCTGGGCAAGGTTACGATTTCGCAGATGACGGATGAAGTGCATGCGTCGGAGATGGTTGAGCTGCGGGTTTGAGGATCGATGTGTTGAGATCAAGGATCACACAGGGTTCGCAGTGATAAAGGCTGAGGGCACCAGGGGTTTTGGGCTGGCTTGGGGAAAGTTAACTGACTGGGTTGAGGAGACTGAGAATGGCGATCAAGCTTCCGATTTACTTTGATAATCATGCGACTACGCCGGTAGACCCGCGCGTGCTTGAGGCGATGACGCCTTACTTTACCGAGAAATTTGGCAACGCGGCGAGCCGAAACCACGAATTTGGCTGGGTGGCGGAAGAAGCGGTGGAAAATGCGCGCGCGCAGATTGCGAAACTGATTAATGCGACGCCCAAGGAAATTGTGTTTACGAGCGGCGCGACGGAGTCCACGAACCTGGCGATCAAGGGCGTCGCGGAAATGTATCGCGAGAAGGGCAATCATATTATTACGCAGGTGACGGAGCATAAAGCGACGCTCGATACTTGCAAGCGGCTGGAGAAGTACGGTTACGAAGTGACCTACCTGCACGTGGAGAAAGACGGGCGCATCAACCTTGATGAATTGCGCAAGGCGATTACGCCGAAGACGATTTTGATTTCGATCATGTACGCGAACAACGAAATCGGGACGGTGCAGCCTGTCGCGGAAATCGGAAAGATCGCCAAGGAAAAAGGCGTTTTCTTTCATGTGGACGGCGTGCAGGCGGTGGGCAAGATTCCGGTGGACGTGCAGAAAGACGGCATCGACTTGATGTCGATTTCAGCGCACAAGATTTACGGGCCGAAGGGCGTGGGCGCTTTGTACGTGCGGCGCAAGAATCCGCGCGTGCAGCTATCGGCGCAGATCGATGGCGGCGGGCACGAGCGCGGAATGCGTTCGGGCACGCTGAACGTGACGGGAATCATCGGATTGGGCAAGGCTTGCGAGATCGCCGGTCAAGAGATGGCGGCGGAAAGCGCGAAGCTCTTCAAGATGCGCGAGCGTTTGCGGGAATCGATCATGTCGCGGCTGGACGAGACGTTCATCAACGGCTCGATGGAACACCGTTTGCCGCACAACATCAACATCAGCTTTGCGTATGTGGAAGGCGAGTCGCTGCTGATGGGGATCAACGACATCGCGGTATCGAGCGGATCGGCGTGCACTTCGGCGACGCTGGAACCGAGCTACGTGTTGAAGGCGTTGGGAGTGGGCGAAGATCTGGCGCACACGTCCATTCGCTTTGGCTTGGGACGGTTCAACACGGACGAGGAAGTGGATTACGTGGCCAATCGCGTGGTGGAAACCGTTTCGCGGCTGCGCGAGCTTTCACCTTTGTATGAAATGGCCAAAGAGGGAGTGGATGTCAGCAAGATGAAATGGCAGGTGGCAGCGGAATAAAATCCAACTGAATACAGGGGGGGAACGTGATTTACGAAGGCACAGTCGGCGTACATCGAACGTTCAGCGGACGCACACCGGTTTTTGATGTGTTTTTTGCCCCTAATGTGGATGGCGGCGCATGCAATTCGCGCCGGTTTCGTGAGCTGGGAGAACTTGCCGGATTTTTGGAAGCCTTGAACTTGCGTCAGGATGCCGTAGCCAGGGCTTTGCAGGAAGTTTGCGCGGGACGATCGGTATCGATCGAGCATGTGACATTGTCGGAAGAAGTGATCTTGGGCGAAGGTTTGGAAAGTACCGTGACGATGAACAGGAGAATGAACTAATGGCTTACAGTGAAAAGGTAATCGAGCACTACAACAATCCCCGCAATGTTGGCTCGCTGGACAAGGCCGATCCGAACGTCGGAACCGGCCTGGTCGGCGCGCCGGAATGCGGCGACGTGATGAAACTGCAGATGAAGGTAAACCCCACGACCCGCGTCATTGAAGAAGCGAAGTTCAAGACGTTCGGCTGCGGCTCGGCGATTGCGAGCTCCTCGCTCGCGACCGAATGGGTCAAGGGCAAGACGGTCGAAGAGGCTCTTTCGATCAAGAACACGGACATCGTTCGTGAACTGGCACTGCCTCCCGTGAAGATTCACTGCTCGGTGCTGGCGGAAGACGCGATCAAGGCTGCGCTCGGCGACTGGAAGAAGAAACAGGGCGAGCCGGAAGCGGCGAAGACTACGGAAGCGGTTTCAGCCCACTAAGCGTCGGTGGCCGAACGGGGAGAAGGATGGCTTCAGGGGCTAAAGCCCCGTCTTTCGTGGCCCTGAAAAGGTCGCGGCTAAAGCCCCGACCTACAAAGCTGGCTGTGGGACCGTTTTAATGATGAGCAGCTGTGGAGCTTGGTAACGCATATGATTCACGTTTCAGAGAGAGCGGCGGAGAAAATCCGCGAACTGCTGACGAAGGAAGGCGTACCCGCGGAGTCGGGCGGGCTCCGCGTGGGCGTGCAGGGCGGCGGATGCTCGGGGTTGAGCTACGCGATGCGGCTTGATACCGAAGCGCGGAACCGCGACAAGGTTTTCGAGGAAAATGGGGCGCGGATTTTTGTGGATCCGAAAAGCTATTTGTACCTGCACGACACCACGCTTCATTATCAAGAAGATCTGATGAAGCAGGGATTCGTGTTTCAGAATCCGCAGGCGACGCGCAGTTGCGGGTGCGGAAGTTCGTTCACGGCATAGTTTTCCGCCTGCGTCTTCGTTTAACCTCAGCCGAATTTCTGCGGTGATGCGCCAATCGTAAGCTCTGGGCGATTTTCCTGACGATGCACCGGCCCATTGTGTTGACGCTATAAGGAATGAGACGAGATGCCCCTTTCACAGCCACAAACAAAACGAGCCGAGGGAGTGCCGGTCACCAGCTGCTGGAATTGCAAGGGCGCGGTGAGCGGAACGCATTTCTGCGGTGCTTGCGGAAAAATTCAGCCTCTGCCGCCGGGGATGGATTACTTCGCGTTCTTCGGGCTTCCGCGAAAGCTAGCCATCGAGCCGGCCTCGCTGGAAGGCCAGTTCCACATGTTGAGCTGGAAGCTGCATCCCGACAATTTTGTCCGGGGCACGGAATTCGAGAAGAATCTCTCGTTGCAACGCTCATCGGAATTGAATGACGCGTACCGGACCTTGCGCGACCCGCTGGCGCGCGTGGAATACCTATTGGAATTTCTGAACGTCCGGAAAGAAGGTACGACGAAGCAGCAGGCGCCACCGGAACTTCTCGAAGAGGTGTTCGAGCTGAACGAGTCGCTCGACGAATTGCGGGAGGCACGCGCCGCGGGCGGCGATGTGGCTCTGCTGCGTGGGCGTCTCGATGCGGCGGCGGGGAATTTTCAGGCGAAATTGACGGAAGTAGATACGGAAATTGCGGCGCTCGGTTCGCAGTGGGATGCCGCGATTGATTTCAGCGCGGACGAGGCGAAGCGAACGGCCTTGCTCGCGCGGATGAGCGAAGTGTTGAACCGGAGAAGCTACATCCGCAATCTGGTGGATGGAGTGCAGCAGGAAATTGCCGCGGCGTAATCGCGGGCGGTAATTTTTTCGCTTCATAAAGTTAAGGGGAATCATGGGCAGAGTTGTTGGGATCGATTTAGGCACGACGTACAGCCTGATCGCGTACATGGACGAGCAGACCGGCTCGCCGAAGACGATTCCGGGACCTTACGGGTCAGCCTTATGCCCTTCGGTGGTAAGCGTCGACGCCAAGGGAAAGGTGATCGTCGGGGAAGACGCGCGGGACCGGTTGCTCACCGAGCCGGAATGGACGATTTACTCCGTGAAGCGCCTGATGGGGCGCGGTGTCGCCGATATTCAGGACGAACTGAAGATTTTCCCTTTCCGGATCGATGCGAAGAGCGACAACGTGATTCGCGTGGTCCTGGGCGAAAAGTCGTTTACGGCTCCGGAAGTTTCGGCGTACATCCTGCGCGAATTGAAATTGTGGGCGGAGGCATATTTCAAGGAGCCGGTCGATCGCGCGGTGATCACGGTTCCGGCGTACTTTAATGACGCGCAGCGGCAGGCGACGAAAGACGCGGGACGTTTGGCGGGCCTGGAGGTTTTGCGGCTGGTGAACGAGCCGACGGCGGCGGCGCTCGCTTACGGATTGCATAAGCAGAAGCGCGGGCACGTGGCGGTTTACGATTTTGGCGGCGGAACGTTTGATATTTCAGTTTTGAAATTGATCAGCACGACGGAAGGCGACCTTTACCAGGTGCTGGCGACGAATGGCGATACGCACCTGGGCGGCGACGACATTGATAACGCGCTGATGGATTTGGCGCGCGGCGAAATCAAGGCGCGGTATGGAGTCGAACTGGATCATCGCGGCGAGGATGTGCAGACGCTGCGAAAAATTTTGATTCGTGCGAAGCACGAACTTTCATCGGCGGAGAAAACGCTGATCGAGTATCCACTGGGCGCGAAAGGAATGTACGTGCGTGAAATTGCGCGCGCGGAATTCGAGAAACTGATTGCTCCGATTGTGGCGCGGACGATGAGTCCGGCGAAGCTGGCGCTGGCGGACGCGAAGCTTGCGCCGAAGCAGGTCGATGAAGTGGTGTTGGTGGGCGGTTCGACCCGCATTCCGCTGGTCCGCAAGACGGTGGGGGATTACTTCGAGCGCGTCCCGCACAGCGAGCTTGATCCGGATGAAGTGGTGGCGCTGGGCGCGGCGGTGCAGGCGGACATTCTGGAATCCGGCGTGAAGACGATGCTGCTGCTGGATGTGACGCCGCTGTCGCTGGGCATCGAGACGATGGGCGGGGTGATCGCGAAGATCATTCCGCGAAATTCGACGATTCCGGCGAGCGCGCAGGAAATGTTTACGACTGGCGTGGACAATCAGACGGCGATCGACGTTCATATCCTACAAGGCGAACGCGAGCTGGTGAAGGATTGCCGATCCCTGGCGCGATTTCAGCTGCGGACGCCGCCTGGGCCGGCGGGTCTCGCGCGGATCGAAGTGAAATTCCTGATCGACGCGAATGGAATTCTGCAAGTCGCGGCGAAAGATCTGCGGACGAACCAACAGCATACCGTGGAGGTGCAGCCGAGTTACGGGCTCTCCGACGCGGAGATCGAGCGAATGCTCGAGGAATCGATCGATTTCGCGGAGCAGGACTTCGCGGAGCGGCAGGTGATCGAGGCGCGAACCGAGGCGGATTCGATTTTATTGGCAACCGACAAGGCTCTGAAGAACGCGGGCGAGAATGTGGTTCTGGCGGACGAGCGGGCGGCGATCGAGAAGTCCCAAGCGGAGTTGCGCAGCGCGATGGCCGGCAGCGATTACAAATTGATGCGCGAGAAAATTGATGCGTTGAACGCGGCGACGGAGCATCTGGCGGAAATTCTGATGAACGGAGCCTTGCAGACGGCGCTTGAGGGGAAATCACTGGACGAGTTTTAGTTCTAGCGAACGCGGAGAATCGTGCGCGATCGCAAGAGGAGCGGGGGAGAATGGGCGGGCAGAATCCATATATTGAAGAGACAAAATTTGTGCCGGCGACGAAGAAGTATAAGGTGACGTTCGTAAAGGATGGAGAGGCGGTGGAAGTGGACCCCGCGAAGATTCCGTACGGACACGATGGCTTGCCGGGAAGCATTCTCGATATTTCACAGGGATTTCATAAAGGGCTCGACCACGCTTGCGGCGGCGTTTGCGCGTGTTCGACGTGCCACGTGATCGTCCATGAGGGGTTGGATTCCTGCAACGAAGCGACGGATGCGGAGTTGGACCAGTTGGATGAAGCGCCGGGCGTGACGCCGAAGTCGCGGCTGGGTTGCCAGTTGGTGCCGGACGGGACGAAGGATATTGTGGTGGAGATTCCGGATTGGAATAAGAACTACGCGAAGGAAGCGGAGCACTAGGGACATGCCGAATACGTTTGATTGGGACAATGCGGAAGAGATTGGGATTCAGCTTGCGGAGGCGCATCCGGGAATCGATCCGCTGACGGTGCGCTTTACGGATTTGCACAAATTCGTGACGCAGCTTCCGGGGTTCACCGGAGACCCGAAGCTTTCGAACGAAGGAAAGCTCGAAGGGATTCAGATGGCGTGGCACGAGGAGTATCTCGAGAGCCAGAGTTAGAAACGAGCCCGCCGCAAAAGAAGCGAATCGAAGAGCACGACTTCCGCGTCAAACAGCCTACTCACCAAAGAGAGAGGTGTCTCACGATGCAAACCGAAACTGACCTGCGCTATCCCATAGGAAAATTTCACGGACACGGCGAGCTGACGGACGAACTACGCCACCGTTACATCGATGACATCGAGAGAATGCCGGAGCGCCTGCGTGAAGGGGTGAACGGGCTTACGGAGGCTCAACTCGACACGCCGTACCGTCCCGGGGGCTGGACCGTGCGGCAAGTGGTGCATCACTTGGCGGACAGCCATATGAACGCGTACGTGCGGCTGAAGCTTGCGCTGACCGAAGACGAGCCGCTGATCAAGCCGTACCTCGAAGCAAAGTGGGCGGAATTACAAGATTCAAAAACCGAGCCGGTGGATGTTTCTTTGAACTTGCTCGACGGTCTGCATCACCGATGGGTGAAGGTGCTGCGGTCGATGACGCCCGCGCAATTTTCGCGCACGATGCGCCATCCGGAGCGGCCGCAGCCGATGTCACTCGACAACACGCTAGCGCTGTATGCGTGGCACGGGAAGCATCATTTGGCGCACATCACGGAATTGCGCCGGCGCGAAGGATGGCTGTAAATGCGCCGTTCGGTCGGGTTTCGAAATCAGACGCGGGAGCTAGCGCCCGCCGGTGACGTTCAGCGGCGTCGCCCGCTTCGTGGCCATATCTAAAGTGTAGAGTTTGCTGAGATTCGGAAGTGAACCCCACCGCGAAATCCATTACAAGAAAACCGCGGTGTTGCCGTCGGCAGAGACGGCAAGGTCTGTGGCGGAGCAGGGAAGCGGCGGGTGCCAGCGCGCCCACCATTCGGCGCAACCTGATACGTGCAGGCGTGCGGCGCGGTGTCGCGATGCAAATTGCCGGACCTAAGACCGAAGCGATTTTCGAGCGGTACAACATCACCGATGCCGTGGACGTCCGCGATGTACTCGTAAAAGTGGGGACATACTCCCAGGCCATGCAGCGCAAGGCCGAGGCGTGACGAGGCTCGTTAGGGCCTACTAGCGAACTTCGGTTGCATCCCCTGTGGCGTGCTCTTCGATTTGAAACCGCAAAAATGCGTGGATTGCGGTGATGGCGTCTTTGTCGGTGCTGGAAATTACGACGCGCCCGCCGCTCGCGGTGTCCTCGAATGAATAGCGGATTTGTTTCTGGAGGCGCTTCATGTCGGGCACGCCTGGCGGGACCGTATCGTGCACAAACATGGGGATGTCGAAATCTCCGCTCTGAAAGGCTCGCGCGATGTGTCCAAGGTGCATCCTGATTTCGTCGCGACTCGCGGTGTCCGCAGCGTCCTTGGCTTCGACCTGAATCACGCCGCCGTCGGGATTCAACAAGAAGTGATGGGTAGTAGTCGTCTGCGAAAAGCCCATGCCTTTTTCGCCGCGCTCGTTCATTTGCGAGTGCGCGTCGTGCATCGGGCACTTTTCCGGCTCTGGATTTGTCGGCTGCTGAGCACCTGCACCCACGCACACGAGTGAGGACACAAGTACCGCAAAAATTATTTTCATCGTTGCTTCTCCCGTTTTCGATTTCCGCGAGCCGGGCGAAGATTCGAACTTCGCGCGTGGCTCTTCGGGTGAGCTGCTACAAACACTTCCAGCAATCGAGCCGGTGTCCCGCGTGGGGTGTGGCTGAGCCGAAGGTCCCACTGAGCCAGCGTGCGGCGCAGCTTGCTCCGCCACAAATGCAATTCGTGCAGCTGAGTTTCGAGCGCGGCGAGCTTTCCGGCGACGAGTGTGCGAACGCGCTTGCACGGAGCCCCACCGCGGTCTCGTTCACGGAAGACGTCAGCTAGCTCGCGAACGGAAAAGCCGATGCCGAGCGCGGAGCGAATTACCTGAACACGGTGCAGCGCGTGACGCGGGAAAATCCGGTAGCCAGATGCCGAACGCGGCGCAGCGGGCAGCAGGCCACTGCGGTCGTAGAAGCGGATGGTATCGCCGCTTACGCCCGCGAGCCGCGCCAGTTCACCGGAATACATGGGCCGATTTGTAGAAGCGTTTGCACTCACAGGAGCAGCGTAAGGGTTGGAGTCGGTTCCAAGGTCAAGCGAATATCCGCTTACTCGCGCCTCAGTGTCAAATGCCTGGTTGACGCGGTAATCGAAAACTGAACCACTGCCGGGTCTATCGTAGCGCCCAATGGTCTGGCTAGGTTGTGTTAAACTGCTGGCCGAAGTGCAGAGTCGCGCAACTCGTAGGCGGTATGATTGGGCGTTTGTTACACAAACATTGCAAAAACACCTCAGGACACGCATAAAACCCAATGTGGCGCTATGGTGCAACGGTTAGCACGCGGCCCTTTCAAGGCTGAAATACGGGTTCGATTCCCGTTAGCGCTACCACGTCTTTCAATTCCGTATCGATGGCTTGGAAATTGACGCGATTTGCGATGATATTCGGACACTTCGATCGGATGGCGAGGAGCCTCGGGTGAGTTACGCTACAAAACATTTAATTGCCGGCGAGCAGGTGCAGTACGAAACGAAATTGCACTGGGTGGTAATGCTCGGGCATGTGACGATCGCGGTGATATTGGCGATTGTGGGAGTGGGGCTTCTTACAGCTCCTTGGAATGCGGTGCATGGTGGCGAGGAATATTCCGGAGCATTGCGCTGGGCGGGCGTGGCGAGTCTGGTGATTGCCTTCATTTTTTTGGCGGTCGGGCTGGTGCGGCGGGATGCGACGGAAATGGCGGTAACGAATAAGCGGGTGATCGTGAAAACGGGACTTGCGAGCCGGCGGACCGTGGAACTTTTGCTTCCCAAAATCGAGAGTGTGGTGGTAGAGGAGCCAGCGATGGGCCGAGCGCTGGGGTATGGCACAGTGATTCTGCGCGGTACTGGCGGCACGCCCGAGACGTTCCGGCAGATTGCCCATCCGCTGCAATTCCGGGAGGAGGTGCAGCGACAAATTTCGGAAGTAGCGAAAGTATAATGGTGATATGGCTGTCCGGAGCTGGTCGATTGCGGTAGGGACACTGTTTTGCGAATCAGCGGATAAGGTGATTTAATCTGGTTGGCTCGATCGGATGGCGTAGTGGCCAGCGAGCTGAAGAAAGGAGAAAAATTGTGGCGGATCTGATGAGGACGTCGAACCCGGCTTTGAGCGCGAAGGCGTTTCAGGGCGAAGGCGTGGGAACGGGCGAAGCGATGACGATGAAGGGGACGGTCAATAAGACCGGACTGCTGCTGTTGTGCACGGTAGGGACGGCGGCGTGGACCTGGAACGTCTTCATGCGCGCCGGAAACGCGCAGGCGGTGATGCCGATGCTGCTGCTCGGCGGGATCGGCGGATTTATTTTCGCGCTGATCACGATGTTCAAGCAAACCTGGGCGCCAGTGACCGCCCCGATTTACGCTCTGCTGGAGGGTTTGGTGTTGGGCAGCATTTCGGCGATGTTCGAGATGCGCTACCACGGAATCGCGATTCAGGCGGTGAGCCTGACGTTTGGGACGATGTTCGCGCTGTTGCTGGCCTACCGTTCGGGACTGATTCCGGTGACCCAGAATTTCAAGCTGGGAATTATCGCGGCGACGGGCGGGATTGCACTGTTCTATGTGGCGCAAATCATCTTGGGATTTTTCGGGATTCACTTCACGACGGTGAATGGGTCGGGACCGATTGGAATTGCGTTCAGTGTGTTCGTGGTGATTGTCGCGGCACTGAACCTGGTGCTGGATTTCGATTTCATCGAGAATGCGGTCAGCGCCGGCGCGCCCAAATACATGGAATGGTACGGCGCGTTTGGGTTGATGGTCACGCTGATCTGGCTGTATCTGGAAATTTTGATATTGCTGTCGAAGCTGCGCAGCCGGGATTGAGTGGTCGCCAAACCTGCGGTTGCATGAATTGATTTCTAGGTGATCCAGAACAGCCTATTCGCGGGTTCCTGGTCGACGCACGCACAAAGCGGACGTGGCCCGAACTCCAGGGCGCATCGTTGATAAAAGCGCGGCCTGCAAAGGCAAACAGCATTAGCCGTTTTTGGACGGGTTTCCCCCGAAAGCACCCCTCTCGCCTTCGTTTCCTACCGCAGCAGTTCACCGCCTGATATGTAACGTTTCTACCCCGCCAGCAGTGCCGCGCAACTCTGACAGTAAGCCGAAGCTATGTAAAGCATTCATAAGAATGATGATTAGAGGATGCATGCCCTGGCCTATGAAGTGCATTACTAGCCGCCGAAGAGCAGGGTGCGCCCACCGTTTGAGGGCGATTCGAGGGCGAACGTGAAACAGACGCGAGAGAAAATGCAGGGCTCGACGCCGTCCAGTCCGCGAGAGCAAGGCTTCTCCATGATTGAGATGATGGTCGTCATCGCCATAATCATGGTGATCGCAGCGATGGCGATCGTCCAGCTACAGCCAGCGCTACAACAGAACCGCGCGACAGCGGCAGCGGCGGAGGTGAAAAGCGCACTACGTCAGGGACGTGAAACCGCAGTCTCCGCTCGCCGCACGGTCCAAGTTCAATTTTTTACGGGTGCGCCCTGTCAGCTAAACACAGCCTGCGTTGTGCTGACCAGACTAGACCCTCCTGCGAATGTTCCTACCGTGATTCTAACGCTACCGATTGAGAGCTCTGTCCAATTCATGTTGTTCCCAGGTGAACCTGATACGCCAGAGGGTTGGGGCAACGGGTCGGCAATCCTCTTCGGAGGGGTGGCTGGCGGTCCTCCAACAATGACCTTTCAAAGCGACGGGAGCTTTACGGATGGCAACGGAAATCCGATCAACGGAACAGTGTTCCTGGGCATCCCGAATTACCGAACAACGGCGATGGCCCTTACGGTCTTGGGTGGAACAGGCCGCGTACATTCGTACCGGTGCCCAGGCGCGCAGTGCGTGTATTGATAGAGAAGCTTCACGACGGATTGCGTAGAGAGGAGAGCAGCGATGAAGAGCACCAATCGACAAAGAGCTGACGCCGGCTTCACGCTGATGGAAACGATGATCGCGCTGGTTGTACTGGCGGTGGGCGTTCTGGCTCTTGGAGCGATGCTTGGCGACGGGCTGGCTTACATGGCCATGTCACAGGACGAGTACATTGCGGAACAAAAGGCGGCTGAGGCGGTCGAATCGGTCTACACCGCTCGCGACGTCGGCCAAACCACTTGGGCCAACATCAACAATGTATCGGCGGGCGGCATCTTTGTGGACGGTCCGACGCAATTGTGTGATCCGGGCCTGGACGGCATCGAGGGAACGGCCGACGATAACTGCGCAATTCCGGATTCCATCTGGACGCCAGGCCCCGATGGAAAGTTGGGAACCGCCGACGACGTCAAGATTCCGCTGGCCACCTTTACACGGACGATCCTGATTCAGCCTGTAGCAGGCCGGGCCGATCTGCGAGAGGTCACCGTTTCGATAACGTACAAGGCAGCAAGATTTACGCGGACATACACGCTGGTGACCAACATTTCACAGTACTCGTAGAGAGCTTCGAGGGAGACGCGAATGAAGCGCGAAGACGGATTCAGCCTGGTCGAGTTAATGGTGACACTGGCGATACTCGTTGTGATTGTGGGAACCACCTTGGCTGCTCTCACGCAGGCTAGCCAGGCCACCCAGAGCGTAACGATGATGGCTGACACTCAGGAAAACCTTCGAGCGGGATTGAATTACATGGTGCGGGATCTGGTCCAGGCGGGGGAATCGATACCGCAAGGAGGAATACCGCTGCCGAATAATGCAGGCGTGGTGAACATTAACAAACCGAGCCCGCCGACGCTGGCCTACACATTTCCTGTGAATTCAACGGTGCTCCAGGCGATTACACCGGGATTTGACCAGGGACTGCCTACGGCGACACCGAGTCCCGCCAACCCTGGAGTGACCCTGTTTGGTCCTAACAACACGGACATGATCACGGTGATCTATGCCGATAACTCGCTGATTGATAACACGATCCCTGCGACGCCGCACACCCTGAACGAATTTCCAATCTACCTCGCGGCTTCGGGGGGCAATCCTGGCTGTCCCAACGGAGCGATCGCCGCGAACGGAAGCAGCGTAACGTTTGACCCGACATGCATAAATATAAACACCGGGAATACTGGCCTACATGCAGGCGATTTGATCATGTTCCAGAATGCAGGCGGGGTCACGCTGCAATGCGTTACCGGCGTGGCGGGCCAAGTAGTGTCGTTCGCTGGAGGAGATCCTTTTAAGCTAAATCAGACGGGTCTGCCCAGCAGCACGCTGCCGCAGACGGCGGTCCCCGCAAACAGCGGTAAGTATCCGCCGACAACGGCGACGCGTATTTGGATGGTCACGTACTACATCGACAGCAACACGAATCCCCAGCGTCCGCTGCTGATGCGCCAGGTGAATTTTAATCCGGCAGTAGCTGTCGCCGAGGTGATCGAAAACCTGAACGTGACGTATGACCTAGTGGACGCTATCGCGACCGTCCCGTCCACCAACGCACCGCAAATCATCGCGCCTGACACGCCCGCACAAATTCGGAAAGTAAATCTGCTGCTGGCCGCCAGGTCGGAAACCGTTTCCATGCAGTCACATCAGTATTTCCGCAACAATCTTCAGACCGAAGTCAGCATTCAGAGTTTGTCTTTTTTCAGTTTGTACCAGTAGCTGAAGGCGGAGCAGACAAGGAGAACGTCCGTGAAGAAGCATCGCGAACAAGGGATGGCACTCATCACCGCGCTTCTGGTGCTGATGCTGGTGTCTTCGATGATCGTTGGCCTGGCGTGGATGGTCATGTCTGACCAGAAGCTGGGCGGGAACAACTCCGACCGGCAGAAGGCATTCTACGCGGCGGAGGCCGGGATGGAATCGATGACCGCGGCGCTCGCGGCGGACTTTAACGCCAGCCCGGTCTTGAGCTCCACGGACATCAACAACATCATGACCACGACTGCGCCCGTGGACATGACTGGCACGGCAGGCATTCAGTACATATCCCACACTGCCAACGCGCCCTGCGGAACGAACGGCTACTGCATCACTTTTACGCCCGATCCGAACGGCAATCCGCTGGCAGCAA
>Ga0302325_10007666_pt1 | contig 23887 bp, 16 predicted proteins | sample Palsa_T0_2_FD_201948 | JGI IMG/M metagenome (GOLD analysis project Ga0302325, IMG submission 201948) | Peat permafrost microbial communities from Stordalen Mire near Abisko, Sweden - Palsa_T0_2 | ecosystem: Environmental > Terrestrial > Soil > Palsa > Peat permafrost | place: Sweden: Abisko... | reverse complement strand
GTGGTTGCGCGGCTGGCCGAGCATCTGGTGCAGCTGCGACATGCGCGCGACGTGGCGGCGAGCGAGCAACTGCGGCTCGCCCTGGAGGCACGCGAGATCCTCGCGCCGCTCGCAAACCGTCTCGGGATCTGGAATCTGAAGTGGGAGCTCGAGGACCTGGCTTTCCGCTATCAGCAGGCTGACGACTACGAGCGCATCGCGCGCTCGCTGGCCGAGCCGCGCGTGGAGCGAGAACGCTACATCGAGGCGGTCTGCGCGCTGCTTGCACGCGAATTGCGCGAATCGGGCATCGCCGCGACGATCTACGGGCGTCCGAAACACATCTACAGCATCTATCGCAAGATGCAGCTCAAGCACGTGGAGTTCGAACAGGTCTTCGATGTGCGAGCCGTGCGCATCCTGGTCGAGTCGCTCGCCGAATGCTACGCCGCGCTTGGCATCGTGCACGGACTGTGGCGCTTCATCCCAGGCGAGTTTGACGACTACATCGCCACGCCCAAGGACAATGACTATCGCTCCATTCACACCGCGGTGATCGGGCCGCAGGACAAATCGCTCGAGATTCAGATTCGATCGCGCGAAATGCACGCCAAGGCCGAGCTCGGCGTGGCCGCGCACTGGCGTTACAAGGAAGGCGGCGCGCGCGATGAGCTATACGAGCGCAAGATCGCGTGGGTGCGAGACGTGCTCGACCCGGTGCAGGCGGCAGGGATGGCTGCGGATCCGATCGAGCGCCTGAAGGGGGAAATATTCGCCGACCGCATCTATGCGCTGACACCGCGCGGTGAGGTCGTGGATCTGCCGCGCGGGGCCACGGCACTGGATTTCGCCTATCACGTACACACCGATCTGGGACACCACTGCCGCGGCGCCAAGCTCAACGGCCGCATCGTGCCGCTCAATCAGCCGCTCGCCAACGGCGCGGTCGTGGAGATCATTACCGGCAGGCAGGCTGCGCCGAGCCGGGACTGGTTGTCTCCCGAGCAGGGATTCCTGGTCTCGGCCAGGAGCCGTGCGAAGGTGCGCGCATGGTTCCGGCGGCTCGATAGGCAGGAATCGCACGAGAGCGAGCCCTTGATCGAGCGCGGGGCCGCGCCACCCGAACCTGAACCGGCAGCATTAATTGCGCTGCGCAAGCGCCGCCCTGGCCGCTCAAGTCGCTCGCCGGTACAGATCGAGGGCGTCGGGGACCTGCCGATCACGATCGCGCGCTGCTGCAGCCCCGTGCCACCGGAGCCCATCGCCGGCTACGTGACGCAGGGTCGCGGTGTCACGATTCATCGCGCACAGTGCGCGAGCATGCAGCGCATGCGCGGCCTGAATCCCAAGCGCGTGCTCAATGTCGAGTGGACGCTGGATTCGGATAACCTGCAGCCGGTGCGCATACGCGTTGAAGCCTTCGACCGGCGCGGCCTGCTGCGCGATGTATCGGATGTCATGGCGCTCGAGAAACTCAGCATCGAGGGCGTCAACTCCGATACCGACCCGAGCGATCGGATCGCAACGATCGTCATGCGCACGGCTGTCCGTGACCATGAGCAGCTCGGACGGGTATTGCAACGCCTGAGCGCAGTGCCCAACGTACTGCGCGCGCAACGTCTGCCCTGACGGGAAGCGCCACTGCGGCGATGGCACGGCGTCAGCGCCCTGCGCTATGATGCCGCGCATGATTATTCTCATCACTGGCGCTACTGCTGGGTTCGGGCTCGCGATCGCACGTCGCTTCGGCGGCGAGTCGAATCGGATCATCGCCGTGGGACGGCGCAAGGATCGGCTCGATGCATTGGTCAAGGAGCTCGGCGCAAACGCCGTGCATCCGATCGTGCTCGACGTGCGCGATCGCGCCGGGGTCGCGAGCGCAGTAGCTGCGCTGCCGCCCGAGCTCGCGGCGATCGACCTGCTCGTGAACAATGCCGGGCTTGCCCTGGGGCTCGCGCCCGCATACCAGGCAAGTCTGGATGATTGGGACACGATGGTGGACACCAACATCAAGGGTCTGATGTACATGACGCGCGCCGTGTTGCCGGGTATGGTCGCGCGCGACCGCGGCCATATTGTGAATCTGGGCTCGATCGCCGGTGCCCATGCTTACCCGGGCGGCAACGCCTATGGCGGGACCAAAGCCTTTGTACGTCAGTTCTCGATGAACCTGCGCGCCGACCTGCTGGGCAGCCGTGTGCGCGTGACCAGCGTCGAGCCCGGGATGGTCGGAGGTTCCGAGTTCTCGCTGGTACGCTTCGGCGGTGATAAGGAAAAAGTGGAGAAGCTCTACAAGGGCGCCGATCCGCTGACTCCCGAGGATGTCGCCGAGGCGGTGTACTGGGTGGCTACGCTGCCGGCGCGCGTGAATATCAACATTATCGAAATGATGCCGGTCACCCAAACCTTCGGACCCTTACCGGTACATCGATACAGCACCTGAGCGCGGCTGCGCGACACTCACCGCTAACGCCGGTTGATGATGTCGATCGCGCGCTGATCGGTCGCGAGGGCCGCTTCGTGCAGCGCCTCAGCCAGCGTTGGATGCGCGTGTATGGTTCGCTGCAGATCCTCGGCGCTGGCCTCGAACTCCATGGCAAGGGTCGCCTCGGCGATGAGCTCGCCGGCCATAGGACCAATGATGTGCACGCCCAGGATGGTATCGCTCTCCCGGTCGGCCAGAATCTTGGCGAAGCCGACCGGCGCCTCCATCGCGCGCGCCCGGCCGCTGGCCGCGAATGGAAACACCCCGCTTTTGTAGACCGTACCGGCGGCCTTGAGCTGCTCCTCGGTCTGTCCGACCCAGGCGATTTCCGGTGCCGTGTAGATGACTGACGGAATCACGGCATAGTTAACGTGCGCATAGCGGCCGGCGATGCGGTCCGCGACTGCGATGCCCTCCTCCTTGCCCTTGTGCGCAAGCATCGGCCCGCGCACACAATCTCCTATGGCCCAGACGTTCGGCGCGGCTGTCTGGCATTGCTCATCGACCGCGATGAATCCGCGCTGATCGAGCGTGACGCCGCTATCCGGCGTGAACAGATTAGCGCTGTAAGGGCGCCGGCCCACGGCGACGATGATCTGCTCGGCGCTCAGGGATTGCCCGACGGCGCTTCGGTCGCTGAACTGCACGCTGACCGCGCCGTTGGCAATCGTGGCCGCTTCGACCTTGGCGCCGAGGCGAATATCCAGTCCCTGTTTGCGCAGGTGACGCAGCGCCTCGAGCGCGAGCTGCTGATCGGCCATGGGCAGCAGTTGATCAAGTGCTTCGAGGATGATCACCTCGGACCCGAGGCGACGCCAGACGCTGCCGAGCTCCAGGCCAATCACGCCCGCACCGATCACGATGAGCTTGCCCGGCACCGCGTTGAGCTCGAGCGCATCCCACGAATCGATGATGAAGCGGTGATCGAAGGGCAGGCCTTTGAGCTCGGTCGGTATCGAGCCGGTGGCCAGCACGACATGGTTGGCCGAGAGCTCGCGCGTCGTACCGTCGGGAATCGTTACTTCGACCCGTCGCCCCGACAGTAAACGGCCTGTGCCATGCGTCGCATCCACGCCGGCCGCCTTGAGCAGCGATGCAACTCCGCCGCTCATCGTTCGCACGACGCGCGCGCGGCGCTGCTGCATGACGCTCAGATCCAGCCCGATGCCGGCGGCCTGGATGCCGTGCACCGCGAACTCAGAGCGCGCGCGGTAATACAACTCGGAGGACTCGAGCAGTGCCTTCGACGGAATGCAGCCGGCATTCAGGCAGGTGCCGCCGAAGGCGCTGCTGCCATCGCGGTTCTTCCAGGCATCGACGCATGCCACGCGCAGGCCGTTCTGCGCCGCGCGGATCGCGGCCGGATAGCCAGCCGGGCCCGCCCCAATCACGATGACATCAAATGCCTCGGCCACGCCGGTCAAACCCCGAGTAGCAGCCGACCCGGATCCTCCAGGCATTCTTTGACCGCGACCAGAAACTGCACCGCCTCGCGCCCGTCGATGAGGCGGTGATCGTAAGTCAGCGCCAGGTACATCATCGGCCTGATCGTCACCTGGCCCTTCACCACCATGGCGCGATCCTGAATCTTGTGCATGCCGAGAATCGCGCTCTGTGGGGCGTTGACGATCGGCGTGGACATCAATGAGCCGAAGATGCCGCCGTTGGTGATGCTGAAGGTGCCGCCGGTGAGCTCTTCGAGCGTGATCGAGCCGCTGCGCGCGCGCGTCGCGAACTGCGCTATGCGTTCCTCGATCGCCGCGAAGCTAAGCAAGTCTGCATCCCGCAGCACCGGCACCATCAGGCCGCGTTCGGTCGATACCGCTACGCCGATATCGAAGTACTCGTGATAAACGATGTCATTGTTCTCGACCGACGCGTTGACCACCGGGTAGCGCTTGAGACCTTCGATCGCCGCCTTGATGAAAAACGACATCAGACCGAGCTTCACGCCGTGCTCGGCCTCGAAGCTCTCCTTGTAGCGCGCGCGCAGCTCCTGCACCGCGCCCAAATCGACCTCGTTGAATGTCGTGAGCAGCGCTTGCGAGAGTTGCGCTTGCACCAGGCGCTCGGCGATGCGTGCCCGCAAACGCGTCATCGGCACACGCTTTTCGCCGCGTCCCGGGCGCGCTGTGCTGGGCGGCGCGGCGGCGGCTTCTACGGCGGCGGCCTCTACGGCGGCGGCCTGCAGCGCATCGGCCTTTGTCACGCGACGCCGGGGCGCGGTGCCAACCACAGTTCCTGGTGCGAGCGAATTCTCCTCGATGACGCGCCGGGCAGCCGGACCGGTGCGCGGCACCTCAGCGGCTGCCGGTGGTGCCTTGGGCGCAGTGGCGGGCGCGGGCGGCGGCGAGGCCGCGCTCGCAGGCGCACTCGTGCTCGCGCCCGTGGCTGCGCCATCTTCGATGATGGCGAGCAGCTCACCGCTCTTGACCGTACTGCCGTCTGCGACTTTGATCTCGCGCAACACGCCGCTGGTTGGCGCCGGGACCTCAAGCATGACTTTGTCGGTCTCCAGGTCGGCCAGATTCTCATCACGCGCAACGCTCTGGCCTGGCTGCTTGCGCCAGGCGACCAATGTGGCATCGGCGACAGACTCGGGCAATTGCGGTACGCGGATCTCGACGCTCATGAGCTGTGCTTCCTGATTGGCATGGGATCGCGCTCGGCAAGTGCTGTGCCCGTGAGCGTCAGCCGCGGCGTGGGTATATTGCGCAGCGTCTGATCGACCGAGGTCGCGTTCAGTGCGGTCTCGACCAGGCGTCGCTGTTCGGCCTCGTGTAATTTCTGAATGCCCGTGGCGGGCGCTGCCGCGGCGGGCCGCCCCGCAAAAAAGACCAGGCGCGACGGCGCCAGATCCTGCAGCCGATGACGAATCTGAAACCAGGCGCCCTGATTCTGCGGCTCCTCCTGGCACCAGACCAGGGAGGTGGCATTGGCGTAGCGCGCGAGCACGCCCTGGTACTCCTCGACTGGGAAGGGATAGAGCTGCTCGATGCGCACGATCGCGATATCGCGCTGCCCGGACTGACGGCGCGCCTTGAGCAGATCGAAATACACTTTGCCGCTGCAGAACACGACGCGCTGCGTCTGCGCCGCGTCGATCGTATCGATCTCATCGATGATGTTGGCGAAGCTGCTCTGACTGAGGTCGGCCAGCGAGGATACCGACAACTCGTGGCGCAGCAGGCTCTTGGGCGTCATCACGATCAGTGGCTTGCGGAACGAGCGCAGCATCTGACGCCGCAGCATGTGAAACATCTGCGCCGGCGTCGAGGGCACGCACACCTGCATATTGTTCTCGGCACACAATTGCAGAAAGCGCTCGAGCCGCGCAGAGGAATGTTCCGGACCCTGCCCTTCATAACCGTGCGGCAGAAATAGCGTCAGACCGCACAGCCGGCCCCACTTCGCCTCGCCCGAGGAGATGAACTGGTCGATCACGACCTGCGCACCGTTGACGAAGTCGCCGAACTGCGCCTCCCAGATCACGAGGCAGTCCGGACTGGTCGTGGAATAGCCGTATTCGAATCCGAGCACCGCCTCCTCGGATAGCACCGAGTCGATGATCGTAAAACGCGGCTGACCGTTGCTGACGTGCTGCAAGGGTATGTAGCGTCGCCCGCTCTTCTGATCGTAGAGCACCGCGTGGCGATGAAAGAACGTGCCGCGCGCAGAATCCTGGCCCGAGATGCGCACCGCCACGCCCTCCTCCAGCAGCGAAGCGTAAGCCAGGGTTTCAGCTGCCCCCCAGTCCAGCGGCACCTCGCCCGACATCATGCGGGCGCGCTGCGTGATGATCTGCGCCACGCGCGCATGCAATACGAGATCACTCGGGTATTGCACGACACGCTGGCCCAGCGCCAGCAGACGCTCGGGCTCAACGCCAGTGTGCGGATACTCGGAGAAATCTGTATGCGCGTAGCGCGACCAGTCGACCGTGTATTTATTGCCGACCAGTCCGAGAGCCTGGTGCATTTCGAGGCGACCGGAGTCGAGCGCGTTGCGGTATTGCTCGACCATCTGCTCGGGCTCGCCGGCATTGACGATCCCGTCGGCACGCAGTTGCTCGGCATAGAGCTGGCGCGCCGTCGGATGCTGGCGTATCGCCTGATACATCATCGGCTGGGTCGCTGCGGGTTCGTCCGCCTCGTTGTGGCCCAGGCGTCGATAACTGACCAGATCAATGACCACATCCTTATGAAAGCGCTGCCGATAGCGCAGGCCCAGACGTGTTGCGAAGATCACGTCTTCGGGATAGTCCGCGTTGACGTGCAGGATCGGTGCCTCGATCATTTTCGCGACATCGCTGCTGTAGGTGGTCGAGCGCAAATCGCGCGGATCGGAAGTCGTGAAGCCGATCTGATTATTCACGACGATGTGAATCGTGCCGCCGGTGCGAAAGCCGCGCAGCTGCGAGAGCTGCAGCGTTTCCATGACCACGCCCTGGCCTGCAAATGCCGCATCACCGTGCATGAGCACCGGCACGACTTTGTCGCCGTGCGCGTCATTACGCCGTTCCTGGCGCGCGCGCACGGAGCCTTCGACGACTGGATCGACAATCTCGAGGTGCGAGGGATTGAAGGCCAGCGCCACATGCACGTTGCCGCCTGGCGTGCGCACGTCGGAGGAGAAGCCCTTGTGGTACTTGACGTCACCGGAGCCCTGTATATGGTTTTCGTCGAGCTTGCCTTCGAACTCCGAGATCAGCTCCGCCGGAGACTTCCCAAGCACGTTGACCAGTACATTGAGTCGGCCACGGTGCGCCATACCCAATACAAATTCCTCGATACCCGCGCTGCCGCCCTGCTGAAGCAGATCGTTGAGCTGCGCGATCAGGACATCAGCGCCCTCGAGCGAGAAGCGCTTCTGGCCGACGAATTTCGTATGCAGGTAGCGCTCCAGGCCCTCGGCGGCGCTCAGCTGCCAGAGCAGATTGCGGCGCTCTTCGGCGCTGAAGTGCTGCTGTATGCGTCCGAGCTGGAACTCATCCTGCAGCCATAAGCGCTCATTGGTGTCCGAGACATGCGCGAATTCGGCACCGATGTGTCCGCAATAGATCGCCTCCAGGCGCGTGATGATCTCGCGCAGCGTCGCGTGCTGCGCAATCCATTCGTTGCGACTCGCGGTAAAAAACACCGTATCCAGATCCGCTTCGGTCAAGCCCGCGTAATCGAGCTTCAGCACGCGCGGCCGCGAGCGCTGCTGCAAGCCGAGTGGATCGATGCGCGCGATCAGATGGCCGCGATTGCTGTAGGACTGGATCAACCTCGAGGCCGCCGCCTGCTTTTCACCGGCGAGCGCGGCGGGTGCAGCGCTGGCTGCGATCGCGCCCGGTGCGATCGCTCTGGCCTGCGACGCCGCTGGCACAGCGGCCGCGGCGCGCAGGTAATCGCGCTCATGTGCGCGGCTGCCCGGCAAGGCATCGAAGTACTGGCGCCAGCTCGCATCGAGCGCTTGCGGGTCGCGCAGGTATTGCTCGTAGAGGGCTTCCAGGTAGGGCGCATTCGCCCCGTACAGCGGCGAACTGGCGAGCTGCTCGAGCAGGGACTGGGACATCAACTTTCCTGGCAAAACGGGGGTAGAGGGAAGGAAAAAACCTTTCGGCTCAATGGGCTGGATGCCAAGGAGCAGCCCTTCATTCTACCAGCGCGGCAGCCAGCGCTCTAGTGCGGCGCGGGGCCCTGCGTGATGCGCACCAGATCATCTGGGCGCATCCATTTTACAAACGCGCTCTGCACGTCGGCCGGCGTGAGCTCCATGTAACGGCGCGCGGCAATCGTCGGCTCATCGAGCGGCAGGTCGAGCTCGCGGCGTCCAAGCAGGCCGTGCGCGATGCTCTCGACGCTCGCTTCGGCCAGCGGAATTTGCCGCAGCAGCAGCGCCTTGACGCGCAGCAACTCGTCGTGCCCCACCGGGGCGCTCTGCATGCCCTTGAGTTCGTGGACGGCGATGTCAGCGGCTTTGCCGACATTTCCCGGATCGCAGGCATACTGGATGTAGTAACCGCCGCGAGTCCTGCCGAGCTGCAGACTTGACCCGACGCTGTAGACCAGCCCGCTGTTCTTGCGCAGCTCAATGCTCAGGCGCGCAGAATAAAAGCCACCGCCGAGCACGGCACTGCCGAGCTCGAGCGGGTAGTAATCCGGATCAGAGCGCTTGAGCGGCAGATTCTGCGCGAGCAGTACATAATCCTGTACCCGCCTGAGGTCCGGCACCGCCACCGCGCTCGCTTTGTTGGGCGGCGCCGGCGGCAGGTCGGTATCCGGCTTGGCGCCGTTCGCGCTCCAATCACCGAAGTATTTTTCGATCGTGGCTCGCGCCTGTTCAGCCGACACATGACCGATCACGACAATGCTGGTCATATCCGGCCGAAATACCTTGTGATAGAAAGCGCGCACGTCATCGAGCGTGATTGACTGCACGGACTGCGGCGTCGCCTGGCGCAGGATCGGATCATCCGCCGGATACAGCGCGGCATGCAGCGAGCGCTGTGTCAGATAACCGGGACTGTGGATCCTCGCGGCCACGATCTGCACCAGCTGCCGGTCCACCACGTCCATCGCCGCGGCCGGTAGCGCCGGATGCAGTACATTGTCCGCGAGCAGCGCGACGGCACGATCAAAGCTCTGCGAGAGCACCTGCACGTCGAAGTCAGTGCCGGCATGCTCGTCGGCGCCAATATCATCGAGCGCACGCTGAAAGGCGAGGCGGTCCAGATGCTCGCTGCCATAGGCGAGCAGCGGATCGAGAGCTTGCTCCACACCCTGCTTATCGAGCGGCGCCTCGAGCTCGGGACGATTGCGGATCCTGCCGTATACGCTGACCGTGTCGCTCACATCTTCGCTCTGCACGATCAAGGTCAGTCCATTGGGCAATGTGCTAACGACGGGCTGCACGTTCGAAGGCTTGACGTCCAGGCGCTCCAATGCGCTGTGCGCCCAGTCCGGCAGTTGTGTCGGCTTGGCTTCGCCGAGCGAGATGCTCTCTTGACCACCCGCCCCACCGCCGCCGCCGCTGCCTGCGACCGGGGCACCCTCACCGCGGGGCACCAACACAGCCGAGACCGCATCGCGCAGATCGAGGTATTTGCGTGCCACGCGGTTGACGTCCTCGACCGTGACCTTTTCGATTCGCACGAGGTCCTCATCCGGCGAGCTCAGGCCATAGAGCGCCACCGCATCGGCCCAGACGTCAGCCAAGCCTTCGATCGAGTTCTTCTGAAATTCCGCCTCTCTGCGCTCCTGCAGCTTGGCTGCATCGACCAGCTCCGGCGGCACGCCATTGCGCACGACCTGCGCGAGTATCGTGCGCAGCTGCTGCTCCAACGCTTTGTAATCCGTGCCCGCCGGAAATTGCGCTTCCGCATAGGCGAGGCCGGCCTGCGGGAGCGGATCGAGGATAAAGCTCGCCTCGATCGCCTTGCCCTCAGGTACCAGTCCGTAGAGAGCGAAGCGGTGGCTGCTGAGCACATCGGTCAGCACTTCAAGAGCCGGAAAATCCGGGCTGTGCAATCCAGGAACACGCATGGCCAGAATCTGCGTGCCGGTCGGACGGTCGGTATCGACGGCGATCGAGAATGCATGTGAGGGCTGCAGCTTAACGACCGGCCGCACCGGCAAACTCTTGGGTTTGATCGAACCAAATAGTTGCCTGATCTGCTCAAGCGTCGCGCTCGGATCCAGATCACCGACGACGACGAGGATCGCGTTGTTCGGTGCGTACCAGGTGTCATGGAATGACTTGAGCATCGAGGCTTTGGTGGCATCGAAAGACGGCCGCGTCCCGAGCGCATCGTGCTCATAGGGCGTATGCGCGAACATGCGTGCGCGCAGCCTTTCGTACAGCACGTATTCCGGATTGGACAGATCCTGCGCGACCTCCTGCTCGATTGCGCCGCGCTCCAGATCCCAATCCTGCTGGCTGTCGAGCACGTCCTGCATGCGCGTAGCCTCGATGTGCAGCGCGACATCCAGATCCTCGGCCGGCACCGTGAACAGATACTGCGTCAGGCTCTCGCGCGTGTTGGCGTTGAAGTTGCCGCCCACCACGCTACCGATGTCGGCGAGCTGATCGGCCGACAGGCCGGGGCTGCCGCGAAACATCATGTGCTCCTGCGCGTGCGCAGTGCCGGGATAGCCCGGCGGGGCCTCATCCGAGCCGACCAGATAGTTGACCGAGGTGCTCACTACCGGTGCGAGCGTATTGCGCACGATGATGACCTTCAGCCCGTTGGGCAACGTCGCGCGCAATACCGACTCATCGTCCGCGCTGGCGCTGTGCACCGGGATGAGCGCAGCGAGAACGCAGATGCACGACAAGGCCAGCGCCCGTGCGCGGCGCAGCGGCGCAGCATGATTGAGGATCATTGCAGTCATGGTACCTCAGGCTTTAAGGCCTAGCACCACCGCGCCGATGCTGACCAACGCGATGCCGAGCCAGTCGCGCGCAGTGGGTCGCTCGCTCAGAAACAACACCGCGAACAGCGCCACCAGCACGACGCTGAGCTTGTCGATCGGTGCGACCTTCGAAGCTTCTCCAAGCTTGAGCGCCCGAAAATAGCAAAACCAGGACGCACCGGTTGCGAGGCCCGAGAGAATCAAGTATGCAAGCGTCGAGGGGCGCAGCCGCAATGGATTGCTCCACTTGCCCTGCGCATAGACTACGGCGCCTAGCGCAATCGCAATGACAAACGTGCGCAACAGCGTCGCCAGGTCGGAATCCACCGACTTCACGCCAAGCTTCGCAAGAACTGCGGTCAGCGCCGCGAACGCCGCGGACAGCAGCGCCCAGTAAAACCAAGGGGCCTGAGTCATGCTGCAGCATACAGCGCTGTCATCTGCAGCGCCGAGTGCTGCGATATGATCGGCTCACCCCCACACGCGAGGCACTATGAGCACACTTCATCTGGTCGGAGGCGAAAAAGGCGGCGTCGGCAAGTCGCTGATCGCGCGCATACTGGCGCAGTACCTGATCGACCACGGTCGGCCGTTTGAGGCTTTTGACACCGACAGATCTCACGGCGCACTGCTGCGCTTTTATCCGCAGTACACGCTGCCTGCGCCCCTGGAGGAATTCCGCGGCCTGGACCGCGCCGTGGAGACCGCAGTGGCGGAGCCTGGTAAAACGGTACTCGTGGATCTCTCCTCCCAGAGCTATGCGCCGATGGTGCGCTGGATGGAGGACTCGCGCGTGCTCGCGGCCGCAGGCGAAGTGCAGTTGGCGCTCAGGTACTGGCACGTCATGGACGCAGGTCGCGACTCGGCCGAACTGCTGCGTGTGCTGCTCGATCAGTTCGAGGGGCGCCTGCCACTGGTGCTGGTGCTCAATCAGGTGCGCGGCGAGCAGTTTGATGCGCTCGAAGCCTCCGGCCAGCGCGCACGCGCCGAGCAACTGGGCGCCAAGGTCGTCGTATTGCAACGACTTGCCGATGCGACCCTGCACAAGATCGATGCGGTCAACAGCAGTTTCTGGGCTGCAGTGAATCAAAGCAGCACTGCCGACGGCTCGCTCGGACTGCTCGAGCGTCAGCGAGTTACGGTATGGCTCAAGCGCGCCTACGAGCAGATCGATATGGTGGGCCTCTAGCCTACGGCACCCAGGAAATCGCGCTTACCCAGCTTCACGCCACTGTGACGCAGGATGTCGTAGGCGGTCGCGCTATGAAAAAAGACGTTGGGCAATACGTACTGCAGCAGATATACCCAGCCATTGGGGAATGAAAGCGTACGCTGCGGTTGCTTGATCACCACAGCGCGCTCACCTGCCCCTTCCAATTGCCGGCGCTCGATGCTGTGCAGGAATGCCGTGGTGCCCTCCAGGCGTGCCTTGAGCTCCGGGAACGAATTCTCCGTGTCCGGGAACTTCGGTGGCTCGACTCCCGCGAGCCTCGCGGCGCCGCCCTTGGCCTGATCCGAGGCAATCTGAACCTGCCGCGTCAGTGCAAACATGTCGGGATAGAGCCGAGCTGACAGGAATGCCGCGGCATCAATTTTTTCCGCCTCGGCGTGCGCTGCGCCCTTGTCGAGAATGACAGACAGATTCGCCACTGCCTGCAGCAAGGTGGGTATCGAGGCATCGTAGAAGGACTGACTCATTTTAAACTCCTGATCGCAGCCGGGCTCGGCGGCCGGCTCGCGGGGCGCAAATTATAGACCGGCCGCGCGCCCTGCGCAGACTCAACTGGACAGCGCGCAAGCCCAGGCGATTGCGATGGAACCCAGAGCCGCCACGCCCGGGAGCCACTGCGGCACGCGCCGCAGCGCGCGCTCGAACTTTGGCAAGGCAACGCCGGCTCCGAGCACCGCGCCGACCACGAATCCCAGTGCATGGGCGACGATGTCAGTTCCCTCCCCCGCCGTGCCGAGCCAACCGAGCAGCACGGCGCCGCCGACTAATGGGGCCCAGCGCAATGCCCATCGTTGCGGCAGATGAAAGCGCGTACGCCAGGCGTGAGCGGCCAGCAACCCAAGGGCGGTAAACACGGCCGTCGAGGCGCCGACGGCTCGATGCGTGGCCGGACCGAGCAGTGCTTCGATCAGATTGGCCAGCGCCGCGCCGCTGACGATGAGCAGCCAGGCGATGCCATTGCCGATCTGGCGCGCAGCCAGGTAACCGAACCAGACGCCCGCGGCAAGATTCGACGCCAGATGCGCGCCGTCCAGATGCAGCGTGAGCGCAGTCCAGGCGCGCCACCATTGTCCGCTTTGAACACGCCCGGCGTTGAGCTCGCCCAGCTCGAAGGCATCGAGGCGCCATAACCCATTCGCGACGGCATAACCGACGATCAGCAGCACGAGCGCGTAGATCAGGCAACCCGATATGGCATTTGGATAGGGTTGCGGCGGTGCCGGTTGCGGCGGCGCACGTCGGGTCTCTGTTTCATAGAGGCGCAGATGCCGCAGCGCCTGCGCCGCATCGATGCCCTCGACGCGCAACAGATACTGCTCAGCCTCGAAGTCGATGACGCTCGCAATACCGACCGCTCGCAGCATGAAGGCGCGCTCATCGCAAGCCGACCTCGATGCAGATCGAAACACTTCAATCAGGACATCCGACATGGGGCCCGCTGGACTGTTGTTGCCCAGCATTCTAGGCTAAGCCCAATGAACGAACGCTGGGCGCTCGGATGGCTGGCGGTTGGCGCAGTATTGACCATCCTGTGGCTCGCACTGCCGTTCGCCACGGGCATTTTGTTCGGGACCCTGCTGGCTTTCACGCTCGAACCCGTCTACGCCTGGCTGGCGCGGCGCACCGGCCGACCTCTGTTGGCATCGCTGATTACCGTGGCGAGCTCGGCCTTGCTGATCCTGGGGACATTGTCGGCGTTTGCAACTCAGTTCGTGACGCGGGTCGTGCAGTTCGCCGATACGGTACGCGCGCAACTGCGCAGCGGCGGGCAGCTCAGCGCCTGGGTCGATACGGTAACCGGCTGGCTGACGCATTTTGGCGTCTCCACGGCCAGCGTGACGGCGCAGCTGGAAGCCGGGGCGGGCGAGATTGCATCACGCTCGGCGGGCATAGCGGGCGAACTGGCCTCGCGTACCTTTGCTGCAATACTCGGTATGTTCTTCGCCGCGCTGGCGATGCACCTGGTATTGCTGCACTGGTCGCGCATGGTGTCGGCGGTGGTCGTGGTTGCACCGCTCGAGCCTCACTACACCCGATCCCTGCTCGCTGAATTCCGGCGCGTGGGGCGCACGACGGTGCTCGGGACTGTGCTCACGGGAGTCGTACAGGGCGTGCTTGCCGCCATTGGCTTCTGGTTGACGGGCGTACCCCATCCGATTTTCTTTGGTATCGCAACGATGCTGGCCTCGCTGGTACCGGCGGTCGGCACGTTATTGATCTGGGTACCAGCGGCGATTTATCTGTTTGCCACCGGGCATCCGGCCGCAGCCATCGTCGAGTTCGCGTGGGGAGCGCTGCTGGTCGCGGCGGCCTGCGACTATGTGATTCGGCCGCGCGTCGCCGGCGGCGCCGCTATGCCGACCCTGCTGACATTCATCGCGCTGTTCGGGGGACTAGCAGCGCTCGGAATTCCGGGCTTGATCGTCGGCCCGGTGATCATGTCACTGGCCGTGGCCGTATTGCGCTTTTATGCGGCTGAGGAGTCGCGCAAGCGCTCCGCACACTAGTGGCCGGAATCGCGCGGCTCGAGCACGCGCAATAAGCCTTCCTGCGCCGTGCTGCCGACCAGCCGGCCATCGCGCATGAATACGCTGCCGCGCGCGAAGCCGCGTGCACCTGAGGCGCTCGGACTGTCGATCGCGTAGAGCAGCCACTCGTCGACACGCATCGGCCTATGAAACCACATGGCGTGATCAATGCTCGCCCGCAACACCGTGCCGCTCAGAAAGCTCTGCGCATGCGGACGTGCCGCCGCATTGAGCAGATGAAAATCCGAAACATAGGCAAACAGGCAGCGGTGCAACGCGTCATCATCGGGCAGCCGGTCGACCGCTCGGATCCAGACGTGCTGCAGCGGCGGGGCGTTGCGCGCCTCGAGCAGATCGTCGGGCTCGCAGAGGCGAAACTCGAACGGCTGAGCACGCTCGTAATAGCGGCGCATCGCTGGCGGCAAGCGCTTCACCGTCTCGTTGGGCAGCGCCGCCAGATCGGTCAATGTTTCCGGCTCAGGCACCTGGGGCATCGGCAGCTGGTGCTCGACGCCGGACTGCGGCAATTGGAACGACGCGGCCATATTAAAAATCTGCTCGCCATGCTGAATAGCGGTGACGCGCCGATTCGTGAAGCTGCGCCCATCGCGGCTGCGGTCCACGAAGTACACGATCGGGGCGTTGAAGTCGCCGCGCAATAGAAAATAGGCATGCAGCGAGTGCGCCAGACGCCCGGGCTCGACCGTGGCGTAGGCAGCCCTCAGCGCCTGTCCCAGAACCTGCCCACCGAACACCTGCGGACTGCCGATGTCACGGCTCTCGCCACGAAACAAATTGACTTCAAGCCGTTCGAGCTCGAGCAGTCGCAACAACTCGGCCAGTGCTGCTTGCATCAGACGTTGGTGACACCGAGGCGCCTTTGCATCGCCGGACTGGTGGTCGTGTACTGCAGGAACTGCTTTTTCGCCGGGTACAGATAGTGTTGAACCGCGAAGGCCGCGAGCGCCGCTTCGTGGAAACCCGAGAGGATCAGCTTCTTCTTGCCCGGGTAGGTGTTGATGTCGCCGATGGCGAACACGCCGGGGATGTTGGTGCCGAATTTTTCGGTATCGACCTTGATCGCACGTTTGTCGATTTCAAGGCCCCAGTCGGCAATCGGCCCAAGCTTGGGCGCCAGACCGAAGAACACCAGCAGGTGCTCGGCCTCGAGCAGCTCGACTTCCCCGCTCGCGCTCTTGATGTGCACGCCGCGCAGCGCGCCGTTATCGTTGTGCAGCGCATGCGCGAGGCCCTCGATGAAGCGCAGCTTGCCGTGCGCCGCGAGCTCCTGCATGCGCGCGACCGAGGCCGGCGCCGCGCGAAACTCCGCGCGCCGGTGCACGAGCACGATGCCGGCCGCATCACTCGCCAGCGCGAGTGTCCAGTCGAGCGCGGAGTCCCCGCCGCCGAAGATCACGAGTTTGCGTCCGTGAAAGTCGCTGACGTTCTTGATTCGATAGTGCACCTGCGAGCCCTCGAACGCCTCGACGTCCGGCACCACGAGCCGACGCGGCTGAAACGAGCCGACGCCGGCGGCAATCACGACGGCGCCGGCATCAAACACGGTGCCCGCGCCGGTCACGACGCGAAAGCGCCCGTCGTCCTTGCGTTGCAGTTCGATCGCCTCCTCGCCCAGATGGAACCCGGCGCCGAAGGGCTTGATCTGCTGCATGAGCCGATCGACCAGCTCCTGCGCGCCGCAGATCGGCAGCGCCGGGATGTCGTAGATCGGCTTATCCGGGTATAGCTCGGTGCATTGGCCGCCGGGCTGACTCAACGAGTCGAGCACGTGAGCTTTGATGCCAAGCAATCCGAGCTCAAAGACCTGAAACAGACCGGCCGGCCCGGCGCCGATCACGAGCACTTCGGTAGTTATCGAGGCGTTGCTGGTGTCGTTCAAAGTGTATTCACCGGCTTGGAAAATAAGGGCGCGCGATTCTAGCGACCTGCCCGCGTGGCGGGCAACAAACGCGGTGCGCGCGCTCGCGCACTAAGATGATCTGGCGCGCCCGACTAAAGGCAAAATGGCGAGCCCTGCTCGCCTAGGCCCGGCCCGCGTTGGCATCGGTCGGTGCATGGAAGTACTCGCTCTCGGCGGCCAACTGATCCATGAGCCGCTTGAGTTCCGCGAGGCGCGCCTCGGCGGTGTTGATCGGCACGCAGTCTTCGCAGCGTGGATCCCCGCAGGGCTGGCGCGTGTACAGCCAGAATTGAATCGCCCCTGCCAGCAGGCCGTCGGCAATGTCCCAGAGATCGGCCTCCTTGTCCTTGCCCGCCAGGCGATTACCCAGGTCGACGGCCCTGGAAAATGCGGAGTCGAAGGTGTCGGCTTCTTCCATAGACGCTAGTGTACCTGCTCGCGTTGCGTGTGGGGATCCGGTGCGCGCGATGCGCTGCTTATCAACGATAGCCACGCGCCTGCAGCGCAAACAGATGGGCATAATGCCCGCCGAGCGCCATGAGCTCCTCGTGGCTGCCCTGTTCAATGATACGGCCCTGATCGAGCACCGCAATCCGGTCGGCCATGCGCACGGTCGAAAAGCGGTGTGATATCAGAATCGTAATGCGCTCGCGCGCCAGGGAACGAAAGTGCTCAAAGATCTCCGCCTCGGCGCGCGCATCCATGGCGGCGGTCGGCTCATCGAGCACCAGCACGTCGGCCTGCGTGCGCATGAAGGCCCGCGCCAGCGCAACCTTCTGCCATTGGCCGCCCGAGAGCTCCTGGCCGTAGCGAAACCATTTACCGAGCTGCGTTTGATAGCCGCCGGGCAGCCGATCGATGAATTCCGCGGCTCGCCCCTTGACCGCCGCATCGCGCCAGCGCTGCTCGTCCTCGAAGTAGCGCTCATCGCCGGCGCCGACGTTCTCTCCGACCAGCATCTGATAGCGCGTGAAGTCCTGAAAAATGACGCCGATTCGTGCCTTGAGAGCCTCATCCTGCCATTCGGGTAATGGCAGCCCGTCGAGCAGTATGCGGCCGGAATCGGGACTGTAGAGCCGCGTGAGCAGCTTGATCAGCGTGGTTTTGCCCGAGCCGTTTTCCCCGACCAGCGCAAGGCTGCTGCCAGGTGGCAGGTGCAGGTTGATATCCACCAGCGCGGGGCTCGATGCGCCCGGATAAGTAAAGCTGACATGTTCGAAGCGCACGCCATCGGCGCGATCAGGGCCATGCACGGCGCTGCCCGCCGGCGCCTCGACCGGCGTTTCGAGGAATTCATAGAGCGTGGAGAGATATAAATTGTCCTCGTACATGCCGCCAATGGCCGAGAGGATCGCGGTGACGGCGCCCTGTCCCTGCCGGAACGACAGCAGATACCTCGTCATCTGTCCGAGCGTGATGGCGCCGCGTACGGTGGCGACGGCGATCCAGGCGTAGGCGCCGTACAGCGTGGCGGTCGCAATGACACTGAGCGCAAAACCCCAGCTGTCGCGGCGGATCGACAAGGCGCGGTCTTCGCGATAGAGCCTGGTGTAGATATCGCGATAGCGCTGCAACAGGCGCGCACCCAGCCCGAACAGCTTGACCTCCTTGGCGTGATCCTCGCGTGCGAGCACGGTCTCGAGATAGGTCTGCATACGCGTCTCTGGAGAGCGCCAGCGAAACAGGCGAAAAGCGTCGCCCGAGAACTTCGCTTCGGCGACGAATGCGGGCAGTCCGGCCAGCAGCAGTATCAACACCGTCCAGGGCGAGAATCGCACCAGCAGCGCGCCGTAGCTGAGCAGCGAGATCGCGTTTTGCACCATTCCGAAAGTGCGCATGACGAGACTCAATGGTCGGCTCGAGGCCTCGCGCCGCGCGCGCGTGAGCTTGTCGTAGAACTCCGAGTCCTCGAAATGCGTGAGCTCGAGTGTCAATGCCTTCTCGAGAATCATGACGTTGACGCGCTGGCCGAGTTGCGCGCGCAACAGTGCCTGGCACAGCGAGAGGCCGCGTTGCGCGCCGGCCAGCAACGTGACGAGCGCGCCCTCGATGCATACCAGCCGCAGCACACGCGCCGCGCCATGGCCGCTCAGATTGCGTGCTGCGACCACGGCATCGACTATCTGTCCGCCAATCCAGGCGACGCCTGCCGGCAGCAGGCCGGCCAGCAACGTCAGCAGTGCGAGCGCGACCAGGAGCGCACGATTGGTGCTCCAGACCAGATCGATGGCGCGGCGGCTGTAACGGAATACGCCGAAGAACCCCTGCAACAGGTCTGCCCCACGGCCCGCGGGCGCCGCCTCGGCGGGCATCGGCGGCCGACCTGCGTGATTCACGCTGGCAGCAATTGCGCCGGCTCTGGCTCGTAGCCGAGGTTGGGCGCGAGCCAGCGCTCGACTTCCTCGAGCGTCATGCCTTTACGCCGCGCATAGTCGAGGACCTGGTCGCGATCAATGCGCCCGACGGCCAGGTAGCGTGCCTCGGGATGAGAGAAATAGAAACCGCTGACCGCCGCGGTCGGATACATCGCAAAGGACTCGGTCAGCCGGATGCCGGCGCGTTGCTCGACGTCGAGCAGATGCCAGATCGTTGCCTTTTCGGTGTGGTCCGGACAGGCCGGGTAGCCCGGCGCCGGACGAATCCCGCGATACTCCTCGCGAATCAGCTGCTCATTGCTGAGCTTTTCCTCGGGCGCGTAGCCCCAGAACTCGCGCCGCACGCGCTCGTGCAGCCGCTCGGCGAAGGCCTCGGCGAGCCGATCGGCCAGCGCCTTGAGCATGATGGCTGAGTAATCATCGTGCGCCGCCTCGAAGCGCCGCAGCGGCGCCTCGATCCCCTGGCCGGTGCTGACCGCGAAGGCACCCAGGTAGTCGCGCAAATGGGAGGCCTTGGGCGCGACGAAGTCCGCCAATGCCACGTGCGGCTTGCCCTCCGGCAAATCCTTCTGCTGGCGCAGAAAGTGCACCCGTGAAAGCATGGTGCTGCGCGCTTCGTCCGCATACAGCTCGACGTCATCATCGAGCGAGTTGGCCGCAAAAAAACCGAAGACCGCGCGCGGCTGCAGCCAGTGCTCGCGAATGATCGTGCGCAGCATCTTGCGCGCATCGGCGTACAAACTGTCCGCCTGCTCGCCGTATTGCGCATCGGTCAGAATATCCGGATATTTTCCGCGCAGTTCCCAGGCCTGAAAGAACGGCGTCCAGTCGATATAGCGCGCCAGCTCCTCGACCGAGTAGTCCTCAAAGCTGCGCACGCCGAGCATGCGCGGCACCGGCGGCACATAGCCGCTCCAGTCCAGCCGCGGTGCGTTGGCTCGGGCCTGTGCGAGCGTGTGTTGCGGCGACTTGACGCGACGCGAGCCATGCTGAGTGCGTCTTAGGGCGTGCTCCGCCTTGACCCGCTCCGTAAAGGCACCGCGCGAGGTCGGCTCGATGAGCTCCTGGCAGACTCCGACCGCGCGCGAGGCATCCTTGACATAGACGACGGGACCTTCGTATTGCGGATCGATACGCACCGAAGTATGGGCCGGGGATGTGGTCGCACCGCCAATCAATAAGGGCTGCGTGAATCCCTGGCGCTGCATTTCGCGCGCGACGTGCACCATCTCGTCGAGCGAGGGCGTGATCAGGCCCGACAGGCCGATCATGTCGGCCTGCTCGCGGCGCGCCGCCTCGAGGATCTTGTCGCAGGCGACCATGACGCCCAGATCCACGACCTCGAAGTTATTGCACTGGAGCACGACACCGACGATGTTCTTGCCTATGTCGTGCACATCGCCCTTGACGGTCGCGATCACGATGCGGCCAGCCGAGCGACGCCCCTCGCCGCCGTTGGCGGCCTTCTCCAGCTCTATGTACGGAATCAGATGCGCCACGGCCTTCTTCATCACGCGCGCAGACTTGACCACCTGGGGCAGGAACATCTTGCCCGCGCCGAACAGATCGCCCACGACGTTCATACCCGCCATCAGCGGTCCCTCGATGACCTGCAATGGCCGCTCGAACAGTCCACGCGCCTCCTCGGTGTCCTCGACCACGTACTCGTCGATGCCGCGCACCAGGGCGTGCTCGAGACGCTTGGCCACGGGCCATTCGCGCCAGGCCAGATCCTCCACGCGCCTGCCGCCCGCTTCGCCGCGATAGCGCGCCGCGATCTCCAGCAAACGCTCGGTGGCATCGGCGCGCCGATTCAGAATCACGTCCTCGACGCGCTCGCGCAGTTCCGGCTCAATCTGCTCGTAGATCGCGAGCTGTCCGGCATTGACGATGCCCATGCTCATGCCGGCGCGAATCGCGTGGTACAGAAACACCGAGTGCATGGCCTCGCGCACCGGCTCATTGCCTCGAAACGAGAAGGACACGTTGCTGACCCCGCCGCTGATCAGCGCGTACGGGCAGCGCGCGCGAATCGCCGCCGTGGCCTCCAGAAAATCCAGCGCGTAGCCGTTGTGCTCCTCGATACCCGTGGCGACCGCAAAGATGTTGGGATCGAAAATGATGTCCTCGGGCGGAAAGCCGGCCTTATCGACCAGCAGCCGATAGCAGCGCTCGCAGATCGAGACTTTGCGCGCCACGCTGTCGGCTTGACCCTGCTCATCGAATGCCATGACGACCACGGCGGCCCCGTATGCACGCACTAGCCGCGCCTGCGCGAGAAACGATTCCTCGCCCTCCTTCAGGCTGATCGAATTGACGATGCCTTTGCCCTGCAGGCATTTGAGCCCGGCTTCGATGACCGACCACTTCGAGGAGTCGATCATGACCGGTACGCGCGCAATGTCCGGCTCGGAGGCGATCAGGTGCAGGAATCGCACCATGGCCGCCTGGGAATCGAGCATGCCCTCATCCATGTTCACATCGATGATCTGCGCGCCGCTGGCCACTTGCGCGCGCGCGACATCCAGTGCGCCCGCGTAGTCATCGGCTTCGATCAAGCGGCGGAATTTCGCCGAGCCGGTGACATTGGTGCGCTCCCCAACGTTGACGAACAGGCTCTCCGGACCGATATCGAGCGGCTCGAGCCCGGACAGTCGGCAGCGCGGCGCTCGTCGCGGCACAACTCGCGTGGGCAATGCCGCGACCGCGTCGCGGATATGGGCGATGTGTTCGGCGGTCGTGCCGCAGCAGCCGCCGACGATATTGACCAGACCCTGCGCGGCAAACTCGCGAATCAGGTCGGCGGTCTCGCAGGCCTGCTCATCATATTCGCCGAACGCATTGGGCAGCCCGGCATTCGGATAGGCGCAGACCGCGACATCGGCGAGGCCCGAGAGCTCCTCGACGTAGGGGCGCAGCTGCTTGGCGCCAAGCGCGCAGTTCAGGCCGACGACAGTCGGTTGGGCGTGCCGGATCGAATTCCAGAACGCCTCCACGGTCTGACCGGAGAGCGTGCGACCCGACGCATCGGTGATCGTGCCGGAAATCATGATCGGCAGCTCGGTGTGGGTCTGCTCGAACGTGCGGCGCACGGCAAACAAGGCGGCCTTGGCGTTGAGCGTATCGAACACGGTCTCGATCAGCAGCAGATCCACGCCGCCTTCGATCAAGGCTGCCGTCGCCTCGCTGTAGGTCGCGACCAGCTGATCGAAGGTGATGTTACGAAAGCCCGGATCATTCACGCTCGGTGAGAGCGAAGCCGTGCGACTGGTCGGGCCGATCGCGCCGGCGACGAAGCGCGTCTGCCCGGTACGCTCGGCGTAGTGATCAGCGATCTCGCGCGCCAGTCTCGCGGCCGACAGATTCAGCTCTGTGACCAGGCCCTCCATGCGGTAATCGCTGAGCGAGGGAGCGCTCGAATTGAAGGTGTTGGTCTCGATGATGTCGGCGCCCGCGGCCAGATACTTGCCGTGGATGTCACGAATCAGCGCCGGCTGCGTGAGCGTCAGCAGATCGTTATTGCCCTTGAGGTCGCTGGGCCAATCGCGGAAACGCTGGCCGCGATAGGCGGCCTCGTCCGGCTTGCTGGCTTGGATCATCGTGCCCATGGCGCCGTCGAGCACGAGGATGCGCTGCAAGAGCAGGCGCCGAAAGTCCTCCAGCCGCTGCGCGCGGGTCATGCGCGCTGCTCCAGCCGCGCCGGCGGCTCAGCCGCAGGTGCGCGTACGCCCAACGCGTGGCAGATGGCGTAGGTCAGGTCGGCGCGATTGAGTGTGTAGAAATGAAACTCATCCACGCCCTCGCGTGTCAGTGTCTCGACCTGTCCGATCGCGAAGGCCGCGGCGATCAGGCGGCGTGTCTCGACGTCTTCGTCCAGGCCGTCGAAGCGCTGACACAGCCAATCGGGCACCTTGGCACCGCAGCGGGCTGCAAAGCGCAGCATCTGCGGAAAGCGCGTGATCGGCAGAATTCCGGGCACCAGGCTGGCATTGATTCCGGCCCCTGCGCAGCGATCACGGAAGCGCAGGAACACGTCAGTGTCGAAGAAAAATTGCGTGATGGCCCGCTCGGCCCCGGCATCGATCTTGGCCTTGAGGTTGGCCAGATCAAACTCCGCATTCGGCGCCTCCGGATGTCCTTCGGGGTATGCGGCCACCGAGATCTCAAAGTCCCCGACACTCTTGAGCCCACGCACCAGATCCACCGCGTAGGCAAAGCCCTGCGGATGAGGCCGGTAGGCACCGCTGCCCTGCGGCGCATCCCCGCGCAGCGCCACGATATGGCGAATGCCGGCCTGCCAGTAGCCGCGCGCGATCTCCAGGATGTGCTCGCGATCCGTGCCGATGCAGGTCAGGTGCGGTGCCGGCGTCAGCGAGGTCTCACGCAGCACGCGCGTCACCACCTGATGGGTGCGCTCGCGCGTCGAGCCGTCGGCGCCATAGGTGACCGAGACGAAGCGCGGCGCAAGCGGCAGCAGGCGCTGAATCGATTGCCACAGTGTCAGCTCCATTTTCTCATCGCCGGGCGGAAAGAATTCGAACGAGACCTGCACCGGGCGAAGCAGCGTGCTCAGGCTGCTGCCGATGCGGCCGGCAAGGCTCGAGGCGTTCACGCGCTCTCCGAGCGTTGGCGGGAGACGACGATCTGCTCGGGGCGCCGCAAAGTGTCAGACACCGCATCGGCGGGTTGCGCAAATTGCGCCAGCGCGACAATGACATGGCGCCCGGACAGGTCGCAGGGACGCAAGCGCGCCGTATCGAAACCGGCACATGCCAGCCAGCGACGCAGGTGCGCGAGCGGATTGTCGATCGCGCAGGCGGCCAACTGCTCAAAATCCTCGATCACTACGAGGCGGCCTGAGCGACGCAGCACGCGCGCGGCCTCAATGACGGCGTCAATGGGTCGCGCGGCTGTGGCCAGTACCCGGTCTATGGTCACGGTATCGAAGCTACCGTGATCCCAGGTCAGG
>Ga0302325_10007665_pt1 | contig 23889 bp, 21 predicted proteins | sample Palsa_T0_2_FD_201948 | JGI IMG/M metagenome (GOLD analysis project Ga0302325, IMG submission 201948) | Peat permafrost microbial communities from Stordalen Mire near Abisko, Sweden - Palsa_T0_2 | ecosystem: Environmental > Terrestrial > Soil > Palsa > Peat permafrost | place: Sweden: Abisko... | reverse complement strand
TTGATCGGGTCGGTCAGCATGAACCGGTCCTCGGGATGGATATAGGTCGGACAGCCGAAGGTATCCGACACCTTCTGGGCAGACCAGATGTGGTCGATATGGCCGTGGGTGAGCAGAACTGCCGCAGGCGTCAGCCGATTCTCGTCCAGGATGCGCCGCAGCTGGCCCATCGCGCGCTGGCCCGGATCGACGACGATGGCATCCGCGCCGGGGTGCGGCGCCAGCACGTAGCAGTTGCATTGCAGCAACCCGGCGGGAAATCCAGTGACCAACACGATCTCCAGTTTCCCACCCGCACTGCCCGGCGACGACCAGGGCCACGCAGGACGGGTCGCGGCACCTTCCGTCAGAGTCGGCTGGCACACTCGTCGGAGACCCAGCCCGCACACATGGAGGACTACCGGCGGTGCCGACCAACGAACAGCGACGAGCCACAGCCAAGCGGAAACTGGAACGGCAGCTCGAGCGCCGCGCGCAGCAGGCTCGCCGTCGTCGGACCCTGGCCATCGTCGGCGGGACGCTCGCGGTGGTCGTCGCGGTCGCCGCGGCTGTCTTCACCGTTATCCACACCAACCAGGAACACCAGAACAAGCAAGCGTCGGCCAGCGCGTCGGCCAGCGCGGCTCCGGCGGGCTCGACGTCGCTGCCGACCTTCAGGCCGGGCGCCGACCTGGGCGCAAACTGCCAATACCCTGCCGCGGCAGAGCAGCCCGGCAAGCAGGTGACCCCGCCGAAGCAAGGCAAGGTGCCTACCGATCCCGCACAGGTCAGCGCCAGCATGGTCACCAACCAGGGCAACGTCGGCCTGTTACTTGCAAACAACGAATCACCCTGCACCGTCAACAGTTTCGCGAGCCTGGCGCAGCAGAAGTTCTTCGACAACACCAAATGCCACCGACTCACTGCCTCGCCGACGTCGTCGATCCTGCAGTGCGGTGACCCGAGCGGCGACGGCACGGGCGGCCCCGGCTATCAGTTCGCCAACGAGTACCCGAGCGACCAGTACAAGCCGGGCGACCCCGCAGCCCACGAGCCGGTGATCTATCCGCGCGGGACCTTGGCGATGGCCAACAGCGGGCCGAACACCAACGGCAGCCAGTTCTTTCTGGTCTACAAGGACACACAGCTGCCGCCGGAATACACTGTCTTCGGCAAGATCCAGCAGGACGGACTGGCCACCCTGGACAAGATCGCCAAGGGCGGTGTCGCCGGCGGCGGTGCCGACGGACCTCCTGCCACGGAGGTCACCATCAAATCGATAAGGCTGGACTAATGCGGGCTCGGATCGCCGCCACCCTCGGGGTGATGGCACTAGCGGTAACCGTGACTGGCTGCGGCGCCTACGGCGAGGACAAAAGCACCGCAACGAAGCCGACCAGCACCGCGGCAACCGCGACCGCCACCCTGGCCCGGGTGAAACCGATCACCGGCCCACTTCTGCCGCCCTTCTACCCATCGGCCGCGGTGGGAGCGAACTGTCAGTATCTGCCGTCCGCCGATCCGGCCGGCAAGCCCGCAGCCCCGCCGGGCAACGGCAAGCAGTCCACCGATCCCCCGGTGGTCGGACTGACCATTGTCACCGATCGCGGCCGGATCGGTCTGCAACTCGCCAATGGCGAATCACCTTGCACCGTCAACAGTTTCGTGACGCTTGCCCAGCAAGCCTACTTCGACAACACCGAATGCCACCGGCTGACCACGGCACGGGCGTTATCGGTGTTGCAATGTGGAGACCCCAAGGGCGACGGCACCGGTGGACCGGGTTATCACTTCGCCGACGAGTTTCCGACCGTTCAGTATCCGCCCGGCGAGCCGGCGCTGAAGATACCCGTCGTGTACCCGCGTGGAACGCTGGCGATGGCCAACTCCGGGCCCAACACCAATGGCAGCCAGTTCTTCTTGGTCTACCGTGACTCGCTGCTGCCGCCGGTCTATACGATCTTCGGGACCATCAGCGAAACCGGGTTGGCCGTAGTGGAAAAGATTGCCGCGGCCGGTGTCGCGGGCGGTGCCGACGACGGTCCGCCCGCCAACGAGGTCACCATCACGTCGGCACGGCGGGATTGAGCGAAGCGGAGCGCTCAACGTAGGTGCGGGCTGCACGCACGATGAACTCTTCTGTCGGCGCCGGATGCCAGCCGAGTTCACGGGTAGCTTTGCCGTGACTGGCCGGCGAGGTCAGGTCGACTAGCCGGGTGCTCTGCCTGCTGATCGGGAAGTCGCGGCGCACCAGCGCTCCAACGGCGTCGGACAACCGGGAAACCCCGTACAGCACTGCAATCGGAACACCCAGCCTGGGCGGACGTGCACCGACAGCCTGCGCCGCGATGGTCACCAGTTCGCGTTGAGACATGTAGCGCTCAGAGATGATGTAGCGCTGCCCGATTCGACCTCGTTCGGCGGCCAGCAGCAGCGCTGCGGCGACGTCGTCGATACCGACGACCTCGGAACCGACGCCGCGGACATAAAACGGCAATTTTCCGAGAGCAGCGAGCTTGACGAACATCCCCTGGCGCGGTTGCCAATCGGGCGGCCCGTAGGGATTCGACACATTGGTCACCACGGCGGGCAGTCCATGCTCGGCGACGTAGGAGAGCACCAGACGCTCGGCCTCGCGGCGTGACTCGATATAGCTGCCGGCCAGATCCGCCCAGTTGAAAGGTGTTTCCTCGTCCACAGTTTCACCGTTTTGGCCGACCGCGATGGTGCCGATGGTGCTCAGGAAAACGAACCGCCGCAGGTTCGCGTGCACCGCCACGTCGAGGACGTTGCGCAGACCGTCGACGTTGGTCTTGAACAGCGGAGCGGGGTCTCGTAGCTCTGCCCTGGTGTCGACGACGCAGTAGTAGACCACATCACGATCGGCCATCGCGGCGGCGACCGCCTCCGTGTCGAAGATGTCGCCGAAACGCCGATCGACGTCAAGTCCATCAATTCCCTTGGTGTCACTCGACTTTCGTACCAGCACCCGTACATCGGCGCCGCTGGACACCAGATGGCGGGTAACGCAGGCGCCAACGTTGCCACTGGCTCCCATGACCAGTGCCCGCTGTCCGGCAGCCGTCGGCGGGTCGCTATCCTGCGCCATCTGTCCGCTTACTCAGGCCGCTGACGTCACCCGGTAGACGTCGTAGACGCCTTCGACGTTGCGGACCACGTCGAGCAGGTGTCCCAGATGTTTGGGGTCACCCATCTCGAAGGTGAAACGGCTGATCGCCACCCGGTCGCCGGATGTGGTGACCGACGCCGACAGGATATTCACCCGCTCGTCGGCCAACACCCGGGTGACGTCCGAGAGCAACCGGTGCCGGTCGAGCGCCTCGACCTGAATGGCCACCAAAAAAACCGACGACGGTGACGGCGCCCAGTGCACTTCGATGATGCGCTCGGCCTGCTGCTGCAGCGACGTGGCGTTGGTGCAATCGGTGCGGTGCACGCTGACTCCCCCACCCCGGGTGACGAAACCCATGATCTGGTCGCCGGGCACCGGCGTGCAGCACTTGGCCAGCTTGGTCAGGGTTCCGGGTGCCCCGGGGACCGAGACGCCGACGTCGTCGTTGCTACGCGAACGCCGCGGGATCGTCGTCAGGGTGGAGCGCTCAGCCAGATCCTCCTCAGCCTGGTCGATGCCGCCGATTTCGACCAGCAGCCGTTGCACCACATGCTTGGCTGAGACGTGGCCTTCACCGACCGCGGTGTAGAGCCCCGACACGTCGGTATAGTGCAGTTCGTTGGCCACCGCCGCCATCGATCCGCCATTCACCAAGCGCTGCAACGGAAGTCCGCCACGACGGACTTCGCGGGTGATCGCGTCTTTGCCGGTTTCCAGAGCCTCCTCACGACGTTCCTTGGCAAACCACTGACGGATCTTCGTTTTGGCGCGCGGGGACACCACGAATTGCTGCCAATCCCGCGACGGCCCGGCGTTGGCCGCTTTCGAGGTGAATACCTCGACGACTTCGCCGTTTTCCAGCTTGCGCTCCAGCGCGACCAGCCGGCCGTTGACCCGGGCGCCGATGCAACGATGCCCCACCTCGGTGTGCACAGCGTAAGCGAAGTCCACCGGGGTGGACCCGGTGGGCAGGGTGATCACATCACCCTTCGGGGTGAACACGAAGAGCTCCTGTACCGCTAGGTCGTAGCGCAGCGATTCCAGGAACTCACCGGGGTCGGCGGCCTCCCGCTGCCAGTCGAGCAGCTGGCGCATCCAGGCCATGTCGTCGATCTCGGCGGCGGCTTGCACATGCGGAACCCCGTTGCGGCCCTTGGTCTCTTTGTACCGCCAGTGCGCCGCGATGCCGTACTCGGCGGTGCGGTGCATGTCGCGGGTACGGATCTGCACCTCCAGCGGTTTGCCTTCGGGTCCGACGACGGTGGTGTGCAGCGACTGATACACCGCATAGCGCGGCTGCGCGATGTAGTCCTTGAAGCGGCCCGCCATCGGCTGCCACAGCGAATGCACCACGCCGACAGCGGCGTAACAGTCCCGGATCTCCTCACACAAGATGCGGATGCCGACCAGGTCGTGAATGTCGTCGAAGTCGCGGCCCTTGACGATCATCTTCTGATAGATCGACCAGTAGTGCTTGGGCCGTCCCTCGACCAGCGCGTTGATCTTCGACGCGTTGAGCGTGGCGACGATCTCGGCGCGGACCTTGGCCAGATGGGTGTCGCGCGACGGCGCCCGCCCGGCGACCAGGCGCACGATCTCTTCGTACTTCTTGGGATGCAGGATCGCGAACGACAGATCCTCCAGCTCCCACTTGACCGTGGCCATACCCAGCCGATGTGCCAGCGGCGCAATAACTTCCAGCGTCTCACGGGCCTTGCGCGCCTGCTTCTCGGGTGGCAGGAAGCGCATGGTCCGCATGTTGTGCAGCCGGTCGGCCACCTTGATCACCAGCACCCGCGGGTCGCGCGCCATCGCGGTGATCATCTTGCGGATGGTCTCGCCCTCGGCGGCACTGCCCAGCACCACGCGGTCCAGCTTGGTCACCCCGTCGACGAGATGGCCGACCTCGTCGCCGAAATCCGTGGACAATTCCTCCAGGCTGTAACCGGTGTCCTCGACCGTGTCGTGCAGCAGGGCCGCCACCAGCGTGGTGGTGTCCATGCCCAATTCGGCCAGAATGTTGGCCACGGCCAATGGATGGGTGATGTAGGGATCGCCCGAATGCCGCATTTGGCTGGCATGCCGATGCTCGGCCACCTCGTAAGCCCGCTGCAACAGCGATAGGTCGGCCTTGGGGTAGATCTCCCGGTGCACCGCCACCAGCGGTTCGAGCACCGGGTTCATCGCGCTGCGCTGTGCGGTCATCCGGCGTGCCAACCGTGCCCGCACTCGCCGCGACGCGCTGCTGGACGCCCTGAAGCCGATTCCGGGCTCAGCCGATGAAGAAATGTCGGCGACCTGGAGCGGCTCGGTGGGCGGCTGGACCGCCGTACCCTTGTCGTCCGCCACGTTCGTCACCTCCGAAGCTTCAGGATATCCGCCGACACACCGATTACCTCTACATACAGATCAAGCTGTGCACCGGCAGCGGCGCGACCAGCTCGCGACCGCCGAGCCCGGCCAGCTCGACCACCACCGCGGCGATCGCCACCTCGGCACCGGCTCCCTCGAGCAGGCGATGCGCCGCCGCCACCGTTCCGCCGGTGGCCAGCACGTCGTCCAGGATCACAACGCTGCGGCCGGCCAGTTCGATCCCGTCGGCCGGAAGCTCCAGGCTCGCGGTGCCGTACTCGAGCGTGTACTGCTCGCTGCGCACCGGTGGCGGCAACTTGCCGCCCTTGCGGATGGCCAGCACGCCGGTGCCCAGCCGGGCAGCGACAGCGCCGCCGATCAGAAATCCACGCGCATCGATTCCGGCGATCAGATCAGCGCCGGACGCGACGTCCGCGAGCTCATCGGTGACCGCTGCCAGCCCCCGCGGGTCGGCGAACAGCGGTGTCAAGTCCTTGAACTGGATTCCAGCCGAGGGGAAGTCGGCGACCTGCCGGGTCAGCGCCGCAATCAGGGTGGCTGCCGGGCCTTTGCCGGTGCTCACCGCACCAAGACCCATCGGTCCATGTTCCAGCCGGCGCCCCAGCGGCTGGGGTTGGTGCCGACGGCGTACATCTTCTTCGACGTCAGCAAGGTCCGCTGCTGGCGATACAGCGGCAACGACGGCATATCGGCCCACAGCACCGGTGCGCTCTCGGCCAGCAGCCGGACCAGGTCGGCCGGGTCGGCCGACACCGCCAGCGAGGCGATGATCCCGTCGATCTGGCCGTTGGTGTAGCCGGACAAGTTGTTGCCGTTGCCGGTGTGCAGGCTATAGGCATCCATCGCTGACGACCCCGTCGAGCCGCTGCCGGTGGCCCCGCCGGTGCTGGCCAGCAAGACGTCAACCTTTCCGTCTTTGAGCGTCTGCGGACCGACAGAGTCCGAGGTGACGTCGGAGACCGAGATCCCGGCCGGGCCGCAGCCCTTGGCGATCGCGCCGACGATGGCGGCCAGCCGCGCATTGGGCCCCCGATAGCCGATCCGCACCGCCAGCGGCTTCCCACCCAACGCCGCCCGCGCGGCTTCGGGGTTCGATTTGATGAACTGCCCTGCCTCAGGGACGTTTTCCGCGAGTCCGATGGCATCGTCGGCCGTGGTGTGCAGACGCGCGTTGGCGATCGGTGCCATCGCGTCACGCGCGATGACATCACGCGGTGTGCACGACGCAAGGGCGCGGCGCGCAGGGACCGGCGCGAACAACCCGCGCGGCGCAAAAATCAGCTGCTCGATCCCGTCCGACGGTGCGTCGGTGCGGAGGTAGGTGTCCGGTGTGGCCAGCACACCCGAAGAGCCCGCCGCGACGTCGACGACGTCGGCGCTTTTGTTGTTGACCCGGTCCTGGATGTCGGCTTTCTGCGGCCACACCGTGACACGTTTGGTCATCGGCTTGGTACCCCACCACAGGTCATTGGTGACGAGAACCACCGCGCCGCCGTCCAACACCGATTCAATCTTGTACGGCCCCGAGGACGGGAAGTGCTTGGCGATCGTGCCGGATTCGATACCCGGTTTGAGGTTCCAGGTGGTGTTCCACAACTGCGCGATACGTCCGATGGCGGACACGTTGTTACCCAGCAGCGCAGAGGTGACGTCGAGGCCGAGCTCCTCGGCGATGACATGCGACGGCATGATCGCGGTCGCGGTGAACAGTTCGTTGTAGTCGACGATGTTGCGGTCAGGGACGAACGACACGCGTGCTTTCTTCTGTCCCGGTTGGCAGTCGATGGACGCGACGTCGACGAATCCGGCCTGGCTGGCGGCGTCGAAGCCGGGAAACCGGCCGGACTGGGCCGCCCACGCCAACACCAGGTCGTCACAGGTGACCGGCTTGCCGTCGGAGTAGACGGCGTTGTCGGCGATCTGGTAGTCGAGCACCAGCGGCGAACCACCGACGATCGAAACGGTGCCGAAGTCGTGGTCGGCGACGACCTGGCCGTCGGGGCCGTGGTAGCCGAATCCAGTGAGCGTCCGGGCGAATGCCTGCGCACCCGCGGAGGCCGCGCCGCTGACCGTGTTGCCGTTGTAGGTGTCCAGCGCTCCGTCGACGATGTAGTCGATCTGACCGGCGGCGCTTCCGGAGCACGCCGTCAGGGCGCCCGACGCGGTCGCCGCGAGTATCGCGGCCAGCCCGCTGGCAGCCACTCGCCGACGCCAGGCAATCATTCGCGGGCTAGCGTTTGTTCCGCTTGCCGCTGGGACGCGACTGGCGGCCAGCGGAGTGCCGTGTCCGCCCGGCGCCCGGCGCCGGCTTGCTCGGCGCGGCGTCGCCGGCGGCCGCGAAGGATGCCCTGGACGGCGTCGGGGATTCTTCGTCGTCGGCGGGTTCGTGCCGCTCTTGACCTTTGCCGCCTTTGTCGGGTTTGACGGGTGCCTTTCCGGCGACCGGATCGCGGCGGCGCAGAACCCGGCGGTTGTGAATTCGCACCAGTTCGGTGCGCTCACGCAGGGTGACCAGCAACGGGGTGGCGAAGAAGATCGAAGAGTAGGTGCCGACCATGATGCCGACCAGCTGCACGAGCGCCAGGTCCTTGAGCGTGCCCACGCCCAGCAGCCACACCGCCACGACCATCAGCGACAACACCGGCAGCACCGAGATCAGGCTGGTGTTGATTGATCGCATGAAGGTCTGGTTGACGGCGAGATTGGCTTGTTCGGCGAAGGTGCGCCGATTGGTGTGCTGGAAGTCTCGGGTGTTCTCCTCGACTTTGTCGAACACGATCACGGTGTCGTACAACGAGAAACCCAGGATGGTCAGCAAGCCGATCACGGTGGCCGGGGTGACTTCGAAGCCCACCAGCGAGTAGACCCCGGCGGTGACGGTCAGGTCGAAAACCATTGTCGCCAGCGCCGAGATCGCCATGAAAATCTCGTACCGCAGGATGATGTACAGGCTGACCAGCACCAGGAACACCACCAGAGCGATCACCGCTTTCCAGGTGATCTGGCCGCCCCAGGTCGACGACACCGCCGAGTCGGAGATGGTCTTCGCGCTGGGCTGATCGTCGTCGCCTTTGGGGTGGAATCTGTCGAACAGGGCGTTGCGCAGCTTCTCCGTCTTGTCGTTGGACAGCGTCTCGGACTTGATCTGCACGGTCGCCGACGATCCGCTGCCGACGATAACCACGGACCCCGGGTCGTGGCCCAGCGTTTCCCGGAAGACCTGCTCCACCTGGCTGACCGTCGAATCGCCGCGCGGGAACGACATCGTTGTGCCGCCCTTGAAGTCGATTCCGAAGGTGAACCCGCGCACGATGATGCTGACGATCGCGACCGTGACGAGGAACCCACCGACCCCGTACCACAACCGACGACGTCCAACGACCTCGAAAGCGCCGGTACCGGTGTACAGGCGGGACAGGAAGCTGTGGTGCGGCAGGACGGCGGCGGTGTCGTCGCCCGTCGGGCGCACCACTTTTGCGGTGCCCGTACTGATCTCGACGGCAGCCGTTTCGTCGGTGCCGGTCGTGTTCGCTTTCGACGCCATCTCGCTACCCCCGTCCTGTCGAATAAGCCCCGGCCGTCACGGCCCCTCGTTCGCGGGCGACCTGCTGGACCGCCCCCAGGCCGTTGTATGCCGGCTTGGCCAGCCTCGTCGACCTGGACGCCATGAAGACCAGCGGCCAGGTCACCAGGAACACCACGACGATGTCGAGAATCGTGGTGAGCCCCAAGGTGAACGCGAATCCTTTCACCTGGCCAATCGCCAGGAAATACAGGACGGCTGCGGCCAGGAAGGTCACCGCGTTGCCAGACAGGATTGTCCTGCGAGCCCGCCCCCAGCCGCGCGGAACCGCCGACCGGAATCGTTTGCCCTCGCGGATCTCGTCTTTGATGCGTTCGAAGAACACCACGAACGAGTCGGCCGTAGTGCCGATACCGATGATCAGGCCCGCGATACCGGCCAAGTCGAGGGTGTAGTTGATATAACGCCCGAGTAATACCAGGATGGCGAAAACCGCTGCGCCAGAAGCCACCAACGACAATGCCGTCAGCAATCCGAGCACCCGGTAGTACAGCAGCGAATACACCAGGACCAGCACCAGTCCAATGCCACCGGCCAGCAGACCGGCCCGCAGCGACGTCAATCCCAATGTCGCCGAAACGGTTTGGGCCTCTGATGACTCGAACGACAGCGGCAGCGAGCCGTACTTGAGGACGTTGGCGAGTTCGCGCGCCGAGCTCGCAGTGAACGGCGGGTCGCCACCGGTGATCTGGGTGCGGCCGCCGGGGATGGCTTCGCGGATCGCCGGCGCGCTGACGACCTGCGAGTCCAGTGTGAAGGCGGTCTGCGTGCCGATGTGGGCGGCGGTGAAGTCCGCCCAGGTGTTGGCCGCCCCGCTCTTGAACTGCACATCGACGACGTAGCCGCCGCTGTGCTGGTCCAGGCCCGAGCTGGCGTTGTCGATCTGGTCGCCGCTGATGATCGACGGCCCCAGCAGGTAGGCCTGCTTGTGCTGCTGGTCGCAGGTCACCAGTGGCAGGTCGGGGTCGTCGTTGCCGGCCAGGATGTCTTCCTGGTAGCACCTGGTGGCTTCGTACTGCAGGGCCAGGAACTGCACACCCTTGTTGGCGCTCTGCCGCCACTCTCTTTCTTTGGAGATGCGCTCGGCAAGGTCCTTACGCGGGTCGGGCGGACCCGGCTGAATCGGGACGGTCGCCGGAGGTGGCACCGGAGCGGGTGTAGGCGACGGCGACGGCGGGACTTGCGGATACGGCCGAGGCTGTGGCGGGACGGCCGGCTCGTCGGGCAGCACAGGCCCGTTACCGGGCGCCGGTACGGGAGCACCGCCCGGGACCAGGCCGGGTGCCGTGGGCTGGCCGTGCTGCCCCGGCCGTGGGGCCCGCGGTACCGCAGTGCTGTCGGCCGGTAGCGCATTGATCACCGGGCGGATGTACAGCCGGGCGGTCTGGCCGAGGTTGCGCGCCTCGTTCCCGTCGGTCCCCGGAACCGTGATGACCAGGTTGTCTCCGTCGACGATGACCTCAGAACCCGAGACACCCAAGCCGTTGACGCGGGCGCTGATGATCTGCTGGGCCTGAGACAGCGCCTCTCGGCTCGGTCGCGACCCGTCCGGCGTGCGTGCAGTCAACGTGACCCGGGTACCACCCTGCAAGTCGATGCCGAGCTTTGGGCTGGCCCGCTTGTCACCGGTGAGAAACACCAGCAAATAGAGGCCGATCAGCAGAACCAGAAATACCGCCAAGTAGCGGGTGGGGTGCGCCGGCGTCGAAGGCGATGCCACGTGTTGAGTCTCCTCCGCTCATGCGCGATTCGTTCCCCGAGAATGGTCACGCCCGCTGTATGCCTATCGCGCGTCGATCAGTCCGACTGCACCCGCAAAGGGTACGTGGCAGGCCACCGACCTCAATCCTTGGGCAGTCGCTGCGCGTCGTCGACTAGATCGTCGGCCTCGTCGGCCTCGGTGTCCAGGCTCTCCGGCTCGATGCGGTCCCTGATCGCCAGCTTCATCCAGGTCGTCACGACCGCGGTGGTCGAACCCTCCGCCGCGATTTCGAGGTCCACATCGTCGTCGGTGATGCGAGTGATGGTGCCGTGCAGTCCGGAGGTGGTGTGCACCCGGTCCCCGACACGTAGCGACTCGTGCAGATCGATGGTGGCCTGCAGCGCGCGCTTCTGTCTCCGCGAGTTGAAGAACGCGAATGCCACAAAGACAACGAGCAGCGGCAAGAACATAACCGTTTGGTTCATGAAGGCAACGATCTTTCCGGTAGGTGGTGCGTCGGCCACCAGTGTGCCACCAGGCCGTGGCCATGCTGAATCATTGACCGATGGGACTGTCGCTGAACGAAGCGCTACGCACCACCGGAGCGATCCGCGACTTCACCGACCGCGCCGTCGACGACGTCGTTCTGACCCGGGTACTCGACACCGCCCGCTTCGCGCCCAGCGGCGGTAATGCGCAGGCCTGGCGGGTGGTCGTCGTCAAAGACTCGACGAACCGTCGCCGGCTACGGGATTGCTACCTGCGCGGTTCCAGGGACTACCTGGCCCTGCTCGCCGCCGGCTTACGGCCGTGGGCGCCGACCAGCGATCGCGACGCCGAGGCCCGCGCGCTGGCCGCCGACGAACGCGTCACTGCCGCAGGGGGTTTCGGAGAAAAGATCGATGAGGCCCCAGTGTTGCTCGCACTGTTCGCCGACCTGTCGATGTTGGCGGCGGTGGACCGCGACGCAGACCGGTACACCTTCGCCGGCGGCGCGTCCCTCTATCCGTTCGCGTGGAGCATCCTGCTGGCCGCGCGTGACGAGGGCCTGGGCGGGGTCATCACCACGATCGCGATTCGGGAGGAGCCGCAGATCAAGGCCCTCCTGGGGGCAGCCGACCCGCTGGCCCTCGCGGCGGTGATCGCACTGGGGTATCCGGTCCGACAGCCGCGCCGACTGCGCCGCCAACCGGTGAGCTCCTTTGCTACGGTCGATTCAATCGACGGTCCGACATTCGGGAGGTCTGCAGATGAGGAAGTTGGTTGACTGTCTGGCACCGGTTGCCGCGATGGCACTGATGCCGATGGCAGCGGTGGCTATTGCGATGCCGGCCGCGAGTTCGGCGGATCCGGCGAACTGCCAGCCTGGCCAGTGGTGGGATCCAACCGGGAGTGTCTGCCGGCCGCTGGGCCAGGGGCCGCAGCCGTTGAACTGCGACCCCGGCCAGTATTGGGACCCGACGACCAATGTCTGCCGGCCGCTGGGACACACAGCCGCCGGCTGATTTGGGGGGCCGCCGGGCTAGGCTGCTGACGTGTCCGCTGTCGAACAGAGTCGCCACCTGGTCACGGAAATCCCCGGCCCGGCATCGCTGGAGCTGACGAAGCGCCGCGCCGCCGCGGTCTCCCACGCTGTGGGAATGACGATGCCCGTGTTCGCGGCGCGAGCGGCGGGCGGGATCGTCGAAGACGTCGACGGCAATCGGCTCATCGACCTGGGTTCGGGCATCGCGGTCACCACGATCGGCAGCTCGGCGCCACGGGTTGTCGAAGCGGTGCGCGCACAGGTCGCCGACTCCACCCACACCTGCTTCATGGTGACGCCGTACGAGCAGTACGTCGCGGTCGCCGAACACCTCAACCGGCTTGCCCCGGGATCGGCCGAGAAGCGTTCGGTGCTGTTCAATTCCGGTGCCGAGGCGGTCGAGAACGCCGTCAAGATCGCCCGCTCGTACACCCGCAAAGACGCGGTGGTGGCCTTCGACCACGCCTATCACGGCCGCACCAACATGACCATGGCGCTGACCGCGAAATCCATGCCGTACAAAAGCGGATTCGGGCCGTTCGCGCCGGAGATCTACCGGGCCCCGCTGTCCTACCCGTTCCGTGACGGGCTGATCGACAAGGAACTGGCCACCAACGGCGAGCTGGCCGCCCGACGCGCCATCGACGTCATTTCCAAGCAGGTTGGCGCGGACAACCTGGCCGCAGTGGTCATCGAGCCCATCCAGGGCGAAGGTGGTTTCATCGTCCCGGCCGAGGGATTCCTGCCCACGTTGCTGGACTGGTGTCGCCGGCACGACGTCGTCTTCGTCGCCGACGAGGTGCAGACCGGGTTCGCGCGGACCGGCGCCATGTTCGCCTGCGAGCACGAAGGCATCGAACCCGATCTGATCTGCATCGCCAAAGGCATCGCCGACGGGTTGCCGCTGTCCGCCGTCACCGGTCGCGCGGAGATCATGGATGCCCCGCAGCCCAGCGGCATCGGTGGCACGTTCGGCGGCAACCCGGTCGCCTGCGCGGCGGCGCTGGCCACCATCGCCACCATCGAGGCCGACGGGCTCATCGAGCGAGCCCGTCAGATCGAACTGTTGATGAAGGACCGGCTGCTGGCGCTGCAAGCCGCAGACGACCGTATCGGCGACGTTCGGGGCCGCGGCGCGATGATCGCCGTGGAGTTCGTCACGCCCGACAACGCCGAGCCCGACGCCAAGTTGACCAACGCGCTGGCCACCGCCGCCCACGCCGCCGGCGTCATCGTCTTGACGGCAGGGACTTTCGGCAATGTCGTGCGCTTTCTGCCGCCGCTGGCGATCAGCGATGATCTCCTCACCGAAGGTCTCGACGTGGTGGCGGGTCTGCTGGCCGAGCTTTAATGCTCAATAGTCCCAGCTGTCTCAAGAAGTTTGGGATGCGACGAAGTGCCCGCCTCGTAGCGACAACTGGCCTGGTCGCGTAATGCCATCACGCGTTTGTGGATTCGGTGCTCGGTGCCGCGCGGCATCCAACCGGGACCGTAACGACCGCGTCCTAGCCGGCGCACCCTGCCGTAGCCCATCTCCCAGCGCAACGCATCCGAAATGGTTTTCGACGCCCGCCCGCCTAAGGCGAAGCCGTGCCATGCGAGCGCGTCGGCCAGCTCGGTGATGCCCGCCGGCCCGTGGCTGAACAAATGCATCGTCAGTACATACCGAAGCTCGATCCCCCGCAGCTGCGTCGTGTCATTCATCATCGGACCGTCGCACGCCGGTCCGACATCGACCGACTTGTCGCTGATAGCCGGGCACGCCCAAACACCGCCTCGGCGATCACGCGTGAGGCACACGTGCACCTCCGTGTCGGAGTGGCTGATTTTGTCGTCCACGACCAACGCCCCACCCGAGTTGTCGCTGCGAGGCGGGCACATCGACCCCACCGGCCACGCGGTGACTGATGTGACATACGGGGCGCCAGCGGCTTGGCCAGGGGCGCCGGCAAGTGGCGCTCTTCACTGCTTCTCACGGTCGATGCCCCTACGGGAATACCTTTAGTTTTGCTAACGTAGTAGTCATTAGGTGCAGCGTCGCACCGTTAGATTTCTAAATTCGCAATTTGTGAGGTTCTTCAATGTCGATCGATACCCAAGAGAGCCAGGAACGTCGCGCCGCGGAGTTGGCTACGAACGACCCGGAATTCGCGGCCGCGCGACCGGATGACGCCGTGAGCGCCGCCATCGAGGCCGCGAGCCGACGACTCCCCCAGGTCACCAAAGCCACGCTGGAGGGTTACGCCGACCGGCCCGCGCTGGCTGAGCGCGCGTTCGAACTGGTCAAAGACCCGCAGACCGGACGCACGTCAGCCACCCTGCTGCCCTGGTTCTCTCAGGTCACCTACGGCGAACTGGGCGAGCGCGTCGACGCACTGTCCCGCGCACTGACTCACGGCCTGATAGCAGCCGGTGACCGGGTCTGCGTGCTGGGGTTCACCAGTGTCGACTACACCACCATCGACATCGCGCTGGGTCGCGTCGGGGCCGTGTCGGTCCCCCTGCAGACCAGCGCGGCGATCGCGCAACTGCAGCCGATCGTCATCGAAACCGAGCCCACCGCGTTCGCCGCGAGCATTGATTACCTGTCTGACGCCGTCGACGTGATTCTCAGCGCGGCCGAGGCCGGCCACACGCCCGCTCACCTGGTGGTCTTCGATTACCGCGGCGAGCTCGACGACCACCGCGAGGCACTGCAGGCCGCGCACCAGCGGCTCGCCGATCTCGCGCTGACCATCGAGACCCTCAACGATGTCCGCGGGCGCGGCGCCGCACTGCCTGAGGTCCCCGTCGATGCCGACGACGACGTCGACCCGCTGGCGCTGCTGATCTATACGTCGGGCAGCACTGGCGCCCCCAAGGGCGCGATATACCCGCAGAGCAACGTCGCCAAGATGTGGAACAGGTCGGCCAAGAACTGGTTCGGGCCCAGTGCCGCGTCGATCACGCTGAACTTCATGCCGATGAGCCACGTGATGGGTCGCGGCACCCTCTACGGCACGCTCGGCAACGGCGGCACCGCCTACTTCGCCGCCAAGAGCGACCTATCGACGCTGCTGGAAGACCTGCGCCTGGTGCGGCCGACGGAATTGAACTTCGTGCCGCGGATCTGGGAGATGTTGTACAGCGAATACCAGAGCGAGGTAGGCCGACGGACTGCCGCAGGCGCCGACCGACCGAGCGTCGAATCCCAGGTGTTGGCGGACCAGCGCCGCGAGTTGCTTGGCGGGCGCTTCATCTTCGCGATGACCGGCTCGGCGCCGATCTCGCCTGACCTGCGGAGCTGGGTCGAGTCACTGCTCGAGATCCATCTGGTCGACGGCTACGGCTCGACAGAGGCCGGCATGGTCCTGCTCGACGGCGAGATTCAGCGTCCGCCGGTGATCGACTACAAGCTGGTCGATGTTCCGGACCTGGGCTACTTCGCCACCGACCGGCCGTATCCGCGCGGTGAGCTGTTGCTCAAGACTCCGAACATGTTCCCCGGCTACTACAAGCGAGCGGAAACCACCGCCGGCGTGTTCGACGCCGACGGCTACTACCGCACCGGCGACGTCTTCGCGGAGGTCGCTCCTGACCGGCTGGTCTATGTCGACCGCCGCAACAACGTGTTGAAGCTGGCGCAGGGTGAGTTCGTCACGCTCGCCAAGCTGGAAGCGGTGTTCGATAACAGCCCGTTGATCCACCAGATCTACGTCTACGGCAACAGCGCCGAGCCCTATCTGCTGGCGGTCGTCGTGCCAACAGACGTGAACGCCTCAAAATCGGCGATCGCCGAGTCGTTACAGAACGTCGCGCGCGAGGCGAAGCTGCAGTCGTATGAGGTGCCCCGTGACTTCATCGTCGAACCCACGCCATTCACCCTGGAAAACGGCCTGCTGACCGGGATCCGCAAGCTGGCGTGGCCGAAGCTGAAGCAGCACTACGGCGAACGCTTGGAACAGCTCTACGCCGATTTGTCCGAGGGACAGGCCAACGAGCTGACCGAACTGCGGCGCAGCGGCGCCGACGCGCCGGTGCTGCAGACTGTCAGCCGCGCGGCCGCGGCCATGTTGGGTGCGGCCAAGTCCGACCTGACAGCCGATGCCCACTTCACCGACTTGGGCGGAGACTCGTTGTCCGCGTTGACATTCGGCAACCTGCTGCGCGAGATCTTCGACGTCGACGTGCCGGTGGGCGTGATCGTCAGCCCGGCGAACGACCTGCAGGCCATCGCCGACTACATCGAGGGTGAGCGACAGGGCAGCAAACGGCCCAGCTTCGCCTCCGTGCACGGGCGTGACACCGTCGAGGTGCAGGCCGCCGACCTGACGCTGGACAAGTTCATCGACGCGGCGACACTGGCCGCCGCGGCCGACCTGCCCGAGCCTGCCGGCGAGGTGCGCACCGTGCTCTTAACCGGATCCACTGGTTTTCTAGGTCGCTACCTGGCGCTGGAATGGCTGGAGCGGATGAACCTCGTCGACGGCACGGTGATCGCCCTGGTGAGGGCGAAAACTGACGCAGAGGCACGCGCCCGGCTGGACAAGACGTTCGACACAGGCGACCCAAAGTTGTTGGCGCACTACCGCGAGCTGGCTGCCGACCATTTGGAGGTCATCGCCGGCGACAAGGGCGAAGCCAACCTCGGTCTGGACGCGGCGACCTGGCAGCGACTGGCCGACACCGTCGACCTGATCGTCGATCCCGCGGCACTGGTCAACCACGTGCTGCCATACAGCGAGTTGTTCGGTCCGAACGCAGTGGGCACCGCAGAGCTATTGCGGATCGCGCTGACCACGAAGCTGAAGCCCTTCACCTACGTGTCGACGATCGGTGTGGGCGACCAGATTCAACCCGGAAAGTTCCTCGAAGACGCCGACATCCGAGAGATCAGCGCCACGCGCCGGATCAACGACGGCTACGCCAACGGCTACGGCAACAGCAAGTGGGCCGGCGAGGTGCTGCTGCGTGAGGCCCACGACCTGTGCGGCCTGCCCGTCGCGGTGTTCCGCTGCGACATGATCCTGGCCGACACCACCTATGCGGGCCAGCTGAACCTGCCGGACATGTTCACCCGGCTGATGCTCAGCCTGGTCGCCACCGGTACCGCACCCGGCTCGTTCTACGAGCTCGACGCGGACGGAAACCGGCAAAGCGCCCACTACGACGGGCTGCCAGTCGAATTCATCGCCGAGGCCATCTCCGCCCTGGGGGCCCAAGTTGTGGATGAGTTCCAGACGTACCACGTGATGAACCCGTACGACGACGGCATCGGCCAAGACGAGTACGTCGACTGGCTGATCGACGCCGGCTACCCGATCCACCGCGTCGACGACTATGCGGCCTGGTTGCAACGGTTCGAGACGACGCTGCGGGCCCTGCCCGAGCGGCAACGCCAGTGCTCGCTGCTACCGCTGTTGCACAACTACCAGAAACCGCAGACACCGATCAACGGGTCGATGGCACCGACCGACCTGTTCCGTGCCGCCGTGCAAGAGGCGAAAATCGGCCCGGACAAAGACATCCCACATGTCACGCAGCCGGTGATCGTCAAGTACATCACCGACCTGCAGTTGCTCGGACTGCTCTAGCCCCGCCGAGCAGACGCGGTCGGTCAGTGACTTGCCGCGTCGGCGCGTCCCCGATGGAAGAGGCCGCCCTTGACCTCGTGCGGGTGGCCTTCGGTCGCGGGCGTCAGCTCTTCGGTGTTGGCCGGGTGAGCGAGGGTATCGACGTTGTCCGTGGCCGGCGAAGGTTCGGCTTGGCGGGCATACTCCACATCGCGCACGGTGCGGACCGATATACGCGCCAGGGCCGCTGCACCCAGGAACACGATCAACGCGCCCAGCCCGGACAACGAGGCGATCTCGATGACCGCGCGTTTGGCGTCGGTCGCCGCGATCGGCTGGCCGATGTCGCCGATCCGCAACGTCGATGCCAGCGTGCGGCCGACGACGAACCAGGCGCCGGCGATGACTGCCAACCAACCGCCGAACATCGCGGTGGCCCGGTTCCTCGAGGTCAGCAAGAGAAAGCCACCCACCGCGGCGGTCACGCCGGGAAACACCTCCAACCACGCGCGCGCCGTGGTCCACACCCAGGCCTGGCCGGGGGTGTACGCGAAATGGAAGTAGGGCCCGATGAAGGGGATCAATGCCCCCCATACACCGAGGATGATCAGCAGCGATCCGCTCACCGCACCACGGCTGCGCGGCATGCGCAGCCCACCGAAACCTGACCGCGAGTCATTCATTTCCGAATTCTCCTCACACAATGGACACCTGGGTGTCGAATGCGTGCTGTCTACCCCTAACCGCCGCCGATGTAACCCGGTGCCGGTCTAGCGGGTGACGAGCCCGATCGCCAGAAGGACGACAGCGATCAGCGGAAAAGTGCCCTGGGTCAGCGCCGCGCGAGCCTTATCCGGTGCGGATGCCAGCAACACCACAGCTGCGGCGGCCATGGATCCGACGCCGGCGAAGATGAGCGCCGCACCGATACCGTTGTGGCCCAAGATTATTGCGGCGACGCCGACGCCGGCGACGATGGCCAGGAAAAGATTGTAGAAGCCCTGATTGAACGCAAGCAGCTTGGTGGTTTCGGCTTCCTCGGCCGTCGTGCCGAACGCGGCGCGGGTGCGTTTGCTGGTCCAGGTCAGCGACTCCATGGTGAAGATATAGACGTGCAACAGAGCAGCTAACCCGGCGAATACCAATGCTGCGGTGATCATCGCGCTCCTCCTGCTGGCCCGGTCGCCATCGACTCGGCCTCGGAACCGAAATACTTCCACAACTGTCCTCAAGCTTTTTTGCCGGCCTGCGCGCGGTTGTTGATGCTGGAGGTGTTCGAGCGTATCGGCCAGATCGGCTGGAGCCGCGGACTCCACTGGGTTTAAATGCGGGTTGGCGCCTATCAGTAGTGGTATCGGGCTTTCAGGATCTTGACTTCGTCATCATTTGCTCGGTACACGAGCCGATGCTCGTCGTCGATCCGCCGGGACCAGTACCCGGACAGTTCCCCCTTGAGCGGTTCAGGTTTTCCAATGCCTATGAACGGGTCGCGCTGGATTTCTCCGATGAGTCGGGTGATCCGACGAGCCATCTTGCGGTCGGAGGCTAACCAGAACACGAAGTCCTCCCAGGCATCAGGATCGAAGTTGATACTCCTCACTCCAAGCCGCCGGCCATCTCCTTCAGTTCGTCGATCGACGTGGTGTAGCTGGCCGGGCGGCTGCCCTTGTCTCGGGCGACGGCCTCCATGAGTCGCCGTGCATTCTCGGGTGAACGCAATAGGTAGACCGTTTCTTGCCACGAGTCGTAGTCGGCGGCCGACATGAGTACCGCATCTCCGGCCCTGGATGTAATGCGCACGGGTTCGTGGTCAGTGTTGACCTGCTCAAGAAGCGGGAAGAGGCGCTGTCGTGCTTCACTCGCACTGATGGTCATGAGTGGATCCGCCTTCCGCTGCTGTACCGAAATATCGTACCAAGGTTGTACGGCAATGCCGTACCGATTGCCCAAGATCTGGCGAGAACCGACATCACCGGCCACCGCTGGCACGCCACCTACTCGAACAGGCCCGCCTGCCCTAGCCCGCCGGCCCGCGGCGGTGGCGTCATGCCCAGATGCGTCCACGCCTGCGGGGTGGCGACCCTGCCGCGCGGTGTGCGCGCAATCATCCCGGCCCGAACCAGGAACGGCTCGCACACCTCCTCGACGGTGGTGGCCTCCTCCCCCACCGCGACCGCCAGCGTCGAGACGCCGACCGGCCCGCCGCCGAAGCTGCGGGTCAGCGCCAACAGCACCGCCCGGTCCAGCCGGTCGAGGCCGAGTTCGTCGACGTCGTAAACCGCCAGCGCGGACTTGGCGACGTCGCGGGTGATCACGCCGTCGGCACGCACCTCGGCGAAGTCACGGACGCGGCGCAGCAGCCGGTTGGCGATCCGCGGGGTACCCCGCGAGCGGCGGGCGATCTCCGCGCCGGCCTCGCCGCCCAGCTCGATGCCCAAAATGCCGGCGGAGCGCGTCAATACTCGTTCCAGCTCGGGCGGCTCGTAGAAATCCATGTGCGCGGTGAACCCGAACCGGTCGCGCAGCGGGCCGGTCAGTGCACCGGACCGGGTGGTAGCGCCGACCAGGGTGAACGGCGCCACGTCCAGCGGAATCGACGTCGCCCCAGGGCCTTTGCCGACGATGACGTCGACCCGGAAGTCCTCCATCGCCAGATACAGCATCTCTTCGGCGGGCCGGGCGATGCGGTGAATCTCGTCGATGAACAACACGTCATGCTCGACGAGGTTGGACAGCATCGCGGCCAAGTCGCCGGCGCGTTCCAGCGCCGGACCCGATGTCACCCGCAGCGAGGTCCCCAACTCGGCGGCGATGATCATCGCCAGCGAGGTCTTCCCAAGCCCGGGCGGCCCGGACAGCAGGATGTGATCCGGTGTGCCGCCGCGGTTTTTGGCGCCCTCGATAACCAGTTGCAGCTGTTCACGCACCCGAGGCTGGCCGATGAACTCCTGCAACGAGCGCGGCCGCAGGCCGGCGTCGATCTCACCTTCACCGACGGTCAGTGCTGCCGAGACCTCACGCTCGGCGTCGTCGTCGTCGTGACTCATATTTTCCTGCCCAGCAGCGACAACGCAGAACGCAGCGCCGTCGTTGTGGTGGCTTCTGGTTCATTGGCCAGTACCTTGTCGGTGGCCTCCTCGGCTTGCTTAGCCGCAAAGCCAAGTCCCACAAGGGCTTCTACGACCGGGCCGCGCACACCCTGTCCGTTCACCGGAACGCCCGGCGACGGTGAGACCGGCCCGATCTTGTCGCGCAGCTCGAGCACCAGCCGTTCGGCGCCACGCTTGCCGATGCCCGGCACCCGGGTCAGGGCGGTGACGTCGCCGTCGGCGAGAGCCTGGCGCAGCGCCTGCGCGTCGTAGACGGCCAGGGTGGCAAGCGCGATTTTGGGCCCGACGCCGGAGACGCCCAGCAACGTCAGGAACAGATCGCGGGCGTCGGCGTCGGGAAAGCCGTAGAGCGTCATCGAGTCTTCGCGGACGATCATCGCGGTGATCAGTCGGGCCTCACCGCCGCGGCGCAGTGTCGCCAGCGTTGACGGGGCCGCCATCAGCTTGTAGCCGACGCCGGCCGCCTCGATGACGACGTGGTCGAGAGCGACGTCGAGCACCTCTCCGCGAACGGACGCGATCATATGCGCCGCTCCTCAGCATCGCTTCGGCCTGCATTGTCGCCGGCGGTCATCGCGCTGCCTTCACTTTCGCGGCGAACTTCTTACGCTGTTCGGCAACCTTCGCCTCGGCCTCGGCCATCCGAGCGATCATCGGCGCGCGCCAACAGTGGCAGATCGCCAGCGCCAGCGCATCGGCAGCATCGGCTGGTGTCGGTTTAGCCTGCAGCCCAAGGATTCTGGTGACCATAGTGGTGACTTGCGCCTTATCGGCGCGGCCGTTGCCCGTCACGGCGGCTTTGACCTCGCTGGGGGTGTGGAAGTGCACGTCGATGCCGCGCTTGGCCGCCGCGAGCGCGATCACGCCGCCAGCCTGCGCGGTGCCCATCGCAGTGTTCGCGTTCTGATTGGCGAACACCCGCTCGATGGCGACGACGTCCGGCAGGTGGGTGTCCATCCAGCGGTCGACGGTATCGCTGATGGCCAGCAAGCGGCGTTGCAACGGGTCGTCCGATGGGGTCCGCACCACGTCGACATCCAGCGCGATGATCTTGCGACCTCCGCCGCTCTCCACCACCGACAATCCGCAGCGGGTCAGCCCCGGATCGACGCCCATCACCCGCACGCGGACTCCTACCTGTACCGAACGGTTGTTCGATACCTTAACGGGCCGGGCGGACGGCGGACGGGACGACACGCGAGGCCAGCGGGATTCGGTGGTCCTGACTCATGCCCAGCCGCCTGAATCGCTCGCTCACAACCTTAGCTTAATCTGAGAATGTTTAAGTGAGTCGGTCTATTAATTTAAGCGGTCATTTCATTTTATTGTCCGAACAGACCATTTACCGGACTCATTGACGGGCGCGATAATTGGGCTCTGAGCAGACTGGATACTGGTCGGAATACGACTTGTGGCGCTGATCTTTGCAATTTTACTTCCCTACAGACTAACCGAAAGGTAACTTAACGCCACCTGAGAAGATTTCCGTTGAGGCAAAGGAATCGAATGGCTGGTCAGCAGCGCAAGCGGAATCGTCGGTCACGCAACGCCAAGGCGCGTCGTCGCCGGGGCGTGGTCGGGTTGGGTACGGGTGCCGGGGCGGTGTTGGCGTTCGGTATGGGCCCGCTGGGCGGCGCACCCGCAGCCAACGCCGACGCGTTTGACGTGATCCTTGACCCGATCGTCAACGCCATCGCCGGCGCCCTTCCGGCTGTGGTCGATCCCATCGCCGCCGGTGCGGACCCCTTCGCCGCTCTGGACTTAAGCAGTCTGAGCCTGCCTGCCGCCGATCTGGCCGGCACCGGTGGTGTTGCCTTGGGTTCGGCGGATTCGGCCTTGGTGTTGCCCACCGAACCGCTGACAGCTGCGGCGTCAGCGGCCGATCCCGCTGCTTCGATATCGCTTACTGATCTGTACGCCACCTACATCTACGACCCGACTCACACGCTTCAACAGGCGTGGATTACCAGCTCATTCGGTGGGTTCGTCGACAATGTGCTCAATACGTCCTATCAGGACATTGGTGGCCAGGGCATCCTGATCGGCAATGGCACCCCCGGCGAGGATGGGGGAACCCTTGCGGAGGCCGATGGCGGTGCTGGTGGGTTGTGGTTCGGTGACGGCGGGGCCGGCGGTACTGATATGTACGGTCAGGGCGGCGACGGCGGCGTTGCCTACGACGGCAACGGCGGCGGCGGCGGGGCCGGCGGCGACGAGCTCAGTGGCTCGGGCCAGGAAGGCGGAACCGGCGGTGATACCGCCTACGGCATCGCCGGCACCGGCGGCGTAGGCGGGACCGACGAGGGCGGGACCGGCGACGACGGTGGCGCGGGCGGCGACGCGACCGGCTTCTTCTTCGGCATCGGCGGGACCGGCGGTGAAGGCGGAGGCGGCGTTGACGGCACGGCCAGTTCCTTCAGCTACGCAGGCGGCGACGGCGGAACCGGCGGTCAGAGCGTGGCGTTCCTCGGTGACGGCGGTGGCGGCGGCGCAGGCGGTGACGGCGGCGCCTTCGGGACCGGAGCCACCGGAGGGGCCGGCGGGGCCGGCGGTTCTGGTGACGTGGGCAGTGGAACCGGGACCGCATTCGGTGGCGGCGGCGGCGGCGGTGGCGGCGGGGCCGAGATCACCGGTACCGATGCCAGCGGCATCGCCGACGGCGGGCAAGGCGGGGCCGGCGGGGCCGGCACGGGCGGGGCAGACGGCAGCGCCGGCGGGTATGGCGGCACCGGTGGCTACGCCGAGGTCTCCACCGACAGCGCAGCAGGCAGCACCGCCAGCGGCACCGCCATCGGCGGCATCGGCGGGGCCGGCGGCACCGACGACGGCATCGGCGGCGGCGGCGGCTACGCCGATGTCACCGCCGTCGGCGGCGGCAGCGCCGAGGGACCCGCCACCGGCGGCGCCGGCGGCGCCGGCATCGATGGCGGTG
>Ga0302325_10007663_pt1 | contig 23892 bp, 36 predicted proteins | sample Palsa_T0_2_FD_201948 | JGI IMG/M metagenome (GOLD analysis project Ga0302325, IMG submission 201948) | Peat permafrost microbial communities from Stordalen Mire near Abisko, Sweden - Palsa_T0_2 | ecosystem: Environmental > Terrestrial > Soil > Palsa > Peat permafrost | place: Sweden: Abisko... | reverse complement strand
GCAAGAAAATTGCGGCGCGCACAAATCGTTTCATGGCCCTCCCGTCGTCAGGCCCGGCACGAGTTGGGAAGTGCGCCCTCCGGGACTCGAACCCGGAACCAGCGGATTAAAAGTCCGATGCTCTACCATTGAGCTAAAGGCGCGCGCTACATCCTGTAAGGGTTTGCGGCCGAATCGACGCCCGCGATCTTAAGGTTGGCCCTCCGTTGGCCCACCGACGAGGCCGCTCGCCGACTTTCAACCCGCCGTTTTGATTCCCTGGAAGACGTTCTCCATCGCGGTCGCGACGGCTTTCTCGGCGCCCTTCAGCATGTGCGCGTAGATCGACATGGTGACGCCCGGGTTCGCGTGCCCGAGGGTACTCGCGACCGTCGTCGGTGGCAGGCCCGCAGCGATCATCAACGACGCGGCCGTGTGGCGCAGGTCGTGCCACCGAAGGACGCCGACACCGGCACGCTTACAGATCGATCGAAAGAGCGTCGTGATCGAGTCCGGCTTCCACGGACCACCGAAGGGATCTGCGAAGAGCAAACCCTGGTCGTCGTAGTAGTCCGCCCTGAGGCGTTCGCTGTTCTGTTTCGCGCGGTGCGACTTGAGGGCGGCCATGGCCGTCGGCGGCATCCCGACGGTCCGCCGGCCGGCCGCGGTCTTCGGCTCGCCGAATGACAGATCCGAATTGAGCGTGCGCGAAACCGAAACGGTTCCCTGCTCGAAATCGACGTCTGCCCAGGTAAGCGCGAGCAGCTCGCCGCGCCGAAATCCGACCGCGATCGAGAGCACGATCGGGACGAAGAGGCGCGTCCCCGACGCGGCGTCGATCAGACGCAGCGATTCGTCTCTATCGAGAGCGCGCATTTCGCGGCGTGCCGATCGCGGCGGCGATGCAGCTGCGCACGGGTTCGTTGCGATCAGCTGCCACGCGTAGGCCCGCTTCAGCGCACCCGATAGGACGCGGTGGAGCTGCCCGATCGTCTTCGGCGCGAGCTCGCCGCCGGTTCTGCGGTTGCCGGTCTTCGACGCCATGTCGTAGACCTGTTGAATGTGGATCGGGCGAATCTGGCTCAGTTTGCGAGATCCGATCTTCGGGATGACGAGGAACTCGAGTAGGTCCCGGTACCGCGCGGTCGTCGACGGTCGCGTGCGCGCGCCCTGGTGCGCCAGCCACTTCTCAATGAACTCAGCGACCGTGAGCTGGTCGCCGCCGACGATGCCCGTCTCGATCTCTTTGATGAAATCGCGCAGCGCCTGCTCCGCGTCGGACTTGTCCCCGCGAAAGCTGCGATAGTGCTGAGCGCGCTTTCCGTCAGCGTCGCGCTCGCCTTCGACGACGAGCTGCCAGGTCGTGCACGGCGCCTTCTTGCCGGCAGTTTTCTTGCGCCGATCGCGCCTCCGAAGGTGTCCCCTCAAATCGTCATTTCCTCTCGAGACGCACCGTCAGGCGACGGCGCGCGGCAGCCTTTCTAGCATCGTAAGAAGCTGGCTCGCTACCACGAGCAGCCTCAAGACCTCCTCATCACTTTCGAATCGGACGAAGCCGTGAGCGTGCGGGTTTCGCAGGGCTCCATACGCGCCGGCGAACAGATTGCGCAACCCGTGCGCCTCCCCAGAATCAATGCCAGGCAGCAGCAAGACGCCGTCCGGTGGATTGAAAGCCTCGGAAAAGAGCTTGATTCCCGACTCTGACGAGGGCGAGCCTCGAACCGCCTTTATTCGCTCGCGCGTCATCGTCTCGACCTGGATGAAGGCGACAGCAACGGCTTCGACGTGCGAGTCGGCGTCACGTTCGTAGATCGGAACCGCACTAGCGAGAATGCGCGGGTGCAACAAGGTTCTGACCGGGGCATCGACGGCCATCGACGTCGGAGTGCGCGACGTCGCGATAAACGCCAGGCCATCGCGCGACAGCCGATACCAAGTGGCGCCTACCATCTGCGTTGGATCCTCAACGAGAAGGCCCTGACGCATCAGCCACCAAAGGCCCTCCATGTAGAGCGACATCATCTCGCGGGAAAGAAACTGCCCATATTGCTCGCCGAACCCCCGAGCTAAATCGCGCGGCGCAAAACCGCGTTCGTGATACTGCCGAAGCGACGGGAGTACGCGGCGGCCAATGTCGGCTGGTGACATCGTCCGCAAAGTCTCCGGCGACGGACACCACGCGTTTACTTGCATGCTCGGGAGCTCGCCATCAAGAACGGTGTGACCTTGCTCTTCAGATTATGCCGCTTCCCTTGACTAGGCCAGCGACGGCGCCTTCGACGGCGGCTTTCACCGTCTCAAGTGCGGCCGGTCCGGCGATTCGGCCGATCGCGCCGAGGGCAGCCTTCAACTTCGTTGGACGCGGGCTGATCGTCTCGAGTTCGTCCTCGAGCTCCGCGACGTGCACAACGACTTCGTGATCCGCAAGGAACGCATCTTTCGTTTGCTCAGGAGTCAGTGCCATCGAGCCGCTCGCGGATCTGAGCTTCCTCGGCCTTCAATTCGGCGAGTCGGGCGTCCAACTCGCGAAATTCCGAGTCTCTTTCCGGATCCTCGAATCGCAACGCGGCCGCGCGTTCCGTCATGATGGCGGTGCCCTCATCGCGAATCTCGCGAAGGCGTCGCTCATCAGTCTCGCGATCCGGGCCAGTCATTCCGGCACTCCTACCTGCGCAAAGAGCGCGTCGATCATCTCGTTGACAATCTGGCTGTCCGACAGTCCTGGAAACAGCGATCGCAGCCGATGACGTCGCGACGGCGTCACGAAGACGGTCTCGAGCATGGCGTCCGGCAGCTCGACGAACAGCTGCGCAAATTTCGGCGGCGGTGGCGGAAAACGGAGCCGGTGCCCTTCGAGCGCGTCCTTCAGCCAGGCCGCCGGCGTTCGACGACTCACGCCTGACCGGCCTTTCGTCGGGCGGCCTTCAGCGCACGCACGACGAGTGTCTCGATCACGTCACCCTGAGACTCGCCGCGCAGTTCGGCGAGAGCCCGGAGGGCCGCGATCGCGCCAGGACTCATGCTGATTCCAACGATGCGGCGACGTTCGCCGGCGACCCTCGGCGGCCGACCGCCCAGATTCTTTTTCTTCATCCTCGAATAGTATACCACGCGAGGAAACTCAAAAGATTAACGCGCGAAACCCTTGCGTTTCCTCGCGAGATAACCTATACTCATCGCATACCACAAAAGCGAGCCCGCCGAGTGTAACAGCACCCGACGAGCTCTTGAGGAGACCGAGTTATGGGCTCGACATCCCCCAGCGCGACATTCGCGCCTTGTTCCGCCGCGTCCCACGACACCGCGGCAATCCTACTTAGCGAAGCGCTTGCACGCGCCTCGCACGCCGAACTCCAGGCTGCCCTAGCTGTCCTAAACGACGACCTGCTTGGCGCGCTCTCTGCGTTCGCCGGCGCCATCTGCCAAGACCGGCAGCTGCTCCGCCTCTCAGAGGTCGCTTAGATGACGACGCGAGAGAAGCTTGAGAGTCGGCTCGAAGCAGCCAAGGTCAACGGCGGCGCCAGTGCCGCGACGCCGCGCGGCGACGGCCGCTACACGGTCACCGGCCGCGCCGGCGCCCGTTACACCGCCTACGTTTTGTCGCTCGACACGATCGCGTGTGACTGCAGGGCCGGCCAATTCGGAAACGCGTGCTGGCACGCGGCGGCCGCCTATCTCCGCGTCGTCGCCGATCGGATGGTGGCGGCATGAAGACCGAGCCCTTCACCTACCGAGGCCACACGATCACCCCCACGTCGATGAAGTCGCGCTCGGGCTACCCGCTTTACCGTATCACCGGCCCAATCGTCAACGAGAACGTGTGCCCCGGCAACGAGCTACTCCGCATCGACGGCGGATACAAGAGAGCAGCCTCGGCCGCGCGCTACGCGGCGCAGCAGGCCGAGAAGACGAGCGCGTCATGAGGTGCTGGCATCGAATCGTTCGGGCGGTCGGTAAGCGCGCTTCCTGCGGCCACACAGGCCGCCCGCGGCCCTGCGGCGAGCGGATCTGCGGTCACCACATCGCAGCTCACCTCGAGCGCTGCAAACGCTGTTACGGCGCATCGGAGGTCGTGGCATGAGCGACGACGCGCGGACTTCCGATCGCAGCTTTGTCGCTGCGCAGATCCTTGCGCTCGAAGCCCATCGGCGCGAGGTCCAGAACGATCTCGATCACCTCCGCAGTGTGCTCCGCAACGACCTGGCCGGCCAACGCTGGAGTGACGACACCGTGCGCGTCGAGTTCCGTCCCGGCTTCTACAGGGCTGTTCCGGCCCGTCGGCTGCCGACCGGCGGCCTCATCTTCCGGCGTCGCCGGCTCGAGCCATATATGAAAGTGAGCGCGAAATGACCGAGCCGATCATCGTGAATCTGGCTCTCAGCGCCGAACAGGTCGACGCGATCGCACGCCGCGTTGCGCTCGTGGTCGCGGATGAAGTCGTGCGCGCCCTGCAGTCGGCCGGCCCGACCACGACTGTCCGCCCGGCGTCGACGCCGTCGACGACCGACCGGCGGCCCACCGACGCCGGACCGACTCGACGGACGGGCGCCGGGGACATCACAGGCGCGCAGCTGCGCGCTCTGCAAGGCTGGCGTAACGTCGCCCAACTTCAAACGGTTCTCGCGATTGTTGTCGGAGATCGCGGCATCGAACTCGAGAGCCTGTCGAAACGCGAGGCGAGTGCCATCCTGGACGAACTTACGCCGGCGGATCGCCGACGCACCAACGGATCAAGAGGAGCAGCCTATGGATAGCCAGACTTCAGCAGCGGCGAGGCGGCGGCGACCGCCTCCGTGGAAGCCGAGCGGAACACCGTTCCAACAGAACCAGCGCGTGCGGAGTATCGAGAAGCAGCTACGGCGCGAGGCGAAGCGCCTGCGGGCACGCGCCGACGGCGTTGACTGGTTAGCTTCTAAGATCGAGGCGAATCGTCTGGCCGACAAGCCGATCACCCAAAACTTGCTCTGGCGCGTCCTACTCGACGGTGAGGGCGCCGGCCGCTATTACGTCGCAAAGTTGGCCGCCGTCGAACACTACGTGGGCGCAGACGACGAAGCCCCGCTAAGGCCAAGCGCGGAAACCCCGTCCGTGCCTGTCCCCGCGCCGAAGATAGACGCTCTGTCACAGGCGACGGCAATCGCGCGCAGTAGCGCCGGCGAGGACGGCTTCGCGTGGACCCGGGAACCGCTGACCGAGCGCGAGCGTTCAGTTCGGGCCCACTGGATCGCGAAGCATCTCGAGGATAGGCTTGGGTGCGCGATTATCTCGGGCACGGCACTATCGATTCGGCTTAGCAGACTGGCGATCCCAAGCGACCTCGCCGCTGCTGAAGAGACGGCTAAGCAGCTTATGGATTCACACCGAATAGCCGAAGAGCGCAGTGAGTTTCAGCGTATTTCCGACGAGCTCGACGGAAAGGACGGCGACTCGGACGTATGAGCTGGTACTCAGTCGCGCGCCGCGACCGGCTGGAAATTCAGCCGCAGCCGGCGCGGATCAAGTCCCGGAACGCCCGCGACGAGATCCCAGCAGTTCGATCCGATTTCCATGCAGAAGTCCGTGCCGTCGGTGAACCGAAGCGTAAGTCGCTCATCCGAGTGTACGAGCGGATCTGTCGACGGATTGTCGACCAGCTCGATTGACTCGATCGTCTTACCGACGGTAGCGGACTTGATCTGCTCGCGCACCGACTCTAAACCGGGGCTGTCCTTTGTCCCTGTTTCCATTGCTTCGTGCTCCTTAAGTCTTTAGTTATTATGTTAGGCTTACGGGCTGATGAGCCTGCGCCGACGCGGTTTTGGTGGCGCCTGATATCGCACTGGCGACCGCGAGATTGACGACCACGACAAAGGCGCGAACGGGTGCCGATCGGCGAAGTGGGCACGGATCTCCGGCAGATTGATTACCACGCCGCAAGCACCACAGCGAGCGACCTCGCCCTTCGCTTCGCAGTCGTTCATCGTTCCCTCCATCTTCCAAACGGGTGATCGTGCACGACACCGCGGGCGCGAGGCATCACGCCGAACTCGTACGCGACGAAGTAGCCGGCGCCGTCGGACGCGTGGCTGAGGATGGCCTCGCCGGCCTTCCCGTGGTCGATGATCCGCCCCGTGCCGACGTCCTTCCATTTCACGGTCGCAAGGTCGCGGATGAGCGTCTTGCAATGCGGCGCGACGACGAGGCCGACGTTCCCGTCCGCGTCCAAGAGCTTGTGGTTCATCGCGGCGACGCGATCGACTTTGAGGGGGTTGGTCGAGTCCTTCTTGACTTCGCCTGCGTAGCCGCGGGCGCTCAGAAAGCGGCGGACGATTTCCCAGTCAGCGGGGCCAGTGCTGCCGGCACGTTCGCCGGTCGCGTCTCCATACCAGTACACGCTCGCGGGCTGCTGACTGCCCCGATATCGATCGGCGAACGCATCGAGGATCTTCTGAGTGTAAGAAGACTCGACCGCGATCTCGTCGACGACAAAGACGACGACAGATTGTAGCCCTTTGACGGCGGCCGTCAGCCGATGAACCTGCATCATGATCGCGACGCCCATACGCGAGCCGAAGTCGAGGCCGACCGCGAGCGGCTTTGTCGGATCGTACCGAACGGCGCCGATTCCTTCGACCTTGTCCCGCACGTGTAGGCGGTGCGTGAACTGTTCGTAGACCCGCATCGCGCCGATCTCGACGAACTCGCCGAGCACTTGGGAGCGGAATACGGATGGGCTCATGATCGCTCGCAGCATGGCGACGTACTCGTCGCGCTGCGGGATCAGGGGATTGTCGAGCGTGCGGGTTAGGAAGACCGTCGGCCGAGCCTTGGCGGCCTCGGCGTCGTCGGGCGGCGCAATGAACCGCTCGTAAACGAAGTGAGAAAGCGACTGTGGGGGGTTCGATGCGACCCGGAGCCGAGGCTCGATATCCGGATGATGGCGCGAGGCGGGCGGCGATTGACGCAGCCGGCCGCTGATGTAGGCGAACGCGCTCTCCGCGCTCTGCCACTCGGCCAGCTCCTCGACCACGCAGCTGTCAACCTCGAGGCCCTTCGTCGTGGTGAACGTTTCCGAACTCCAGAACAGGACCTCAGCGCCACGGGCTGGCCCGCTCTCGATCGCGATCGTGAGAGTCGAGCGATTGTAGGTATAGGACCACCCGAGATCGTCAAGCAGCCCGCGCAGGGTGATATGCGTGCCGGCCTTCAGCATCGCGAACGTGGTCCCGATGACGTAGTGCCGTGCGCGCGGGTAGCGAACGAGGCGAAGCAGCAGCCAGAGCGCAGCGGCGACCGACTTACCGGCGCCCAGGCCACCGATGAAGACCGCGGTCTTCGATTCGCACCGCAAGAAGTCGGCCTGGTGGCGCGTCACCGCGATGTGCGGTTCGTCGGGCCGGGATGCCGAACGCACGACGTCCGCCTCCGCGATCGAGTCGACGACCGTGACCGTCAGCGCCCACGATGGTCGGCGGCCGCAGGTCGGACAGGCACCGCCGGCGGCGGGCCACGGGTTCGGCCCTAGCATGCTCTGCGCGCTGTCTCCGTCGATCAGTGACGCCGTCGCCGCCGGCCATTCGTCGCATGCCGAACACGACCGATACGCCGTCGCGATGGCCGACTCGGCGCGTTGCAGGCGCGCGCGCAGTGCGTCACGACTCACGCCGGACCTCCTAGCTTGCGTTCGATTTCCAGCATCCGCTGCTCGAGATCGCTGTCCGCGAGGAGCTTGCCGGCGGCGCTCGCCGTTGCGGTCAACTGCCGCGCGTACCCGATCGGATCCGTCGCCACGATCGCCGGATCTTCGATCGCCGCGACGGCTCGCTCGAACGCGGCGATGACGTCATTGATCGACCGGAGCTGCGTGGCGGGTGTGCCGTCACACCGTGCTATTTTGGGCAGACCCGTCACACCCGCGATCGCTGCCGCCCTTGCGCGCTGCCGCCGCTTTCGTTTGATCTTCGCGTTAGCGGCGCGCTGTTTTTCCGGGTCCCTGTATGGCATCTAGCCCTCTCTGCCCCGGGCCGCCTGAGCGGCTCAACGGGACGGACTGCCCGGCAGACTAAAGCCTGACCGGAATTCATCGCGCGACGAGAGCGTGGTCCCCTAACGTGTGGCTCGGTGCAAGCGTTCGACGACGTCGCCTCTCCGCAAATGACAGCCTGAAGTAAGAAACGGGCCGAATTACTCGACGCCGTTTCAGTAGCTCCTCGGGGATAGGCGCTCCTTCGCAGGTGCACTGCCTACCAGAACGGACGCGAAATGTTTCGCGCCCGCCCTGGATTCCGTAGCTCTTTCGGGAGCCACCGCTCTGACTAAGGACCTCGGCTTAGCGGGACGAGATCGCGCGCGACGCTCAGCGCCCTGCCCATCCTGTTGGCCGTGCGACCCGACTACCGGGAGAGTTGTACCGCGGCAATCGCGAGACGTGGTAATACGCTTCCGGCATGCCCGGGGAGCGCATAGAGCGAGACGCCGGCGAGAGAACGCGGTCGGCGCAGCCATTAAGCCAGACTCCCCTCAGTTTCCCAGCTCGACATCGTCGCCGAGGCAATCGTTGACCCGGCCGCCCGGCTAAGCGTCCGGCCGGCGGACGCGACGACCTTCGAGACATGCTCGGCCATCTTCCGATGCGCTTGCATCGCGTGCCGGCGGGCGGTCGCGTCGTCCTGACCGGCCGCAGCGTGGTAATGAAAGTGGTTCGTGACGACGCGGCGCGTCTGTTCGCGCCACGGGCCGCCTCGGTGCGGCGGTGGCAAGTTTAGACCAGGAAGGCCACTCCCGGCACGGCGAGGCGCCAAGTTCAGCCCGAGTGGGGCGCCGCCGACGTGACTAGTATCGAGCCCACGAAACCCGTCGCGCATGGCCGTCAAGAAGTCGATCCCCCCTTGGCCCGCCGCGATGAACGGGTTGTGCGCATTGATGAAGTCCCAAATGCCGGCGGCTATCCCGGAAATACCGGCTGACGCTGCCGCCCGAAACGCGTCCTTAAACGCTTTCCCGATGCTGGGGGCACCGACGTTTGTAATCCACCGTGCCGCGGAGCCGATCGCATAGCCGGCATCGCGCGCGTGGTCGTGGAACAGGTTGATTGCATCGACTAAGAGCGAAATCTCGCCAACGACCGGTATAATCTTTAGGCCGAGTCGCGCAAGCGCACCGCCCATCAGCTCGAGGCCGGCCTTCGATCCAACGGACTTGATTCCGAGATAACCGACGTCGTCGATCAGCGCCGGGAGCGCGCGTGTCGAGCTGAGTGTCAGGATACCGCGAACGAATGCGAGGACGCCGCCACCCGCTGCCGTCGCGGCAACGCCTGCACCGGCTGCCTCGGCACCACCCAGGCCGTACGCGCCGGCGCTGAAGCCCCCCGGACCGGCACGCTGGAACGCACGGACAAAGAAGTGCCCAAGGTTGCTCTGCAACAGTCCGCCGACGCTCCAGGCGCCCCAGGCAGCCATCGCGCCGCCTGCAAGAGCCGCATCGCGGGGATGATTGGAGAACCAATCCGTAACATTTCCAAGCGCATCGGCGAGCTTTCCGACAGCGCTCGTCATCTGGCCGATGAATGGTTTCTCGAGGATTGTCGCGAGCGACTGAAAGTTCGTCGTGAGACGCTTCGTCTGGTTGTTGAGCGTGTTGAGTAGCTGCGCCTGAGCAACCTCGAGATCCGGTACGCGTAGCATCGTGCTGCGTACATTCTGACGCTGTGAGACGCCCGCGTTGCTCGCGAGCGCGCTGATAATTTGGACGGCGTTCGCTGGAAACGCGCGCGCGATCGTGGCATTGAACCCACCTGGGCCCCCTACCGTCCCCGTCGCCACGGCGTGGGCATAGTCCGAGTGTAGCTTGGCGATCATGCCTTCGACGTTAAACGTTCCCGTACGGTGATCGAGAAACGCGGTCCCACCGATACCGAGCTCGTCCTGCGCGATGCCCATCTTCTTCGTGGGGTTTTGCAGATACCGGAGCGCCATCTGCATCCCGCGGCCGCTCTGGCGCGAGCCGTAGCCCATGCGATCGAGCGTCGCTTGCAGCTGCAGAACTTCAGTCGCCGAGACCCCGGCTGCCGTATAGGTCGCCGCGTAGTATCCGAGCTGCGTCGCGGCAGTCTGCAGCGAGTCCGGCATGTCCTGGCTGATCTTAAACAACGTGTTGAGAATCGGCTTCAACTGATCAGCCGTTCGCGCCCCGAACTGGTGCGAGATCTTCGCAGCGAGCGCCGCGGAGTCATTGAAGGCGACGTGGTTCTTGCCGAGGTACTGCGTATCGGCGTACAGCGCGATCGGCATCGCGAGCTGCCGCATCTGGTTAGGATCGTTAATGCCGCTCGTCGCGAGGGTGCGCAGCAACTCCATCGAGTTTGTGACGGACTGGGCCGTTGCGTCACTCATTCGTAGCGCCAGCTTCGTAAAGCGGCGGTCGATCTCGTCCGTCGACTTGCCCATCGCGACGGCCGTCTGAGCCATCGCGTCCTGAAGGTCCGCGGCACCCTTGATGCCGATCGCCGTAGCTGCAGCCGCGGCAAGCCCGAGCGTATTGAAGACCTGCACGCCGGCGCGAGCGACCGTCGCCATTCGATTCGTCGAACTCGTCAGCGCGTTGACGCGCGCTTGGGCGAGCGTCGACTGGCGCGCCATTTGATTCGTCACGACGCCAAAATTAGAGCGCGTGATCAAATTCACGCCCACGGTCCACGAACTGAGCACTTGACTTACCTCGGTAGGAAGCTGGTTTCGAAGATTTTCATGTAGAGCGCGAAGGCTTCGTCGTTCTTCTCGACTACCGTCGACGCAAGGAACGACCGCCGCGGAATGCGACTCGTCCCAAATTCGTGGAAAGGTGCCTTCTCGTCCGTCGACCCGACGACGGTCTCGCGCCGCCCGATGTGCTCCCAGCCAATCGAGTCGCGCAGCTCGCCGGTGCGCAAGAGAGTCTGGTCCGCGGAGAATCCATCTTTGGCGCGCTGCTCTTGTGTCGACTCCGCGAGCGGCGGCGGAAGGCGGTCCGGATCGCCAATGCGATCCTTGATTTCCTTGGTGAGAAACCCCGCGACGCCACCGCGCGCCGACGCATCCGCGATCACTTCTTCGACACTCGCGCCCACGAGGAAAGTCGCGAAGGCTTCGAGCGAAGGGAAGTTACGGGTCATCATTCGGGCCACCGTCCGCCGATCCAGTCGAATTGCTTGTCCGCCGGCGCGTTGTTGTTGCCGAGGGCAACATACCACCCGGCTCTGATTTCATCCGGCATCTGCGTAACGACGTCCCAAGGTACGCCGCTGCCCGTGAGCGCTAAGACTTGCCGGACCCACGGGCTGTCCGCGATTTTTTTGAGGTTTGTTTCCCTGCGTTCTCCGCGACGCGAGCGACCGCTTCGGGTCCGAGGCCCATCTTCGCGATCTCTTTGAGCGCTTCGACCATATCCGGATACAGCGCCATCTGCCACGTATTGACGTAGTCGTTTAGGTTCTCGTCCGACCCAAACCGAGAGAATGCCGCCTCGAAGTGCATATCGATCATCGGCTCGACGACCGCCTGACCGTTCCAGGTCCGGATGCCGGCGACGGCTTTGTAGTAAAGGTCGAGGACCGGGTTGTTTGACTGCATCGGCCCAAGGACTCGAGCAATCCGGAGCGAGATCATTCCGCGGGCGCGACCAAAAGTGCAGTGTCGCGAACGGTCCGGCGCCTCCCAACGGTGTTCTTCGTTGCCGACCAGCTCGTCTACGAGAGCGGTTTCGCCCTGTTCGGCGTTTGGATATTCAGGGTCTTCAATCGATCGAACGTGCAACTTGGTTCGTCCTCTCAGCGCCGCATGGGCGCGAATTCCCGTGGTTATTCTGCGTCGCCAAGTGTGGCGATGCGGTTAGGCTTGCCGCCGAGTGAAGCTGTCAGCGCGCGAGCGCCCTCAACCAGTACGCGCGCGGCCGCGCGTGTCTTTCGCTGAATCTCGTCGCCGGCAGCGCCATTGATTGCCTCGAGCCCAGCCTTCGCGATCGCCAGGTCAGCTCTGCCGCGCCGTATACCGTCGACGTACGATGAGGCGTACGCTCGTAGCGGCTCGTCGAGCCCTGACCAGCTCGTCATTCGGTTCGCCGCCCAAATGCCGCAGACGCTCGCGGCGATTGCCTCGGCTCGATGGCTCTTCGCGATCGCGTCGTCGAATCTACGTGTCGCGGCATCGGCCACTGCAGCCAAGCCAATCTCGTCGACGCGCCGAAAGTCTGCGACGATGCGGGCCCAGAGAGCCTCAAACCGTTCAACCATCACTAGCGTTCCGTTCCTGCGCGGCCAATTGCCGACGCGTGTGCAGCTGCGTGTCGCCGACCCAGCGTTCGGCGTCTTCGTGGCGCGTGCGCGTTCCCACAGGAAGCCGCCGAAGCGACCATGACGGTAACGCGGCGGGATCGATGCGCAGGCGCGGCACTGACGTCGGAGACGTCGCGTTTGTTTCCTCATCCATGATGTAAAGTCGCGACATCGATCGCAGCGGCCGCGAGTTCGCCGTCTGCCGCGCCGCGGGCCTTCATGGAAGAACGGAACGCGACCGCGAACCCGCACTGATACTCGCTCGCCGCGCGTGCTAGCTCTGCCGCATCGGGGGTCGGTGTCGGCGCGCTCGCAGCAAACTTTTCGCCATCGGCCGCGCCGAGTTTCGCGAACACCTGGCCGACCGCAACGGAAAAGGCGCACAAGTAGTTCCGTGCCGACGTACTGCGAATGCGATTCGCGTCCTTCTCGGCGAAAATCTTTAGCGGGTCCATCGTTAGAACGCATCCCAATAGGGCAACGCAACCCCGGGCAGGATAGAAGTCTGACCACTTGTGATCGCCAGGAGCGAAGCGATCAAAACTGGATCCGTAATGACCGCGCCAGCGTCAAGGAACGTAAATACGTAGCCTGGGGGCGTGCCGTACGTGTTGAGCTCCGGATTCAGCACCCGTATGCCGTTTGATTGGGCCGGCTGGCCCGGCGGACCGCCCGGCACAGTGTAAGTGGTCAAGACGAGAACGTTCGCCGCCGGCAGCGAGACTTCGAGGCCGCGCTTCATAGCGATGCGAGTAGGATTTGCCATGATGGTTCGTCCCTTTCGAGGAGGTTGTGCCGTGAAATGGGCCGCTGCTGCTAAGAAACGGAAGCGCGCCTGGGCGCAGCACCCCATTCTCAGCCCCAGACGGTCGCGCATAAGCCGGATGGAGCTCGCGCGAAAGCGGCTTCACTCAGGGCCGCTCGAACCCGCGCACCAGGCGCGGGACGTTGTTACTGCAGGAGGCGCAGGTCGACGATCGCGGCGATCTCGCCGGGTGAGCGCTTGCCGCCGAACTCGAGCTCGGCGACGATCTCCATGCCGCTTCGCCTGGCGCCCTCGAAGTCGGCCTTGCGGCGCGTCTCGCGGATCGTCTCCCTAAACGCCTTCGTCATTTCGTCCGCGTCCATGGAGGCGCGCTTATCGGCGGCATATCGCTCCTCGAAACGTTTACGCAGGCTCATGCTGTCGCCGCCTGTTTCTGCCGCGCCGGCTCCCCACCGTAAACCTCGAGCTGCGCGCCGGCTGCGCGGAGATGCGCAATGTATGACGGGTCCGTTCCCTCGATAACCTTGCCCTCTTCCGCGCTGATCATGCCGAGACCGGGAACAGTCCCGAAGAAGCGCGTCTTGTAGCGAATCTCGCCAGGGCGCAAGTCGCGCAGCTTGGTATCAGCGTCGATCGCCACGAGCGCGTCCGGATCGGCTGCCGCGATAGCGTCGAGGACCTCTTGCTCTTCGACGATCGTTCCGGCCGGAAAGTTCAAATACGTGCCGCGGTGCATGAGGTGCACACCGTAACGAAGCCGCCGAGCTTCCGACGGCATTGAGCGCCTTTCGCTCGCTGCCGCCTGCTCTTTGATGAGCCTTTCCCAAGAGCGGGCGGCAAGCTCTTGGCGGTAGCGCTTCAAGTACTCGAGCAGCGCCTGCGGCGCGTTCGGAATCGTCGGATCGATGGGGAGCAGCGCGAGACCGCGAAAACGGACGGACAGATTGAGAAATCCGGGGACGGGCGAAGCGTCGAACGTGTTGCGCTCTGCGTACCGAAGCTCTTCGACGATCACGTGCGAGTCAAAGTTTGAGACGCGCATCAAGTGCCGTACGTGCGACACCCCCTCGCCATCAGCGCAGCAGCTCGCGGCCGTTGGGATCGGGGCGCCGATACGTTCCGAGAACTCCGCGAGCTCGGCGTAACCCGTTTCGGCGTGAACGACCAGTTCGAGAAGATCGTTGGACCCGAGCGAAACGCTCACATACGACGACGGGTAGCGCGACTTCGCGAGCATGAGCCCCGTGGAGTCGTTCGGGATCGCCGCGTCGATCGCAATGAGACCGTGATTCGAAAGCCGCGCGGGGACAAGGCGCGTCCAGCGGCCGACGTGCTGCTCGGCCGTGCTCCAAGTTGCACGCGGTTGAATTACAGGCTCGATCCTTTCGGAGAATGTCGTGCGATCGGGCGGAGACGGCCGGCGCGGGGGCGGTTCGCCGGGGCCGGCGGGCTTGTGGCGCGCCATCGACGCGTCGGGATGTCCTGATGTCACGAATTCGTCTCCTCGGCGCTCATCGCGCCATCCAGTGCCTAGGCATTGTTGCTCGCCGGCGAGCTGCGCCAATCGCGATCGTCGCCTGCGCGACGGCCATGCAAAGTGCGTCGGTTTGGTCGTCGTGGCGCCCGTATGGGAAGCGAATCATCTCGTCGACGAGGTCGCCATACCACGGCGCGTGTCGCGGGAACCATATCTTGCCCGCTTCGAAGTGTGCGGTCTGCGCCTCAGCGCGCGCGACTTTCGAAAGCGCCGCGACCTTCACCGGAATAACCGGAAGATTCGACTCGACGCGCAGCTTTTGGATGACGGCCGTGCCGGCGGACGAGTCCTCGATATAGATGCCGCCGTGCGGACGATGTTTTCGCGCCTGCTCGACGACGAGCCGCACGAGATCGGGAAACTCGACGCGCTTGCGAACGACGTCGAGAACGTAGCAGTTCACGCCGTCCGTCTGAACCGTCGCGATCACGCTGAAATCGTTGGAAACGCCCGTTTTCGCGGCCGTGTCGATCGCCTGCAGGCGAACATTCCACGGTTCTTGGCCTGCTACGCAATGAGTCGGCGGCTCGCCGTCGAAAAAGTGTGTGAACCACTCGGCCTTGAAGAGCGCGCCTTCCGCGGGCGCCGGCCGCTGCTGATACAGCGCTACGAACTGCCGTGTCGAAAGCTCACCCGACGCAACCGAGGGCAGTTTGTCCGCCGGATACCATGCCGGCCAGAGCGCCTCGCCCGGTTCGCGCCCGAGCGGATCGCCGGGTTCCGCAAGTGCCGGCAAGATCAGCGTAGTCCACTCACTCGCGCCCGGCGAGTCGAGAATGCGCCCGAGCAAGTCGTCCTCGTGCCATCGCGTTCCGATCACAACCCGAACAGCGCGCGGCATCAAGCGCGTCCGCGCCACCGTCGAATACCATGCCCACGTCGACTCGCGGATCGTCTCGCTTTCCGCGCCGGCCGCATCCTTCACGGCGTCGTCGATCACCAACAGGTCTGCGCCGAGGCCGGTCAGCGCGCCGCCGACACCCGCCGCGCGCACGATCCCGCCCGATGTCGTCTCCCACCGATCGACGGCCGACGAATTCGCGTTAACGCGCGTATTCCTGAACGGATACAGCTCGTGGCTGACGAGCTCGCGCACCTTGCGACTGTGTCCCTCGGCGAGCTCCGCACCGTAGCTCGCGAGGATGACCTGGTTCTTCGCGTTGCGGCCGAGATACCAGGCCGGGAAGTCCTGACACGCTGTCTTCGACTTGCCGTGCCGCGGCGGCATACAAACGATCAGCTTGTTAATGTCGCGCCGTTCGAGCGCCTCGAGATGCGAAGCGAGCAAGTCGAGGTGACGCGCACGCTCGTAGGTCGGGTCCGTCAGCGCGCAGAAGTCGATCAGCCGGCGCCGCGCGAGGTCCTGCCGCACCAGCAGCTCGAGCGCCTCGCGATGCTCGGGAGCGAAGATCATTCGGCCCTCAGCGCCATCACGTCTTTGCCGCCCGCGAGGAAGGCGCGTAGCTGCTGCTCAGACAGGCTGCTCAGCACCGCGATGACCTTCGTCGAGGCGTCGATCGTAGGACTGTCGCTGATGAGCCCTGTAACCTTGCCGAACAGCGTTTCCATCGACTTGAGTGTCGCCGTGATAGCCCGCACCGCAGTCGACAGGTCGCCGTCGGCCTCGGCCTTCTCGGCCAGGCGGTCGATGCGCCAGACGCAATGCTTCGCGTAAGCGAGCACGTCGGCGGGCGTCTCGAGGTTACGCTGCTCGAGCCATGCTGCGAACTCCGCGTCGCTCCCGACCTCACCGACCGTGCGCGGCCGCACGAGATGCGACGCCTTGTGTCTGCGTACAGACGTCGGCTCGAGGCTATACTTGCGCGCAAGAGAGGCGGCCTCGTGCCCGCCGGCGAGCTTCTTGTCGATCGCGACGTGATCGGGGTGCGTGCAGACCGTGCAGTGGCGGCCCAAGGTGCGCCTGCGCTACCCGTTGCTCTTGCGCGAGAGAGCGATGAACGACAGAGAGACATCGCGCGGGAGCGTCTTGCCGAGTACGCGATCGCTATGCAGGTTCCACAGGTTCGATCCCAGCTGCAGCTCGAGCGCCGATCCGTCGGTGAAGCGGAACACGAGCCGCTCGCCGTTGTGCACCGTCTTGCAGTCTGCCGGGTCAAGCCCGAACCAGATGCTCGCAACGGTCTTCCCGATCGCGGCGTCCTCGATGATCGCCCGAACAGAGCCAGGTCCAAGGGCGTCGCGCCCAAATTCAGCGGGTTTGCTCACGGCGCTGCCTTCACGGGAGCGACTGGAGCGAGAAGGACGCCTTTGGCGGCTAGCGCGTCGGCAAGACTCGAGCCGATCGCTTCACCCTTGCGGAGGTGTACGATCAGCCGCACGTCTTGGGCTAGGTGTCTACGCAACATGGCGGGTTGACCTTCGTTTCGGAGCTCGAGCAGGTGCTCGCATTAGTGAGGGGATCGCAGGATCGGGGTCAGCGGTGGCCGCGAAGGCCGCGTCCGCGGCCCGTACGGCCATAAAAACCTCGACGTCGACCGGCGGCGTCCCACGCTCCAGCATGTGCGGGAAGACATCGTGGTCGTCTTGATCGTGGAGCGCCCGCCAGCGTATTGAATCGCCAAGGATTAGCTTAATGCGCTCCGCGGCCGGTAAGTCTTCAAGAAAGACAGCAGCGATCGGTGCCGCGGCCGGCGTCTCTGCCAGTCCAAGGCGATGCCGTCGCGTCCGGCAGCGTGACGAGCAGAAGATAGCCGTCGACCTACGGGCGGCGAACACCTCATCGCACATCGCGCACACGACCGGGATTAAGCGCGTCGCCTTCTCCAAAATCATATCAGGCGATTGTAACGCTAACGCGCTGCCTTCGGCGTATAACGTCCTGCAGGGGGCCGAAATTTGCCCGGATTCCGTGCTCGCGGACGTGCCCGATATGCGCAAGTTATCGTTCACGAAGGCCCCCAAAGCGCGAATCGCTCGCGACCCTAAAATCGGGCCAAAAAACCGACCGTTTCGCGTGGAGTTTGGAGCTGTGATCGCGAGGCTTCAGGCTTCGAAGGCACTCGTTTTCGTGCAATCGACCTCGTCGGCACTCAACGGATGGATCGGCGCCGATCGCGAGCTGGAAGCGACGTTTCGGGCGTTTATTGGCCGTACAGCGGCTTTCGCCGCACGATACCAAAGGGGGGTCCGGATCGCTGAACTGCATTTCAGAACGGGATCTCGTCTTCCGGTGTGTCCCAGCTTGAATCGTCGTTCGACGTCGTCTGCGCGACGGGAGCTTGCGCCGGTGCGCCCTGCGTACGAAGCTGGATCGCTGTGATTTTCGAGGCGGTCCCCGACTTGTTATCGCCGATGACGACTGTGCAGGGAATCTTAATCGGCTTCGGGAGTGCCGAATACCACGCGTCCAAATCGGCGGGAGTTGCGTTGCGGTTCCCGCTCAGCGTTCGCAGCCGGAGGAAGAGCGTGGTCGGCGAGAGCGGCTGACCCTGCGCGGTCATGCCCGCCGGCAGGAGCTTGAAGTTCACCTCTTCTTCCTCGACGTTGTTGTTCTCGAGGCGATAGCTGAGTTTGACGTGCTGCTCGGTGCGCCGTCCCGATCCGCCGCACTGGGAGCACTTGCCCTCGCCGCGTATTCCCGAGCCCTGGCCTTTGCAGAGCCGACACTGCTCGTTTGCAAAGTTTGACACGAACTGGAATGGCGCACTCAGGCCGAGAAAGATGGCTCTATAGACGCCGTTTTCGCTCTTGATCTTCGAGTCTTCGCTTTGTTGTTGCCGCGGCAGCGCCGCTCCAAGTTCACCCATTAGCTGGTTCTCTTTCTGTCGCGAGTTCGACTGCGACGACGTGGCTGCACCTATTGGTGCGGGCTGCAAAGCAGTTGCAGACCCATCCGCTCTGAAAATGGGAGCGGTAGACAGTGTAGACGTCGGTGTCTCCGCCGACTCGGAAGGTGCCGTCGTGCGCCCGGACGACGGGTAGACGGTGCGCCTTGCGGATCGTTGCAGGGCGGATCAATGCAGCACTCCGCGCACGATCGCGACGGCGGTTACGAGGGCGACTTCGTTGACCTCGTCGACGATTAGGGCATCGGCGAGCGGATCGTCCCCGTGCATCTCGACGGGTACTCCGCACGCAACGCAGGCAGCAAGTTGCGGCGCCTTCGCTCCGCTCCAGAGGACGAACCGATGCGCGCTCGCGGGTTGCGGCGGCCACTCACCGCCGTGCTCCCGCAGGAAGGCGAGGATGTCCGGTTTGCGCGCGATGACGCGATCCCGCAGGGCGACGTCTGCGATCTTCGGCGAAACGAGCAGATCCGAGCGATCGACGCTCAGATGAAACCCACGCCCAGACAAGTAGTTGACGATCCCAGCGGCGTTCATAGGCGATCTCCGTCGAAGCCAGTCGTCTCGCTTTCGCGCGCGCGCGCGCGCGCGCTCATTACACTTTTATGAGTAGAGTGAGATAAGTTGAGTGGACTGAGACGACTTGCATCGAGTGCAGTCGGCTCACTTGTCTCAGTTAACTCAGAGTCTGGATGTTTGGGAGCACTGTGCGTCGACTGTGATTTGAGTGACCACGTCGACCGCGAGGGGAAACCGGATCGCTCCTTTCGTACGCCGATCCGCGTTGCGGCCCGCGCGAGCGTTGCCCGCGGAATGTCCGCGGCGAGACCGGCTTCGTACACCTCGGCGGACGGGCGTGGGCCAGCCGAGAGGAAATCGTGAACCCACTCGCCGGCGACGTCGATCTTCGCGCCTTCTTCCGCAGTCGGGAGCGAAACGTTTGCGAGCTCGTTCGCCGAAATGGCGACCTCGTCGCCCCACTCGACCTTGGCGACGTCGACCGACTCGCCGTCGCCGGTAACTGTTGTTGAGACGAGACGGTACGAGAGCGCGTTGGTCGGCGAACCGAGGTTCGACTTGGAAACGGCGGCCACGTAGCGCCCCTCTTCGGAGGGGTGCGGTGCGACCGAAATGACCGATCGCGCGAGGTTGCGCATGTCGATCGACCCCATCCCGCGCTCGGCCGCTGATCCTCGGGTCTTCGCCCAGTGGCGGATTCCGGTTATCGCCGCGCCCGACTCGTGCGCGACCTCGATGAGTGGCCGGAGGGCGCGCCGGACGTCTTGCGCCTTGTGGGCGTTGATATCGTCGTCGAAATGGTTGAAGAGCGCGTCCACGACGACGGCCCGCGCCCCGATTCTTGTGACCGCTGCCAAGAGCGCCCGCGCGTCAGTCGGCAACGTGAAGAAGTGCTCGTCCTCATCGACCGAAGAGACGAGATGGATCCGGCTGAGCTCGGCGCCGGCCGCGATCAGTCGCGCCTTGAGGATGGAGCGACGGTCTTCTTCCGCGATTACGATGACGTTTGCCGGCGAGTGCGTTGTTCCGTCGGGCATTGGCCGGCCAGCCGAAAGGCGCGCGACAATGTCCAGCATAGAGGTCGTCTTGCCGATTCCGCCGTCGCCCTCGACTGAGATGAACTCGCCGAACGGCATGCGATCGATGAGCAGCCAGTATATCCGCTCGATCGCGACGGTGTTCCAATCGACGAAGTTTAGCCGGCGCTCGGGATTCCCGATCGGCGGCGCGCTCGCGGCCGGTCTCCGCCTGAGCTCGCGCTCCACAATGGGCGCTGCCTCGACGATCGCGCGCATATCCTCGCGGCTGTGGTCCTCGGCTAGCCAGTCCGAAACATCGAACCCGTCCTCGCGATCGGGCGCGAGTTCGACGACTCGCACGTCGTTGCTCAACTCGAGGAGCAGTTGCGCTCGCGCGCGTGCCGCACCTCGGCCCGGTGGATCGCAGTCCGCGACGATCGCTATACGCTTCGCGCCGAAGAAGTGCTCGACGAAGGGGGGCGTCCAATTCCACCCTGCGCCGCCGGCGTTCGTTGTTGCCACGAACCCAAGCTTGATGAGCGCATCGGCGTCCTTCTCGCCCTCAGTGACGAAGATCGTCCGGCCGGCCTCGATCGCCTTGCGCAGCTCGGGGAGGCGGTACGGAACGCGTGGCACGTTCGTGAGGCTCCAAATCCACGAGCCGTCCGGGCCGGGCTTCCTCTGTCGGAAGTCTTTCGGGTCGCGACGCTCCGTCACGTAAAGAAGCGAGCCATCGCGATCGAGATACTTGTATTCGGCGACGACGCGCGGTGCTATCACCATGGGTCGACCGCGGCGGCGAGGAGGTCCCGGCTCGCATCGACGTCGTCCTCCGCTTCCGCACGGATCGCTCCCCACGCTCGGGCGGCTGGATCGCGGCGCAGCACGGTCATACGCGCAAGGACGCGACGCTCGCGCTCTTCCGCCGCAGCGCCCATTGTTGGCATGTTAAGTAGTACCTAACTCCTTACGTCTAGTGATTTGGTTGGTCATGGCCCCACGGCCAGTAAAATACGGTGATGAGGATGATGGCCGTCACGAGCCAGCAGGCGGCGAACAGACCGAACGCACGGCTCCGTTGCGATAACCGTTCATTCAGCCGACGCCTCCGAGAGGTTGTCGCGCTCGAAGCGCTCGATCTCCGCAATCGGAAAACGAATTGCGCCGGAAATTCTAAGGACGGGAATGCGCTGCAGCTCGACAAGGTGGTACACGGCAGACTGCGATACTCCCCATCGCGCCGCCACTTCCCGCGCGCTGAGAAATGCGGGAACGAGGTTCCGATGCCGGGAGCGAGACGTTGTCGCGGTAGCCATGCGTAAAATATACAGAAAAGGTGGGACGGGTACTATGCGCAAACCTATGCTGAAACGAGAAGGTCGAGGAATCTGCATTGGCGCGTCCCCGAATCGAGCGACTACCGAAGGCGACGGCGGAAAGAATACGCGAGCTGGTGCGCGTGGGCGAATCTATCGGCGACATCGGACATGCCGCGATCGACGCCAAACTCCGTAAACCGAAGCGCGCGTCCGGCTCGACGTGGACGGCGGACGTACTCCATCGCCCGGCCGGCATCGCGCCGATCGACGGGTATCGGATATTGCACGGCCTACTTCAGGCTGTTTCACTATCCGCGAAGGGTGGCGGCGAGAAGTCACCCTGGCGCGAGCGCGCCGCCGCTGAATACAGAGCGCTGCTGCCGACTCATCCGACGCCGCGCACGATCCCGGTGCCGCCGATGTACGTCCCGAATGCAGCCATCGAGGGGTTCGCGACTGCGCTCCACGAGTTTCTGAAGGCCCGCGGTATACCGCTGACGCCGAAGGCCTGTCGGACGTTTCTGGAGCGGCCAGCGCCGGACTACGGTGTATCGTTTCGCGAAGCCTCAGCACGATCGCTCGCGGCTCACGTCCGGTGGGCGATCGACGACGAAGTGTGGATCGGAGACGTGACGGCGGCGAGCTTTGCCGCGGCGATCGAGAAACTCGACCAAGCGTATGCCGAGACGATTAAAAGGAGGCGGCCCTTGGCTACTCGCGCGGCCGCACGTCGACAGCTCGCCAAGAAAGCTCGATCGTGAGCCGGCCGAGGAAGCGTGAGCGCGGAGTCCGCGGTGCCGGCAGCGTCTACAAGGTCGAACGCGCCCGGAAGAACGGGGCGCCTCGCACGATGTGGGTCGCGGCCGTCACGTATCGCGACACGAACACGAAGCGGCTACGCCGAGTCGTCGCGTATGCGACCAGCCAGGAGGCGGCAACCACAAAGCTTCAGGAGCTCTATCGGTCGCCCGCGGTCGCATCCCGGATCGCAGCGCAGCGCGGCAGCCTCGCCGAATTCCTCGAGCGCTGGCTCGCCTCCGTGAAGCCGTCGCTGCGCCCGTCGACGATCTCGACGTACGAAGTGACGCGCGACGCGCACGTCCTCCCGTACCCGATCGCTCGCAAAGACCTCGGCAGGCTGACGTCGCTCGACTTCGTCGCGCACGACGAGCTGCTCCGCAAAGCCGGCGCGTCCGGCAGGACCCGCCGCAAGGCGCACGATCTTCTGAGCGCTGGGATGAAGCAGGCCGTGAAGTGGAAGGCGATCGCGACGAACCCGCTCGAGGGCGTCGGGCGGCCGGTCTATGACGCGCCGCCTGCGCGAGCGCTGAAGCCCGCACAGGTTCCGGCGCTCCTTGCGGCCGCGCGCGGCGATCGGCTCGAGGCGCTTTACGTGACGGCCGTCTTCAGCGGACTGCGGAGCGGCGAGCTGCTCGCGATGCGCTGGGCGGACGTCGACTTCAAGGCCGGAGCGATCAGCGTTCGCCGCAGCCTTCAGGACGTCGACGGCAAGCCGACGATCGGCCAGACGAAGACCGCCAAGTCCGAGCGGCTTGTGGCGCTGCCGAAGCTCGCGCTCGCGGCGCTGCGTGCGCATCGAAAGGCCGCGGAGTTCTCGGGCGACGCGGACCTCGTATTCGCAAACGAAAACGGCGGCCCGATCGCGCGGCAAAACCTGCTCCGTCGATCGTTCTATCCGCTGCTCGAGCGAGCGCGCCTCGTCGACAAAGGGAAGCCACTGATCTCGTTCCACGGGCTACGCCACACGCATGCGACGATGCTGCTACACGGAAACGCGCACCCGAAAATCGTTCAGGAGAGGCTCGGGCACAGCCGGATCGGCGTCACGCTCGACACGTACAGCCACACGACGCCCGGTCTTCAGGCGGCCGCAGTCCGCCAATTAGACGCGACGTATGCTACACGTTCTGCTACACGCGGGCGGAAAAAGGAAGCCCCTGCAAAAAGCAAAAAGCCCGTGAAACGCTGATTCCACGGGCTTTTTCGGTTCTTTTGAAATATGCCGAGAGCCAGAATCGAACTGGCGACACCAGGTTTTTCAGACCTGTGCTCTACCGACTGAGCTATCTCGGCACGCTTAACCACGGGCTTTTTTCGGACTTTGGGGCGGCCATTCCGGCCAAGGAGACCACCATTGGCACCCGCCGAACGGCGACTGTCCCGGACGGGCGACCGCCCCCTATTCCCCCCGCCGAATACATCCCCTTGGGGAACTGCCTGGATCGGCGCCACGCCAGGATCCTGCTAGAGCGCGTATCGTAATCGCTGCAACGGTTCGACCACGCCCCGCGCCGAAGGCAGGATTGTGAACGCGACCTCAGAGCCCGCGACGTCGAACTTCACTCAGCGTTTCCTCGCCCGTAAAGGCCTCGTCTCGAAGACTCTGTACAGTACGGTCGTCCTCTTGGCGGGCGTGCTCCTAGCGCAGCTGTTCGCAGCGCGGTTGGCAGCGGGAGCGGCGGAGGCGCCGTTAGCCCCGACCAGCGTTGCGTTTCCCTCGAAGACGCCGGGACTTACGTTGACCGTGTCCTGTACCGGCCCGCTTCGAGTTCCCCCGCTCCGGCGATCGCGATCATTTCCGGAACCTCGGGCATCGAAGGCTTTCAGAATTGGGAGATTCCCTGGGCCCTTCGCCTG